>Ga0065721_10049380_pt1 | contig 35675 bp, 32 predicted proteins | sample Mesricmetagenome_FD_59108 | JGI IMG/M metagenome (GOLD analysis project Ga0065721, IMG submission 59108) | Mesophilic microbial community from rice straw/compost enrichment Sample: eDNA_1 v2 (version 2) | ecosystem: Engineered > Solid waste > Grass > Composting > Bioreactor | place: USA: Davis... | reverse complement strand
CATAATGAGTGCACACGACTTGATTGTTATAATACTGGTGTCCTTGCTGATCGTTGAATTGCCTGCCGTTGGATTGTATAAATTGTTCGAAAAAGCCGGTATCCCTGCATGGAAAGCCTTCGTTCCCTTCTACAACACCTGGGAAATCATAAAGGTTGCGGGTTTAAAAAAACATTGGTTTTTCTGGCAGTTTATACCGGTAGCCGGTTGGTTTATCAGTATATGGCTGCTGGTGGAATTTGTTAAGTTGTTTGGCCGGTTCAGTTTCCTCGACCATGCGGCCGCCGCCATTCTATCGGTGGTATATTTTCCCTGGCTGGGGTACAACGATAAGGTAAAATACCTGGGGCCCAAGGCCGTGAAAAACCATAAAAAATCCACCACCCGCGAGTGGATCGATGCCGGTGTTTTTGCCGTAGTAGCTGCCACGCTCATCCGCATTTTCGTTTTTGAAGCTTATACCATTCCCACGGGGTCTATGGAAAAAACCCTGCTGGTAAACGATTTCCTGTTTGTAAGCAAACTCAGTTACGGGCCGCGTATTCCCAATACGCCATTGGCGGTGCCCTTTGTACACCATACTTTGCCCATCTTTAATACCAAGTCGTACACAGAGATCATCAAACTGCCCTATACACGCTGGTTTGCCGCACCGGTAAAAAGAAACGATGTGGTGGTGTTTAATTTCCCGGCGGGCGATACACTTACCAAAGAATTCGACAGCCAGGATCCGTATTACGATATCCTGCAAACCGAAGAAGCAAAAATGTACCAGCGCCTGCGTGGGCAAATTGCCGACGAAAACCAGTTGCGCGCCATCAGCAAGGAAAAGGCCCGTGAGAATGTATGGAATGATTATACGATCACCACCCGCCCGGTAGACAAAAGAGAGAACTATATCAAACGTTGTGTGGGCATACCCGGCGATACCATCCAGATCATCCAGGGCGACCTGTATATAAACGGCAAACCCGGTTTTATTTCACCTACTGCCGCTACCGATTATACCGTTACCACCACCAACCCGGCCGGTTTAAGCGAGGAGGCATTACGCGATGCAGGCATTCGCCTCAACAGCGACCAGGGCAACCCTGATTTTCTGCCGCAGAGCGCCACTATGTATAATATCAACCTTACCCTGAACGAAGCTGACATTTTAAGAAAGATGCCGGGCGTTACCGTTCAAAAAAGACTGGAAACAAACGGCGATCCCCGCATTTTCCCCCGCGATACATCTGTGGTATCCTGGAGCGCCGATGAGTTTGGTCCGCTGTGGATACCCGCCAAAGGCGCCACCATCGAGCTGAATGCCAAAAACATTGCCTTTTATAAACGCGCCATCAAAGTATATGAGAACAATGAATGGGAAGAACGCGACGGCAAGATCTTTATCAATGGGCAGGAAGCTACCAGCTATACCTTCAAGATGAATTATTACTGGATGATGGGTGATAACCGCCATCGTTCGCAGGACAGCCGTTTCTGGGGTTTTGTGCCCGAAGACCATGTGGTGGGCGAGGCCTGGCTGATTTGGATGAGCTGGGATAAGGGTATTCGCTGGAACCGGTTGTTCAGAACCATCCACTAGCAGGGCCACCATATGACAAAAAACGAATACAGATTTTCCTACGAGGTATACGACTCCATCGACGAACTCAGCGGTGACGATGCCCTGTTATTAAAAGAAGCCCAAAAAGCCACCCAAAACGCCTATGCGCCTTATTCGCAATTCAGGGTGGGCGCCGTAGCGCGGATGGCCAACGGCCAACTGGTCACCGGTTTTAACCAGGAAAATGCCTCATTCCCCGTGGGTATCTGCGCCGAGCGGGTATTGCTTTCGGCAGCTGCTTCCTTATTTCCCAACCAGCCCATACAATCCATCGCCATCAGTTATCAATCCAACAATGGCGGCAGCGATCATCCCATAACACCCTGTGGTATTTGCCGGCAGTCGTTACAGGAATATGAAATGCGTACGGGGCAATCCATCCGGCTGATACTGGGAGGTATGGAAGGAAAAATATATGTGATCGGCAGCGCCGGTTCACTGCTTCCCCTGGGTTTTACCAGCGATGAATTGAAGTAGTTTGTTTAAATTAGAGCATGCGACTCCTGATATGGCTGCCCCTTCTATGCTGGCTAAACCCGCTGCATGCACAAAATCCCGTTTCCATCGAGCAGGAATTAAGGTCCTATTTTGAAAAGATCGATTACTGGGCGCATTTCAACGATTCGGCGCATCCCGATATCAGCAAGTTCGATTCGCTGGAAGCCGCCAACCAGGTTTTCCGTTCCAGTTTACTGGCGCATACCGCCGCTTATCCCGCCACCATGAGCTATGATTTTAAAGAGCTGGAAGCGCTGGGGCTGCGTATACGCACATCGCTCGACCGGCAGTTCAGGATCTATTCCTGGGATACCCATACCGGCGGTACGGCCCATGTATATGAAGCCGTTTTTCAATACAAAAGCGATAACAAGGTGTACTCAAAAACCATTCATGGCCCCGAAGGTGATTTTGGCAGATGGTACTCTAACATTTACCAGTTGAAAACAGAACAACATACTTATTATCTCGGCTTATACCACGCCGTTTTTTCCGGTAAAGACCATTACCAGGGCGTAAAACTGTTTACGATAGAAAATAGTACGCTGAAGGATAAGGTGCGTTTGTTCAAAACACGTACCGGTGTAAAAAACGAACTAGGCTTTTCATTCAATTTTTTTTCTGTGGCCAACCGGTCAGAGCGGCCTGTGAAACTGATCTATTACGAGGAAGATGAACAAAAATTATCCCTGCCCGAAGTCATGCAGGATGGAAAGGTGACCAAAAAAATAATGGTTTACCAGTTCGATGGTGAGAACTTTGTACAGATACAATAACTACATCTCCAGCTCCACATCATTTTCCGCATAACCCACACAGGTTAATACCAGTCCCTCTTGCATATCGGCATCGGTGAGCACTTCGTTATTGCTCATTTTTACCGAACCTTTCCGGCAGCGGGCGGTACAGGTGCCGCAACGGCCGGTATTGCAGCTATAGGGCAGTTCGATGCCCTGCTGTTTCGCGGCTTTTAAAATGGTATGAGGGTAGGCAGTGGTAAACCGGTAAGTTTGCCCGCCATATCGCAATACCACCTTATGCGGCTCGGGCGCCATGGTAAAGGCCGGTTTACGGGGCGCTTCTATTACAAAATGTTCCTTGCGCAACTGGTCTTCACTAAAACCCATTACCCGCAGGGTAAACTGCACCATACGCATAAACGATTCGGGACCGCAGGTATAAAACAAAGGCCGGGCCGTTTGCGGGCGGTGATCGTGTGCCAGCAGGTATTCCAGCAGCCAGTTGTTCAACCGCATGGGTTTGATATCATGTGCAATAGGATTGCTCAACAGGTCGATGCGGGTAAGCCGTTGCGGGTACAGGGCATGCAGTTGTTTTAATGGTTCGCGGTAAATGATATTGCGTTCATCGCGGTTCTGGTACAGCAGGGTGATATGGCTTTCCGGCTCCTGCACCAATATCTTTTTTATCAAACCAAAGATGGGCACAATGCCGCTGCCGGCGGCTATACAATAGATATGTCGTTTTAGCGAAACATCGGTGGTGATGGTAAACAGTCCGGCTGGTGGCAGGCTGCTTACAATGGTACCCGTTTGCCAGGTGCTGAGTATATGACGCGATACTTCACCGTTTGTTTTCTTTTTAACGGTGATGGATATATGTTTATCAATACCGGGTGTGGAAGAAATGGAGTAGGAGCGGCGTAGTTCATGGCTGTCGTGCGTGAATATAAAGGTCAGGAACTGGCCTGCCTGCCACGATACAGGCCTGTCTGGCTCCAGTACATAGGTATTGGTATCGGCCGTCTCAGGTATTACCTGGATTATTTTCCATTGTATCAATTCCATGAATTACACCAGGCTGAGGTTTACCACTATACGGCCCATGATCTTACCGTTGAGGATGGCATCGATACAGGATTCGTTCAATTCCTGCAGCGACACTTCTTTGCCGATAGCAGCCAGTTTATCTTTTATGTTCCAGTCGCCCGCCATTTTTTCCCAGATCATCAGCCGCACGCTCATGGGTGTTTCGGCCGAACCGATGCCCAATAAGTTAACGCCGTTCAATATAAAGGGGTATACCGTGGTGGCCAGTTTGGGCGATCCTACCAGCCCGGTGCTTACCACGCAGCCTTCGGGCCGGCAGCCTTTTAATAAGGTGGCCAGGGTATTGCCGCCTACAGTATCGATAGCGCCTGCCCAGCGGGGCCTGATCAGCGCCTTCATGGAGTCGTCGTTTACAAAATTGCGGTTCTCCACCCGCTCCGCACCCAGGTGCTGCAGGTAGTCTTGGGCATTCGACTTGCCGCTCACGGCGATCACCTCGTATCCCGCCTTGCTCAGCAGGGCTACGGACAAACTGCCCACACCGCCGGAGGCGCCGGTCACCACAATGGGGCCGTGCTCGGGCAGGCGCCGCATCAGTTGCATTTTATACAGGGCGCTGGCGGCGGTAAAACCGGCCGTGCCAATGGTCATACACTCCTTAAACGACAGGGTTTCGGGCTTTTTTACCACCCAGGCCGCCGGTATACGAATGTACTGGCCAAAACCGCCGCAGGTGTTCATGCCCAGGTCGTACCCGGTGACCAGCACTTCATCGCCCACCGCAAAATTTTCGTTGCGGCTGATCTCCACCACACCGGCGGCATCGATGCCGGGTGTATGGGGGAATTCGCGGGTAATGCCCTTGTTTCCGGTGGCAGAAAGTGCATCCTTGTAATTCAGAGAAGAGTACTGAACACGTATCAGTACTTCGCCCGGTGGCAGGTCGTCTATATATCTGTCTACAATCTTGCGTTCAAATGTTCCACTCTTTGTTTCTGTTACCCAAAGCGCTTTAAATGGCATATTTTGTTGTTTCCTCCTTTTTAGTGATCGAAGTCAGAGGTCAGAGGTCAGAGGTCGGAAGTCGGATGATTCCTGTATTTTCCGACCTCCGACCTCTGACCTCTGACCTCTGACTTCTGACTTCATGACTGATCAAAACTTATGCCCCGTTAGAACAGGGTAAGCACGCCGTGTGCAATCTTTTTTTCATGTTCCAGCAACCATTTTTTTCGTTTTAACCCGCCGGCATAACCTACCAGCTCGCTGTTGGCGCCAATAACCCGGTGGCAGGGTACAATGATGGCCACATTGTTCTTCCCATTGGCGGCGGCCGCGGCCCTGATTACCTTGGGATCGCCCAGCCGGCGCGAGAGTTCGGTATAGCTGATGGTTTTGCCAAAGGGGATGTTCATCAGCTCGCTCCATACCTTTTGCTGGAACCCGGTACCTTCCTGTACCACCGGCAGTTCAAACACACGGCGGTTGCCGTTGAAGTATTCGATCATTTGCTCTACGGCCTGTATGGCCAGTGGCGGCAAAGGCGTGGCGGGTATTTGTGCCGACAATTCTTCTTCTTTCAAAAAATGCACTTCACTGATAAAATGCTCAGTGCCCGATATACGCAACATGCCTACCGGCGACTGGTAATATGTAGTAAAACTGTTCAATTAACCTATTTTCCATCCGTTTTGTACGGGTCGGTCAGGGGTCAGTAAAACTACTTCTTTTTTATCAGTGTAAATGCCCAGCACCAGGCACTCGCTGAAAAAATTGGCTATTTGTTTGGGTGGAAAATTAACGATGGCAATAACCTGTTTGCCTGCCAGCTCTTCTTTTGTATACATGGCGGTTATTTGCGCCGATGATCGTTTGATACCCAGTTCGCCAAAATCGATACTAATTTGGTAGGCCGGCTTTTTGGCTTTGGGAAAATCACTAACTTCCATGATCGTTCCGACCCTGATATCAATTTTTTCGAAATCATCCCAGTTGATGGTCATCGTCTAAATAATTTTTTCAAAAGTAAATTACAATTGCATGAAAAGAACAGCAACAGCCGTTTGGAACGGCTCAGGAAAAGAAGGAAACGGACATTTAACTACGCAAAGCACTACCTTGAACAAAACGCAGTACTCTTATAAATCGCGTTTTGAAGAGGGAGTAGGAACAAACCCCGAAGAACTGATTGCTGCGGCCCATGCCGGTTGTTTTACCATGAAACTGAGTTTTGTACTGGGTGCGGCTGGTTTTACACCCGAATCGCTGGAAACTACTTCTACTGTTTCATTGGATGATGGTGTGGTGACCAGCTCCAAACTGGTTTTAAAAGCCAGGGTGCCTGGTATTACACCCGAAAAATTCAAAGAAGCGGCAGAAGATGCCAAGGAGAATTGTCCCATCAGTAAGCTGTTGAATACAGAGATCACATTGGATGCAGAATTAGTATAATGAAGTCAGAGGTCGGAGGTCAGAGGTCAGAGAATGCAGGAACCTTCCGACCTCCGACTTCCGACTTCCGACATCCGACATCCGACTTCCCTCAATTTCAATCATCCCAATGACCAAGAAAACCACCAGCCGCCGGCACTTCATCAAAAACACGGCCCTTGCAGGCGGCGCCTTTTTTATAGTTCCCCGTCATGTTTTGGGCCGCGGTTATACCGCACCCAGCGATAAACTGAATATAGCCGGCATAGGCTGTGGCGGCAAAGCCGATGTAAACCTGCCGTATGCCTTTAACAACGGCGCCGAAAATATTGCCGCACTCTGCGATGTAGACGACCGCATGGCCGTGAATGCGCGCAAAAAATGGCCCAATGCACCGTATTACCGCGACTACCGCGAAATGCTGGATAAGGAGCAAAAAAACATCGACGCCGTCATCATCACCACACCCGATCATATGCATGCCGTGCAGGCCCTGGCCGCCATGCAACTCGGCAAACATGTATACCTCGAAAAACCGCTCACACACGATATTTACGAAGCCCGTATACTCACCGAAGCGGCCAAAAAATACAAGGTGGTTACCCAAATGGGCAACCAGGGCAGCAGCGGCAACGATACCCGTAATGTAGAAACCTGGATACAGGCAGGTGTGCTGGGTAAGGTGCATACCGTGCATGTATGGACCAACCGGCCCGTGTGGCCGCAAGGCATTCCCACACCCACGGGGCAGTACGAAATTCCCAAAGAAGTAGACTGGGACCTGTGGCTGGGCACCGCACCAAACCGCGATTTTAACCCGGCTTATATTCCCGCCAACTGGCGCGGCTGGGTGGAATTTGGTACGGGCTCGTTGGGCGATATGGGCTGTCATTTTATTGATGTACCGTTCAGGGCATTGAAACTGGGCTATCCCATATCGGTAGAATGCAGCGTTACCTCGGTGTTCTCGGGTTTCTTTAAGGAAGAGTTTTATACCGATAGTTATCCGCCATCGTCCAAGATCCATATCCAGTTTCCCGAGCGCGGTAAACTGCCGCCGGTGGAAATGGTGTGGTACGACGGGGGCATCAAACCCAAACGGCCTGCGGAGTTGTTGCCCGATGAACCGTTTGGCGATGGCAGCGGCGGAATTTTGTTCGAGGGTACCAAAGGCAAAATGGTGGCCGGTTTGTTTGGCACCAATGCCACTTTATTACCCACCTCGAAAATGAAAGATGCCAAACTGCCCAAATCGAAATATCCATATGTAGAAGGAGGGGCGGAGGGGCACCAGACCCAATGGGTGAAGGCCTGCAAACAGGGTTATGGCGCCTATACCAGTTCGCCCTTCAAAGAGGCCGGTCCATTAACGGAGACAGTACTGATGGGCAACCTGGCCGTGAGGAGTTATAATATCAGGGAAGGCAACCAGTTTACGGGCAGGAAAAAGCTGTTATGGGATGGCGCCAATATGCGTATTACCAACTTCGATGCGGCCAATGCTTTTGTAAAAAGAAATTACCGGGGCAGTTATAAACTGGAGTTGTAAAATGATTTTCTAAATAAAATGTTCGTGTAATTTAATTTGCTAAATCGTTTTTTAGCACTACATTCATCCACCAAATTATCCAACGCTTTCAATATGAAGAAGAACAAAACAAACAACCATTCCCGCCGTGCGTTCCTTAGAGATACATCGCTGGCTGCAGCCGGATTTTTTATTGTTCCCCGCCATGTGTTGGGCCGTGGCTACATTGCGCCCAGCGATAAACTGAATATCGCAGGTATCGGCGTGGGCGGTAAAGGCACAAGCGATTTAACGGAATTTGCGAAAAGTCCGCATGCCAATGTTGTATTACTCTGCGATGTAGACGACCGCCAGGCTAAAAAATCCCGCGAAAACTTTCCCAAGGCCAAATACTACAAAGACTTTAGGGAAATGCTGGATAAGGAAAAGAACAGCATCGATGCCGTTTCTGTTTCCACACCCGATAATACGCATGCGGTAGCCGCACTGGCCGCCATGCAACTGGGCAAACACGTATATGTTCAAAAACCGCTTACCCACGATATTTACGAAGCGCGTATGCTTACGGAAGCGGCCAAACGCTATAAGGTAGTTACCCAAATGGGCAACCAGGGTGGCTCGGGCGATGGCGTACGTAAAATGAAAGAAATGGTGGATGCCGGTTTGATAGGTACGGTGCATACCGTGCATTGCTGGACCAACCGCCCCGTATGGCCCCAGGGTATTCCCACACCCAGCGGTCAGCACCAGGTACCTGCCGAACTGGATTGGGATCTTTGGCTGGGACCTGCCAAAAAAATAGATTATAACCCGGCTTATATACCTTTCAACTGGCGTGGCTGGTGGGCCTTTGGTACCGGCGCCCTGGGCGATATGGCCTGCCATATCATGGACCCGGTGTTCCGCATACTGCCCATCGATTATCCGTCGTCGGTAGAATGTAGCCTGGCTACGCCGTATGTAGATATGTGGAAGGAAGGCTTGAACCCCGATGGCTGTCCGCCTTCGTCGATCATGCACCTCACATACCCGCGTAAGGATGGCAAAGGAACCATCAAGGTATCCTGGCACGATGGCGGTTTGCTGCCCGAGCGCCCCGAAGAGCTGCTGCCCGAGGAGCCGATGGGCAACTGGGATGGCGGTGTGATCATGGTGGGTACCAAGGGTAAGATCATGTGCGATTGTTATGGCGCCAACCCGCGTTTGCTGCCTACCAAACTCATGAAGGAAAAAACAATGCCGAAGGAAACTATTAAACGGGTACCCGAAGGGCATTATGTACAATGGGTGAATGCCTGTATACAGGGTTATGGAAAGGGGCAAACCAGTTCACCATTTGATTTTGCCGGTCCGTTTACGGAAAGTATCCTGATGGGTAACCTGGCTATCCGCAGCTTTATGATCAGGGATGCCAATGCCAAGAGCAATGAGGCCCGGTTCCCGGGTAGAAAGCGTTTGAATTGGGATGCGAAGAATATGAAGATTACGAATTTTGACGAGGCGAACCAGTTTGTGAAGAGGGAGTACAGGGATGGATGGAAGTTAGGTTTTTAATGGTACGCGAAGCGTGCCAACCGCATAACCGCGAAAAAGGGGTCACCGAAGGTGACCCCTTTTTCGCGGCCTGCCTGCAGCGAGTCTATTCGATAGGAGGTGGTGTATCTAATGTGATTATCTCCGCCAACGCCAGCAACTCCTTCTGCTTATAAGCCGTCTTCTCATCCGTAAAACACTTACTGAACTCCTCCAGCAAAAACTGTATCACCCGTTTATTCGACAACTGCTTAAAATACGAAGCCGCCGGCGGCACATTAATCCGTTTAAAGTAATTTTCTACATCCTTATGTGTAAACACCTGCCCGCTCATCGGATCTATAAAAAACTCCGTTTTGTATAACGGATTCTCGGCATGGCGTGTAAAATCATATTCGGTTTTAAAATACCCCAGCACAAACTGGTGCGGTATATTGATAGCACGGATAGGCACATCCAGCAACTCACTTAAAATAAGATACAATATGCCATTGGCAATGGTATTGCCGCGCTTACTCTCCAATTGTTTGTTGATCAAAAATTCTTCGGGGTGCTGATAACCGATCTCAACACCCCTCAGATTAAAATAATTGTACAAAATACTGGTCAGCACATTCACCTGCTCCAGCGGCGTTAAATAACTATTTAATTCCAGCCAAATATTCCGCCGAAGCTTTTCTACTTCCTGGTAAACCTGCGCTGTTGCCAGATCGGGGTACTGAAAACGGGCCGTAAGCAATGCACCAGTCAACAAATCCTGGTGATTGTTATTGTTCCATTGGGTCAACTCTTCGGTTAAATCGCGGTAATGCAAACGGTGTATCAGTAGCTCGATCCTTTCCTGTACATCTTCGCTGATCGTATTCTCCCACAGGTTCTCCAGGTTGGGTATAATACCCTTGCCCAGATCGATGATGCGGGTGGAAACGACATTAAAGACTTCTTCATCCGGGTCATCTATCAGGTGAAACAGTGCCGATATTTCTTTGTTCTCTTCCATTGTATATGCTACTATTCAGGCCGTTAGCAGGGTCAATATCGCCTAAGTTAAAAGATTTTCAATAAAAATGTTTTCCACACAGGGATTCATTTTGTGGGGAACTCCGAGCTTAAGGGCAAATACTCGTTAAATAATCGTTCCAGCTCCTGCCGGTCGTGGGGGTTGGAAATGACGCGCTTAGGTATTACGATGGCGTGGTAAGAGTTGGTATACAGGTAATAACAATCATTGGCTTCCGCCTTTCTTACAATGGCCTCCCAACTATATTTGCTTTCCGATGCCTTGTCCCTATCAATGATGCCGGTATCCATCAATACCACCTCGGCCTCGCCCAGCACATGTTCGTTCTCGGGCTGGTTTAGTATATCCTTTACGCGGCGCCGGATAGACCGTTTGATCAGTGATGGCACCAGCAAAAAATAGGCGGCAGCTATAATGCCAAAAATGATAAAATCGATCAGTATCTGGCTGCTGTGGTTGGCAAATATATACAGGCAGGCAATGGCCGCGTACAGTAAAAACACACGCAGGTAATACCTGGTGCGGTATCCTTTTTTATCAGGCGCAGACCAGGCGGTAAAATAGTTGTAATCGAAGTATTCCTCTTCGGTTAAGTGATATTTTAGTGTAAGCACGTACTATTTTGATTTCTTCTTCGGCGCTGCTTTTTTGGCGGCCGCCTTCTTTTTGGGAGCTGCGGCTTTTTTCGCGCCCTTCTTCACAAAAGCATCCGGCACCTGCACTTCGATCATTTTCTTAACCTCCTCCAAAGAAATCGTGGCCAGCTCATCGGCTGTATACTTGGTGTCATCGGCCTTTTTGGCCAGCTTGAGCATTTTTTTACCAAAACGGATGAATGGACCCCAGCGCCCGTTTTCGATAGAGATCTTTTCCTCGGGCCACTGTTGTATATAACGGTTTTCTTCTTTTTTAATTTTGGCCTCCACCAGTTCGTTCAGGTCGCTTTGTTTCAACGCTTCAAAATTGTAACGGCGGGGCACATTGATGTACATGTCGTTCCACTTGATAAACGGACCAAAACGGCCTGTACCCTTGGTGATGGGTTTGCCATCGTAATGTCCAATCGGCGCATCGGCCTTTTGTTTTTCATTGATCAGTTCAATGGCCCTGTCGAGGGTGATCTCCAGCGGATCTTCACCCCGGGGAATGGATATATTCTGTTCCCCCAGTTTGATATACGGACCAAAACGACCCAGGTTCACCACCACTTCCTGCCCCTCGTATTCACCCACGGTGCGTGGCAACTGGAACAATTGCAGGGCCTGGTCCAGCGTAATGGTCTCAATGCTCTGGTCTTTTTTAAGGGCGGCAAAACGTGGCTTTTCTTCATCGCTTACATCGCCGATCTGCACCATGGGACCATAACGTCCCATACGGGCCACAATTTTTTTACCGGTCTCCGGCTCTATGCCCAGCTCGCGTTCGCCTTTGATGCGTTCGGCATTTTCGATGGTGTTCTCCACATCCTTTTTAAAGGGAAGGTAAAAGTCATCGATCATCCTGTTCCACTTCAGCTTGCCGGCGGCCACTTCGTCGAACTCTTCTTCAATACGGGCGGTAAACCCGTAGTCCATGATATCGTCGAAATATTGTTTCAGGAAATCGGTCACCACCAGGCCCAGGTCGGTAGGGAAGAGCTTGGATTTTTCGGCGCCTGTATTTTCCTGCTCGGTCAGTTTTTGAATGCTGCCGTCTTTTAATACGTAAATACGGAAATCGCGTTTCACGGGTTCCTTATCACGTTTTTCTACATAGCCGCGTTTTAATACGGTAGAAATGGTGGGGGCATAGGTAGAAGGACGGCCGATACCCAGTTCCTCCAGCTTTTTTACCAGTGAGGCCTCTGTATAACGCGGCGAGGGGCGGCTGAAACGTTCGATGGCCTTCATTTCTTTCAGCGGCAATTGCTGGCTCACCGATAAGGGCGGCAACATGCCTTCCTGTTGTTCATCGTCGGTAATATCTTCCTCATCCCGGTCTTCGCGGTATACCTTCAAAAACCCTTCAAACTTCAGTACTTCACCGGTGGCGCTCAGTTCTTCTTTATTGGTGGAAATTTCAATTTTGGCGGTGGTGCGTTCCAGTTCAGCATCCGACATCTGGCTGGCCATGGTGCGTTTCCAGATCAGTTCGTACAGGCGTTTCAGATCGGCATCGTCCACGGTGCTGTTCTCCATATAAGTAGGACGAATGGCCTCGTGCGCTTCCTGTGCCGATTCATTTTTGTTTTTGTACTTACGCGGCTGGAAATAATCATTACCATACTGACCAACGATCTGTTTGCGGATATCGTCCATGGCGGTATCGCTCAGGTTGACGCTGTCGGTACGCATGTAGGTGATCTTACCGCTTTCATACAGCTTTTGCGCCAGCAGCATGGTGCGGCTAACGGAATAGCCCAGCTTACGCGAGGCTTCCTGCTGAAGGGTAGATGTGGTAAAGGGCGCGGCAGGTGATTTTTTACCCGGCCTTACCTGTATGTCGGTGACTTTATAGTTGGCGCCGATACAGCTTTGTAAAAAGCGTTCGGCGTCTTCAGACTGTGCGTATTTTTTGCCTTCGGCCACGAAGGTGGTGGGTTTGCCGCTGATATCGTTGGCCGTAAACAGGGCTTCTATCTTAAAAGTGCTGGTGGCGGTAAAAGCATTGATCTCGCGCTCACGTTCGGCGATCAGCCGTACGGCCACGCTTTGAACACGGCCGGCGCTGAGGTTGTTCTTCATGCTCATCTTACGCCACAACACCGGGCTCAATTCAAAACCCACGATGCGGTCCAGCACGCGGCGCGCCTGCTGGGCATCTACCAGGTTCATATCCACCGTACGGGGACTGTTGACAGCTTTTTGTATGGCGGGCTTGGTAATTTCATGAAACACAATGCGCTTGGTGGTACGGGGGTCCAAACCGAGCACTTCACATAAATGCCAGCTGATGGCTTCTCCCTCACGGTCCTCATCCGTTGCCAGCCAAATCTCGTCGGATTTTTTAGCCAGTGATTTCAGTTCCTTTACAACCCGTTCCTTTTCGTCGGGTACAATATAGCGGGGGCGGTAGCCATTCTTGATATCGATGCCCATTTCTTCCTTTTCAAGGTCACGGATATGGCCATAACAACTCTTCACCTCAAAGTCCTTACCCAGGATCTTTTCGATGGTTTTGGCTTTCGCAGGAGATTCTACAATCAATAAATTCTTCGCCATAGATCATAAATGGTTAGTACACATGCTTTTGCAATCGTCTGCCCGGTATTGCAAAAATCGGCCGAATAACCGGTTCAGCCCTGTTAATAAACTTTACTTAATTATAAATTCAACGATCCCGTGCGTTGATTCACTTCGCTGAATGGCAGAAAAAGGACGGTTGCTGGCGTGCAAGTTTAGTGTATAACGACGAAAACAACAAATTGGTACTTAACCCGTAAAAGCGTACAATAGGTAATTTAAGACGCCTTTTTGACGGTATTGGACGGATTTTCAGTTGTTTTTTAATATCTTATCGTAGAATTGCGAGCCCCTTTTCACATATTCCCCCTGGGCGATGCTGCCGCCACCATCGAACTGGGCCAACAGATCGATGAACAGTTGAACCACCAGGTGCTGGCCATGCAGCAATGGCTGCAACAACACCGGTTTCAAGGGCTGCTGGATTCCGTGACGGGTTATTGCTCCCTAACGGTGTATTACGATCCGTTTATAGTACATAAAAATTATGCACCTGCCGGCACGGTATTCAACTGGGTGCGCGACCGGCTACAGCAGGCCTATACACAGGCCCAACCATCTGCTGTTGAGAATAACAATATAATCCGCATACCGGTTTGTTACGAGGCGCCTTTTTCACCCGACCTGGTAAACCTGGCGCAACAGGCCCGGCTGAGCACCGCCGAGGTGGTGACCCTGCATACCAACACCATATATAATGTATACATGAACGGTTTTTTGCCCGGCTTTTCGTATATGGGGGCGGTGAACCCGCAAATTGCCGTACCCCGTAAATCGCGGCCCGAACCGGTGGCTGCGGGCAGCGTGGGTATAGCCGGTTCGCAAACGGGTATCTACCCGCTGAACAGTCCCGGTGGCTGGCAGATCATTGGCCGTACACCATTGAAAATATTCGACCCTTTTGCCGATGAGCCGGTTCGTTTACGGGCCGGCAACAAGGTGCAGTTTTATCCCATCACTGTTAAAGAATTTGGCGAGTGGCAATCACAATCATCAAACCCGGCTTACTAGACACCCTGCAGGATATGGGCCGTTATGGCTACAGCCACCTCGGCATCAACCCCGGCGGCGCCATGGACCGGTATGCCGCCCTGGCCGCCAACCTGCTGGTAGGTAACGAAACACCCGGGGCCGCACTGGAACTCCATTTCCCCGCCGCGCAAATACTCTTTGAGCAAAATGCCCTCATCAGCATTACCGGCGCCGATTTCTGCCCCATGCTCAACGATGAACAAATACCACGCTGGCACCCGGTGGCCGTGCGCAAAAACACCGTGCTGCATTTTCCCAAACTGCAATGGGGCGCGCGTTGTTACCTGGGTGTGCATGGCGGTTTTTGTGTACCACCCTGGCTCAACAGCTACAGCACCAACCTGAAGGCTGGCGCGGGCGGCTTTGAAGGCCGTAAGCTGGAAAAAGGCGATGAGCTGCCCTTTGGCGAAAACCATATGTACATATCGGGTTTATTAAAAGAAGGAAAAGACTACGAGGTGTTGCGCTGGCAGGTAGCCACGGGAGCCATGTACGAGCATCCCAACGAAATATACATCATCAAAGGGCAGGGCTGGGATCAACTGGCGCCCCAGTCGCAGCTCGATATACTTGAAAACAATTTTATCATTCATCCCTTCTCCGACCGCATGGGTTACCAGTTAAAAGGCATTCCCCTGCAGCGCATGCAGCGCAACGAACTGTTATCGTCGGGTGTAAGTTTTGGCACTATCCAGTTATTGCCCAGCGGGCAAATGATCGTGCTGATGGCCGATCACCAAACCACCGGCGGCTACCCGCGCCTGGCACATGTGATCTCGGCCCACCTGCCCAAACTGGCACAATTACGCCCAAGTGATTGTATTCAATTTAAAATGACGGATATTGCCACCGCAGAAAAAATGATGATGGCGCAGCAGCAGGAACTGAACATACTGCGGCGCGCCTGTTACGAACGTTTGAACCAGGTGGTATGTTAAGCATTGACCTCAATTGCGATATGGGTGAAAGCACCCATCTATGGCCCTGGTCGGTAGAAAATGACCGGGCCCTGTTACCTTTTCTCAGCTCGGTTAACCTGGCCTGCGGTTTTCATGCCGGGGATGCCCATACCATGCACGAACTGGTAGAGGCCGCGCTCACGGCTGGCGTTGCCATTGGCGCGCATCCTTCCTTTGCAGACAGGGAGAATTTTGGAAGAAGCAACCAGTTGTTGCCGCCCGAAAAAATCTATGATGTCGTACTGTACCAGTTGGGTGCGTTGGATGCATTTTTAAAAGTCATGAGCGGCCGGCTGCACCATGTAAAACCGCATGGCGCTTTATACAATATGGCGGCCAGAGACGAAGTGCTGGCTTCGGCCATTTGCAAGGCTGTGTATGATTACGACCCGCGGCTCATTGTATACGGGCTCTCGGGCAGTATGCTCATCGCAGCCGCACATGCCACCGGCTTAAGCACCTGCAGCGAGGTGTTTGCCGACAGAACCTACCAGGACGATGGACAGCTAACACCCCGCACGGCACCCAACGCGCTGATCACCGATACGCAACAGGCCGTTGCTCAGGTATTACAAATGGTGCAGCGCAGCACGGTCACCAGCGTGAACGGGAAGGAGGTGCCCATCGTAGCTGAAACCGTTTGTATACACAGCGATAGCGCACACGCACTGGAATTAGCAAAGACAATACACGATACTATCACAATTGCAGTTAAACGATGAAGATCTGTACATTTTTGATCACGCTTTTTATTTCCGTATCCGCTTTCTCCCAGGTTGATACTGTATTGAACAGGTACAAACAATGGTTGTTACAACAGGGCGCTTCTGAAAAATGGTTACATAATTTGGATGCCAACGGGCAATGGCCCGATATCGATTACAACGATACCGTAAAGGCCAACTGGAAAATTCTCAATCACCTGAAACACCTGCGCGAACTGGCGATACTTTATGCCAAACAACCATCGCCGCGCACCGCCGATGCCATCAACAGGGCATTGAACCACTGGCTGCAGCAACGTTATAAAAACAGCAACTGGTGGCATAACCAGATCGGCGTGCCGCAATGTATGCGCGATATCATAGTACTGTACGGTAATAATATGCCACCCGCTCAGTTGAAACAGGCCATGGAGGTGCTGGGGCAATACCGCATCAGCGGCATCGGCGCCAATTTGACCTGGAGCGCCGACCTGGGTTTTCATTACGGCGCTTTATCGGGCGATACGGCCCTGATGCATCGCTGCGTAAAACTGATGGCCAATGAGATCAAAGTATCTACTGAGGAAGGCGTACAGCCCGATTACAGTTTTCACCAGCATGGAAAGCGTTTACAGATCTATTCATATGGAGAAGCCTTCCTGCGGGAAAACGTGCGTTTGGCCTGGCAGGTGAGGGGTACGCCCTGGGCCTTCCCACCGGAAAAAACCAATATACTCGTCAACTTTGTACTGGAAGGTTGGCAATGGATGGCGCGTGGCATTCATACCGTGCCGGGCGCCATCGACCGTTCGGTGAGCCGGCCCAACGATTTGCATAATGCCAATATCAGAAGAATATTGCCGTTGCTGAAAGAACTCGATCCAGCAAAAGCCGGCCGTTTTACGGCCATCGAAAACAACCAGAACGGAAAAGGCCCCTGGCTGAATGGTTTCCGCTTTTTTCCATATTCCGATTTTACAGCCTATCACCACAACGATTTCAGTTTTTTCCTCAAAACCATTTCCACGCGTACGCTGCCCGCTGAATCGATCAACAGCGAAAACCTCAAAGGCCGTTTTATGAACAGCGGCGATGCCTATATGATCCAGAACGGTAAAGAATATTTTAACATGATGCCTGTTTGGAACTGGGATAATCTGCCGGGCATTACTATGAGCGCCGGCGCCAAAAAGATCATACGCAAACCGTTTTCGGGCGGCGTTAGCGATGGACAATACGGATGTACGGTGATGGACTATGCGTTGGACAAAGCCGCTGCCAAAAAGTTCTGGGCCTGTTATGAAAATATGGTGGTGTGTTTAATGAGCGGGCTGCAGGCCGATTACACGGTGTTAGACCAAAGCCGGCAACAGGGTAAAATAAAAAAAGGTAAAAACTGGATAACACATCATAACACCGCTTATATCCTATTGCAACCCTCTACGCTCGAAGTACAATCCGGACCTGTAAGCGGTAACTGGCAATCCATCAATTTGTCGCAGTCGCCCGAGCCGGTTACCGAAAAGGTATTTATGCCCATATGGAAACATCATGGCGAAACAACAGGCGGATATGTGATAGCGTACACCAATAACGTAAAACAGCTTTTGCGTAACCCCGGCTGGCGGGTGCTGAGTAATACCGATACCTGCCAGGCGGTACAGTTTGCCAATGGAACCACCATGATGGCTTTCTGGAAACCGGGTAAACTGGCTGCTATTTCCGTTGACCAGCCCTGTTTGCTGATGCTGGCCAACAATACCCTCTATGCCAGCGATCCTTCGCATGCGGGTGTAGGCGTAACCGTTACCGTGGGTGAAACCAATTATGCCATGGCCCTGCCGGCCGATGGCGCCACCATGAAAGTTCCGTTATGAGATCATCCCGGTCTGCCTTGCTGGGCGCAGCTTTTTTGATGGCCACCTCGGCTATCGGACCGGGTTTTATCACACAAACCACGGTATTCACCCAACAACTGTTGACCAGTTTCGGGTTTGTGATCCTGATCTCCATTTTACTCGATATAGCCGCACAGTTGAATATCTGGCGCATAGTGGCGGTAACCCAATACCGCGCACAAGACCTGGCCAACCAGTTGGTACCTGGTATGGGTTATGTACTGGCGGCCCTGATCGTACTGGGCGGACTGGCATTTAACATCGGCAATGTGGCAGGAGCGGGGCTGGGCATCAATGTGGTGTATGGAACGAATGTGGTGGCGGGCGCCATCATCAGCGCCCTGATCAGCCTGTTTATCTTTTGGTATAAGGAAGCCGGTGTTGCCATGGACTGGTTTGCGAAAATACTGGGCTTTGTAATGATCGGGCTTACCTCGTACGTGGCCATCAGTTCACACCCGCCGGTAGGCGAGGCCACATACAGAAGCTTTGTACCCGAAACCATCGATACAACAGCCATCCTTACGTTGGTAGGCGGTACGGTGGGCGGGTATATCAGTTTTGCGGGTGCACACCGCCTGCTGGATGCGGGTATTACACATTTACCACAAGTGTCACGCAGCAGCATAAGCGCAATATGTCTCGCTGCTGTTATGCGTGTGTTGCTTTTTTTAGCGGCGCTGGGCGTGGTGACGGCAGGCGGTACGTTGGACCCGGGCAATCCCGCCGCATCGGTATTTCAAATGGCAGCAGGTGATATAGGGTATAAATTATTTGGTGTGGTGTTGTGGAGTGCCGCTATTACTTCGGTGGTGGGTTCGGCATATACCTCTGTATCTTTTTTGAGAACGCTGCACCCGTTTTTTGAAAAACAACACCGCAGCATCACCACTGTTTTTATTCTCATTTCTACTTCGGTATTTGGTTTTGTTGGCCGCCCGGTGAAGCTGCTCATCATTGCCGGCGCCATAAATGGTTTTATTTTACCGGTGGCACTGGCCATGTTGTTATGGGCTGCGCGAAAGAAAAAAATTAACCATCCTTTTTGGTTGTACATAGCAGGATGGCTGGTGGTAATTGTCATGAGCATCATGGGAATACGCACCATTCTTCAGTAAACAGCATATTGTATATCGTATATTTCCGGGACGCATGCAGTAATTACTGTGAATGCATTCATTTTTACTTTTCGTTTACACTTAAACCGTTTTTTTTCCGTTATTTGTGTTCGTTCCAACCCCATCAACCCACCTATAAGGCATTTTTTACATTTATTATTACCTTAAATAACCGTTATGGCTGACAATCCGAATGGGCCTGATACTGGCTTGTATACCTATGACTCCTTTACCGGTAGAGGTCCCCGTAAAAAATCTGAGAACAATTTTCTGTGGTGGTGTTCAGGCGCACATCAGGAACTGTTAAAACAATTTCCATCAGAACACAGCAAATACACCGGCCTGGGTGGCGTTGTGCTGGCTACTTTTGTGTTGGCCGCTTTATCTTCCGGCTATGCTATTTACACCGTGTTTGGCAACTGGTTGTGGACAGCGATCTTTTCCATCATCTGGGGTTTGATCATCTTTAACTTCGACCGTTTTTTGGTGTCTACCATGCGCAAGTATGGGGTAAGCAAAAGAAAACAGTTGTCGATGGCTTTGCCGCGTATGGCGCTGGCCGTTCTCATTGGTTTTACCATTGCACGCCCGCTCGAACTAAAGATCTTTGAAAAAGAGATCAACACCAAGGTCGTCGAAAACACACATCAAAAAATTCAGCTCAACGACAGCCTGCTGCAGGTAGAAAATGTGGCGCTGATGCAAAACACCACGGCCGAAAGAGACCGGCTCATCGCACGGCGTCAAATGATTGAAGACACGTTGTACAGTTTACAACAGGCATATGTGTCCGAAGCCGACGGTACGGGTGGTTCGCAACAACGCGGCGTAAAAAAAATAGCGCAGTTGAAGTTGGATGCCTATACCAATTCCTCCGCACAGGCAGCGCCCGAACTGGCAGAGCTTACGAGGAACATCCGTTTGCAGGATAGTATACTGGCCAATGCCAAAGCCAGCCTGGAAAGAAAACGCGCCGAATACGAAGCATCAGCCCTGGCCAATGTGGGTTTCCTCGATCGCAATAAAGCGCTTGCCGATCTCTCGGCCGAGGAAAGCAGTGTTTTCTGGACCAGCCTGCTTTTATCTGTATTGATCATCCTTATCGAAGTAGGCCCCATTTTATCAAAACTCATCATGCCCATGGGGCCCTATGATATTGCATTGGCCAGGGAAGAACTGACCGCCATGGCAAACGCGGAAGATGAGATGCGGAAGAACAAGGAAATGATGATCGATAAAAAGAACAGTTATTACAAACGCCAGAAGGAAATTTCCGAGCAACTGGCCGAGAAGATGATCTCGCTGCAGCAAAAACACATAGACCAGGAACTGGATAAATGGGAGCGGGGCGAATGGAATCCCAAGGATCATCGGGCTTCTATGGATGAAGTGATGCGTAAGATCAAGGAACGTTACCAGGTCAGGGAAGACGATTTACTGTAAAAAGAAATACAGGCCGCCAACGGCTACAAATAAAAACAGGGTCAGCAATACGGTGTATTTGCTGACCCTGTATTTTCTGCGTGTATCTTTAGAAAATAAAAACACGATGGCGGTTACCAGCAAGGCCAGGGCCACCAGTGGGATAGCCAAAGAACCATCTATCTTTCCATTCAGTGAAATCACTTGTTGCATACCCAATACCAACAACAGCACGGCAAAAAACAACAATACTGGAAGTGCAAGCACCCAGCCGCCGGTTTTGTTTTTCAGCAGCATCGGTCCGGCAGCCAGCCCCATAATGATCACCACCCATGCTTTGATATCGGAAAACAAGGCGTTTTTATCGATCATCAGCGCGCCCTGGTTCACGGTATAATGATCGGAGGTATCAGACAGCAAGGAAGCTAACTGCATCAACAGGTAAATGATGCCAATCAGGAGTACAAGGATGCCGGCATATTTCTCCTTCCAGCTTAATTTTTGCATAGGGATCTATCGTTTAAAAACTTGTTTTGCTTTTTCAGCCAGCCGGCTGGCCCATTTTGCATATTCTGCTCCGCTCGGGTGCAATTGATCGGCCGCCAGCAAACGCGCATCTGCGATATTCTCAATATACGTTACTTCATATTTTTCCGCAACAGTCTTGTTGATGGTGTTGTATTCCGCTATTTCCCTGGTAATGGCATTGGTATCCCGTCCATTCGCAAAAGGCGTTATTCCCCAGTCGGGTATCGATAACACAAATACATGATCGCCCATCTTCATAGCCTGTTGCAACAGTTCGGTGAACTGATCCCGGTATTCACCGGCATCCCGTCCCCGGTACTGGTTATTAACGCCAATACACAGCGAAACCATATCATAACGGGGTAAAAAATGCGTGGCCTGTATGGCCGATCGCAGTTCGTCGGTGGTCCAACCGGTTTTGGCCACTATTTCAGGGGCATAAAAAGCAAGGCCGGCTGCACGCAGCAGTTGCACGGTTTGATAGGGAAAGCTTTCGTATATAGGTACGCCTTCACCAATGGTATACGAGTCGCCGAGGGCGAGATAGCTGTATGGCATACGGCAAAATAACTAAAATGTGGGCAGGGGCAAAAAGCAAACCTATTGCCCCATTCCCTGCATGCCATTCTGCATTCCTTCCTGGTCGCCCCGCATATTCTTTCTCTTAAACAAAGCGGCATCAAACTTACCAAAGCGGTAGCTTAAATTCACACGAACGATCTGCGGGTCCCTTCTGCGCCAGTCGTCCTGTATAAAGGTGGGCGCCTCGGAATGCATGGAGAACTTACGGGTGCGTAATATATCGCTCCAGTTCACCGAAGCGGTCAATGTATTCGACTTGATCTTAAAGTCTTTTCGCAGCCCCAGGTCCACCCCATAAATGGCATTGATATAACCCTGCGTGGTGCTCGGCTGACCGCCGCCAAAACCGCCACCGCCCAACCCTCGTCCGCCTCCGCCGCTGTTGCTGGTACTTACGGGCAACGCGCTTTTGGCGGTATAATCACCGCTCAACTGCAGGCTCCATCCTTTATTGAACTTGAACTGGTGGTTCATCTTGGCCGACCAGCTGGTACGGTCGTTTTTCAAACCATCGGCTACATTATCGCCATTGATACGCGAATAATAGATATTGGCGCTCACGGTCATATCCCACCATTTAAACAGCGGGTTGCGCGATATCAGTTCCAGGCCGCCGGCGTAGGCGGTATTGGCATTCACCCAGGTAGAGTAGGCAGAATCAGGTCCTTTCGAAACGGTATCCCAATACCTCGATATCAGATCGGTGGTGTACTTGCCAAACAACGTGGCCAGGAAGGTATGGTTCCTGGCACCATAGTTCTTCTGGTACGAAAGCTCCAGCGAGTTGGTAAACTCAGGTTTCAAACCGGGATTACCTGTTTGAAAGTTCAGCGGATCGGAATAATCGGTATTGGGCATCAACTGGAAGAAGTTGGGCCGGTTGATACGCCTGGTATAGTTCAATTGAATATCCTGTTTGTTTCTCAAGGTTCTGCTTAAGAAAACACTGGGGAACAGGCTAATGGGATAATCTACCTTAAAGTTCTGTTTGCCTATCTGTGTACCGTCGTAACCGCTGCTTTCTGCACGCAATCCAATCTGGTAGCTAAAGCTGTCCCTGATCTTTTGTGAGAAGGTGGCATAGGCGGCATACACATGATCGGTATATTCAAAATTGTTGCTGATAGACGGATTGAAAGTGCCGTTCAGGTAATTGTACTGGAAACTTTCAAAGTTGCGCACTTGCGCGCGGGCGCCGGCTTCCCATTTGATGTTATCGGTGATGGGATCCACATAATCGATCTGGCCTACCAGGAAGCGGTTTTTACCACCGCCATCGATGCGCTGCAAACCGGGGTCCTGACCCGGGGCATCTTTCGACGAACCAAAATAGATATTGTTGAGGTTGTTGTTCCTGCTTTGGTTCATGTTCAGATCGGCGGTCAGCTCTTTACCTGCCTTGGCAAACAGGTGTTTGAAACTAAGCTGGGTGCCGTAGTTACGGAAATTGTTATCGGTAAACGAATTCCGGTATTGGGTTTCGCTCACCCCATTGTTTTGCAACAGGTAGTTGTTGCGGTTATCGCCCTTGAACTCACCATTTACAATGCTCTGGGAAATGGTAATGGTATTGCGGTTGTCGATAAAATAATCCAGTCCAAAACGGCCAAAACCAAAGGCGCCATTAAACACGCCGTTGTTATCCTGGCGGGTGATCATGGGCGGGTTGTCCAGGGTAATGCGGTCTGTAGCGCCCCAGCCCTTCGATTTACGCTGGTTGTACATACCGTTGGCAAACACGTTCACCTTGCCCTGGCGCACGTTGATGTCGCCACCGCCGTTGAACCGTCCGCGGCTGTCTATACCGGCGCGTACGCTGCCGTTGTAACCGGCCTTGCGGTTCTTTTTCAATACAATATTCAATATGCCACTCTGGCCGCCGCTGGCGTCGTATTTGGCCGAAGGGTTGGTAATGATCTCTATGCTTTGGATGGCATCGGCCGGTATCTGGTCAAGCGAAAGGGTAGTGGGCCGGCCGTCTACAAAGATCTGGGGCGCCGAATTACGCAGGGTTACGTTGCCGTCGATATCCACGTTGATGGAGGGCACGTTGCGCATTACATCCACGGCCGATCCGCCGGTAGCGGTGATGCTTTTTTCCACGTTAAAGATCTTGCGGTCGATACCCATCTGTATCATTGGTTTGGAGCCTGTTACGGTCACATCGGCCAGTACCGAGGCATCCATTTCCATTTTGATGTTGCCCAGGTCTTTATCAACGGCCTGCATGGCCTGTTGCATGTCCTGCCCGGGACCCATTTTAAGGTTAAAAGCTACTTTTTGTTCGATGGGTTTATAACCGATGGCGGTGATCAGGAGTTTGTACTGGCCAAAAAGCGGCAGGTTTTCGATGCTGAAATCGCCATTAGGTTTGGTGAGCATACCGCCTACCACGGCATCCTTTCTTTGTTTGGTAGCGGAATCGAGGCGGCTTTGCAGCAATTGTACCGAAGCTGCTTCCAGTCCTTTGTTGGTTGTTTTGTCCACGATCCTGCCATAAAACCGGCCTATATTCATTTGTTGTCCACCTCCGCGGCGGGCGCCGCCGGGGCCGCCACCGGGAAACTGCGCGCTCAGCGATTGTACCATGGCAGTACAGATCATGAGCAGCCATAATGTTTTTTTCATTGATGTATGTCTGGTTGAGTTCGGTTAGACGCAAAATTGCCGTACAACTTGTGAGGTGGTTACGGGATTGTGATGAGCGGTATTAAAGCGTAAAATGTATGATCAACACTTGTGCCAGCCCGATGATAAAACCCAGCACCCCGCCAATGATCTCCACGAAGCGGAACTCCCTGCTCATGATCTGGTACAGGATCGATTCCAGCTTATCCGATGAAAAGTTCGATACTTTTTCTACCACGATCTTTTCAAGGTCCAGCTCCTGCTGCAGGTTTTTCATGTATTGCTGCATCAGCACGGGGAAGATGGTTTCCAGTTCGGCCATAAAAATGCCCTTCAGCTGGTTCACCGTTTTATCGCCAATAAACATGCTGATCATAGGAAAGGCCTCTTTGAGCTTATGGCGCAGGAATTCGTCGATATGCACCTCTACAACGGGCATAATTTTTTTAAGATTATCCGGGCTGGTGATCCTGGCCTCGATATCTCCAAACGACAGCAATTCCTTGCTAACCAGCTTACCCAGGCTCAGGGCAAACTGATGCTGCCTTTTGGGAAAAATGCCCTGTATGGTGATGCCTAAAAAACGTACCGGCTCCTTGGGGTGAAACAACATTTTGATGGCCACCCAGTTGGTAACCCAGCCAATAAATGCAGAAATGAGGGGAAGCACTATAAAAGACCACCAGTTCATATAAGGAACGTTTTTACATAAAAAAACCCCGGAGTCACACTCCAGGGAGCTTTTTAGAGGGAGATTGAGGGGATTCGAACCCCCGGCCTCAAGAGCCACAATCTTGCGCTCTAACCAACTGAGCTACAACCTCCGTAAATGGGGTGCAAAAATAAACAAAATTTGGGATGCACAAAAAAACTCTTGCCAAACCTTTCATCAAAATGGCTTGTTAATTATCAACTTAGTGCAACAACCCATTCTAATTATCGTTATTTTTGAATTGATGCCAAAAGTTTTAAAATATATGTTAAGAGCTAAGAATTTACCTGTTGTTCTGCTGATCCTCGGTGCTGGTTTGTTCCTGGCCTTCCGGTCCCTGGGGATTGGTATTGGCCCCAATAACCCGCCCACCAAATATGAGAAAATCCTGCACAACGTAGGGGAAATGCTCTCGGAGATCCACTACAGTCCTAAAAAAATAGACGATAATTTCTCGAAAGAAATCTTCAAAAAATACCTGGGCGAAAAAATAGACGAGCAGAAGAATATACTGCTGCAGTCGGATATTACCCAGCTGAAAAAATTCGAAACCAAACTTGATGATGAGATCCTGGGCGGACCGGTTCAGTTTGTTCCGGCCGTATCGGAGATTGTGAAAAAACGCCTCCCCGAAACAGAGGCCATCTATAAGGAAATTCTGGCCAAACCATTTGATTTTACGAAAGACGAAACCGCCAACTTTAACAGCGAAAGCCTCAACTTCCCCAAAAATGAAGCAGAAAGAAAAGAAATGTGGCGCAAACGGTTAAAATATTTAACACTGGAACGTTATTACGACCTGCTGGAAGATCGTGAAAAGAACAAAGGCAAGGAAGGGTATGTAGCCAAATCAGATGAAGAACTGGAAAAAGAAGCGCGCGAGCGGGTGTTGAAGATCATGAACCGCACCTACGACCGCCTCAAATTTAAAGTAAGCGACGATGACCGTTTCAATGAATACGTAAAAACGGTTACCGAAGCCATGGACCCCCATACTACTTTCTTTCCGCCCGTAGATAAGCGTTATTTCGACGAAGAAATGAGCGGTCGTTTTTATGGCATTGGCGCTTCGCTTCGTGAAGAAGACGGCAATATCAAGATAGGCTCCCTGCTCACCGGCAGCCCCGCCTGGAAGAGCGGTGAGTTCTCCATTGGTGATGCCATCATTAAAGTGGCACAGGGCAGCGCCGAACCGGTTGATCTTACCGGCTATACCGTGCAGGACGCCGTAAAACTCATTCGTGGTAAAAAAGGCACCGAGGTACGTCTTACGCTTAAAAAAACCGATGGCAGCATCAAGACCGTATCGCTCATACGCGACGAAATTATCCAGGACGAAACCTTTGCCCGCAGCGCTATCATCAATACGCCCAAGGGCAAACTGGGTTTGATATACCTGCCTGAGTTTTATGCCGATTTCGAAAATCCCAAAGGTGCCCGTTGCTCGGAAGATGTGCGCAAGGAACTGATTAAGCTGAAGGAACAAAAGGTGGATGGGGTAATCATGGACCTGCGTAACAACGGCGGTGGTTCGCTGTACGATGTGGTGCAGATGGTGGGTCTGTTTATTGAAGGCGGCCCTATTGTTCAGGTAAAGGATCGTGAAGGCAAACCGCAGATATATTACGATCGAGATAAAACCCTGGTATACGATGGACCGCTGGCCGTGATGGTCAATGAATTCAGCGCCTCGGCATCGGAGATCTTTGCCGCCGCCATACAGGATTATAACCGTGGCGTCATCATAGGCAGCACATCTACCTATGGCAAGGGAACCGTACAGCGTAATATTGGTTTGGATAAAACCATGGGTTTCCTGGATCCCAACAGCGAACTGGGTACTGTAAAGCTCACTCTGCAGAAATTCTATCGCATCAATGGCGGCAGCACCCAATTACGTGGCGTGAACTCCGATATTCCCATTCCCGACCTGTTTGAATACACCAAGATTCGTGAAAAGGACAATCCCGGCGCATTGCCCTGGGACGAGATCCAGAAAGCCGATTACAACAGCTGGAAATACAGTCTGGATTTGACCCCCATTCGTAAAGCCAGCGAAGAACGTATTAAGAACAATATAGTGTTTACCACCATTCACAACAATGCCGAATGGCTGGCCAAACAAAACGATAAACAGGTATCGTTGAATCTGAAAAAATACCAGGAAGAGCAGAAAAAGAACAAAGCCATTGCCAAGCAGCTGGAAAGTTTGAACAAACTGCCCAACGAGCTGGCTGTGGAAGGTTTACCCGAAGACCTGAAAAGACTGGAATACGATCCCGGTAAAACAGAGCGTTTCAAGAACTGGTTGAAGAACCTGCGCAACGATCCTTATCTGGAGGAAGCAGCCCATGTGTTGAATGATATGGTGAACCAGACTAATTTGGTATATGCCAATACCAGAAAGAATTAAATGAAGTAGGAGGTAAGAAGTAGGACGTAAGAAAATATAGCGACCATTTTACTTCCTACGTCATACTTCTTACTTCCAAAATCATAAAAGCCGCTATGGCATCCCATGCCATAGCGGCTTTTATGATTTTGAAATACTATTTTTGCCGGAAGACAGGCGCTATGAACATATTAGAACAATTTAAACATATCACCACATTTGTGTTTGATGTAGACGGCGTACTTACAGACGGTACGCTGTTTATTTTTGACGACGGGCAGTTTGTAAGGCGTATGCATATCAAGGATGGTTTTGCGCTGCAGCTGGCCGTTAAAAAAGGATACCGCGTGGTGGTGATATCGGGTGGTACCAGCGATGCCGTTACCGACCGCCTGCATCGCCTGGGCATTAAGGATGTATTTATGCAGGTGACCGATAAAAAAGCCAAACTGGCCGAATATGTACAGCAGCACAACCTGCAATGGAGCGAAGTATTGTTCATGGGCGACGATATTCCCGACTACGAGGTGATGCAACAGGTGGCCATGCCCTGTGCACCCGCCGATGCCGCCAATGAAATAAAACACATTGCCAAATACATTGCCCTGCTGCCTGGCGGACAGGGATGTGTGCGCGAAGTGATTGAAAAGGTGTTAAAGCTCAATGATCATTGGGAATTACATACCGATGTAAGAAGTAAATAAGCGGAATGAAACTACTGGCAGCATTTTTACGGCTTATACGTTCAGTGAACCTGCTGTTCATTGCCATTACCCAATTGCTGTTCCAGTATTGGATTGTAGCCCCCGTTTTCACGCATACGCATGCGCCCCTGGTCATGAGCTGGCCTGTATTATTGTTACTGGTGCTGGCATCGGTTTGTATAGCTGCCGGGGGGTATATTATCAACGATTATTTCGATTTGAATATCGACCGGGTAAATAAACCCGGCAAACTGGTGGTTGATAAGGTCATCAAACGCCGTTGGGCCATTGTATGGCACCTGGGACTCTCAGGTGTTGGTTTGCTGCTGAGCGCCGTGGTGGCCTGGAAAACCAGGGCCTGGTGGCTGATACTGGTGAATACTGCTTGTGTGGGGGCGCTTTGGTTTTATTCCACCACCTTTAAAAAGAAATTGCTGAGCGGCAATGTGATCATTTCCCTGCTCACCGCCTGGGTTATACTGGTGATAGGCAGTGTTACCCATTATACCGTGCTCAGGCGTCCCGACCTGTATGCCGGTATAGAAGCATCCAGCCTGTTACGCCGTACCTTCCTGTATGCAGGCTTTGCTTTTATGATATCCCTGGTACGCGAAGTAGTAAAGGATATTGAAGATATGCCCGGCGATGCCCGGTATGGCTGCCGCACCATGCCCATTGTTTGGGGCGTGAATGTAGCCAAGGTATTTGCCGCTACCTGGCTGGTGGTGCTGATGGCCGCGCTGCTGATTATACTGGCCTATGTGCTGCCCTTTGGTTGGTTCTGGGCCGTGTTGTATTGCGTATTGCTGATCGTTATTCCATTAATGGTGATACTAAGAAAACTGTTCACCGCCACATCTACCCGGGATTATCACCAACTGAGCACCGGTTTAAAACTCGTTATGCTTACCGGTATTTTGTCGATGGTATTTTTTAAACTGTATTCATGAACATGCATGGTATTCGTATAATCCTGGCCTCACAATCGCCCAGGCGTAAACAATTACTGGAATGGGCTGAAGTGCCTTTTGAAGTGATGGTACAGGCTACCGATGAAAATTTTCCCGACAATATGCCGGTGCAGGAAGCGCCCGTGTATATTGCCCGCCAGAAAGCCCTGGCCGTACAAACAAATGGTCAGCTGCCACAGGATAAGGCCGTTGTGATTGCCGCCGATACCATAGTGGTATTGGGCAACACCATTATTGGCAAGCCAAAAGACAGGGAAGATGCGCTGCATATATTATCGGCCTTATCGGGCAACAAACACCAGGTGATCACCGGTGTGGTGATGAGGCAGGGGAGCAAAGAGATTGCATTTGCCGATACTACCGATGTATGGTTTCATGAACTTACACCGGAGCAGATTGCCTTTTATGTGGATAAATATCAACCTTACGATAAGGCCGGCGCCTATGCCATACAGGAATGGATAGGCGTAGTAGGTATTAAGGGTATTCAGGGTGATTTCTATAATGTGATGGGCCTGCCCGTTAGCCGGGTGGTAACGGCCTTGTATAAGTTTATTCATTAAAATATTTCTATATTTGCAGAAAGGTGATGCATGAGCTTTTGTTCATCGTAAAACCGTTGGTTCATGACGGAAAAGCTACTGCAATACCTTTGGCAATTTCGATACTTCAATCACCAGGCATTGTGCCTTGAAAGCGGGGAATCGCTACAAATTATTTATCCCGGCCATTTCAACACCAACCAGGGCCCCGATTTCCTGGAAGCAAAGATCAAGGTAGATGGCACCCTTTGGGTAGGGCATATTGAGCTGCATGTGAAAACCACCGACTGGCTCAGGCATGCGCACCAGTTCGATTACAATTACGATAACGTGGTGCTGCACGTGGTATGGGAAGACGATGCCACGGAAAAAATCAATAACATACCCGTACTTTGTCTGCAACCCCGTGTGCCGGTAATGCTGCTGCGCCAGTACAACAACTGGATGAAAAATGCTTCCTTTATTGCCTGCGGCGTCCAGGCCTGGCAGGCGCCAGACATTACCTGGATGGCCTGGAAAGAAAGATTGCTGGCCGAGCGTTTACAACGAAAGGCCCATTATATACTGGAATGCCTGCAACAGAATAACCTGCATTGGGAAGAAACGGCATGGTGGCTGCTGGCCCGCAATTTTGGGCTGCCGGTGAATGCCGAACCTTTTGAAGCTATTGCACGCAGCCTGCCCATTAGGTTGCTGGCCAAACATAAAAACCGCTTGCACCAACTGGAAGCTTTGCTGCTGGGCCAGGCGGGGCTGGCAAGCGATAACGAGGAGTATATTCATTTAAAGAATAAATACCAGTTGCAGCCCATACCGCAGTCTGTGCATTTTTTGCGCATGCGGCCCGGTAGTTTTCCTACCGTTCGGCTAACGCAATTGGCCATGCTGGTGCACGAATGCAGCCATTTATTTGCCTATATAAAAGATGCTGTTCATTTGCGCGATGTGAAAAAAATGCTGGGTTATAGCAAAGCGGGCAGCCAGAAGGTGAATAATGTGATCATCAATACCATTGTGCCGGTGTTGTTTACATATGGCCAACTATACCAGGAAGAACTGTATATCAACAAAGCTCTGCAGTGGCTGGCGGCCTTGCCTGCTGAAAAAAATAATATTACCAATGGGTTTGTGGCGTTGGGGGTGGGTAATAGTTGTGCGGCCGATTCGCAGGCGTTGAAAGAATTGAAAACGAATTATTGTGATACCAAACGTTGTTTAGATTGCGCGGTAGGCAATTCCCTGTTGAAATACACGGCGGGGTCGGCATCACAAAGAGGTGTCGACCCCGCCGCCGCAGGAAACTGATCACCACCTGAACTCCAACGGTATACTCACCTTACATCCAATATTCCGCCCCATATTAAACACACCCGTCCGCCCTGTAACGGCATTGGTTGCCGTATATTTCAACCGGCTTAAATGATTCTGATACGCCACATCGCCCAGGTTATTGCCGGTAATATGTATGCTGAACAGGGTTTTACCCTTACTGGCAATATCTGCACCTATACCGGCATTGATGAGCCAGTAATCGTCTGTAACGGTTTCGGTATCAAAACCGGTAAAGGGATGAGCTTGTTTAAATGTATAATCGCTTTCCAGGTTAATATACAGGTTGCGAATGGTTTTTCCCTTCGGTAAAAACCGCACAGCCAGGTCGGTAAACAAACGGGCGGCCGGTATCATGGGAATATTCTTTGTGTCGTCAATAGTTTCGGTAAAACGCGCCCGTGTAAACGAAAAAGTATTTCTGAAATGCAGCCAGTCAAGCGGGTGGGGGTGAATATCAATACTGGCTTCTGCGCCATACAGGTTGGCATCGTGCTGATCGAAGCGGTATACCCTCAGCTCATCCCCGGTTTCATCGTCTATCATCAGCGAATCATTGCCCGCGGCATCTAACACTTTCTCGTAAAAAATAAAATTATTAATGTGGTTATAAAACAAATTGGCCTCCAGCGATACATGTTCGGTATTCAATTCCAGTCCGCCGTCTACCTGCAGGCTGGTCTCCGACTTCAACCCATTGTCCCCCATCTCATAGCGGTTGGTGCCTTCGTGTGCGCCATGGCTGGCCAGTTCGGCCAGGTTGGGAGCGCGGAAACCGCGCGCCAGGTTCAGTTTTACCGTCAGCTGCTGACTGGCCGCATAACTCACACCCGCACTTCCCGAAATATTGGAAAAATTGGTAGTGAAACGGGTAAACTTCGGTTCATTATCCACATCCATCGCTTCGCTTGTAATATGGCGGGTATCGAAGCGCAGACCGCCGCTGAGTGCCCATTTGTTTTTGTGGTATTGCGTGAATACAAAACCACCGATATCGAATAAATGATAATCGGGAATGATCAATTCTTCTGCCTTATTTGTATTCTCCTGGCTCATGCCACCCAGGCCAATGGTGGTTTTCCAGTATTCGGTAACCGGTAAATGCCATTGCAGGGAATAATGCAGGGTGCGCAAATTGAACCAGGCTTCGGGTGTGCCGGGTTCATCGGCATTGCCCAGTTCCTGGCGCTGATTGTGCTGGTAACCCAGCACCAGGTCCAGGTTATTGCTACCCAGGTTGAAACTGTTTTCAGCAGTCAGTTTCAAATGACGAATATGCTGAAAGGGTACCCAGGGTGTTATCTTTTTGAAATCCTCATCAGTGGCAATGGCCTCATTGCCACCGGGCAAGGCTTTCAGGAAACGACCGGTAGCCTCATCGCGATCGCCTTCTATCATACCCAGGCGCTGATTGAAATGACTTACCGATACATGGCTATAACCCCAGGAGCCGGAATAGCCCAGCATGCCGCCCAGATTTTGATTATAGAATTTGGAGTTGAATACACGTCCATCGTATTTGTTCTTATAATCCTGCGCGCCTTTAAAGGATCCATAGGCGTTCCAGCTGAAACCGTTTTTGGTGCCGCCCAGGTTGCCATAAAAACCACGCAATGCGTTGTTGGTCTGGTATTCGCCCAATATATTTCCCCTGATGAGTCCCTCGGGCGCCGGGCGTTGGGATAAGATATTGATCACGCCTGCCAGGGCATCGCTGCCATACATGAGCGAGGCGGGGCCTTTTAATACTTCCACCCGTTCAATGCTGTAATCGTCTATTTCAACACCATGTTCATCGCCCCATTGCTGGCCTTCCTGCCGCAATCCATCGTTGATGGTAATCACCCGGTTATAACCCAGTCCGCGTATAAAGGGTTTGGCAATAGCCGGACCCGTGCTCAGGGCCGACATACCGGGTACGGTTTTCGTAAGTGCGTCGATGGCATTGGTGGCGTTTACTTTTATCAGTTCGTCTTTTCTGATGATATCTACCGGTTGTGGCGACAGGCGGGTGCGGGTGGCCGACGATACGCCGGTAACCGTTACTTCTTCATTTTCCACCACGGTTTCCTTCAGCACAAAATCTTTTTGTGTATCTCCGTTTACATATACATTTTCAATGACAGAAGCATGGCTGCTATAACTAACTTCTACCAGGTAGCGACCGGTAGCCAGGTTGGGAATGCGGTAATTGCCCTGCTCGTCAGATAAGGTGGCTTTTTTCAGATCGTGCACATAAATGGTGGCGCCGGGCAGGGCTTCGCCGGTTTTGGCATCGGTAATTTTACCGCTCAGCACCCCCGCTATGGCTTTGGGAAGTTGTGGTGTAGTAACTTGTGTTATTTCCTGCTGACCAAACGATACGATGTATAAAAATTGACAAATAACTATTCCAAATAGCTTTACTGATCTCATATGATGAATAAATTAGGTAAGGCCAAAGCCTTTGCTTTAAAAAGGGGATGGTTGGGAACGCAATAAAACAAATCAGGAAAGCGGTGCAGGTGGCGCACGGAGTGAGTGGAAATATTTGTAAACAGCCGGCAGTGTGTAGGTGTAAGCTGCTACCGGGCTGTTAAAGAGGGTTTGCGGCGGCGGTAATTCCAGGATGGTGGTTTCGGTGAGCGGCGCAGTAAAATCATTGATACAGCTACAGGCATTCTTTAATTCCTCGCTGCTGAGGGGAGCGGCCGCGGCGCTATGCCGATCGTTGGCATGTAACCAGTTGTGCAGGTGCAAGCCCATGCCCATCTTCTGACTGAACGCCAGGATGAGTGCAAAGGCCAAGATTTTTTTTATGGTGGAAGTTCCTGCCATGCTGCAGCAAAAGTAAATATTTGCAACGATATGGCAAATTTTTGATCTTCTTTTTGTGTGCTGTGCAGGTTAATCACGCGGCCGGTATTTATTACCCCATTCCGACAAACTCTTTAAAATGGGTTTCATAGACAATCCTGATTCCGTTAATTCATATTCTACGCGCGGCGGCACTTCGGCGTGTACGATGCGTTTTATCAAGCCGTCTTTCTCCAGTTCACGCAACTGCAGCACCAGTATGCGCTCCGATGCACCGGCTATGGATCGGCGTAATTCATTGTAACGCATTTTACCGCCCATCAAACAATATAGTATGGAAGCCTTCCATCGGCCGCCTATTAACGATATTGTATATGCTGTGCCGCATACGGCATCCAGCCGTTTTCGGTTAAGTGTGTTGGTGGAACTTTCTTTCCTCATACTTACATTTATGTTAGTACTTAACAATTTTATACGTACTGCAATTACTTAAAGGTAGTCATTAGTTTTGCCATGGAAAAAAAATATAACCATGAAAAAGTCTGAAGGAAAAGTTGCTATTGTTACAGGCGGCAGCCGCGGTATAGGCGCAGGCATTGCCAGGAGGTTGGGTGCAGAGGGCGCCCGTGTAGTTATTACCTATGCTCATACAGCCGACAAGGCGAAGGCGGTAGTGGCCGAAATTCAACAGGCCGGCGGTGAAGCCATGGCCATCAGGGCCGACAATAAAGATGCCGCTGAAGTAAAAGCTGCCATTGAAAAGGTGGTGAACACGTATGGCGCCATCGACATACTGGTACTGAACGCCGGGGTGGCCATGCTGAAACCTGTGGGTGAATTAACCACGGAAGATTATGATGTTACCATGGCTGTGAATGCGCGAGCGGTATTTATTGCTTCCCATGCCGCCCTGCCGCATATGAACGACAATGGGCGCATCATTATCATTGGCAGCAATATGGCCGATAGGGTAGCCATGCAAGCGGGCAGCCTCTATGCCATGAGTAAGTCGGCGTTGATTGGGCTCACCAAAGGGTTGGCCCGTGAACTGGGATCGAGAGGTATTACCGTGAACCTGGTGCAACCCGGACCCATTGATACGGATATGAACCCGGCCACCGGAGAGCATGCTGATGCGGCCAGGCGCATGATGGCCATTCCCAGGTATGGCCGGCCGGAGGAGATTGCCGGGCTGGTGGCTTACCTGGCCAGTGAAGAAAGTGCTTTTATGACGGGCGCTTCGCTGACTATGGATGGTGGCTATAATATTTAAGCGAGTGGCGAGTGACGGGTAGCTGGTGGGTCGTTGACCTACCAGCTACTCGCTACCAGCCACCCGCTATAATTTTATTGTCTTTTGTCAGACAGTTTCCCAGGTAGTTTCCTCTGTAGCTACTACCTGCATGGTTCCATTGGAAGACAGTTTCACATTCTTTAATGTGTACAAACCGGGTTTGTAGTTTCCTGGTACTTCCAGACCATCTACTATGGCTTCGGCCGGTAAACTACCACCATCGCCGGGCGACATTTGGTTAACGATTTCGATGGACTGCATGGGGCAGAAATACAGGATCATTTTTCCGTAACTGCTTTCCAAACGAACGGGTGAAATGTTGGCGGTTACTGTTTCACCATGTGTCAGTTTTTCTTCCTTCATTCTCTGTTGCAGTACATGCGGTTGAGAATAAGAAGTAATTACCACCGGTGTTGATTTATCAGCCTCGGCTG
>Ga0065721_10004207_pt1 | contig 35708 bp, 33 predicted proteins | sample Mesricmetagenome_FD_59108 | JGI IMG/M metagenome (GOLD analysis project Ga0065721, IMG submission 59108) | Mesophilic microbial community from rice straw/compost enrichment Sample: eDNA_1 v2 (version 2) | ecosystem: Engineered > Solid waste > Grass > Composting > Bioreactor | place: USA: Davis... | reverse complement strand
GCGAGAGCCACCCGGCGACCTCCGCCACCGCGGGGTCGATGTCGCCGTGCAGGCGCGCCTTGCCCGACGCGGTCTCCCCGACCCGGGTGACGCCGACATCCAGCACCGCGGCGCCGGGCTTGATCCACTCCGGCTTCACGAAGTGCGGCACCCCGATCGCGGCGACCACGATGTCGGCCCGACGCACCTCCGCCGGCAGGTCCGGCGTGCGCGAGTGGGTNAGGGTGACCGTGGCATCCACCCCCTTCATCGTGAAGACGAGCCCCAGCGGGCGCCCCACGGTGAGGCCGCGGCCGATGATCGTGACGTGCTTCCCCGCGATCGGCACGTCGTGCCGCCGCAACAGCTCCACCACACCCGCCGGCGTGCACGGCAGCGGCGAATCCAGCTCCCCGNNCACCCCCAGCACNANCCGNCCCAGNTTCGTCGGATGCANNCCGTCGGCATCCTTCNCCGGATCGATGAGCTCCAGGATCGGGTTCTCCTCGACGTGCTTCGGCAACGGCANCTGCACGATGTACCCGGTCACACTCGGATCGGCGTTCAACCCCGCGACCGCAGCACGCACCTCCGCCTCCGACGCCGACGCGGGCAGCTCGACCGGGATCGACGCGATCCCCACCTCNGCGCAGTCGCGGTGCTTGCTCGACACATACGACACCGAACCCGGATCCTCACCCACNAGCAGCGTGCCCAGACCCGGCACCACACCCCTCGCCGCCAACGCCTCGATCCGCGAACGCAACTCGCCCTTGATCGCCGTCGCCGCCGCCACACCGTCGAGGATCTGCGCCGTCATCCCAACTCCCGTGTCGTAGTTTCAGTGTCCTGATAACTTTACAGGCAGTTTGCACCTTCGCTCGACGAGGAGGAGGACCCGTGCCCGAGAGTGTCCAGGATGCCATCGAGGCCGCCGGCAGTCCGATCCGGCTCCTCTGGCGCGACCGCGGCGAGACCTGGATGCCGTTCCGCGTGCCGCGCGAGCACCGCGGATGGCGCGCCGAGCAAGCCGCCAGGCACGAGACGGTCGCGCTGAGCGATCTGTCGTTCCACATGACCGACACGGAGTTCACAGGTCCCGACGCGCTGCGACTGCTCTCCGATTTCGGAGTCAACGATCTGGGAGACTTCGCGGTCGGCCAGGCCAAGCAGTATGCGCCCGTGACGTCCGAGGGCCTCATCGTGACCGACGGGATCCTCCTCCGCACGGCACCCGAGTCCTTTCTCCTGACCGGGGTCGCGACGTCGCAGAGCTGGCTGTGCTTCCACGCGCGGCAGGGGCGCTACGACGTGGAGTGGTCGACCAGCCCCAACTTCGCGTCCCGCACCGACGACCCCGAGCTGTTCCGCTACCAGGTGCAGGGTCCTGCTGCCCTCGCGCTCGTCGAGAAGGTCTTCGGCGGACCGCTCCCGACGACCCGCTTCTTCCACGCCGCCGATGTGACCCTCGGAGGGCGCGCGTTCCGCGCACTCCGACACGGGATGGCGGGCCAGCCGGGCTACGAGTTCATCGGAGACTGGGCGCACCACGAGCACGTGCTCGACGCGTTCCTCATCGCCGGCGAGGAGTTCGGCCTCGAACGCGTCGGCGGTCTCGCCTACCCCACCGCCGGAGTCCGAGAGCCGGATGGATCCCGACCCCGACTGCGGCGATCTACACCGACCCCGACCTCGTCGACTACCGGCGAACCCTGCCCGCACTCTCCTTCGAGGGGAAGAACCCGCACTACGGCAGCCACTACGCCGACGACATCCGGAGTACTACCTCTCCCCCTCCGAACTCGGCTACGCGCGACTCATCTCGTTCGACCACGACTTCCTCGGTCGAGACGCGTTGCTCGCGGCCGCGGAACGTCCGCACCGCGAGAAGGTCACCCTCGAGTTCGACCGCGTGCAGGTGCGCGAGTTCCTCGGCGACGGCTTCGACGCCGACTCCGTGAACGTGTACTCGTCGCCGAAGCACCGCGTCGAGGTCGCCGGCGAACTCATCGGGATGACGACGACCACCGCCTACCTCGAGCCGGTCGGCACGATGCTCGCTCTCGCCGTCGTCGACACATCCAGGTCCCCGATCGGCACCGTCGTCGACGTGGCCTGGGGCCATCATCCCGGCCCGGGTACCGCCCCGGACGCGCACCGCGCCTTCCCACGCCTCCAGGCGACGGTCGCCCCGGCGCCCTACGACGCCCACGCTCGCGAGCGATACCGCTCGAACTGACAGCGGGGCCCCGACTCCCCAGCGAGGGTCGGGGCCCCGCACCGCGACGCGAGTCCCGGCGTCAGAGCGCGCCCTTCACGGGGTCGCCGAGCGGGACGGCGGTGATGATCGAGACCTCCGTCGGCGCCGCCATGAGTCCCTCGAGACGCGCCCGCAGGGCGTCGCGCGCCGCGCCCGTCGAGTGGGCGGCGAAGTCGGCCTCCGTGGTCCACTTCTCCACGAGCACGATCGTGCCGTCGTCGGCACGGTGCGCGGCGTAGAGCTCGCAGCCCTGCTCCGCGTGGACGCCGGCGATCGCGTCGCCGATGCCCGCGAGCACGTCGTCGGTGCGGCCCGGTGCGGGGTGCATGACGGCGGTGACGATGACGCTCACAGCTCGTTCCCCCAGCACATCCGCGCGATCGTCTCGACGTGCGTCAGCTTGTGATTCTGCTCCGCGATCGTGAGCGGCGCCGGAAGGTACGCGGCATCCTGGAACCCGCGGCTCGGGGTCACCGCGATCTCGTCGAGGTCCTTGAGCGCGAACGCCTGATCCATGCGGTTCATGATCGCGTCGACGTCCTCGAGCTCCGGTGTCGTCGCGTCGACGATGCCGAGGCCGACGAAGACCCCGTCCGGGATGAACTGGATGAGGTTCTGCCCCGCGAAGACGTCGTCGAAGTACGGGATCTGGAACTTGTCGAATCTCAGGGTGTCGAAGACCTCGAAGGCCACCTGCTCGTCGGCGGCGTCCGCGGGGTACTGACCCCAGTCGACGCAGATCGCGAGGCGGGCGTCCTCCGGCTTGTCGAGCCCGGTGACCGCGGCGTTGTCGATCTCGATCGCGTCGAGCACGCCGAGCTGGGGCGTCGCCGCCCCGACCTCGGCGCCCGAGTAGTGGGCCGAGTAGTCGGGGTTGTCGAGTTGCACGTAGCGCACACCCGCGGCGAAGAGCGCCTCGATCTCGGCCTTCACGACGTCGGCGATCGCCAACCCGAGCTCCCTGCGGGAGGCGTACGGACCGGACGGGTCGAACGTGTGCTCCGCGAGGTACGCCGGAGACGGAAGGCTGATCTTGACCGCGCGCACCGTCGCGTGCTCGGTGACGTTCGCGAGCAGGAACTCCGCCTCTGCGACGGCGCTCCCTCGGCCCGAGACCTCCCCCGTCGCCTTCCAGACGACGAAGCCGTCGGCGTCGCGCTCGTCGGTCTTCTCGAAGCCCGACGCCGACGCCAGGATGACGTCGCGGACGTCCTGGCGACGGTACTGGCCGTCGGTCAGCTGGGTCTGCCGCAGGTCGGTGTTGAGCTTGATCGCGGACCGCACCGCGGCATCCACGTCGGTCGCGACCTCCGCGGGGCGTCACGAGGCTGCCGTGGTGGTCGATGCGGAAGATGAAGATGTCGGCCATCGCGCGCTCCTACTTCTTCGCGCCGGCCCACGCCGCGAAGTCGGTGTCGAACCCGAGCTCCGCGATGACGGTCTCCGCGTATCTTCTGGTCCTCATCGGCAGTGCCGCCGGACGATCCCGATGCCGCCGAGGAACTCCCCGTCCTTCTTGAGGGTGATGCCGCCCTGCGTCGCGACGATCGGCTGCCAGCCCATCGTCGCGATCTGGGAGAAGAACACGGGCTCGTGCTCCGCCCACGCCTGGAGCATGTTGGTGGGGCGCTGCATGATCGCGGCGCTGTACGCCTTCGACAGCGCGATGCTCGGCGTGAGCGGCCGGGCCCCGTCGTTGCGGCGGATGGCGACGATGTAGCCGCCCACGTCGACGACGGCGATGCTCAGCGCCTTGCCGAGCGCGGCGCCCTCCCGCGTCGCGATCTCGATGATGCGGTCGGCGATCTCGGTCGAGACTCTCATGGAACTACTCCCCCTTCAGGGCCTGGGCGAGTCGGTCGACCGCCGCGTTGAACAGATCGGGGCGCTCGAAGTACATCGAGTGCGGGGCATCCGCCACGAGCTCGAGCACCGAGCCGGCCACGAGCTCGTGGCCGCGCGTGATCGTGGCGGGACGGATGACCGCATCCTTCTCGCCGGCGAGGAAACCGACGCGGATGCCGGCCTCGGCGAGCTGCTCGAGCGTCGGTCCGTCGGTGTTGAGGTTGCGCAGGTCCTGCATCCGTGCCCGGTTGAAGGTGCCGAACTGCTGGAACAGGAGGAGCTTCGCCGGGTCGGCGGCGCGGAACTCGGGCGTGAGCAGCCTGTCGATCACGGGCAGCTTCTCCGCCTCGGCGCGGTCGGCACGCACCAGTTCCGCGAGCTCCGGGTGGTCGATGCCGCCGAGCGAGTGCCCGAGCACGACGCCGCGCACGCGATCCGGCACGCGCAGCGCCGCCTTGAGCGCCGCCGCCGCGCCGATCGACTGCCCGACGAGCACGGCGTCGGTGAGGTCCGCGTGCTCGAGCACCGCGACGATGTCGCCGGGGAACTCCTGCGCGTCGTAGGCGTCCGAGTCGGACTGCGAGTTGCCGAAGCCGCGGAGGTCGAGCGTGACGACGGCGTAGCGGTCGCGGAGTGCCGCGATCTGCTGCCACCAGGCGGCGTGGTTGCCGCCGGAGCCGTGCACGAAGACGATCGGCGAGCCGTCTCCGTGGATCTCGTAGTAGATCCGTGTCCCGGAGGAGTCGGCGATGGGCATGGGTGTGCTCCTGAGGGTGGGGTGGGGCGGGTTACTGGTTCTCGGGCGAGTAGCCCGGGCGGAGCCCCGGCTCGCGCTCGTCGAGCGGGCGCCGGTCCTTGTGCCAGACGATCTCGATCATCGTGTGGTCGGGGTCGTGGATGTAGCAGAACCACGAGTTGTTCTCCGGCCGCTGCACGGGGCGCGTGTGGCGCACGCCGAGCTTCTTGAGGTGGGCAAGGAAGCCCTCCCAGTCGTCCACCTCGACCGCGAAGTGGTACGGCGCCATGCGGTCCATCTCCTCGGTGGGCGTGAAGTGCATGTCGAAGTTCCCGCGCGTCAGCAGGAGCACGCGCGTGTTGCTCTTCGCGGGCACGTGCTTGAGGCCGAAGACCTTGAGATACCACTCCTTCGTGCGCTCGACGTCGGTCGTCGGGAAGTTGATGTGGTGGATGAACGACACGCGGCCGTTCGGCTCGACGTCGTCGGAGACGGCGTGCTTCGACACGGGGCTGGTGATGGTCATCGGGAGGCTCCTTCGTGATGGCGGGCGGTGACGGTGTCGCCGGGTTGCTCCGGTTCGGCGACGACGGGGTTGCTGAGCACCCCGATCCCCGAGATCTCGATGTCGACGGTGTCGCCGACCTCGAGCTGGGTGGCCCCCTCGGCGCCCATCCAGAGGACGTCGCCGGGGTGGACGGTGATGTACTTCGTCATCTCGACGAGGAAGTCGTAGGGGTCGAAGATCATGTCGCCCGTGCCGAACGACGCGACCTCGGCGCCGTTGATCCGAACCGTCGTCGTCGACCGCAGCGGGTCGACGTCGGTCTGGATCCACGGACCCATCGGCTTGAACGTGTCGGCGTTCTTCGCGCGGTAGAAGGTGCGGTCGGCGTGCTGCCACTCACGCGCGCTCACGTCGTTGCCGATCGTCCAGCCGAACACCGCATCCCGGGCCTCGTCGCGGCTCGCGCGGCGGAGCTCGCGGCCGATGACGGCCACCACCTCGGCCTCCGCCTCGAACCGTCCCTCGACCCCCGTGGGCTTGACGATGGGGGCGCCGTGGCCGACGAGCGCGCTGTTGGCCCGGTAGCCGACCTCGGGGCGCTCGCCCACGGGGGCGGCCCCGTGGCCGAGCGCCTGGTGCCGCGCGTTGTGGCCGGCGTAGTTGAAGCCCGCGGCGTAGAACGTGCCCGGGACGACGGGGGGCAGGAACGCGACGTCGGCGAGCCTGTGGATCTGCCGGAAGCGCGCATGCGGACCCCACGGCGCCCCGCCGAGCTCGAGCACGACGTCGTCCTCGAGCCGGCCGTGGAATGCACGGCCCCCGGCGGTGAATCGACCGAACCTCATGCCGTCACCGCAGCTTGTGGGAGACGCGCTTCGTGACGAGGTAGGCGTCGAGACCCTCGGCGCCGCCCTCCTTGCCCCAACCCGACTCCTTCACGCCGCCCGACGGCGCCTCGGGGGTGGAGCCGCCGCAGTGGTTGATGGAGAGGATGCCGGCGTCGAAGCCGCGCACGAGCAGGTCGGCGGTGGACGCGGAGTCGGTGAAGCCGTACGCGGCGAGCCCGTAGGGCAGCTCGTTGGCGCGCTCGATCGCCTGCTCGAGGTCGTCGAACGGGAGCACGGGCGTGATCGGCCCGAACGGCTCCTCCGACATGACCGCGGCGTCGTCGGGCACGTCGACGAGCACCGTCGGGGCGAAGAAGTAGCCGGTCTCGCCGATGCGCGCACCGCCCGTCGCGACGGTCGCGCCTTTCGCGACAGCGTCCGCGACGAGGCGCTCGATCGCCGCGAGCCGGCGGTCGCTCGACAGCGGACCCATCGTGACGCCCTCGTCGAGGCCGTTGCCGACGACGACCGCTTCGCTCGCGGCGACGAACTCGCGCACGAACTCGTCGTAGAGGCTGCGGTGCACGAACACGCGGCTCGGCGAGGTGCACACCTGGCCGGCGTTCGTGTACTTCGCCATGGCGACGCGCTTCGCGGCCACCTTCGGATCGGCGTCGGCGGCGACGATGACGGGCGCGTGCCCGCCGAGTTCCATGACCGTCGGCTTCATGTGGGCGCCGGCGAGCTGGGCGATCTCCTTGCCGACCGGCACCGATCCGGTGAAGGCGAGCATCCGGATGCGGGGGTCGGCGATGAGGAACTCCGCGATCTCGGCGGAGCGCCCGAAGACGACGTTGAGCACGCCCGCCGGGAGGCCGGCGTCGAGGAAGCACTGCGCGAGGGCGCAGGCCGACGCGGGGGCCTCCTCGGACGGCTTGATGACGATCGAGCAGCCCGCGGCGAGCGCGGCGGCGAGCTTGCGGTTCGGCGAGCCGACCGGGAAGTTCCACGGCACGATCGCGCCGACGGGTCCGACCGGCTGGTGGTGCACCGTGAGGGAGGTGTCCGGGTCGACGGGGATGATGCGACCGTAGGCGCGACGGGCGTCCTGGGCGTCCCACTCGATCGCCTTGGCGACGCGGATGCACTCGGCGATCGCCTCGGGCAGCGGCTTGCCCTCCTCGATCGTCATGAGCCTGCCGATCTCGGCCGAGCGCGCGCGGAGGTTGTCGGCGGCCTTCATGAGGATGCGCGTACGGTCGTCGAGCGACATGTCGCGCCACACCGGGAAGGCCCGCACGGCGGCCGCGACGGCCGCCTCGAGGTCGTCCCGCTCCGCGACGGGGACGCGGCCGATGACGGCCTCGTCGGTGGGGTCGAGCACGTCGCGCGTGCGGGTTCCGGAGGCCCCGCGCCACTCGCCGTCGATGTGCAGCGCGATCGTCGCCTCCGCGTAGGAGCGCTGCGCGTCGGTGAGCGGTCGGTCGGTCGTGAGCGTCATCGCCCCTCCTCGGAGTGGTCGCCGTCGTCGTCGTTGTTGGTGCGGATGGTCCAGATGTGGTGGGGCGGGGTCTCGACGTGGTACCGCGTGCCGTAGCTCTCGTCGACGCGGTCCATGTCGGCCGCGTACTCGACGCGCCCGCCGCACGGCGCCTGGATGAACCTGAACACGTTGGAGCCGATCGTGTGGCGCCCGAGCCGCCGCGACTCGCGCCAGCCCCGCTCGATCATGTGGTTGGCACCCTCGATGACGTCGTCGAAACCTGCCACCTCGTAGGAGGTGTGGTTCGTGCCGGCGCGGTCGGGGCGGTGGCAGAGCAGGAGGGTGTGCTGGTCGTGGTCGCCCGGCGCCTGCAGGAAGACGCCCATCTTCTCGACGATGTCGGTGGCCCGGAAGCCGAGACGGTCGAGGTAGAACGAGTTCGCCTTCTCNTTGCCCTCCTTGGGGATGTTGAGGGCGACGTGGCAGATGCGGAAGGGCCGCACCTGCTGGATGCGGTCGTGCGCCTCGTTGAGCCGTTCGACCCGGCCGGTGCGGTTGTAGTGCCGCACGGGGTGGGTGATCTCCTTCGGCTTCGCGATCGTGAACCCGACGCCATAGCCGGTCTCNTCGACCGTGTGGAAGACGCCGTCGACGCCGTCGACGACCTCGCGGTCGGTGCGGAGCTCGGCGACGAGCTCGGCGAGCGCCTCCTCGGTGTCGACGCCCCAGACCACCCTCGCGGATGCCGTTGCCCGGCGCGACGGCGGCCGGGAGCGCGGGGTTCGTCGATCGGGCGCAGCACGATGGCCGCTCCCGAGAGGGTCTCGAGGCGCGTGCACGCGGGGTCGTCGTCGACGAGNTCGAGTCCGAAGTCGACGAAGAACCGCGTCGACTCCGCGATGTCGTCGACACCGTAGGTGACGTGCTCGATCCGCTGAATCGTCATCGCGCTCGACTTCCCTGTCGTGACGGGCAAATAGTTATTGGAAGATTACTATCTCCCCGTCCTGCCGACAAGGCGCGAGCGCGCGCCGGCTTCAGACTTTCGTTGCACCGCCTGCACGCGCCGCGGCGGCATCCTCTTCCCGGTCATGACGGCGGAACCACTCCGACATGAACCGGAGGAAGACCTTCACCTTCTCCGGCGTGCCGCCGCCCGGGGCATGGACGGCGTAGAGGGCCCGGTCGGGAGCCGCGAGCTGCGGCAGCACCTCGACGAGCGCCCCGTCGGCGAGCTCGCCGAGCGCCGACCGCCGCGGGATGAGCGCCACCCCGCGTCCGGCGACCGCGAGCTTCTGGATCGCCAGGTACGAGTTCGACAGGAGCGCGACGTTGTGCACCTTGTGGTGCACGGCGTCGGCGCCGTGGCCGAGCCGCCAGACCGGGTCGTTGATGTGCACGAGCGACTCGCGCGTCGCCAGGTCGGCGAAGTCGACGATCTCCCCGTGCTTCGCGAGATACGACGGGGCCGCGACGAGCGCGAACGGGAGATCGCTGATCTTGCGCAGGAGCACGTTCGAGTCGCGCAGGTCGCGCGTGTGGAACGCGACGTCGTAGCCCTTGTCGAGGAAGTCGTAGGTGCGATCCGACATCCCGCCGAGGTCGAACTTCAACCTGATGAGCGGGTGCTCCACCGAGAACGCCGCGATCGCGTCGCCGAGTTCAAGCGTGCCGATCCAGCGCGGACACACGATCGACAGGGTGCCCGCGGCGGTGTCGCGGCCTTGCGCGAGTTCGGCGTCCTCCTGGTCGATCTCGGTGAGGATGCGGTCGACGAACTCGCTGTAGCGGTGGCCGGCCTCGGTGAGGCTCACGGAACGCGCGGTGCGGTTCACGAGTCGGACGCCGACCTGCCGCTCGAGATCGGCGACGTGCCGCGAGACGAGCGAGCCGGAGAGTCCCGAGTTCGCGGGCGGCCCCGCTGAAGCTGCTCGACTTCGCGACCGTCACGAACGTCCTCATGACCACCAGACGATCCACCACGGCCTCCTCACCCTCGCGATGTGGTTATTCTCACATAACCTTCCGCGAGGGGTCACGCCCGCCCCGGATGACGGGCCGCGGACTCAGTCGAGCTCGACGTAGGAGCTCTCGAACCGCCAGAACAGCTCGTGCGTCGTCGGCGGCAGCGTCGTCGCGTAGAGCGGACCCCGGTCGACCGTCACAGGGGCCAGCTCGCGTCCGTGCGCGAGCGAGGCGAGCACGATGCCGGCGTGGTACTCCGCGAGCACCGTGCGGAACACCGCCTCCTGGAGGGTGCGCCCGACGATGACGGCGCCGTGCCAGCGCAGCAGGGCGAGCGCGCTGTCGCCGAGCCCGGCGACGAACTCGCGCGCCATCGCGTGGTTCGTCACCAGCTCCGGGCGCTCCCACAGCGGGATGCGCTCTGGCCAGAAGGCCGCGTGGATCATGAGCAGCTCCCCCGGCGGCTCGGCCATCCCGGCGAGCGCCGTGAGATTCGGGGAGTGCACGTGGATGAGCGTCCTCAGCTCGGGCCGCGCGCGATGAAGCTCGGCGTGCAGGTAGAGCTCGAGCGGCCGGCCGACCTCGAAGACGTCGTCGAGGCCGAGCTCGAAGAGCTGCTCCGGGCGGCACAGGTCCTTGCGTCGACCCGCGCCCGGCGACAGCAGGTAGCGCTGCGGGTCGGCCTCCGTGAGCAGGCTCACGTGGCCGAACATCCCGATCATCCCGTGGCGGCCGAGGATGCGCGTGCCCGTGGCCAGGAGCTCGCGCTCCTCCGCGGTCGCGGCGTTCACGCCCCGGAGACCTTGGCGTAGCCCCGCACGTCCGGGAACGGGGGCTCGACGCCCTCCTGGAGGTCGACCTGGAACGTGTTGAGGAGCATCGCGAGCATCGTGAAGTTGCCGAGGAGCCCCACGACGTCGACGAGCTGCTGGTTCGTCCACGTGGCCGCCGCGCGGGCGAACAGCTCGTCCGGCACGAAGTGCTCGGTCATGATCGTGACGGCGAGCTCGTGGAAGAGCGCGAGCTCGGTGTCGCCGCCGAAGTCGGGCGTCTCCCGGTGCGCGAGCTGCGTGATCGCCGACGCCGGGATGCCCGACTCGATCGCCTTCGCGACGTGCGCGTTCCACGAGAACTGAGCGTCGTACTGCCGCGCCGCGACGAGCAGCGCATACTCCCGGATGCGCTCCGGAAGGCTGCACTCGAAGCGCACGAACGCACCGAGGGCCTCCGCCTTGTCGCACATCTCGGGACTGTGCAACCACACCTTGAACGGCCCGCCGATCTTGCCGCGGCGGCCCGCGATGCGGGCCGCGAGCTCCGCCTGGCGCGGGGTGTACTCGTCGTCGGACAGGACGGGCAGGCGCATGATGTCTCCTCGCTGAGCGCTGGTCGTCGTCAGCGTAGGCAGGGCCGGGCGCAGGCGGACCCCTCCCGCCTGCACGGTAAGGATGCACGCCGGGCAGGGGGTCGAGCGGGTCGCGTCGGCTTGACTGGGAGCATGACGACGATTCGCAAGTTCGCCGAGATCGAGGTGCTCGACCGCGGCGGCGCCGTGAAGACCTGGCCGCTCATCACGACCGAGACCTCGGGCGGCGAGAACGAGCTCGCCACCGGCATCAGCGTGTACCCGGTCGGCGCCGGCGCCCCCCTGCACTCGCACAACTGCGACGAGCAGGTGCTCGTCCTCGAGGGCGAGGGCTTCGTCGAGGTCGACGGCGTGCAGACCCAGCTCGTGAAGGACGACACCGCCTACGTGAAGGCCGGCGTCTTCCACCGCTACCACAACACCGGCGACGTGCCGATGCGCATCCTCTGGATCTACCCGCAGGCCTACGTCACGCGCACCTTCGCCGACACCGGCAAGACCGTCGAGCACCTCACGCCCGAGGACCAGATGGGCGGGCGCGGCTAGACCGCAGCATCCCGCCCGGCGTCAGATCGGCTGCGCCATCGAGGCCAGCACCGCGCGCGTGAGTCCCGCGTGGTCGGCATCCGGCGTCGGGGCGATCTGCCAGCGGCCGAGCTGGGCGGAGCTCTCGACGACGAGCCTGCAGCGCTCGTAGCGACGTTCCGTGTAGCGCGTGAACGCCGTCTCGAGGTCGTCGTGCGCCGCGAGTTCCTGTGCCAGCACGATGCCGTCCTCGATCGCCTGCGCGGCGCCCTGGCCGAGGTGGGGCGTCACGGCATGCACGGCGTCGCCGATGAGCACGATCCGTCCCCGGTGCCACGGCGGCGGCGCGATGAGGAACTCCTCCGGCCGCAGCACGATCGCCTCCGGGTCGGTGAGGTAGGTGTCGCGGACGTGACCGGCGAGTCCGCCGAACGGCGTGAGGAGGTCGCGCATGACCTCGTGCAGGGTCGACGGATCGGGCCGCACCTCCCGGTCCGGCCACGGCGTGTTGAGGAACATGTACGCGAGGTCCGGCGCGATCGGCACGAACCCTGCCATGAGGAACGGCTCCCCCGGCTCCTTCGGGCCCTCCTGCAGCACGATGCGGTCGATCTCCGGGAGGCGCGGGATCGTCACCCGGAACGCCTTCTGCCCGATGTACTCCGGCTGGAGGTCCGGGCCGAGCACGTAGGAGCGGACCTTCGAGCGCACGCCGTCGGCGCCGACGACGACGTCGTAGACGCCCTCCGAGCCGTCGCGGAACACCACGGCGACCCCGTCCGGGCCATCGGCGAGGGTCTCGAACGTCGCGTCGTACTGGATGCGCACGCCCGCCTCGAGCGCCGTGCCCCGTGAGGATCTCGTGCAGCTTCGGGCGCGTGAGACCGTTCATGGGCGGGAGGTCGTAGCCCTCGAGGCGCATGCCCGGCACCTCGGCGAGCTGCCGCCCGTCGACGTCGAAGATCTTGCTCCACCCGGGCGCGCCGTAGCCCGCCTCGAGGCACGCCTGCGCGCACCCGATCTCGTCGAGCGCGCGCAGCGCGTTCATCGGCTGGATGATGCCGACGCCGTAGACGCTCGACCGCACGTTCTCGTGCAGCTCGACGACGTGCACGTCGTAGCCGGCGTTGCGCACGGCGATCGCGGTCGAGAGGCCGCCGATCCCGCCGCCGACGACGAGGACCCGCCCGCGGCTCATCCGCGGGTCTCGGGGACGGCGACGCCCTTCGCGGTCGCGGCGGCGGCGAGCTCGTCCCAGAGCGCCGGGCGCAACTCGATGCCGTCGGCGAGGAGGTTCGCCTCGGAGCGAGCTCCGCGGTCGCCGGGCACGAGCACCGCGTCGACGCCGGGCGCCTTGGGCAGCCCGTGGATGACCTCGATCGCGTTGTCGACGCTCCCGCCGAAGGTGAACTCGTCGCCGAACGCGGTCGGGTCGAGGGCGAGGATGCTCGCGTTCTGCCGGTGCTTCTTGTTCCCCTCGCGGTGGTACGGCGTGAGGATCGGCGCCCCGACGAGCACGCTCGTGAGGAGCTCGAACATGAGCGACATCCCCGACCCCTTCGGACCCGACATCGGCAACGGGATGGTCGCGAGCTCGGGGTCGGTCGTGACGGTGCCGTCCTCGGTCATCGCGGCGTTGTCGGGCAGCGGGGTGCCGCTCTTCTTCGCCTGCGCGATCTTGCCGAGCGCGATGACGGCGGTCGCCATGTCGAGGAGCGGCGTCGGGTACTTGCCCGTGCCCGGCACCGCGATCGACAGCGGGCTCGTCGCCACGGAGGCGCCGGCGGCACCCGTGTAGCCCATGTTCGGCATCCCGGCGACCATGCCGATGCCGACGAGGCCCTCCTCGGCGATGCGGTTCGTGTAGTAGCCGATCGCGCCCGTGTGCACGGTCTCGCGCACCGCGACCCAGGCGACGCCGTTCTCGCGCGCGCGTCGGATCGCCTCGTCGGCCGCGATCGTGAGCGCCACCGGCCCCGGGGCGCGGTCGGCGTCGACGAGGGCCACGCCCGGGCGGCTCGAGTCGACGGTGATCGCCGGGTCGAGGTTGACGAGGCCCTTCTCGACGAGGCCGAGGTACGTCGCGACGCGGGAGACGCCGTGCGACCCGATCCCGCGGAGATCGGCCCACACCTGCACCTCGGCGAGCGTCTCCGCGGCCTCGGCGCTCAGCCCGTGCGCGGTGTAGATGTCGCGCACGTAGGCGCGGAGGGTGTCGGCGTTGACACGGGGCATCGGATGCCGTCCTTTCGGTGGAACTAGCGGGTGACCATGACGTTGAGCACGGCGGTCGTGCCGGCCTTGACCGCGGCGAGGGCGCGCTCGAGCGCGCCGTCGAGCTCGGCGGCGTCGGAGACGGCCTCGGCGTGCATCCCGAACGGCTCGGCGAATCGCTCGAGTTCCACCTGGCTCGACAGGTCGACGCCGAGGAAGTCGTCGTTCGCGACCGCGGCGCCATCGGGGTAGAAGCGCAGGTGGTTCATCTTCATCGACAGGTACTTCCTGTTGTTGAAGACGACGACGAGCACCGGGAGCCCGAGGTCCTTCGACGCCTGGAGCGCCTGGGTGACCGGGTTGTAGATGTAGGCGCCGTCGCCGACGGTGAAGATCACCGGTCGATCGGGGGTCGCGAGCTTGACCCCGAGCGCGACGGGAAGGCCCTGGCCCAGCCCGCCCTGCACGTAGAAGTAGCGGTCCGGGGCGACCCAGCCGACGTGGCGCTGCACGACGCGACCGTGGGTGATCGTCTCGTCGACGACCGTCGCATCCTCGCGCCGCTGGAGCTCCCGCAGGCGCACCGCGAGGCGCACCGGGTCGATGCCGGCCGCCTCCTCGGCCTTCGCCTCCGCCGCGGCGGTCTGCGCGGCGTAGGCGGCGTGCTCCGCCTCGAAGGCGGCGCGGCGGGTCGCGAGCGCACCGGCGTCGGCGCGCTCGAGCACGGCGGCCCGGAGCGCGTCGAGGGTCGCGGGCACGCCGCCCTCGAGGTAGTGCTCCGCATCGAGCACCTGGTAGACGACGTGGGGCCGCTGCGGCACCTCGTCGATGACGACGATCGTCGCGTCGGTCGGCTTCGAGCTCGGCGGGTAGAACGGCACGCGGCAGTTGACGAGCAGCACGAGGTCGGCGTCCTTCACGACCTGCGCGGTCTCGCCGCCGAGGTGCATCGGCCCGTCGGACGGGTAGTTGCCCGCGACTGTCGACTGCGGTTCGACGACGCCGATCCCGAGTTCGTCGGCGAACGCGCGGAGCGCCTCGAAGCCGCCCTCCTCGCGTCCCCCGGTCTCCGTGATGACGACGGGTCGCCTCGCCGTCGCGAGGAGCTCGACGACGGGCTCGAGGTCGGCGGGCGCGGTGAGCTTCGCCCCCTTGCGCGCGACGGGCCGGTCGAGCCTCGGCGGTTCCGCCGGGTCGAGCAGCACCTCGAGCGGCACGTTGAGGTAGACGGGGCCCGCGGGGGCGCGCTCGGCGAGCTCGAACGCACGCGTCGTCATCCCGTAGAGGGTGTGCACGCTCCCGACCTGGTTCGCCCACTTCGTGAACGGCGCCGCGACGGTGTGCGGTCCCCCGACGAACGACAGGTTGCGGTACCACTGGCTGCCCGGGTCGGGCCCGTCGCCCTCGCCGTAGGTGTTCGACTCCGACGACGTGACGACCATCCCGACGCCCGCGAGCAGCGCCCCGTGCACCGCCATCCCGCCCTGGAGCAGTCCCGGCACGGTGTGCAGGAGCACCGCCTGCGGGCGCCGGGTCACGAGACCGTAGCCGGTCGCCATCGCGACGGCCACGGTCTCGTGCCACAGGTCGAGGTACGTCGGGGCGGGGCGCCCGTCGGCCCGGCGGCGCGCGAACGCCTCCCAGACCGGGGCCCACTCGGAGCCGGACGCGCAGAACACATAGTCGGTGCCTGCGGCGTGGAACGCGGCGATCATCAGTTCGCCGCCGTCGTAGTGAGCGTGGGTCAACGGGAGCCCTTCCGGGTCGAGCGCGGTGCGGTGGATCAGTTGGCGGGCGCCGGCTCCTCGGCCGGGATCTCCCAGCCGAGCACCTTGCAGATCCCCTTGCCCATGATCCACTCGAGCTCCTCCTCCGTGAAGGAGAAGTGCTTCGTGAACTGCTCGATCGTGTCGCGCCAGGTGATGCCGTGGCCGAGGAGACGCGTGATGTCGGTGCCCCAATGCGCGCGCTCCGGGCCCATCTTGTCGACCATCTCGCGCACGTACTTCTCGATGTTGAGGTTCGGGAACGGGTGCGTCGAGTAGCCCGGGATGGCGGACACCTTGACCGAGATGTTCGGGTAGCGGTGCAGGTCGGCGGTCTCCGACACCCAGTAGCCGATCGCGTCGTCGACGCAGCGGGCCATGATGCCCATGTGGTCGATGATGATCTTGAGGTCGGGGTGCTTCTCGGCGATCTGGCCGAGCTCCGCCTTCCAGATGGGCGCGTGCACCATCGTGGGGATGCCGAGCTTCTCGGCGATCGGCCAGTACCAGTCGTTGGTGCCGTCGATCATCCAGTTGCGGTCCTGCGGGCGGTGGAACGTGAGGCGCGTGCCGAGGATGTGCGGGTTCTCGGCGTACTCGTGCAGGAGACGCTCGCCCTCCTCGGGGTCGTTCTGGGGGATGCGACCCATGATCCCGAAGCGGCCCGGGTAGGCCTCGGCGGCCTCGAGCGCGTAGTCGATGCGGTCGCCCTCCCACGACGGCGGGAGGATGAGCGCGCGGTCGACGCCGGCCTCGTCCATGAGCTGGATGGCCTCCTCCGCGAGGAAGGCCTCCTCCCGGTGGCCGTTGAGGCGGATGCGCTCACGGGCCCCGGGAACCCACGGACGATCCGGGGTCTCTTCCTTCCAGAGGTGGATCTGAGTGTCGACGATGAACACCGGTGTCTTTCCTTCGCGTCAAGGGTCGTGCCCGGCGCGGCGCGGGTTGTCGCCCGCCGCCCTCCGGCGCGTTCTCGACGCTAATGAACGCCCTGCGGGGTGCAGGAGTAGCGCTCTCGCATCATTAGGTGAACCGAACGGTGTCAGGATCGCGGGAGGCGCTGGAGGCCCGCGGCGAGCCGGTCGAGGGTCGCGCGCGTGATGTGCAGATCGCCCGTCCCGCCCCCCTCCGGGGAGCCGTCGGCCCACGCCGCCTCGAGCAGCTCGACCCACCGTCCGCGGAGGCGGGCGAGGTTCTCGTCGGCGAGCGCGGTGGCGTGGATGCGCAGCCCCCGGGCGTCGCTCTCGTGCGGCGTCGTGTCGAGGTAGCCGGCGGCGCGCAGCTCGCGCAGGGCGGTGCTCACGTTGGTGCGCTGGAGGCCCGTGCCGGCGGCGGCTTCGCTCGGCGTGCAGCCGGGGTTGGCGTGCACGAAGCGCATGAGGGTGCTCTGGGTCTGCGTCAGGGTGGGCGACCCGGGCGAGAGCGTGGTGCGGTTGCGCAGCTCCCGGCCGAGGTCGAGGAGCAGGTCCGCGAGTCCGGCGAAGTCGTCGTCGCGCACGGGGCCTCCCGATCGGGCTAGATTGTTATGTAACGATAACCTTACGTCAGGAGGCGTCCATGGCCCCCACCCGGTTCGAACGCTCGGGCTCCCGCCATCGTTTCACGGCGCGCCGCGCGACCGTGAGGTCCGTGGCGCGACCCGCCGAGGGCGTCGTGCGGGTGACCTTCGCCGGTCCCGACTTCGCGGACTTCGCGAGCGACGGCCCGGCCGACCACATCCGCCTGTTCTTCCCCGACGAGGCGACGGGCGAGTACCGCCACCCCGTGCCGGCGGAGGACGGCGACGGCATCGTGCGCCCCGACGGACCCACCATCAACCGCGACTACACCCCGCTCGCCCCCCGCCGCGAGGATGGCGGCGGGGCGGTCGACGTCGACTTCATGGAGCACGCGCACCCCGGCCCCGCGACGCGGTGGGCCCTCTCCGCGCGGCCGGGCGACGAGCTCGTCATCGTCGGCCCGCGCGGCTCGAAGCGGGCCCCCGCCGACGTCGACGGCCTCCTCGCGATCGTCGACGAGACCGCGCTCCCCTCGCTCACGCGCTGGCTCGACGCGCTCCCCGCCGGTGCCCCCGCGACGGTCGTCGTCGCGACCGGTCACGACGAGGGCTGGGTGCGCGGCTACCTCGGCCCCCGGGCCACGACCGTGCACGTCGTCGACCCCGGCGAGGCGCTCGTCGACGCCGTCGCCGCGCTGCCGACGATCGGCGACGGGACGTTCGTCTTCGGCGCCGGAGAGGCGGGCGCGCTCGCGGCCGTGCGGCGCCACCTGTTCCGCGACCGCGGACTCCCCGCCGAGCAGGTCGCGATCAGCGGCTACTGGCGCCGCGGCGAGGCGGGATTCGACCACCACACGCCGCTCCCGGAGTGACCGGCGCTCCCCCGACGTCACGGGGCGGGCTCCCCGCCACCACGCGCGGGAGCCCGCCCCGATCCTGTCGCCGGCGGCGCCGGAGGTCAGCTCTCGGCGGCCTGCTCGTCGAGTTCGTCCTCGAGGTCGCGCATGTGCGCGAAACGCGCTCGCTTGGCGCGCCGCGCCTCGCGGCCGTCCGGGTGGTCCGACGGCGTCGCGCCGAGGAGGCGTCGCGTGTACGGATGCTGCGGGGCGCGGAACAGCTCCTCCGACTCGGCGAGTTCGACGAGCTCGCCCGACTTCATGACGGCGATGCGGTCGCACATGTGCCGCACCATTGCGAGATCGTGCGCGATGAACAGGTAGCTCACGCCCGTCTCCGCCTGGAGTTCGCTGAGGAGCGAGAGGATCTGGTTCTGCGTCGACAGGTCGAGCGCGCTCACGGCCTCGTCGCAGACGACGAGGCGCGGCTTGAGCACGAGCGCGCGCGCGATCGCGACGCGCTGCTGCTGCCCGCCGGAGAGCTCCGCCGGGTAGCGGTCGAGGTGCGCCTTCGTGAGGCCGACGTGCTCGAACATCTCCGTCGCGCGGCGACGCCGCTCAGCCGCGTCGCCCATCCCGTGCCGCTTGAGCGCCGAGGTGACGGCGTCCGAGACCGGCTGCCGCGGGTTGAGCGACATCGACGGGTCCTGGAAGATCGCCTGCACGTCGCGGCGGTACGACAGCGGCGTCGTGCGGCCGAACTCGGTGATGTCCTTGCCGTCGAACTCGATCGACCCGCCCGCGACGCCGAGGAGGCGCAGGATCGCCCGACCCGTCGTCGACTTGCCGGACCCCGACTCGCCGACGAGGCCGAGGGTCTCGCCGTGCTCGATGTCGAACGACACCCCGCGCACGACGGGCGGCTTCCTCCGCCGGAGCAACGACGGAGCCCCCTCGTAGCGCACGTCGAGGTCGCGCACGCGCAGGAGCGGAGCCGCGCCCGCGTGCCCGGTCGCGGTGGACTTCGCGCTCGTCATGGTCACGACTCCTCCTGCGCGGTCTCGCGGCGGCCGCCGCGCGGCGTCGACGACGCGTGACGCGGCGGTCGCGTGCGCGCGGCGAGCAGCTTCTTCGTGTACGGATGCTGCGGCGCGTCGAACAGCGACGCCGCGTCGGTGCTCACCTCGACGATCTCCCCCGCGTTCATGACGGCGGCGCGGTCGGCGACCTCCGCGACGACCCCGAGGTCGTGCGTGATGAGGAGGATGCCCATCCCGAACTCGTCGCGCAGCGCCACGAGCAGATCGAGCACCTGCGCCTGCGTCGTCACGTCGAGGGCGCTCGTCGCCTCGTCGGCGATGACGAGCTTCGGCTTCGACGCGAGGGCGATCGCGATCGCGACGCGCTGCGCCATCCCGCCGGAGAACTGGTGCGGGTAGTCGTCGAGCCGGTTCGCGGCATCCCGCACCCCGACCTTGTCGAGCAGCTCGGCGGCGCGGGCACGGGCCTCGCGCTTCGACACCTTTGCGTGGGCGCGGATGACGTCGGTGAGCTGCGTGCCGATCGTGTGCACGGGCGACAGCGCCGCCATCGGATCCTGGAACACGGCCGCGAGCTCGGTGCCGCGGATCGAGCGCAGCTCCTTCTCGGACATCCCCGCGATGTCCTTGCCGTCGAGCAGGATCGAGCCCGACGCGACGCCGATCCCGGGTGCGAGGAGGCCGAGCACCGCCTTCGCGAGCGTCGACTTGCCCGACCCCGACTCGCCGAGGAGCGCGACGATCTCGCCGCGGCCGACCGTGAGCGACGCGTCCTTCACGAGCGCGACGCCCTCGTCGCGGCGGCGCAGCTCGACGGTGACGTCGCGGATCTCGAGCACGTTCGCCGGGTCCGCGGGCGCGGGTGCGGCGGTCTGCTCGCGCGCGACGCGCTTGAACCGCTTGCGCGTCTCGCCGCTCAGCGCCTCGCTGACGCTGTCGCCGAGCATGTTGAAGGCGAGCACCGTGAGCATGATCGTGAGGCCGGGCGGGAACACGATGAAGGGCTGCACGATCTGCTTCGACACGGCGACGCCGAGCTGACCGCCCCACGACGGCACCGAGGACTCGAGGCCGATGCCGAGGAAGCTGAGCGCCGACTCGATGATGATCGCCGCGCCGGTGAGGATCGCACCCTGGATGACGAGCGGACCGGCGAGGTTCGGCAGCACCTGCCGGAACAGGATCGTGATCTCCCGGATGCCCGACACCTTCGCGGCGTCGATGTAGAGCTTCGACCGCTCGGCGAGGGTGATGGCGCGCGACATGCGGGCGAAGTTCATCGAGAAGATGATGCCGATCGCGAGCATGATCGAGCCGAGCCCGCGGCCGAGGATCGCGACGATCGCGAACGCGACGAGCATCCCCGGGAGCGAGTCGATGATGTCGACGAAGCGGGTGCCGAGCCGGTCGGTCCAGCCGGCGCGGTAGCCGAGCAGCAGGCCGATCGGCACGCCGATGAGCATCGCGACGAGCACCGAGCCGAAGCCGACCGCGAGTGCGACGCGGGCACCGAAGAGGAGGCGGCTGAGCACGTCCCGGCCGGCGTCGTCCGTGCCGAGGGGGTGCTCGACGGACGGCCCCTGGAGGATGCCCGCCGCCGTGAACTCGCTCTGGAGCGGGTCGTAGGGGGCGAGCACGTCGGCGAAGATCGCGCTGAACACCACGACGAGGAGCCAGGCGACGGCGATGATCGCGATCGGCTTGCGCACGAGGCGCTTGAGCACGCGCGACGCGACGCTCCCGGTCTCGTGAGTGCGGGCGGTCGCGACGGCGACGGTCTTGAGTTCGTTGAGCGAGGTCATTGCGGACGGGCCCTCGGGTTCAGCACGCCGTAGGCGATGTCGACGATGAGGTTGACGGCGATGACGATGAGGCAGACGACGAGCGCCGCCCCCTGCACCACCGGGAGGTCTTTGCTGATGACGCTCGAGAGCAGGAGGCTCCCGAGGCCGGGGAACGCGAACACGCGCTCCATGACGAGGCTCGTGCCGAACAGGATGCCGACGGCGAGAGCGCTCGCGGCGAGCACGGGGATCATCGCGTTCTTGAGCGCGTACCTGAAGATGATGCGGCCGCGCGGCACGCCCGCGGCCGTCAGCGTGTCGGCGTAACGCGACGACAACGCCTCCGCGACGGCGGTGCGGGTCTGGCGCGCGATGAGTGCCGAAGCGCCCGTGCCGAGGGCGAGCGCGGGGAGCACGAGTCCGCGCAACCACTTGCCGGTATCCGCTCCCGGCGGCGTCCAGGCGACCACCGGGAACCACCCGAGCTGGATCACGAAGACCAGCACCAGGAGGAGGCCGACCCAGAACTCGGGCATCGACTGCATGAGTGCGCTGAAACCGGTCACGCCGCGGTCGACGAGCCGCCGGGCGTTGACGCCCGCGAGGAGGCCGAGTCCGACGCCGACGACCATGGCGACTAGAAGGCCGCCTCCGACGAGCGAGAGCGTCGCGGGGAGACGCTCGAGCACGAGGTCGGCCACCGGGCGCTTGTAGAGATAGGAGTTGCCGAGATCACCCTGAACGGCGTTCGCGAACCAGGTGCCCAACTGCTCCAGGAAAGGCCGGTCGAGCCCGAGCTGGGCCTCGACCTCCTTGATCGACTCCGGGTTGGCGGCGTCGCCGAGGATGAGGGCCGCCGCGCTTCCCGGCACCAGGTACAGGAGCGAGAAGACCAGCAGGCCGACGATCAGGAGCTGGGGGATGACGAGGACGAGACGGGAGCCGATCAGCTTCAGCATCTCTGTCCTCCCGTCTCGTCACTCGTCATCGTGGGTTACTTCCTTACTGCGTGGATGGTGCGGTGCTTCAGCTGCCGGCCGGGCGCACGGTGCGGTAGTCGATCAGGTTGACCTCCCACGCCGCGATCTCCGTCGGCTGCACGTCCTGCACCAGGTCGGTGTTGTAGACGATGATCTGGTCGACGACGGTGTGGCCGCAGGCGAGCGCCTCGTCGGAGATCTGCTTCATGACGTCGGCCCACGCGGCCGCCTGCTCCGGTCCGGGCGGGGTGCCCTGAGCCTTGCCGGCGAGCGCCTGCAGCTCCGGCGACGTGTACTTCGACACGTTCGACGGGGTCTGCGGCGAGAACCATGCGCCGTACCAGTCGGCCGGGTTCAGCTGCGAGTGCGAGCCGATGCCGAGCGGGTACTGGCCGCCCTGCCACGTGGAGACGTACTCGGGGACCGGGAGCTCCTGCACCGTCACGTTGACGCCGGGGAGCTTGTTGAAGTAGTCGGCGTAGGCCTCGACCTGCTGCTTGTTGAAGCCGGTCGCGGGGAACAGGAGGTCGACCGTGGGGTTGCCGGCCTCGGCGAGGAGCGCCTTCGCCTTCTCCAGGTCGTAGTCGTAGCCGACGATGTCGTCGCTGTGACCGGCCTCGCCCTCGACGAAGTGCTGGTCGGCCGGGTGGATGGTGATGTCGAGCTCGGAGTAGGTGTCCATGTCGAGCGAGTAGCACAGCGCCTGTCGTACGCGCACGTCGCCGAGCGGGTCGCCGGGACCGCGGACGAGGAAGGTGACGTTATTGCGAAGGGCCGCGTACTGGTACCAGTCGGCGTTGTCGGCGTCCTCGACGAGCGGGAGCTGGTCCTGCTCGGCGTCGGTGACGTCGATCTCGCCGTTCAGCACGGCCGCGACGGCGGCGGTGTCGTCGGGGATGGCGACCATCTCGATGTTCGTCATCGGCGGGAGCTCGCCCCAGTAGTCCTCGAACTGCGCGAAGAACATACTCGCGCCCTCGACGGATCGCTCGGCGTCGTACGCCCAGGGGCTCGTGCCGACCGGGATCTTCTCGATCGAGCCGTCGGCGATCGCCGCGGGGCTGCCGATCGGGAGTGTCTGGCCGCTGAGGATCGTCGTGAACGTGCCGAACGGGCGCGTGAAGTTGATGGTGACGTGCGTGTCGTCGACGACCTCGACACCCGCGAGCGCCGCGTTGAGCGGGCCGCCGTACTGTCCGCCGTTGGCGGCGACGTACTCGACGTTGACCTTCACCGCCTCCGCGTTGAAGGGCGTGCCGTCGTGGAAGACGACGTCGTCGCGCAGGGTCAGCGTGATCGACTTGGCGCCCTCGCCGAACTCCCACTCGGTCGCGAGGTTGGGCAGGATCTCGCCCTCGCGCGTGCGGTCGAGGAGCGTCTCGTAGACGAGACGGAAGTGGCCGGGCTGCATCGCGTTCGAGCCGGGCGCCCAGCTCAGGGGGAAGCCGCCGATGTTGATCGTGAGGGTGTCATCGCCGGCCGGAGCCGCGCCACCGCCTCCGGAACAGCCGGTCAGCGCCAGCGAGGTGGCGACAGTCGCCACCAGTGCTGCTTTCCAGATTCTTCTGTTGGACCTCATGGTCGGGACGCCTCCTTGCGTCTGCACTACGTCGGGCAAGAGTGCGCGGGTCTTGGTTCGACCGGCGTGGAGTCGACGCTAGAGGACCTCGTCGGCGCTCAGAATGCTCCCCCGCGCAACCTGAGCATGCACGTTCCGCGTCCTCCCATCCTGGCCGAAAGCTGAGGCCGACTCGTACCGTGGGCGGAATGTCGTCCACATCGGAACCCGCGATCCTGACCGTCCGCGCCGAACTGCGCGACGACTCCCGCCACGTCGCGACGCCGACGCCGCGCCTCAGCTGGACGGTGCGTTCGCCGCGCCCCGGCTGGGTGCAGGCGTGGGCGGAAGTGCGCGCGGGCGGAGTGGTCGCCCGGTTCGAGGGACGCGACAGCGTGCTCGTCGCGTGGCCGTTCGCACCCCTCGTCGCCGGCGAGACGAGGCACGTCGAGGTGCGGGCCGCGAGCTCCGACGGCGAGGTCACACCGTGGAGCGACCCGATCCCCGTCGTCGCCGCGTTCGCGGCCGACTGGGTCGCGCGGCCCATCGGGCTCGCCGCTCCGGACCGGATCGCGCAGCCCGCGCTGCTGCGTCGTGCCTTCACGGTGGATCGGCCCGTGCGCCGCGCGACCCTGCACTGGACGGCGCTCGGGATGATCGACGCCGAGGTCAACGGCTCCCCCGCCGACGACTCGGTGCTGAGCCCGAACTGGACCGACTATCACGCGCGCCTCATCCACGAGACCTCCGACGTGACCCACCTCCTCACCGCGGGCGAGAACGTGCTCGGCCTGCGGATCGCGGGGGGCTGGTACACGGAGGAGTACGGCATCCTCAAGCGCCCGCAGCGGTTCTGGGGCGAGCAGCCGCGCGCACTCGCCCAGCTCACCCTCGAGTTCGAGGACGGGTCGTCGCGCGTCGAGGCGACGGGAGACGGCTGGGCGGCGTTCGGCGACGGGCCGACGGTCGCGAGCGGCATCTACGCGGGCGAGGCGACGGATGCCCGGCGCGAGCCGGCGGGCTGGTCGCGTCCCGGATTCGACGACTCCGCCTGGGAACAGGCCCTCGTCGATGACCGCCAACTCCCCGTACCCGAGGCCCGGGTCTCCCCGGCGGTGCGGCGCACGGAGACGCTCCCCGTGCGGGAGGTGCTGCGCAGCCCGTCCGGNGCGCTCATCCTCGACTTCGGCCAGAACGTCGTCGGGCGACTGCGGCTGCGCGTCGAAGGCACCGCGGGCACGGAGCTCACGCTCCGTCACGCGGAGGTGCTCGAAGACGGTGACCTCGCGCTGCGTCCGCTCAAGTCGGCGAAGGCGACCGACACGTTCGTGCTTGCCGGAGACGGCGTCGAGACCCTCGAGCCGCGCTTCACCTTCCACGGTTTCCGGTACGCCCAGATCGACGGCTGGCCCGGCGAGTTCGACCCCGCCGCCGTCGACGCGGTCGTGATCGGGAGCGACCTGCGTCGCACGGGCTGGTTCGCGTCGTCGGATGCGACCCTCGACCGCTTCCACGAGAACGTAGTCTGGACGGTGCGCGGCAACTACCGTCGGCGTGCCGATGGACTGCCCGCAGCGTGACGAGCGGCTCGGCTGGACGGGCGACACGCAGCTCTTCGCACCGACGGCGTCGTTCCTGTTCGACTGCCACGGGTTCTACCTGTCGTGGATGCGGGAGCTCTCCCTCGCGCAGGCTCGGCTCGACGGGCTCGTGCCGCTCATGGCCCCCAACCCGCTCCCCGGGTTCGGCGACCGCGAGCCGGTCGCCGCGTGGGGCGACGCCATCGCGATCATGCCGCGCGTGCTCGCCGAGCGGTTCGGCGATCCGGGCATTGTCGCAGAGTTCTGGCCGTCGGTGCGCGCCTGGGCGGAGGTGCTGCTGAACGCGCGCGACGCCGACGGACTGTGGACGACGGGTCGGCAGCTCGGGGATTGGCTCGACCCGGCCGCTCCCCCGAACGCGCCGAGCCGCGCCCGCACCGACACCGAGGTCGTCGCGACCGCCTACCTCGTGCACACGCTCGGCCTCGCGGCGCGCGCCGCCGAGGAACTCGGGCACGGCGCCGACGCGACGCGCTACCGCGCCGAGGCCGAGCGCAGCCGCTCCGCCTTCCACGCGGCGTACGTCACCCCCGCCGGCCGGATGACGAACGACTCGCCGACCGCGTACGCCCTCGCGCTCCGACTCGGCGTCGTCGTCGACCCGGAACTCCGGGAGCGCCTCGGCCGACGGCTCGCCGAAGTCGTGCGCCGCGACGGCTACGTCATCGGCGCCGGCATCGTCGGCACGCCGCACCTCGCCCCCGCACTCACGGAGGCCGGGCACGTCGCCGAGGCGGAGCGGCTGATGTTCCAGACGGAGTGCCCGTCGTGGCTCTACCCGGTGACGGTCGGCGCGACGACGGTGTGGGAGCGCTGGGACGGGTTGCGCCCCGACGGTTCCCTCAACCCGGGGGCGATGACGTCGTTCAACCACGTCGTGCTCGGCGGCGTCGCCGACTGGCTGCACTCGACCGTCGCGGGCCTTGCGCCGGTCGAGCCCGGGTATCGCCGGCTTCAGATCGCCCCGATACCCCTCGCGCGACTCGACCACGCCTCCGCCCGGCATCTGACCCCCTACGGTGAGGCGTCCGTCGCGTGGCGGCGGGAGGGTACCGGCATCCGCCTCACCGTGGAGGTGCCCGCCAACACGACCGCCGAGGTGGCGCTCGGCGACCTGGCGACCGAGGTCGGCTCGGGCGCGCACGAGTGGCTCGTCTCGGTCGAGCCCGCACCCCCGCGTCCCCCCGTGACGCTCGACTCGACGACGGCCGACCTCATCGATGACGAGCCCGCCTACCGCGCCTTCCTCGCGACGATCGCCGAGAGGAACCCCCACCTGGCGGCCTCGGTGAGGCTCAACGCGCAGTGGACGCACGGACGCACGGTGCGCGATGCGCTCATCTTCGCCGACCAGGGCGTGCTGGATGCCGTCGCGGACGCGTTCGCGGAGGTCGCCGCCGCGAGGTAGCGGGTCAGAGCCGCGCGAACGACTGGATGTCCTCGAGGAACTCCCGCGCGACCCGCTCCGACACCGTCGCCCTGGTCGCCCGGAGCGCCGTGAGGTAGTCGTCGGTGGCGAGCTCCGGCATCGAGCCGCCCCAGGAGTGGTCGAGCGCACGCACGAGCGCGTCCTGCGACGCCCGGCGCGCGGCGTACTCGATGTCGGCGGGCGTGAGCCCCTCGCTCTGCGCGACGAGCTCGACGACGTCGATCCGGTGCCGCATCGACGACGGGATGTATCTCCCCCAGATCGCGTGCCGCGCGTCGCCGTCGGGCAGCCCGATCGGGATGACGTAGTCGAACCGCCCGTGGCGCAGGAACGCCGCGTCGAGGGCGCGGATGAAGTTCGTCGCGCAGATGAGGAGCCTCCCCGGGCGCTCGCGGAACTCCGGGATGAGCTTGAGCAGCTCGTTGGTGACGCTCTGCGTCGGCGACGGGGGGTCGCCCTGCCGGTGCGCCGCGATCTCCTCGACCTCGTCGATGAACACGACGGCGTGCTCGAGCTCGCCGATCGCGCCGAAGGTGGTGCGCAGCGCCCCCGCGAGTCCGCCGGGCTGAGCCGCGAGCCGCGACGGGAAGACCTCGACGAACGGCCAGTCGAGCCGCGACGCGATCGCCTTCGCGAACGTCGTCTTGCCCGTCCCGGGCGGTCCGAACAGCATGACCGCCCGCGGCGGGACGACGCCGAAGTGCTCGGCCATGTCGGTGCGCGACAGCGGCGTCACGAGCCGGTCCTCGAGCAGTGTCTTCTCCCGACGCATCCCGCTCACCGCGTCCCACAGGTTGCGCGGCAGGACGCGGCCGCCGACGTCCTTCAGCAGGTCGACCTCGCGGCGCTGCACCGGCATCCGCCGCTCCAGGTAGCGCAGGTGGTGGCGCACCTCGAAGCCGCTCGCGGTGAGGCCGTCGAGGCTGTCGCCCTCGTCGGGGACGAGCATCGAGAGCTTGCCGAGGCCGAGGGGCGCCATCCGCCGCTCGAGCGCGCCGAGAAGCTCCGCGCCGACTGCGGCACCGCCCGGTCCCGGGGGCGCGGCGAAGAACACGACCCACCCCTGCGCATGCGCCGCGCGGCCGACGGCGGCCCCGACGATGCGCTCCCCCGCCGTCGCGACGACCGCGTAGTCCTTCTGGCACGACGCGATGACTTCGGAGAGCGCGTAGACGGAGGCCTCGCCGGCCTCGCCCCAGAGGTGCACGATGCCGTCGAGGTCGTCGTCGTGGAACTCCCGGATGTGCGGGCGCGCGGTCGGGGCGGACACGGCTCAGAACACGATCGTCTGTCGCTCGGCGCGGATGACGCGGTCCTCGCAGTGCCAGAGCACCGCGCGGGAGAGCACGGCGCGCTCCACGTCGGCGCCGCGGCGCTGGAGGTCGGCGGCGGTGTCGGCGTGGGTCACCCGCACGACGTCCTGCTCGATGATCGGGCCCTCGTCGAGCTCCGGCGTCACGTAGTGCGCCGTCGCGCCGATGAGCTTCACGCCGCGCTCCTTCGCCTTGCGGTAGGGACCCGCCCCGATGAACGCGGGCAGGAAGGAGTGGTGGATGTTGATGATCGGCACGCCGACCTTCTCGATGAAGTCCTCCGAGATGACCTGCATGTACCGCGCCAGCACGACGAGGTCGGCGTTCCCGCGGATGAGCTCGAGGAGCTTCGCCTCCGACTCCGACTTGTCGGGCCCCGGCTTCGACGGCACGTGCGCGAACGGGATCCCGAATTGGCGCACGTCGGCGGCCGTGTTCGTGTGGTTGGAGATGACGAGCGGCACCGTCATCGGGATCTCGCCGCGGCGCTGGCGCCAGAGCAGGTCGAGGAGGCAGTGGTCGCTGGTCGAGGCGAGGATGATGACGCGCTTCGGCACCGACCTGTCGATAAGCTGCCACTCCAGATCGAACCCGTGCGTGAGCGTCGCCGCGAGGTCGGCCTCGAGCCCGGACCGCGCGTCGTCGAACCCGTCCAGGTGGAACACGGTGCGCTGGTAGTACTGACCGCCCTCGGGGTCGGAGGTGTACTGGTCGAGCGACACGATGTTGGCGCCCGCGCGCGACAGGACTCCCGAGATCGCGGCGACGATGCCGGGCTGGTCGCGGCCCTGCACGACGAGGCACGCCTCGTCGTGCACCCCGGGCGCGGACGGAGCGGCAGTCTCGTGCGCCGCGACGGCGGCGGTCACAGCTTCTCCCGGTAGTCGCGGATCCACTCGCTCGTGGCCGGAAGCCCGCCGAAGGTGTAGAAGTGCAGCTTGACGACGCCGTGGCGCTCGGTGTCGAGNNNCTTGGCNAGNCGTCCGATGAACTTGTCGGGTCCGGCGGTGCCCATGAGGTTCGTCAGCGACAGGCCGTACTTCTTCGCGATCCCGGCGCTCGAGGCGACGCCGAAGCGGGCGGCGAANGCCAGGAGGCGCTTGATGCCGGCCGGGCCGGGCACACCGACGCGGATCTCGTAGTCGATNCCCGCGGCGCGCACCCTCTCGATCCACTCCACGACCGGGTCCTCAGTCGAACCCGAACTGGGTNAGGATCGTGCCGCGNGTGCCCTGCTCCGTCAGCGTCGCGTGCTTGCCCGTGATCGCGGTCCACAGCTGCTCGTCGGTGATGTCGGGGTGCCCCTCCGGGTAGCCGGCGATCGAGACGTCCTTCGCGCCGTACTGCTGCAGCAGCCCGGTCTTGATGACGTCGTGCGAGTCCTCGTACGGACCCTCGGGCGTCGAGGGGTCGCCGCCCACCGAGAAGACGTACTCGGAGGTGTTCTGCGCCTGGAGGGCGCCGAGGAACTCCTCGAGCTGCTCCTGGCTCTTCAGCCGCCGGGCCGAGATGTGCGGCACCGGGATGAAACCGTTGTCGAGCACGGCCTTCGACGCGACGAGCCGCATCTCGAGGTCCTCGTTGCCGAGGAAGGTCACGTTGATGCGCGTGCCCTGCGGGATGAGGGGGGCGGCGTCGAGGAGTCCGGGGACGTCCTTGCCGGTCATCTCGAGGGAGAAGTCCTCGAGCAGCTTCGCGGGCGTGTAGGTGGGCATGACGGAGTCTCCGATCGAGTCGGGAGGGAGGAGGAAGGGTGGGCACGGGCCGCGGGGTCGGCCCGTGCCCCGGGGGGCTCAGTGGTTGCCGGAGCCCTGCGTCTGGTCGGAGAACGGACGCGGGATGACGGTCGCCTTGACGGTGAACTGGGTGTGACGCTCGACGGCCGGGTTGGGCTGGCCGCCGTTCGGCTCGCCCCACACGATCTGCACCTCGTCGCCGATCTCGACGTCCTGGTCGAGCTCGCCGAGCGAGATCGCGGCACGCACGTTCGGCGAGTACACGCTGAGGTTGGCGAGGCCGACGAGCCGGCCGTCGCGCGTCTCGATCCGGTCCATCTGGCATGCCGTGTAGAACGCCGCGGGGAGTTCGAAGTACTTGTAGCGCTTGTCGCCCTCCTCGTACATCGAGGCGAAGATCGCGGCGAAGTCGTCGCGGTCCCACTTGATCCACGACTTCTTGCGGTGCGGCTCGTCCATGCGGGCCTCGAGCGCGTCCCGGCCGATGAAGTCGTGGTCGAACTTCGTGATGTGGGTGTAGCCGATGTCCCACGGGGTGACGTAGTAGTCCTCGATGCGGTCGGACACGAACGAGCCCGCGAGCGCGAGGTGCCCTTCGAACGACTTCGCGCTCGCCCACTTGCGGTAGGGCTCCATCTCGGCGCTGGAGTAGACCGCGGGGAGGGTGTTGGCGATCCAGCCGGACTCGGTCGCGACCGCTCCGTACGCGCGACCGCCGACGCGGGTGATACCGAACTCGGCGCCCGCCTCGAGGAGCGTGTCGACGACGCCCTGGTAGTCCTCGTACGGGCCGAAGAACTCCAGGCCCGGGAAGCCCGACATCCGGTGGTTGAGGGCCGTCGTCTCGTACTTCCCGATCTTGAACTTCCCCATGTGGAAGAATTTGATCTCCGGCAGCGGGCCGCCGTTGACCTTCTCGAAGATCTCGGTCGCGAACGGCCCGTTGATCTGGAGACGGTAGAACTCGCGCTTGCCGGTCGGGTTGACGACGAGACGCTCGTCGATGCTCACCTCGACGTCGTACCCGCCCGTCTCGGCGTGGAAGCGCACCCAGTTGAGGGCGGGCGGGCGGCCGACGATGCGCACGTGGTTCTCGGCGAGGCAGAACAGGATCGCGTCGCCGACCATGTAGCCGTCGTGACCGACGGCGATGAGCTGCTTCGCCTTCATGGGCCCGAACCCCTTGAACGAGTTCGCGCCGATGTCGCTCAGGAGCTGATACGTGCCCGGGCCCTTCACGGTGAGGTCGGGCATGTGCAGCGAGAGGTCGAGCAGCGCCGCGCTCGTGCGCCACGACTCCATCTCGTCGCGCCAATTGCTGTACTCGGCCTTGACCGGGAACGCGTAGGCGCCGGAGCGGCCGCTGCGCAGGAGCTGGAGCGGCCCTCCGGCCGCGCGGATCTCGTCGTCGAGACTTGCCATATTTCGTCCTCTTTCGGGGCTGTCCGTCCCCGCGACCGTGCGGGGCGTGACGCCAGACTATTTCAGGAGACTGAAACTATGGAAGCCCGCTCAAACAAGAATCCGCCCGGGCCGCCGCAAGCTCAGATTGCACCTCGCGCAACCCCGGACGACTCGCGACGCTGTTTGCCCGAAAAGGCCGCTTCGCGCGGGAGCGAAGCGGCCTTTCCGGGCACACCGCGGGTCAGTCGCGGCGGTAGGCCGTCCGCGCGTACTCGTCGTACGGCGACGGCTGCACCGTCGCGCCGATCCTCGGGAGACCCAGGTCGGCATCCGGCGCCGTGCCGTGGCCGGGGTGCTCGCCCCACACGACCTCGACCCGCGTGCCGGGGGCGGCGAACTCCGCGTCGACGAGGGACAGCGCGAGCGTGCGCCCGAGCGGGGCGATCCGCGCGGTGTGCTGCGTCGTGCCGACGAGGCGTCCGCCGACCTCGATGCGGTGGATGCCGCGGTCGTTGACGAAGCCCTCGCCCGCGACCGGAGAGGCGTCGAGTTCGAGCGTGACCTTGCGCCGCGGCGCCCTCTCCTTCGCCGCCGCGAGGGCGTCGCGCCCGATGAAGTCGTGCTCGAACGACACCGACCGGCCGTAGCCGAGCTCCCACGGCGACACGTAGTAGTCCTCGATGTCGTCGGAGTAGAAGGAGCCGTGGATGGGCCGCATCCCCTCGAACGAGAACTTCGGCAGCCACGCGCGGTACGCGGCCAGCTCGGGGTCGGTGTAGATCGCGGGCTGCGGCGAGGCCACCCAGCCGCTCTCGACCGGGTTCGTCGAGTAGGCGAGCGCTCCGACGTGCACGATGCCGTCCGGCTCCCCCGCGGCGAGGAGCGCGTCGCGCACGAAGGCGTGGTCGGCGTAGTCGCCGATGAACTCGTAGCCCGCCTGACCCGCCATCCCGTGCCGGAGGGCGCGGAGCCGGCGGCCGCCGAGCTCGACCTCGACGGAGTGGAAGAACTTCGTCTCGGGCAGCGGCCCCCCGAAGGCCCGCGCGACGGTCTCGAGCGCGGCCGGCCCCTGAAGCTGGAGGCGGAGGAGCCGCGGGTCCTCGCCGTCGCGGCGCGACATGTCGGGATCGTTCTCGAGCGTCACGTCGTAGCCGCCGGTCTCGGCGTGGAACATGACCCAGTTGCCCGCGGCCGGTCCGCCGGTGAGCACGTAGGAGTCCTCGCCGGTGCGCAGGAGGATGCCGTCGGACACGAGGTTGCCGTCGGGCGTGACGGGGACGATCTGCTTCGCCTGGCCGATCGCGAACGACGCGTAGTTGTTGGCGGTGACCTCGCTCAGGAGGCGCGTGGCATCGGGACCGGAGATGAAGAGGTCGCTCATGTGGAAGGACAGGTCGGACAGCGCGACGGTCGTGCGCCACGCCGTCTGCTCCTCGGCCCAGCCCGCGAACTCGGGCGCGACGCGCGGGCCGACCCAGGCCGGGGCACCCGGCTTCCAGAGCAGGCGGATGGGCGATCCCGCCTCGTCGATCGCGTGCTGCAGCGTGGGCGCGGCCATGGGGGGTTCCTCTCGTCGTCGAGACCGGCGCCAGGATTTCAGGCGCCTGAGATGTTTGATCAAACCGTAGAACCTGCCGCGCGGCGGGAGCGCCCCCGGGATGCAACCTATGGATGCCGGATTACGTCGCGTGAAGCCCGCGACGGCACGCACGCGGAAGTCGACCTAGGCTCGCATCCGGCGGCACGCCCCCGCGCGTCCGTCGACCCGAACCACGAGGAGCACCCATGTCGGACTGGAAGTTCGAGACCAAGCAGATCCACGCCGGCGCCGCGCCCGACCCGGTCACCAACGCCCGGGCGACGCCGATCTACAAGACGACGTCGTACGTCTTCAACTCCGCCGACCACGCGAAGAACCTCTTCGCCCTCGCCGAATTCGGCAACATCTACACGCGCATCAACAACCCGACCCAGGCGGTCATCGAGGAGCGCATCGCCGCGCTCGAGGGCGGCACCGCGGCCCTCGCGACGGCGTCCGGCTCGAGCGCCATCACCTACGCCGTGCTCAACATCGCGGGCGCGGGCGACCACATCGTCTCGTCGAGCTCGATCTACGGCGGCACCTACAACCTGTTCAAGTACACGCTCGCGAAGCTCGGCATCGAGGTCACCTTCGTCGAGAACCAGGACGACGCCGAGGAGTGGCGCGCCGCCATCCGTCCCAACACGAAGCTGCTCTTCGCGGAGACGATCGGCAACCCGCGCATCAACATCCTCGACATCGGTCTCGTCGCCGACATCGCGCACGGAGCGTCCCTCCCCCTCATCGTCGACAACACGATCGCGACGCCCTACCTCATCCGCCCGTTCGAGCACGGCGCCGACATCGTCGTGCACTCGGCGACGAAGTTCCTCGGCGGCCACGGCACCGTCATCGCGGGACTCATCGTCGACGGCGGGAAGTTCCCCTGGAGCAGCCACGTCGACAAGTTCCCCGGCCTCACGGAGCCCGACCCGTCGTACCACGGCGCCTCCTACACGACGGTGCTCGGCGACGCGATCGCCTACGTCATCAAGGCCCGCGTGCAGCTCCTCCGCGACACCGGCGCAGCCCTGTCGCCCGACAGCGCCTTCACCCTCATCCAGGGCGTCGAGACCCTGTCGCTGCGCATCGAGCGCCACGTCGAGAACACCCAGGCGATCGCCGAGTGGCTCGAGGCGCACCCCGACGTCGCGTCCGTCAACTACTCGGGTCTCCCGTCGAGCCCCTGGTACGAGACCGCGAAGAAGTACGCGCCGCGCGGGGTCGGCGCGGTGCTCTCGTTCGAGCTCAAGGGCGGCGTGGACGCCGGACGCGCGCTCGTCGAGAACGTCACGCTGTTCAGCCACCTCGCCAACATCGGCGACGTGCGCTCCCTCATCATCCACCCGGCGTCGACGACGCACAGCCAGCTCACCCCGGAGCAGCAGCTCACCACGGGGGTGACGCCCGGACTGGTGCGCCTCTCGATCGGGCTCGAGAACGTCGAGGACCTCAAGGCCGACCTCGAGGCCGGGTTCGCCGCGGCGCGTCGGATGTCGGCCGCGAACGCCGACTGACGCGAGACGCCGCTGAGGGTCCCCGCCGCACGTCGCGGCGGGGACCCTCTCACGTCCAGCGCGGCTCGAACGGGTCCTGCGGGCCGTCGAGCGACTCGATGAGCCGCGCGAGTCCGGCGGCGGTGTCGATCCCGCTCGCGGCGAGCGCGGCATCCACGTCGGAGCGCACCGTGGCGACGCGCGCACGGCCGCGGTGCACGACGTCGCGCCCGGCGTCGGTGAGCTCCCAGAGCACCACCCGCCCGTGGTCGGGGTGCTGCCGGCGGGCGATGAGTCCCGCGCGCTCGAGCACCCCGACCGCGGTGTTGATGCTCTGCGGCGTGAGGCGGATGCCGCGCGAGACGTCGGCGGCCGAGAGCGACCCGAACTCGTCGAGGTGCTCCATGATGCCCCACTGCGAGATCGACACCCCGAGCTCCTCGAGGGCGTCCTGCAGGCGGCGGTGCACCAGCGTGTTCGCGCGCCAGAGCAGGTACGGCGTCGACCGCAGCCACGACTCGTGGCCGTAGCCCTCCGCTGCACCCGTCACCACTGTCGCCCTCCGAGCCGACAGTACCGCTAGCGGAGCGCGAGGATGCTCGTCAGCGCGGACCGCAGCTCACCTGTCGCGTCGGACGCCGGTCCGGCGTGCCGCCAGGCGACGAACTGGTCGGGACGCACGAGGATGCAGCCTTGCTCGCCGATGCCCGAGCGCTCGGCCCACTCCGTGTAGAGGTCGGCGACCTCGACCCCGAGTCCGATCCGGAACGCGGCGATGTCGACCCCGAGCTCCTCGGCCACGGTGCGCGCGGCGTCGAGCCACGCGGCCCCGCGGTCGCGGGCGAGCAGCGTGAAGCGCTCGGGCCCGGTGAGGTCGAGCGTCGAGCACGTCGCGCCCTCGTACTGCACCCAGGCGTGCGGCAGGCGGCTGCCCGGACGCGCGCTCGGCACGTAGTACAGTCGCGGGTCGCGCTCGTACACGATCTGCGGGCTCCCGTCGTCGACGACGGCCGACGACACGTAGACCTGGTTCATCTCCGTGCCGTGCGCGTGGTAGACGACGTCGCGCGCGCGCTTCACGGCGGCGTAGTGCGCGCGCCGGGCCTCGCCCTCGTCGGAGTCCTCGTAGAGCTTCTCGAACTGCGCCTGCCGCTCCGCCGCCGGGGCCGTCGGGTCGACGACCACGGCGCGCGCCATGTCGGGCGTCGTGTGGAAGCCGGCGATGGCCGCGTCGACGACGGCGCGGCCGACGGGTCGGCGCTCGGCCTCGTAGCTGTCGAGCAGCGCGGGCTTCGCCCGGCCGCGCAGGACCGCCGCGATCTTCCAGACGAGGTTGAACGAGTCCTGGATGCAGGTGTTGCCGCCGAGTCCGTTCATCGGGGGGTGGCGGTGCACGGCGTCCCCCGCGCCGAACACGCGGCCCTCCGAGTAGCGCTGAGCGAGGACGTGGTTGATCCGCCACGGGTAGATGCCCTCGATCTCGATCTTCACGTCGTCGTCGCCGATGAGGTCGCGCACGATGCCCTCGAGCTGCTCGCGCGGGTACTCGGTGACGCGCTCGCCGAGATGGAACACGGCGGCGACCCAGCGAGTCCACGGCTCGACCATGCGCAGCATCCCGGCCGCGAGCGGCCCTTCCTTCCACGGCTGCACGATCCAGAAGATCGAGCCCGGGCGATGCGCGAAGTACTTCGTGAGGTCGGCCTTGAACACGATGTTGATCGCGGGGGCGATGCCGGGGGTGCCCTCCATCGGGATGCCGACGGCGTCGGCGACGGGGCTCTGACCCCCGTCGGCGGCGATGACGTACTTCGAGCGCACCTGGAAGCGCTCGCCCGTGACGAGGTCCTCGAGCACCGAGGTGACGCCGTCGGCATCCTGCTCCAGTTCGAGGAACTTCGTCGAGAAGCGCACTGTCGCGCCGCGCTTCATCGCCTCCCCGACGAGGATCGGCTCGAGCCGGTCCTGCGGGAGGTC
>Ga0065721_10049379_pt1 | contig 35722 bp, 33 predicted proteins | sample Mesricmetagenome_FD_59108 | JGI IMG/M metagenome (GOLD analysis project Ga0065721, IMG submission 59108) | Mesophilic microbial community from rice straw/compost enrichment Sample: eDNA_1 v2 (version 2) | ecosystem: Engineered > Solid waste > Grass > Composting > Bioreactor | place: USA: Davis... | reverse complement strand
CCGTCGATGGCTCGTCCGCGGGCATGCCGGACATGCGCGACGTGCGCGGCCAGGCGCAGGCGCGCCGCGCGATGGAGGTGGCGGCGGCCGGGCAGCACTCGGCCCTGCTGATCGGCCCGCCAGGCACCGGCAAGTCGATGCTGGCGCAGCGCTTTCCCGGGCTGCTGCCGCCGATGACGCTGCAGGAGGCGCTCGAGTCCGCCGCGGTGCTGAGCCTGACCGGCGCCGGCTTCCAGAGCGAGCGCTGGGGCCGCCGGCCGTTCCGGGCGCCGCACCATACCGCCTCGGCGGCCGCGATGGTCGGCGGTGGCGGCGATCCGCGCCCGGGCGAGATCTCGCTGGCGCATCACGGCGTGCTGTTCCTCGACGAGTTGCCCGAGTTCGACCGGCGCGTGCTGGAGGTCCTGCGCGAGCCGCTCGAATCCGGCCACATCACGATCTCGCGTGCGGGCCGGCAGGCCGATTTCCCGGCGCGCTTCCAGTTCGTCGCGGCTTTTGTGACAAGCGTCAATGGTTAAGGAGTTAGGTCGTATGGCTCCCTGCTTCATACGTCCGTGTACGATAGATGGGCGTCGGCGGAGACGGCTCCCTTGAGTCGAAAGTGTCGTTTCGTAGGATTTGTCCCGCGATCTAGGAGCTTTGCAATCGTGGCGTAAGGGGATAGGCGAATTCGCGCTCGATATGGATCTCCAAGTCGTCAGTCCTCCGCCTGTGGCAACATTGAGTCCTAATAAGAAACAGGGACGGGCCGATGCAAATAATTCAGAAGATTGCGGCTTGGGCTGCAGAGCAGCCGGCGTGGGTCGATGACGCAGTGCGGCGGCTTATTGCCGGCAATCTGACTTCTAAGGACCTGCAGGACTTGGCTGCCCTAGCAAAGTCCGCGCACGGGTTGCCCGACCCTGAGGGCCGCGTCGCGGTACGGCTTGACCCGAGGACATTACCTGTGGATGCTCACGCCGGCGCGGACGTCAGCTTGATCGCGCTGCGCTCGCCCGAGTACCTGAATGCGATTGATCCCGGGCAAGCGTTGACGTTTCAGGCGGCGGGACTGACCATCGTGTATGGCCACAACGGCGCAGGGAAGTCAGGCTACGCAAGGATATTAAAAAAGGCCTGTCGCGCACGCAACGTCGAGGACCTCCTTCCTGATGTATATGTTGAGTTGAAGGGTCCGGCGCCCACCAGCGCAATCTTTGACTGGAGCGAGGGACAGGCAGCTCAGTCGCAGAAGTGGACGGTCGGAACTGTTCCGCCGGCCCCGCTTTCGCAGATGTCCGTCTTCGATGCCCACTGTGCACGCGTGTTTGTGGACAACCAGGCAAAGGTCCTGTTCGTGCCCAACGGCATGGAGATTCTTCACGGACTCTCCGATGCTTTCGGCGCCGTCCAGCGTCTGATTGAAGCCGACAGAACCGCAAATACCTTCGATCAGACCCAACTTTCACCGCTCGCAGGTTCGACCGTCGTTGGTCGGCTGCACGCACAACTCGGAAGAAAAAGCGATCCGGAGGCATTTAAGAAACTCGCCGTGTTGTCGGAAGAAGAGGAGGCAGAGCGAAACGTGCTCAGCAAGCTTTTCGGAGACGAAGACCCGATCAAGCTCGCCGCAGTCGTCCGCCGCAAAGCAACGCGCGTTGACACCCTGTGCAATGAGCTCGCAGCCTTGGAGGCCCCTCTTTTGGATGAGGCCATCGGCCAGCTAGCGGCTGCCTTCGTTGCCATGGCTGCGGCAGAGGCTGCATCGAAGCTGGCAGCAGATACGCTTCAGGCTCAGGGCGCAAAAGTCGTCGGGACTGGTACTGTGCTATGGGAGACCTTGCTACGCAGCGCGATGAAGTATGCAACAGAGGTTGCGTACCCGGGACACGAATTTCCGGGACCAGACCGCGACGCGTACTGCGTGCTCTGCCAGCAGCCGCTTGCCGACGAAGCTACGGAAAGGCTGAAGTCCTTCGTTGCGTTTCTGGAGGCCGATGCGCAGAAAAAAGCCACAGAGGCCCGCGAGCTCACCAAGAAGCTGTATCGAGCGATTTCATCACTCAACTTCGACACATTTCCATCTGATCGCGCGTTCTTGGACGAACTCCACGAAAGCGAACCGACATTGGCAGCCGCCATCGATGAATACACAACCGCTCTGAAGGCTCGTCAGGCGAGGGTGGTCGCAATGGCGCCGAACCGAAAATTGGATCGTCTGGAACCGCTGCCTGCGTCCCCGGTACCAACCATAAAGGAATTGCACGGCAGGTATGTTAACGAGGCTGGGCAGCTTATGAAGGCGATGACGCCTGAGGAGCGCGAGCAAAAGAGCAAGGTGCTTGCCGATCTGGATGCTAGGACGAAGCTTGCGGGGCTTCTCCCCAAGGTGCTAGAAGCAATAGAGTGGCACAGGCGCGATCATGCATTTGGCGAGGCCATAAAAGGATGTAGTACTCGCTCTATCACTGGCAAGACGACCGAGTTATACGAAGCGCATGTCACGGAGGAACTTCGCTCAGCCTTTACGCAAGAGCTTGCGAATCTCGGCCTCGGCGGGCTAGATGTCATCCTAGAGATGACGGGGCAAAAAGGTGCCCGCATGCAACAGCTCAGGCTCCGTACCGCACCACAGCACGCACGCGCGAAGGTCTCAGATATCCTCAGTGAGGGCGAGCAGCGAGTCATCGCCATGGCTCTGTTCCTGGCGGAGATCGGCATTGAGCCCGGCAAGTCGGGCCTTATCTTTGACGACCCCGTGTCGTCCCTGGACCATGTGCGTCGCGAGAGAATCGCGAAGCGCCTTGTTCTCGAAGGCAAGAAGCGCCAGATCATTGTGTTTACGCACGACCTAGCCTTTGCCTGGACATTAAAGGACTTCGCCGATAAGCACGGCGTTGCCCACGTGGATCGTCACGTCTTCTCGGCGGGCGCGAAAAAAGGGTTCTGCGGCGACGGCCTGCCCTTCGAAGGAAAGAAGCTTAGCGCGAGAATCAATGAGCTTCGAGACCACGCTCAACGAGCAAGGAAAGCACTGGAAGAGCAGCACAACCATGAACTCTACAACGACATGGTGCGCAACGGCTACCGAAGGATGCGAGACACCTGGGAGCTGCTCATCGAGGAGCATCTGTTCGCAGGCACCGTGAAGCGCTTCAGACGTTCCATTGAGACCTCGAAGCTACGGTGCGTTTCCGTCGGCGATCCGGAAGCCGCTGCTGTATACAACGGCATGACGCGGTGCTCGAACTTCACGCACGAAGGCGGCGCCGAGGCGCCACCGGCACTGCCAGGACCAGAGGAGTTTCTTGCCGACGTGGAACAGCTTGCGGCGGCGCTGACGTTGATCGATGAGAACAAGAACGCCACGGAAAAGCGACGCAAGCAAGCTGGCCTGGCGACGTAAATCTGAATACGAGCGGGGTCGGGGTAGGCTTGCAAGTCGACGTCGACGCATTTGCCAGGTGCGGGGCGCGAGAGCACGTGCAAACGGTAGAAAGTGCCTTACAGTGCCCGCGGCATGGGGACGTGATGTGGACCCGATCAGCGAACGATGAACTGTCCCATCCTCCCGTTATCTTCGTGCTCGAGAATATGGCAGTTGTACATGTACGGGGCCGTTACCGCGGTATGGCAAAACCGAACAAGCAGTTCGACGGAGTTCTCGACCATGTTTATCGCGAACACCCGGCGGTGAACCGTTTCGGCTGAGAACTTCGAAGTGAACACAGTGGATATGGAACGGGTGTGCCATCATCTCTGGGTACACCTGCCAGACTTCTGTGTCGCCGCGCCTGATTTCTGCATCGATTCGCTCCATGTCGAACGGGCGGCCATTGACGCCGAACACTCCCATTCCGTGCCCCCTCTCATCCCACGCATGCCCATGGTGATGGCAATGCGCCGCCGACCAAAGGCGTTCGACACGGACTGGCGCTGGTGCGTCACGAGCTTGTCGGGCTGCTGAGCGCTGCGCGTGCCTGTTCCCCGAAGCTCGAACCTGATGATCGCCTGGCGTTCACCACGCAGGCGATTGCCGCCGCCCATCATTCGCATCATCATCGGCGCATTGCCATCCTGTCCCGTTTCCAGGACGGCGGGCTGGCCATCGCAAAAATCCACGAGTACCTCGGCTCGCTCCAGAGTCAACTGGGGTCCACATGGCATCGCAACACCGATCTTCATTGCTAGCCCAGACCACCTCAGATTGCGAATCCCGACACGGCGTCCGGGACGAGCGGACGTAATGCATTTCTTGCAATATGGCAATTCTGGCTGGCGGCCACACTCTCAGGAAGCCGATGCGCAACGCAGCGGCAAGTCGACATCGCGATACGCAAGAGTGCTTTCCCCACGTTCAGATTACTGGCCCATTACGAATCTGACAGCCCCCTGAAACGTTCTACCTCTGGCACGTCTGTTGCGCCGTCCGAGTCGCTGATTATTCCCATCGGCGAAGTCGTGTGTTCCGCCGGTCTATCGCAACCCCGCCCAACCTTGGGAGCTCAACATGCAGTTGACTGCTACATGCGACCCTGCTCGCGTCTTTCCATCGCCGCTGTCGACAAGGGCCTGTCGGTGGATGCCCCGGACAGTCCGACATCTCATGACGACCGGCCTGATGGCCATGCTTGTCTTGCCAGCTACTTATGCCGCCCAGCCAGGCAGAGGCCACACTGCCGGCTTCGAGGTTCGTCTGATGCGGTTGGTCATTGACCATCATTTTTCAGCGCTCAGGATGACCGAGCTGGCCGCCGGCACAGATCCGCAACGCAGCGGACATCTTTCATCAAACGAAGGGACGTCGCCCACGCCGGGATTTTCGGCTACGCCTGCCAAGGCCGCTCTCGATGAAATCAAATCCATGGCCCGGATGGAGAATCGCGCGCAAAGAGAGCAGATCATGCACCTGCAGATGTTGCTGCGTGATTGGTATGGCGTTGCCCACGAGCCCCGCATCAGAGAGGATGCGCAACAGATGCTTACTGCTCTGGAGCAGGCCCAACCCGGCGCGAGCTTTGATCGCGCTTTCCTTGAAACCTTCAGCCGCCATCACTTTTCGCTGCTGCAGCCGATGAACGCTTGCATCACCGGCGCAGATCGCCTCCATCAGAATCTGATACGCCTCTGCAAGTTGATGTGGCATGAGCAGACATCTGGTATCGACGAAATGCGCGAGCTGCTGGAAACTCGCTTCGGCATCGTCGACTATCAGCCGTTCCGCGGCGAGCGTCCGCTGCAGCAGTAAAGAGTCGACCGGCGCGGAAGCACCGCATTTACTTGGCGAGACGTGGGAACGTCAAGATAAACCGGGTCCTTCCCGCCGACGACTCCACGGAAATTCGACCTCCGTGCGCCGACATGATGGCCTGCGTAATCGACAAGCCAAGCCCAACACTGTCGGAATCGGCCCGGTTGCGGGACTTGTCGGCGCGAAAGAACCGGTCGAAGATCGAGGGCAACAGGTCCGCACTGATTTCCTTGCCCTCGTTCTCCACGACGATCGTTGCGGCACCGGCCTGTTCCTTCGTCTTGACCAGGATGGCCTTTCCCTCCGGCGTATAGCGCAGCGCGTTGGAAAGCAGGTTACTCAGCGCCCTGCGCAGCATCAGACGATCACCGAAGATCCGCGCCTGACCTTCAAGCCGCAGATGCACCCTCTTGTCCTCCGCCAGCGCATCGTAGAAATCGAACAGCGCACGTACTTCGTCGCTGACGTTGATCTCCTCTTCGCTGGGCAGCGTGATGCCGTGCTCCATCTTTGCCAGATAGAGCATGTCGGAAACCATGCGGCCAAGGCGTTGCAGTTCCTCGGCGTTGGACGCCAGAACCTCCCGGTATTTCTCTGCATCCCGTGGTTGCGATAGCACGACATGCGTCTGCGTCATCAGGTTGGTGATCGGCGTGCGCAGCTCGTGTGCCAGATCCGACGAAAACTCGGATAACCGCCGGAAATCGTCCTGCAACCGCTCCAGCATGGCATTCAAAGTGGCGGCCAAATCCGCCATTTCGACTGGGACTGCCTCCACCGGCATGCGTGCATCCAGCTTGTTCGAGGTCACGCCGCTCGCGCGTGAGGCCATCATCCGTAAGGGCGCCAGGCCACGCCTTGCCGCCCACCACCCGAACAAGCCGCTGGCGAGCGCCGCCAGCGCGGTATAGAACGCCAGCGATTGCCGGAATGCCTGCATGAAATGCGCATGAATGTCCGTGTCCATGCCCACGACGACGCGCAATGGCGCCGCTGCCGGGTCCGACATTTTCGCCAGCGCTCGCATGCCGCGGTACTGTTTCCCGTTCTGCTGCCACACCAGGGTGTCTTCGTTCGGCTTCAGCCGGGCGATGGCGGCCAAGGTCGGCGCGAAGTCGTATCCCTTGGTCGCATAGACGAGCTGGCCTTGCGCGGTTTGGACGTGCGCAACGAACCCGGGGTGGTGCTCCACCATCTCGGCCAAGCGCGCGGGCAGCTGTGCTGTCGGTCGTTCCTGCGTGATCTTCTGAATCAAGCGGATGTTGTCACCGAGGATGACGTAGTCCTCGTTGGCAAAGTGGCGGTCCATGGCCAGCCAGATCAATACACCGAGACCCAGCAGCACCGCCGCTGACGACAGCGAGAACAGCAGCGTCAACCGCATCGTCAGCGAAAGCCGTCGCCTCATTCCGTTCCCTCTGGCGCTTCCAGTACGTATCCCATCCCGCGCACTGTCTGGATCAGTTTTGGTTCGAAGTCGTCGTCGATCTTGGCCCTCAGGCGACGAATGGCCACGTCGATCACATTGCTGTCACTGTCGAAATTCATGTCCCACACCTGCGAGGCGATCAGAGAGCGCGGCAAGACCTCGCCACGCCTGCGCGCGAGCAGTTCGAGCAGTGCAAACTCCTTGCTGGTCAGCGGGATGCGGCGACCGGCACGGGATGCGCGCCTGCGTCCCAAATCCAGGACCAGATCAGCGACCTGGATGCGGTCAATGGCCAGCACAGATCCCCGGCGCAACAGCGTGCGGACCCGAGCGAGCAACTCCGAGAAGGCGAACGGCTTGACAAGATAGTCGTCTGCACCCAGTTCCAGCCCCTTGACGCGGTCTGTCACGCTGTCACGCGCGGTCAGGAACAAGACAGGGACGGCATTCTCCGCGGCACGGATGGACTGCAATATGTGCCAGCCATCCAGGTCCGGCAACATCACGTCGAGAATGATCAGGTCATACGATTCGTTGAGCGCCAGGTGCTGCCCATCGAGCCCGTTGCCGACCAGGTCGACGACGAAGCCGGCTTCGGTCAGTCCCTGGCGAAGGTAGTCGCCTGTCTTGGATTCGTCCTCCACCACCAGCAGTTTCATTTAGAGCGTCCGATTGGATTGGCTAGCGGCCCCCGGAAGGGAGCCTCGGTGCGGCTAGTCTAGCGAGACGACTTGCGGGTGACCTCAACATTACCGGAATGTAATGTGCAGGTAAGTTGACGGTAGCCTCCTGCTCGTTACTCTCTGCATGCCGACTTCTATGCGGCCATTCAAGCAAAAAGGGACTATTCATGCGACGTGATCGACCGGCCGGTATTGTGCTGCACAACCCAACGCGCCGCCGCTTCGTTCAAGGCCTGGCCGCAGGGGGTGTCATGGCGGGATTGTCGGGTCTTGGGGGAACCGTTTGGGCCCAGGCGACTGAACGCCCCGCCCAGACGCTGTCCGGCACCGCCCCCGTGCTGCGCGGCACCGAATTCGACCTAGTCATCGGCGAATCGGTGGTCAACTTCACCGGCACGCCGCGCGTGGCGACCACGATCAACGGGATGCTGCCCGGCCCGACGCTGCGGTGGCGTCAGGGCGACACCGTCACCATCCGCGTCACGAATCGGCTGCGCGAGCCAACGTCGATCCATTGGCACGGGATCATCCTGCCGTTCGAAATGGACGGCGTGCCGGGGATCAGCTTTCCCGGCATTGCGCCGGGCGAAACGTTCACCTATCGCTTCAAGGTCGACCAGACCGGCAGCTACTGGTACCACTCGCATTCGGGATTCCAGGAGATGACGGGCGTGTATGGCGGCATCGTGATCGACCCGGCTTCCGGCTACGACGCCGTTCAAGCAGACCGCGACTATACGATCCTGCTGTCCGACTGGACCGATGAAGATCCGATGCGGGTCCTGTCGAAGCTCAAGGTCCAGAGCGACTACTACAACTTCAATCAGCCGACCGTCATCGACTTCTTCCGCGACGTCGCCAACGACGGCATGAAAAGCGCGCTGGCCAAGCGGAAGATGTGGAACGAGATGCGGATGAATCCGACGGATCTGGCCGATCTGTCGGGCGCCACGCTGACGTATCTAACCAATGGTGTCACGCCAGCCGGCAACTGGACGGGCATGTTCCGGCCAGGTGAGAAGGTCAGGCTGCGCTTCATCAATGGCACGGGCAACACGTTCTATGACGTGCGCATCCCTGGGCTGAAGCTGAAGGTGATACAGGCCGACGGGCAGAACCTGGAACCGGTGACCGTCGATGAGTTCCGGTTCGGTCCCGGGGAAACCTATGACGTCGTCGTCGAACCCCGAGATGAGGCCTACACGATTTTCTCCCAATCCATGGACAGGACCGGCTATGCCCGAGGCACGCTGGCTGTTCGTGAAGGTCTGACCGCGCCGGTGCCCGCGCTCGACAAGGCCGAATGGCTGACGATGGCGGACATGATGGGTGCCATGGACCACGGCAGCATGCAAGGCATGAACCATGGTGGCATGAGCATGCAGGGCATGGCGGGCACCGCAATGGCGATGGACCATAGCCAGCACAACATGGCCACCATGGCCGCCGGCAATTCGCTGAAGGTTCCCAGCACCAAGGCGCGGCACGCCAGAACCGAGTACGGGGCCAGCACCGATATGCGCGTGGACATGGCGCGCACCAACCTGGACGATCCCGGCATTGGCCTGCGCAACAACGGTCGTCGTGTGCTGACGCTGGCTGACCAGCACACCATCGGTGGTCCGTTGGACAAGCGGGGCCCTGGACGCGAGGTCGAGCTGCACCTGACCGGCAATATGGAGCGCTATACCTGGTCGTTTGACGGTGTGGAGTTCGGCAAGTCGACACCGGTCTATTTCAAGTATGGCGAGCGCCTGCGCGTGATCCTCCACAACGACACGATGATGACGCATCCGATGCACCTGCACGGCATGTGGAGCGAACTGGAGTCGCCAGATGGATCCTTCCAGGCCCGGCGCCACACGATTCCCGTTCAGCCGGCCCAGCGCATCAGCTTCCTGGTTACCGCGGACGCATTGGGACGATGGGCATGGCATTGCCATCTGATGCTGCATATGGACGCGGGCATGTTCCGTGAAGTGATAGTGGCCTGACCGTCAACCGGATAGAGATTCCATGCATAAGCGAACAACAACGATTCTTGCTGCCGCGGTCCTGACGTCCGCCGGCATCGGCACGACGTGGGCGCAAGCCGCCCATTCCCCGGAGGCCCACGCGGGCACTTCGGCCGCGGATCCGACCAGGAAGGCCAACGCTGCCGCGCAATCGAAGTCCGTCGGCAAGGCAAATGGTAAGGGTGGCAAGGACCATGGCTCGATGCAGGGTATGGACCACGGCTCGATGCAGGGTATGGATCACGGCTCGATGCAGGGCATGGATCACGGCTCGATGCAGGGCATGGACCACGGCTCGACGCAGGGCATGGACCACGGCTCGATGCAGGGTATGGATCACGGCTCGATGCAGGGCATGGATCACGGCTCGATGCAGGGCATGGATCACGGCGACATGAAAATGCAAGGCGGCAGCGCTCCGCCCGACGCGCGCGATCCGCATGGCTATTCCGGTGGCTATCAACTCGGGGTCGGCAAGTATGCGCTCGGGCCGACCCGAACGCTCCATATGGCGGACGAACATCTGTTTGCTTCCGTGCTGGTGGATCGCCTGGAATGGACCAAGGGCCGAGACAGTAATGCAGCGTCCTACGAGGCGCAGGCCTGGTTCGGCAACTCCTACGACAAGCTGGTGATCAAGGCCGAAGGGGAGGCCGAAGAAGGAAAGGTGCACGAGGCTCGCACCGAACTGCTGTGGGGCCATTCCATTGCGACGTTCTGGGATACCCAGGTCGGTATTCGAAACGATGCTGGCTACGGCAGACCGGCCCGGAACTGGCTCGCGTTCGGTGTGCAAGGCCTGGCGCCCTACTGGTTCGAAGTCGATGCGACCGGCTACGTCGGCACCGAAGGCAGGACCGCGCTTCGACTCTCCGCCGAATACGAGCTTCTGATTACGCAGCGTCTGATCCTGCAGCCGCGAATCGAAGCCAACTTCTACGGCAAGAACGACCCTGAAATCGGTATCGGCAGCGGCCTGGCCAATGGCGCCGTGGGCGTGCGCCTGCGCTATGAGATTAACCGGCAGTTCGCACCGTATATCGGCGTCGAGCGATATCAGACATTCGGCAATACCGCCGACATGATTCGCACGGCAGGCGGTCGTCGTGGCGAGACCCGCTTTGTGGCCGGTGTTCGTATTTGGTTCTGACCACGTTCTCTAACCCCCTTTCAATCTGGGAGTTCATCATGCAGACGCACCGTTTCGCCATCCGAGCCATGCTCGCCGCCACCGCGGCATTGATCAGTTCGGCGGCTTTCGCACATCCCAAGCTGGTCTCTTCGACCCCGGCTGACAAGGCCGAGGTTTCCGCCCCTCAGAAGATCGAACTGAAGTTCTCCGAAAACTTGGTCGCCCAGTTTTCCGGTGCCAACCTGGTAATGACCGGCATGCCTGGCATGGCCAATCATGCCCCGATGAAGATTGCCGCCAAGGTATCAGGCAGCGATGACCCGAAGACGATGGTGATCACGCCGGCCCAACCGCTCGTTCCGGGCAGCTACCGTGTGGATTGGCGCGCAGTTTCGTCGGACACGCATCCGATCAACGGAAATATCGCCTTCACGGTCAAGTGATCCGCCGATGGACTGGGCGACTGTATCGGTGCGCTTTGCACTCTATCTCGACCTGACGGCGCTTTTCGGTTTGCCGCTATTCGGTCTTTATGCGCTTCGCCGTGAGGAGATATCGTCGGGCATCGGCTCACGGTATGTCGCCATTGCGTCCGCGCTGGCTGCGGTCGGCATCGGACTGTCGTTGGCAAATATCGCCGTCATGGCCAAGGCCATGACCGGCGCATCCGAATACGCCGAACTGCAGAGCCACGTTTTCGAGATGATCGTGACGGGTACGGATTTCGGGACGGCTTGGGCTGTCCGTCTGGTTGCGCTGGTCCTTTGCTTGCTGGTCGCTCTTTTCGCACGCCGGTGGCCGGCGCTGCAAATTGGTGTATTGGCTGCCGCAGGCGGCGTTGCGCTATCGACCCTTGCCTGGGGCGGGCATGGCGCGATGGACGATGGCGTCCGCCGCTATATTCACCTGGCCTCCGATATTGGACATCTGGCCGCAGCCGGGGCCTGGGTTGGCGCGCTGATCGCTTTCGTGCTGCTGGCAAGAGCCGCGTCCACACCGGAGACGGTCGCACTGCTGACCCGCACGTCCAATGGCTTCGCTCAGGTTGGCACTATTGTGGTCGCCACTTTGACGGTGACCGGGGTGATCAACTACCTCTTGATCGTCGGCCTGACGCTGCCAGAGCTGTCGCTAACGTCGTATGGCGGCCTGCTTGCCATCAAGCTCGGCCTGTTCGGTACGATGCTGGCCCTTGCGGCAACCAATCGCTACTTTCTGAGTCCGCAACTGGAGCATGCGGTGAAGAGCGGCAATCACGCGGCAGCCGTCCGAACGTTTCGACGCAGCCTGATCTTCGAAACCAGCGCGGCAACGCTGATCCTGGCTCTTGTGGCGTCACTGGGCATTCTGTCACCGGCGGGTATGTAGAGCGCGCTAACGCGGATTGGCGTATTGCTCGGTCGCTTCACGCTGCGCCGCCGACGCCCTTGGCGGCCAAGTGCTCTTGATATACGCGAGGACAGCAATGATGTCCTCGTTGGACAGCAATTGGCCGAATGCCGGCATGTCGCTGACATACCCGGCCGGAGCCGTGATGCCCGGCACCAGACCATTCTTGGTAATGGCAAACAGCACGGCGTCGGGATGATGCCATGTATGGCCTGTGGCATCGTGCGGCGGCGCCGGCATCCGGCCGCTCGGAAGCCGTTCCCGCCAGTTTGGTTGACCCTCGAGATTGGCGCCATGGCAGGACGCGCATTGCTGCGCGTAAAGCTGCTTGCCTCTGGCAATACGCTGCGCATCACTGGTGTCGATGCGTAGCTGCCTAGCCGCCGACGCTCCGTTCCCACCGTCGACGGGCGTCTCAAGAAAGCGCTTCATCTTCAGCGCGACCGCAGTTGCGGCCACGGCTGCGAGCACCAACAGGCCAGCAATCAGCCAACGAGACTTGTTCGAGCTTTCCATTCGTAGCCGGCCAAGCTCGGTGCAGCTTCGCTGTCCGAACCGAGGCGCCATTAATTCCTGGAGAACGGCTTTCCGTTGAAATCCACGGTCACCAAGTTGCCATCCATGGGACCCATGCCGGGAGAATTTGCCGGCATGCCCGGCACGGCGATCCCTTTCACGCCCGGACTGGCAGCCAGTTTCCTCACCGCCGCCGCGGGAACGTGCCCTTCGATAATTTGGCCACTGCCTTGCATGACCGCGGTATGGCAGGAGCCCATCTTCTCGGGAACGCCAAGCTTCGTTTTGATTGCGGCGACATCCGGCGTATTGATGAGCTTGGTCTGGATGCCAGCCTCGTTCAAATGCTCCACCCAACCTTCACAGCATCCGCAATTGGCATCCTTGTAGACGACCAGCGCGGGGGGAGCCGCATACGCAAGCGTACCGACAGTGAGAAGGGCAACACCAAGAAGAAGCTTCATCGAAAATTCCCGCGAGATTGGACTTCAGTTTTCGTGGCTATGTTGGCCCCGACCCGCCTGATCGGTGTATCACCGGGTGCCGTTCAAGCTTGCTTTGACAAGCATCAGAGCTTACCGTTCACTGCGCCGACGCCTCAGACCAGGCAAACAGCTTGTCGTAGTCGCCCGATGTGAAAGAGCCCAACGTCCGAGAGGTCTCGGCCGCTGGACCTGCGCCGGTATTGCGAAGCCCGACACTTCGAAAATGCCAACGTCCTGCGATCAGATGCCGTCGGTGAAAGCGTCGCGCGTTCCCCCCGTGTGGCTCCCGTCCGTGAAGGTGTCCCGCGTGCCCGTAGTATGGGCGCCATCGGAGAACAGGTCGCGCGTAGCGGTAGTATGACCGCCATCGGTGAAGGGATCGCGCGTGCCCATCGTGTGGCCGCCGGTCGTGAAGATATCGCGCGACGATGTTACGCCGGCATTCACCATTCCCGCTGCGCTGCCCAGCGACGCAATCGTCAATACCAAGAGCGCAGCCTTCTTCAACGTACGCATTTTGTTTCTCCTTTTAAGGGTGATTGGCTCGCTGTGAGCCTGCATGATCAGTGTAGGGAGGGGCTCCCCACCGAGGCATGACTGTGCGATTACAAAGCCGTCATCTCGAATCGCCGTGTCGTGGATGGACGTGCCCAGCACACAATTCCGCCTGTCAGCCACCGGTGAAAATCTGGCTGCGATCGATGTTCACGCGCACGCCTCGAGCGCTCGGCATGCTGGGGAAAAGGTCGCCCAAGTCGACTGTGCTGCCGTGCACGAACTCCCCGAACTGCCAAGCCACGGATTGATCGCCGTCTGCGAATGCCACCGCTTCACCGGAGGCTACGTTGACGCTTTTCATACCCGGCCGAAGCGTGATAGTGCGGGACGCCGTGCCAGCCGGGACAACGCTGCCAAAAAGGGCTGCGTGAGGACCGAGACGCGTGCCCGACGTCGTGTTTGCCATCGTTGAAGATGCGGGCTCGGCGGCCTGCTGCACGTGCTTGGCCCAATCATCGCCCGCGTTAGTTCTTGCCTTGTCCGCGCCCCATGCGGGCGCCACGGACAGCGCCGCCAGGCTCAATACAACTGCCGCGTTCTTGTTGATTTTCATGATTCTCTCCATTGAGTTACGAGGTATTGGCCTCTCGACTTCAATGGTATGAATCCGCCCCTCACCGAGCCATTACCCGACTATTACATCCAGGTAAGGTGCCGAGGATAAGAGGCAATTTTTCGGTCAAGGAGCATTTCGCAGCGCAACACCTGCCCAACCCTTGCCAACGTCAAACGCTGGTACCATTCGGCCAATATGGGCCCACACGTGCGCACGTCCCTCCGGCGGCTTTGGCTGGCCGCATTCCTGCTGACCGCTTTCCTGACAGTCCAGCTGGCAGCAGCGGCGTACGCTTGCGCGGGCAGCCGGTACGCCGTCAGCACCGACCGGGACATGACGGGCATGACCGAGTCGTGTCCCGACATGGCGCAGAAGGCCGTCGAGCCGGATTCGCACGATGGGCTGTGCCTCGAACACTGCCAGCTGGGATCCAAGTCCCTCGACCATGCCAGCCCGCAGCTTCCGGTGTTTCATGCAAGCCTGGTCCATCCCGTGATGCTGGTGCCGGAGCCGCTGCTCGCGCGCCCGAACGCGACGGCTGCGGGAGCCACGCCACGCGGCCCTCCTCGCCCGCTCTCCATCCTGCACTGCTGTTTCCGAACGTAGCCTCCGCCGCAACGCCACCTATCGCGCCCCGACACGTCGTCTGAGGGCGGTCGTTGCTTTGCGGAGGCTTTATGCATTTGCGTTTCCCCCCATTGTGCGGACGCCGGCTGGCGTTCGCCATCACGCTGCTCGGCGCCAGTCATACGCCATGGGCGCAGCCGGCGAGCCGGCTCTCGTTGCAGGAAGCGGTCGCGCTCGCATCATCCCGGTCGAGCGACGCAGAAACATCCTCGTCCGCGGTGCAGTCCGCCATCGAAATGGCGGTTGCAGGCGGCCAACTGCCGGACCCGGTGCTCAAAGTCGGTGTCAACAACGTCCCGGTCGACGGTCGCGACCGGTTTTCGCTCGGCACCGAAGCCATGACGATGCGGTCGATCAGCGTGATGCAGGAGTTCACCCGAACGGCGAAGCGCCAGGCTCGCGCCCAACGTTTCGAGGCTGAAGCCACCTCCGCGGAGGCGCAGCGCACGGTGGCGCTGGCCGCCGTGCAGCGCGGCACGGCCAGCGCCTGGCTCGAGCGGCAGTACGCCGAGCGAATGCTCGATGTATTTGCTGAACAGACGCAGTCCATCCGATTGATGGTGGACGCCGCCGAAGCCGCCTACCGCGCCAACCGCGGCACGCGGGCCGAGATTCTGACCGCTCAGCTCGAACTTCAGCAGGTCCGGAACCGGGAAGACGAGGCGCGCGCGGCTGTGGCTGCGTCCCGGGCGATGTTGCGGCGATGGGTTGGCGATGCCGCGGACCTGCTGCTTGCCGAGCCCCCCGCCCTTGAGTTGCCCACCTGGCTGGGCAATTTGGACGCCGATACCGTGATGCGACTGCCGGACGTGGCCGCCGCCCAGGCGCAGGTCGGCGTCGCCGAAGCCGACAGCCGGATCGCAAGCGAGAACAAGGTGCCGGACGTCAGCGTGGAGTTGATGTACAGCCAACGGGGTCCCGCGTATTCCAATATGGTGTCCGTCAATGTCTCCCTCCCCTTGCCGTGGGACCGGAAGCATCGTCAAGACCGCGAACTGGCGGCGAAGCTGGCGCAAGCCGAGGCGGTGAGGGCACAGGCCGAGTCGATACGCAGAGGCGTGCTCGGCCAGGTCCGCGGCAAGCAGGCGCAATGGCAGCTCAATCAATCCCGCCTGGCGCGCTATGTCGACACGACCCTGCCGCTGGCCAAGGCTCGCATCGATGCAGCACTGACCGCCTATCGTACCGGCGCCGGAACGTTGACCGCGGTGGCGGACGCGAACCGCAAGGCGCTGGACATCTCGTTGGAGCACCTTCAACTGGAGGCCGCCACCGCGCGCCTGTGGACGGAGCTCGCCTTTCTGCTGCCGCTGCCGACCGCCGCGCAGGGGCCGGCGCGTGCAACGCGCGTTCATGGGGGATGGGAATGAACAGGACCGCGATCGGTCGCGCAGCGGCTGGCCTGCTCGTCGCCGCCAGCGTAGGCACGGCTTATTACCTGGGCCAACAGCATGGGCGCAACATCACGCCGGCCGCCCCACCGTCCATTGGCGCGTCGGCCGGATCCGAACTGAAGGCCGGGGATATCGACCCGAAGACAGGCAAGCGCATCCTCTATTGGCACGATCCGATGGTGCCGGGCCAGCGCTTCGACAAGCCGGGCAAGTCTCCCTTCATGGACATGCCGTTGTCGCCCGTCCATGAGGATGCGGGCGGCGACGCCGCCGTCACCATCAACAGCCGCGTCTTGCAGAACCTTGGCATTCGCACCACGCAGGTCAAGACGGGACGACTCGAACCCACGCTCGAGGTGCCGGGCAATGTCGCGATCAACGAGCGCGACATCGAGGTACTGCAAGCGCGTACCACCGGCTTCGTTGAGCGAACCTATGCCAGGACCACGCTCGACCCGGTCAGCAAGGGTCAGGCGCTGGCGTTGATCTACGCGCCTGAATGGGTGGCCGCACAGGAGGAATACCTCGCTGTCAGCCGCATGAGCGCCGGCCTGCAGCACGATCTGCGGGAGGCCGCCATCGCGCGCATGCGGCAGGTCGGCATGAGCGAGAGCCACATACGGCTGGTGCAGAAGAGCGGCAAGCTGCAGCCGCGACTGGCCATCACAAGCTCGATCGATGGCGTTCTGACCGAAATCGGCGCGCGCGATGGCATGACCCTGTCGCCCGGCATGACCCTGTTTCGGATCGCCAGTCTCGCGACCGTTTGGGTGATCGCCGAAGTACCGGAAAGCCAGGCTGCCCCGTTGCAGCCCGGACAATCGGTCACGGCCGTCGCGGCAGCGCTGCCCGGGCAGACACTGGACGGCAAGGTCGATGCCATCCTGCCCGATGTCAGCACGGCAACGCGTACGGCCAGGGTTCGCATCGAGTTGAACAACAAGGGCCGGCAATTGCTGCCCGGCATGTTCGTGTCCGTTCGCTTTGCGCCAGCCCCGGGCCCGGATCGGCTACTGGTACCGAGCGAGGCGTTGATTCGTACGGGCACGCGCACCGTCGTCATGGTACAGACCGAGCAAGGCGGATTCAGCCCCGTCGAGGTGAGGATTGGCGCGACGGCGGGCGGACAGACCGAGGTCATCGAAGGGCTGAAGGCTGGCCAGAACGTCGTCGTGTCCGGGCAGTTCCTGATCGACTCCGAAGCCAGCCTGCGCGGCACCGCACAGCGCATGGCCGCTGCGCCCGGAGCCTCGGCGCCTGCAGCGCCAGCCGCGCCGCGCCCCGAGCATGAAGGCGTCGGACGCATCGAGGCGGTGACCGCCGAAGGTTTGACGATCTCCCACGGTCCGATTCCGTCGGCGCAGTGGGGCGCCATGACCATGGACTTTGCGGCTCCGCCGGCCGGGCTGCCGCGAGCGCTCAAGCCCGGCGACCGCATCCGCTTCCGCTTCCACCTCAACAGCGACGGGGTGGCAGTCCTGTCTTCGGTCGAACCGGCGGCAACGGCGCCCGGGGGCAAGCCATGATCGCCCGGCTCATCCTTGCCTCCATCCGGAATCGCTTCCTGGTGTTGCTGGCGACCGTGATGCTGACCGCGTGGGGACTGTGGGCGGTCAAAGGTACGCCGCTCGATGCCTTGCCGGACCTTTCCGATGTGCAAGTGATCATCCGCACGCCGTTCCCCGGCCAGGCGCCGCAGATCGTCGAGAATCAGGTCACCTATCCACTGACCACCACCATGCTGTCGGTGCCGGGCGCAAGGACGGTGCGGGGCTATTCCTTCTTCGGCGATTCCTATGTCTACGTGCTGTTCGAGGATGGCACCGACCTCTACTGGGCGCGCTCGCGGGTGCTCGAATACCTGAACCAGGCGCAATCGCGTCTGCCCGCCGCGGCCAAGCCTGTGCTCGGCCCCGATGCGACCGGCGTGGGCTGGATCTACGAGTATGCGCTGGTCGACAGGACGGGGCAGCACGACCTGAGCCAGCTGCGCGCCTTGCAGGACTGGTTCCTGCGCTTCGAACTCAAGTCGTTGCCCAACGTCGCGGAGGTCGCCTCGCTAGGCGGCATGGTCAAGCAATACCAGGTGGTCCTGATGCCGGATCGGCTGCGCGCTTACGGGCTATCGCAATCGAAGGTGCTGGCGGCGCTCAAGGGGGCCAACCAGGAAACCGGCGGCTCGGTGCTGGAACTGGGCGAGGCCGAATACATGGTGCGCGCGTCGGGCTATCTGAAGACGCTGGAGGACTTCCGGCAGATTCCGCTGGTCACCAGCGACACCGGCATTCCGGTGCGGTTGGGCGACGTCGCCACCATCCAGCTGGGCCCGGAGATGCGGCGCGGCATCGCCGAACTCGACGGCCAGGGCGAAGTCGCGGGCGGCATCATCGTGCTTCGCTCGGGCAAGAACGCGCTCGAGACCATCGACTCGGTCAAGACCAAACTCGCAACGCTGCAACAGAGTCTGCCCGCCGGCGTCGAAGTCGTGACGACTTATGACCGCTCCAGCCTGATCAAGCGCGCGGTCGACAACCTGACCACGAAACTGATCGAGGAGTTTGTCGTGGTCGCGCTGGTGTGCCTGGCATTCCTGTTCCATCTGCGCTCGGCGCTGGTGGCGATCGTATCGCTGCCGCTTGGCGTGCTGGCCGCCTTCCTGGTGATGCGCTACCAGGGCGTGAACGCCAACATCATGTCGCTCGGCGGCATCGCCATCGCGATCGGCGCCATGGTCGATGCGGCGGTCGTCATGATCGAGAACGCGCACAAGCACCTGGAACGCTGGCATGCGGACAATGGCGGGCGGGAACCGTCAGCTGGTGAGCGCTGGCAGATCATTGGGCAATCGGCCGCCGAGGTGGGGCCGGCGCTGTTCTTCTCGCTGCTGATCATCACGCTGTCGTTCGTTCCGGTATTCGCACTGGAGGCGCAGGAAGGACGCCTGTTCTCGCCATTGGCGTTCACCAAGACCTACTCCATGGCGGCGGCGGCGGGACTGTCGGTGACGCTGGTGCCGGTCCTGATGGGCTACATGATCCGCGGCCGGATTCCATCGGAACAGGCCAACCCGCTCAATCGGTGGCTGATCCGCGCCTACCGGCCAGCCTTGACCAGGGTGTTGACCTACCCCAAGACCACGCTGGCCATCGCCGCGACCCTGCTGGTGGCCACCGCCTGGCCGATCATGCGGATCGGCGGCGAATTCATGCCGCCGCTCGACGAAGGGGACCTGCTGTACATGCCGTCCGCCCTGCCGGGGCTGTCCGCCGGCAAGGCCGCCCAACTGTTGCAGCAGACGGACAGGCTGATCAAGACCGTGCCGGAGGTGGCGACCGTGTTCGGCAAAGCAGGCCGGGCCGATACGGCGACGGACCCCGCGCCGATCGAGATGTTCGAGACAACGATCCAGTTCAAGCCGCGCGACCAATGGCGCCCCGGCATGACCACCGAGAAGCTGGTCGAGGAGCTGGATCGGGTCGTCAAGGTGCCCGGCTTGTCGAATATCTGGGTCCCGCCGATTCGCAACCGGATCGACATGCTGGCCACAGGGATCAAGAGCCCGGTCGGCATCAAGGTCGCCGGCACCGACCTGCAGGAGATCGACCGGCTTGCCATGCGCATCGAGGCGGCGGTCAAGACGGTGCCGGGTGTTACGTCCGCGCTGGCCGAGCGGCTGACCGGCGGCCGCTATATCGACGTCGATATCAACCGCGTGGCCGCTGGCCGTTATGGCCTCAATATCGCCGACGTGCAGAGCATCGTGTCCTCGGCCATCGGCGGCGAGAACGTCGGCGAGGTGGTCGATGGCTTGGCGCGCTTCCCCATCAACGTGCGGTATCCCCGCGACTATCGCGACTCGATCGAGCAATTGCGCCGCCTGCCGATCGTGACAGACAAGGGTCTGCAGATCACGCTGTCCGACGTTGCACGCATTCAACTGGTGCAGGGCCCGCCCATGCTCCGCAGCGAAAATGCGCGCCTGTCGGGCTGGATTTACGTCGATATCCGGGGACGGGACCTGCGCTCCGCCGTGCAGGCCATGCAATCCGCGGTGGCCGAGGCGGTACCGATGCCTGCGGGCTATTCGGTCAGTTGGTCCGGGCAGTTCGAATACCTCGAGCGCGCCAGCGCCAAGCTGAAGGTGGTGGTGCCGTTCACGCTGCTGATCATCTTCGTGCTGCTGTACGTGGTATTCGGGCGCCTCGACGAAGCGATGCTGATCATGGGAACGCTGCCGCTGGCGCTGATCGGGGGGTTCTGGCTGCTCTACCTGCTGGGCTACAACCTGTCCGTGGCAGGGATTGTCGGCTTCATCGCGCTGGCCGGCGTCGCGGCGGAGTTCGGCGTCATCATGCTGCTCTATCTCAAGCATGCGTGGAACGAGCGGTTGGAAGCGGGCCAGTCCGATGTCCACTCCCTGCTCGACGCCATCCAGCAAGGCGCCGTGCTGCGCGTGCGCCCGAAAGCCATGACGGTCGCGGTCATTCTGGCCGGCCTGATTCCCATCATGGGGTCGCATGGCACCGGCTCCGAGGTGATGCAGCGCATTGCCGCGCCGATGGTCGGCGGCATGGTGACCGCCCCATTGCTGTCGATGTTCGTCGTGCCGGCGGTGTACCTGCTGCTGCGCCGACGCCAGGCCGCACACGCTACCCCTTCCGCCACCCCCTCACTTCAGAAGGAATCGCAATGACATCATCCATCAAGACCCTCGCTGCCGTCCTCGCTCTTGCCGCCGCGCCCATCGCCTTCGCGGCCGGCGCAATGGAGGGCAAGGACATGAAGGCGCCCTCGGCTTCCAGCCAGGCTGCCCGTCCCGTTCCGGCGGAAATCAGGAAGATCGATGCCCAGGCCGGCAAGGTCACGCTCAAGCATGGTCCGATCGAGAACCTCGGCATGCCCGCCATGACGATGGCATTTCCGGTCAAGGACCGCGCGTCCCTGAGCCGCTTCAAGGAGGGCGATGCCGTTTCGGTAACCTTCGGCAAGATCGATGGTTCGCCAGCCGTTCTGGATATGCAGCGCAAGTAGGAAACTGTGGCGCACGCGATCGATCGATTCTCATCGCGTGCGTTCACCACACCCGTCGCGATCAGGCCATGGCGCGACAGGCCTCCGCGCAGCGCTGACACGCCTTCGCGCAGTCCTGGCAATGCTGCGCCGCGTGCTTTGCACATTCCGCTGCGCACGCTTCACAGAAGCGAGCGCAAAGCTGGCAGACGTCCCTGGCGAACTGGCTGCCTCTTGACATTACTGCCGCAGCCAGGCGGCAGACCTGTGCGCAATCCAGGTCAAGCCGTATGCAGTCGGCCATTTGCTGCACATTCGACTCTTGCAGGCACGACGCCGCGCAATGGTCGCACGCGACGGCACAGGCGTTGCAAGCCTCAATACACGCATTGAATCTTTCATGTGGCATGGCAATACTCCTTAAGTCGGGCGACGCCGAATGTCAGGCGCCGACTCCACCGGAGCAAAGGCCAGGCCAGCCGTGAACGCCGCCTCGCGCTATTCGACCGGATGGCAATCGTATGGCGGTGAGGGGCTCGTCATGGCGGACTTCCTGGGGCAGCAACGTGCGCGTTCGCAACTACTGCGCTGGTCGGTTAACCGGCTCGTCATGACGCCGTCATCTGGCACCCGGCCGCCACCGCATGCGCTCGATCCGGGCCTACCTCAAGAGCGGTCCACGGTTACAAGGACAGTGGAAAACATGCAAGCGACGACGCACGGCTGATGCGCGCTAGCGAGCCGGACCCCGTAGTGTTTGAATCGATTACACCTTCGCTTGGCGTAACCTCAGGGCATTGAATACGACCGAAGCAGAGCTCAGGCTCATCGCCAGCGCCGCGATCATCGGCGACAGCAGCAAGCCGGTGGAGCCATACAGAATGCCGGCCGCCAGCGGAACGCCCAATGCGTTGTAGACGAAAGCGAAGCCAAGGTTCTGCTTCATGTTGCGGATGGTCGCTTCCGACAGCAGTCGCGCCCGTGCAATGCCGACCAGGTCGCCCTTGACCAGCGTCACCTGCGCGCTGTTCATCGCGACATCGGTACCGGTCCCCATCGCGATGCCTACGTCGGCCTTTGCCAAGGCCGGCGCATCGTTGATGCCGTCGCCTGCCATCGCCACCACCCGGCCTTGCTCTTGCAGGCGAGAGACCAATGCGAGCTTGTCCGCGGGCTTGACCTCGCCGTGTGCCTCCTCGATACCCAGCCTGGTGGCAACCGCGTTGGCGGTCTTTACGCCATCGCCGGTTGCCATGATGACGCGAACCCCGTCCTCCTTGAGCTGCGCCAGCGCCTGTGGCGTGGTTTCCTTGATGGGATCCGAGACGGCAAGGATGCCCGCCAATGCGCCATCCACGGCGAGATACATCACGCTGGCACCCTGAGCGCGCAACGCATCAGCGTCGCTGGCCAGCGCTTGGGTTGCAATGCCTTCGGCCTCCATCAGCGCGGTGTTGCCCAGCGCCAGCTTCCTGCCAGCCACCATCCCTCGCACGCCGATACCGCTTTCCGAATCGAATGCTTCGGCCTTCTCCAGGGTCAGGCCGCTCTCGCGCGCCGCCTCCACGATCGTCATTGCCAGTGGATGCTCGCTGCCTTGGTCCAGGCTGGCGGCAAGACGTAGCACCTCTTCCTCGACAAAGCCGTCCGATGCGATGGCGCGATCGAACTTCGGCTTCCCCTGAGTCAGCGTTCCGGTCTTGTCGACGATCAACGTATCGACCTTGCGCAGATTTTCGATGGCCGCCGCGTCGCGGAACAGCACGCCGCTCGAAGCGCCCTTGCCGCTTGCCACCATGATCGACATCGGGGTGGCCAGTCCGAGCGCGCACGGGCATGCAATGATCAGCACGGCAACGGCATTGATTAGGCCATAGACCCAGCTCGGCTCGGGTCCAAACACGCCCCATGCCGCGAAGGTGAGCAGCGCAATCGCGATGACGGCCAGAACGAAAACACCCGACACCTTATCGGCCATCCGCTGCATCGGTGCGCGGGAGCGCTGCGCCTGCGCCACCATCTGAACGATCTGCGCGAGGACGGTTTGAGTTCCGACCTTCTCGGAGCGGATGACCAGACTGCCACTGGTATTCATCGTGGCCCCGATGACCTTGTCGCCGACCCGCTTGGTGACCGGGATTGGCTCCCCGGTGATCATGGACTCGTCCAGCGAGCTCGCGCCTTCCGTTACCACGCCGTCCACCGGCACTTTCTCGCCGGGTCGCACGCGAAGCAGGTCGCCGACATGTACATGCGTCAGCGGCACGTCTTCTTCGGTTCCGTCTTCCCGGATGCGGCGAGCGGTCTTTGGCGCCAGCCCAAGCAACGATTTGATGGCCGCGGATGTCTGTGAGCGCGCTTTGAGCTCCAGCAACTGTCCCATCAAGGTCAGGGAGATAATGACGGCCGCCGCCTCGAAGTAGACGCCAATGCGGCCATGTTCCGCAAAGGTCGACGGGAACACCTGCGGGACCACGGTGGCGATCACGCTGTAGAGGTAGGCGGCGCCCGTACCAAGTCCTATGAGCGTCCACATGTTGGGGCTGCGGTTGATGAACGACTGGACGCAGCGCTCGAAGAACGGCCAGCCTGCCCAGAGCACCACGGGAGTCGCGACGACCAGTTCCATCCAGCTTTGCGTGGATGCCGGAAACCAACCCAGCCGATGCCCGAACATTGCCAGGACAAAGGTCACCACTGTCAACGGCAACGTCCACCAAAACCGCCGGCGAAAATCGATGAGCTCGGGGTTCTCCCGGTCGTCCAGTGCCGGCAGCAGCGGCTCCAGCGCCATGCCGCACTTCGGACAGTTGCCGGGATGATCTTGGCGGATCTCGGGATGCATCGGGCAGGTAAAGATCGTGCCGGGCGGGGCTTGCTCGGTGTGGGCGACCTGCGGCGCGACGTACTTCGCTGGCTCCGCCAAGAACTTGCTCTGGCAGGACTGGCTGCAGAAGTAATAGGCGATGTCCTCGTGCTCTGCGCGAAACGAAGAGGCCGTACTGACTGACATGCCGCAGACGGGGTCCTTGGCGCTCGTTGCGCTGCTGCCAAACGATACGGCGCCGTGCTGATGCGGATGGTGATGTGGTGATGCATGATCGGCATGCGCATGATGCTGGTCTAAGACCGCGCCGCCCCTCTTCGCACGGGTATCCTTATGGGCATCTCCGCTCCGATGCTGGTGATTGCTACTCTCCATACTCCCTCTCCTTCGCAATTCACGCTTCGAGATGAAAACCGCGCCTCGGCGCATAGCTTGCGGCAGGCCCGCGGTAGCCACATAGTGGAATAGGATGCACCTTCCCACTGTGGGAAGGTCAATCCTCCTGATATACGCTCGCAGTGTTGGAGACTCCGGGAAAATGCGAGAGCCCTTGGGCAACACTGAACCTTTGCCACCATGCCTCGAGAACCGTCAGCCACTGACCGACCACAACCGCGCTTGGCAGAGTCCGATACCGAGCGCGCCCGCCTCCAACGCCAGGCTATCGAAGGGCGCCTGTCGGTCTTGCAACTCTCCCTTGCCCAGGCGGTGTATCTGGCCAGCGCCGGCGCCGCAGATGATTCACTTTCGATCTTGCGCGTATTGGGATTAGACGTCAGCACGCTACAACCGCTGGCGTCACGGCCATGGGTTGACATGGCGGCGCGAACGTCCAGCGTGAGCTATCGGGGACGGCTTCCCACCGATGTACTACGCGCCATGCTGCTTACCGGCGAAACGTCGGATCCGTGGTGTGCACACCTTGGTTACTTGCTGGACGAGGCTCCCCTATCGCTTCTGGTGCTAGCGATCGAGGAAACGGCGCAGCACCACGGCGTCCCCATGAAACCACTCTGGCGCAACCTGAGTCGGCTGGTTGTCAGTTGCCAAAGCCGCCGGCTCGCGGGTTGGCCTGCGCTAATGGACTCGGGCTAGTATCTTGGCCGGCTCTACCGTCGACCGCCCCGCGGGTCCATTCGGCGTACGCTGTCTGCCGAGCCGTAAGGTGATCACGGTCACCCCACGCACAGCGCGGGGCGCAGAGGGGCGGAGTGCATGGTTTCCCCACCTAGCCGATCCGTTCGGGCTGGATATAGTCCCCGAGTACTAATTGAAATGAAGAAAGGGGCCATGAATCAGGATCCGGTTGTTATCGAACAAGCCGAGATTACGGGCTGGGGAACCATTCCCAAGCGCTGCCTTGCGCGGTGGCCGAGACAAGCGCGCGGGCTTCATCCGAATATTGAGTTTGGGCGGAGAGGGCGGTTCGCGTGCATGACGGCCCGTCTGCTTAAGCTCGCCGCGACTTCTCGGCCGCCGCCATTAGAGAAGCTCCTTGCCGACTCGCGGGCCAAAGTCAACTTCCTCGTGGAGGTTTTCCGCTGTGATGCCGGCGATAAGGACATCTAGTTCAGATTCCGCATCCGGCAGCGGTTCGATCACTATCCGACCGTTTTCCTCGCGCACATCAACAACCGCATCCACGCTCAATTTGGCTGCTTCCATGATCGCGGCCGGGATGCGGACCGACGCGCTATTGCCCCATTTCTTAATCACCATGCGCATTTGGACGCTCTCTTGACATAGCATGTCGACACGACGTTGGACGTCGTCGAAGTTATTGACGCTCTTCTAACAGCAGCTCAGAACCCATGGGTCCTGTAGTCGCGGCGGCTTACGAGCGCGCTAGCGTGCCCCCAGTTTCGCGCATAGAGTGCGCGCTCACGCTCATCTTCGTTGGACCAGTGGCGTGAGCGGATAGCTTCATCCGGATCCTATTCAGGGCGCGTAGCGTCTCGTCCCGCACTCCTTGCCGCTTCAACTCGCTGGCCAACTCTTCGAGCGCCGCCACGATCTCTTCACCCGGTGTTTGAGTTGCACTACTCGCCCGCTCGATTTCATCGAATGCCCAATCCACGTACGTCCATAGGCTGTTGATGCTGGAATGGCCTGTCATGCTGGCCAGTCGACTAAGAATCGTCGTTAGGGCATCGAGCCCGAGAGGAACGTCAGATCGAACACTATCTAGCCTCTTTGCCACCTGCAGTGTTATCCACCGATGGCGAAACATGTGTGCTGTGGCGCGCTCCTTGATACCCGCGCTCCGTCGTAGGCGGCCTATCGTCTGCGTGACTGTGACTGGAGCCAACTGTTCTCCGGATACCGAACAAAACGCCCAGCCGGCATCGTCAGATCCGCGCTTTAGCGTCCGGCGGCGATCAAAGAGCAAAGCGCGCTGGATATCTATGAACCTGTTCACCGCCGCAATTGTGTCCAGCGGTACCACGACTTGGCGTGTCGGATTGCCCCGTCGCTTTGCAGATCGAATATCCAGCCTCCCGCCGTTTTCACGAGCGGCCCTCAGCGCCGCGACAGTAACCCAAACCAGTTCCTGGCGGCGAATGCCACTATCCATCAGCAGCTTCAACATGGCAAGATCTCTGGCACGCACGAACGACGACGTTGGCATCGATGAAGCTTGGGCCATCAAGGTTGCGATGTTGTTGGACGAAATCGGACGCACGACTCTTGCAACGTTCGGTGGCCCAACAGCGGGATGAGATCGACGCTGGACAAGTCGCCCACGGACCCGCGTGGACTTGAATTCAATCGTAATTGCCGCGCCATCGCCATCCTCCCCAATGATCGGACGTTCCAGTACCAACCGCTGTTGGAACCACAGAAGGAAGTCGATTACACGCAGGATGATCCGATTGACTTGCCGAGAACTAGTCTTTGACGAGGGGCGTTCACGCAGCCACCCCGCTAGCTCCAATAGGCGATCATCGGTCAGTTGTTCGAACTCAATATTTAACTTCGCCACAAATCTGACCAGATGAGACAGCTGTGCAGCGTACGTCGCCACTGACGACGGCGCGCTGTTCGCTCGCAGCAGAGCGATCAAGTAGGCGTTGACCGGCCAGCAAGATAAGCCGCTGGGCCAATACACCGCTGCAATCTTGCCCGCGGACAAGAAGCTTGATGGCCCGCTGCCACCATGCTGCCGAAGACGGAATGTCGGATCGGTCAACTCCCACAGTTTTGACATCACTTCACCAGATGCAGCTGTGGCTTAGAGGCGCCGTGCAGTCTCAAGTGATGCTTTAATTCTTGGGCCGCTGTGTCGGATGTGCTCGCGAGACGCTTCAATCGCTCCAGCAAATCGAGGTAACGTCCCGTCATTTCCATGACTGCCCCGGCCCGATCAGATGCCGATTGCTTGCCATGCGGTGCGTGCCCGGTGGTCTTCGCTCGATTGCGCGCCCCTGGTAGCAGAGAAAGAAGTCGATCTTGCCCTCCCTCGAAGCAATGATTGATATGCCCACGTAGAGTTTTTGGGGTCATGCGGTAGATACCTAATTGGGGATCATGCCAAGCCGACAGCCGCTCGAAACTTCGGAAGTGCTCGGCATTCCGATGGTCCCCCTGGAGGAACGATTCAAGTTGCTCTAGTCGAGCGAGCGCACTGAAACGATTTTTCTCCGCGAGTGATCTGACGCTTTCCGCTGTTTGCCCTGCACGTAGCCGCGGCATCATAGCTCCTCGCGTTTTAGGTGGATGAAAACCGTATATCGAACACCTTCGGAGGTTCTGATTTGACCTGGCCGAGCCGTATATACGCCTTGCGACTGTAGGAGCTCGAGATAGTCGTGTAGTTCGCTCTCATCGAGGACCGCCAAATCGCTTACTCCAAAGTGCCTTCGCAACAAGTTACGAAGCTGCTCGAGGGCGAGCCTGTCATCGTCGCTTCGAACTGCATTGGCGGCCAGCGACGCCTCCACGGAAGAAATTTCAGAGCCGGTGAGGTCTTCTTGGATGTAGGTCCATGTCCGGTACATCTCCTCATGTCCCATCATCCAAGAAAGCGCTGGAAGAGAGTTCTCCAGTCCGCCAAAGTGGAAAAAACTCATGGCGAAAAGTCGCCTCAGCTGATGAGGACGGATATGCCATCGTTTTCCGTTGTGGTCTCGAAGATCCAACCAACCGGATAAGAGAGCGAGCTTGCTATATATCGAAGCTGGCACCAGCGTGTCGATTAGCCGCTCCGTTCGCACCACCGAAAAAAACAGCCGACGTGCCAATAGTGTGTCGTCGATCGATGCTACTGCCAGGAGAGCACGTCGGATGCGAACGAGGGAATTCACAGCCGCGCCTACTAACGGAGGAGCTGGCTTTGACACGTGGCGTCGCATCCCTTGTCGGCCTGTTTTGCGAAGTGCAACCTCTACGTGCCATCTGCCGGCGCGCTGCCACACGTCATCATCCTCCAGCTCAAGCACCTCGCTCTTTCTTGAGCAGGTGAAAAGAGCTATCACAGCGAAGCAAACGGCAGTGTGAATATCGAGCAGGTCGCACACAGTAAGGGCGTCACCGTTTGCGTACTGGTCATGCCACCCAAACCGTCCGGTACGCCAAACACCGTCCACGTTCAAATCTTTCAAGCCCGTTGGCAGTGGTATGGATGCGAACGCCGCTTCCATCCGAGCAACGGCGGAGTTCGAGGACGGTGGCACGGACGACATGTGGTCTAAAAGATGTTCGACAAAGCACGTCAGCGCTTCCCCATGACACATCAACCAATCGACGCATCCACTTACCAGCTGCTTTGCCACACTCGGTGGGATGGTTTTCGTTCGTGTCCGACTGCTTACTTTCAAGAACGTCAGGTGTTCCCGTACGGCAGCGACGTCGCACAGCTCCCAATCTTGCAAATGCGTGGAGCGGGCCGCTATTCCACATCGGAGGACCCACGCCACTACGCCGTCGGTATTCCAATACTCTTGATCCACGGCGCGCCACTTGGGGCTCGACCCCTTCGCTTCATCACGGAGTTGGTATCTTTCAAGATACGTCCGAAAGGCGATCAATCGAGCGTATCGCCGTGGCGAGGTGGAAACGGCTTCCGCTACCTTGGCGGCAATCAAACGCCCGTGGCGATCATAAAAGCCGATGCGGGCCAAGGCGTCCTTTGCTGCCCTGAGGGAATCTTGCGCTTGCGAGGGTCGACCGCACGCTAAACGATCATCCTTCATTAGATTGACCATGAAAGCCTCCCAGCGAGCGTTCATCCCAGCGGTAGCCGAGACGCCTCCTTCCTTGAACTGAACGACATACTCCCTGCAAACATCCCAGCTCATTGCCCGTACTCCAGACCGGATTGCCGCCTCATAGTGCTGTACCGCCAAGAATTCAAGCGTGCTGATTAAGCGGTGATGAAAGGCCGCAAGCCGACTCGGCGGAAGCGACTCTGGTCCAGTGAAGGCAGAAAGCAGTAGCGCTTTGCCGTCCTCCAACAGTATTCGATGTGTTGCGTCAGACAGTCTTCCCGTCGGCAGTCTAAGATCCCAACGCAACTCCGTCAGATTCCTCCATACACCATTTACCTTGCGAGCTCGCGCGCTGCTTGCTACTTTCCACACTGGATCCGCAAGAGCGCTGTGCAACCAGTGAGGCCGCCGTTCGCTATTTGCGGCAATCGCTGCAGCGGCGAAAAAGTCTTCGAGATCCTGGGGGAGGGATGTCATTGGAGCCTTGGAAAGCGAATTTGTTCGCTTAGTTCTGAGGCCAATACCTCTGCGCTCTGTATCAACGATCTGACCTCCTGAAAGACCGTTGGCAATGGCGCCTTCAGAGAGTCCATGAACTCACACCAGAATCTTGGTGTCATATTGGTTAGCACGTCAGGTTGCTCTAGCGTCGCCTCCGGAATGCCGCGCAAATGCTCGCGATATAGCACCAGGACGGCAAGCGCGCGCACATCTTTGCAAAGAACAAGAGGCGGAATGCTTGCGTCGGCTTCCGACGGGCTCGATACAAACGCGGCCATTGCATCGTTCTGTCGATATGCATCAGGAATGCCAGAATTGAGGAACAGATGCAATTCTTCCAGAGTGCGAAAGTCGGTCATCTTCAGTAAAGAATCACTGTCGGATACTGCTGAAGTAATGAGGATATTTTGGTGGCGACGGATCTGTCTTTCGTGAATTGCTAGACGAAGTGCCTCTGGAATGTAGTGTGCGATCGTGGTTCTGATGTTTCGATGGCCGAATGCACGAGCAGCCGCGACCAAGTCACCTCCGGACTGAAGATATTCCAGGACACCAACGCTCACCCTTAGAGCCTTCAGAGTGGCACACTCCCGCCATCGCTCGAGTTCGGGATGCCGCTCTACGAAGGGAGTTCTGCGAGATTGGTTGCTTGACTTCCCCCAGTCTCTTTCGCCTCGCTGTCCTCTGAACGCAGTGGAGAGCGTCTTTTCCGAAATATCAATTACATCGTAAGTAAGGGTATTGACGCCGAGCCACAGACGATTGGCAGCGCGCGCTTTACCATTTTTTCGAAGCTCCTTACGAAGGACTTCGGTACATTGGATAACACACTTGATAACGCGTCTCGACAGGGGAGTAAGAAGCACAGCACGCTCTGTACCTGCGCGTGGTTTTTGCAAAACGAGTCTTGTTGCAGATCCATCGTCCTCAGTGGCATCAAGTAACAAACTCATCCTGCCCTGGTCGTCAAATACGGTAGCTCGAGCGAGCGAGGTTACGTTGATGTTCGGATGCTCGAGAAGGAGCAAGACAAAACACACGGCGGCAATGCCGCTGCTCATCAGGCCTAAATGCGGTAGCAGCGTGTTCTTGCCAGACAGCTGAACGAACCGCCAATGCGGCGGAGTCCCAGGCACTGTGCGCGCGGACTGCTTCCCATCCCGGAGGACATACTGGGCGTACGGCCGCGGAATTCCGCCCATTTCGTGATGAACGACCAGTAGGAGGTGTTCTAGCGAATTTGGATGCCCTCCCTCTGGCCGGAACAGATGCTTCCCGCAGATAGGATCCACATATTTTTGCGGTCCCGTCCTTGTCTCCAAGAGCGTTTTCAGCCGGCCATAATCGCCGCCTCGGATCAACGCATGCCCATCGTTTCTGGCCCTCTCGAACGCCGAGAACTCGCGGAGAGCGCACTGCTTGAAAACTTGGATCGCCTGCCTGAGACGATGCTCATAGTCCTTAAGATACTGATCGTCCGCGGCACTGATGGAGATGGGCTCCAAGAGTTCTTCGTTGTAAGAATCTTTCTTGAAGTTTAAGGTCCGGGGAATCCGGCCGTGATGCTGATCCGGATATTGCGCGGCCGCCTCTCTGCTGGATCGGACAAACCGCTGTGGCAAGGGGCGTAGTGCGCTCGCGTGCAGATTGAATTTTGGTAGGAAGCCAACGGCTCTGGCATCTTTCAAGAATTGCAGAAAGCAGCCCCACTTGAAGCTTACGGTCGCCACCATGTTCCCGGCACCTATGCCTTGACGATAGAGAGCTTCCCGTAGCCGTGCCAGCTCCAGTACCAGGTCGTCTGGGCACCGGCCTGGCCCTGGCGCTTGCGCGCCGTGACGGCTCACTTCTTCTCGCCACAACTCGAGTACGGCGCGCACGGCGTACGTCTGTGTCGCAGTCGAATAGCGGGCTGAAAACCGCCGAAGAGCGCGCCACGCGATTACTCGAGATTCTGCAGTCAGCCATGCCGCGAAGCCGGTGAAATCAACGACGGTCCTGCCAGACTCCTTGGCCGCATTGGCAATCGTTAGGTATCCCTCCTCGAGGTCAACGACATCCGCTGGGGCGTCGTCCCTATGACCTGTATCCCTTCTACCTGCCCTGCTATCCACTTTGCCCACACGTCTGCCCCTTTCCCTTGGTATGGGCCCATTATTGGAACCTAGACCTAACTACCTCAACCAATTTTTGTCACAAAAGAGCTCGATGAACCCCTGTCCGTGCGGCTACCAGGGACATCCGGCCCGGGCCTGCCGCTGCACGCCCGACCAGGTGCTGCGCTACCAGGCGCGATTGTCCGGGCCGCTGCTGGACCGCATCGACCTGCAGATCGAGGTGCCGGCGCAAAGCCAGCAGGAGACGCTGGACGGCCCGCCCGGCGAGGACAGCGCGGCGATCCGCGTGCGCGTGCTGGCGGCCCGGGCGCGTCAGCTCGAGCGGCAGGGCAAACCCAATGGAGAACTGGCGGGGGAGGAGATCGACCGGCATTGCCCGCTGGACGAGCAGGCGCAGGGGCTGTTGCGCGCGGCGATGGCGCGCCTGGGCTGGTCGGCGCGCTCGTACTTTCGCGTGCTGAAGGTCGCGCGGACCATCGCGGATCTGGGCGGCGCCGACACCATCGGCGCGGCGCATGCGGCCGAGGCGGTGCAGTATCGGCGGGTGTTGCGGCCGGTTTAGCGATGCGCAGCGTTCATCGGCTGATCGGCTGATCGCTCCGCGTCACTTCTTCCGCTGGCGGGAAGGGTTGGAGGAGGGGAACGGCGCTCGCCACACCGACGGTGCCGGCCGTTCAATCGCCCCTGCCCTCTCCCCCGCCCCTCTCCGACCAGTGCGCGCGGGGAGCAAACCGGGCGCGGTAGCGGTGCAGGCCGTTAATCAAGCCGGACGGCGGGCTTCGGGCGGCTCGCCCGGCGGTTCCGGCTCCTCCTCGATCGGCGGATGATCGGGCGGCACGCCGGGCGGCGGCGGGTCTTCTATCGGCGGAACGGTGTGGTCGGCGCGGCGCGGCATCGGTCGGCTCCAAGGGGCGGGTAACCACCATTGAAGCAAACCGGCCGGGGGATCGCCAGCCGGCGCGGTCCTGTCCGGTCCGGTCCGATCGCGCTCAGCCCGGCTGCCGCCGCACGAAGAACAGCGCGGCGCCGACCGCCATCAGCACGCTGCCGAACACGCGGTTCTGCCAGCGCATCGCGCGCGCGTCGCGAAACAGCCCCTGCATGCGCGAGGCCAGCAGCGCGTAGCCGTGCATCACGATCAGGTCGACCGCGCACATCGTCACGGCCAGGATCGCCAGCTGCGGCGCCAGGGGCCGCGCCGCATCGATGAACTGCGGCAGCACCGCCACCATGAAGACGATGCCCTTGGGATTGGTGACATTGGTCAGCAGGCCGGTGGCGAAACGCCGGCGCGGACTCATCGCGGCCACGCGGATGCCGCCCTGGGACTTGCCCTCGCCATTTGCATCGCTCGACTCCTGCTCGACCCGCGCCCGCCACTGCTGCACGCCCAGATAGATCAGGTACAGCGCGCCGACCGTCTTGACCGCCGCGAACGCATGCTCGGATGCAATCAGCAGAGCACCGAGTCCGCCGCCGGCGACCAGCAGCACGATCAGCAGCCCGGTCTGCAGGCCGAGAATCGTGGTGGTGGTCTTGCGCAGCCCATAGGACAGCCCGTGGCTCATCGACAGCACGGCCCCCGAGCCCGGCGAGACGGCGATCGCCCAGCAGGCCGCGAAATAGGCGAGCCAGATTTCCCAACGCATGATTTGCTCCTTCTTGTTTTTGCCTAAGCTCGAACCTTTTCAACCCCGGAACCTTGTCGGACCCTGGGACCTTCCATTCCCCGGACTTCTCCAATCCGCGGACTTTTCCAATCCCCGGACCTTTCCAATCCGCGGACGTATCCAAACCCCGGACCTTTTCAGATCCCCGGACGTTTCCGCGGACGTATCCAAACCCCCGGTCCTTTTCAGCCCCCCGGATCGTTCCAAACCCCGGCGGCGTTCAACCCGCCACCCGCCGCCAAAGCCGCGGCACCAGCGCATACCAGAGATAGCCGACGAGCTGCAGCCCCAGCAGTCCGCCAAGCGCCGCGCGGAACGCGTCGGCCTGCGGCAGCCCGGCGTCGCGGAACAGGTCGATCGCCACCCCCAGACCCCACTGGATCAGGAAGCTGCCGCCGAACACCAGCAGGTTGTAGGTGGTATTGGCGCGCCCGGCGACCGCCGCCGGAAACGACAGGCTCAGCGTGCTCAGGATCAGCGACAGCGTGCTCGCGCACATCGCCAGCAGCGGCCACAGCAGCCACGCCGCCGGCGCGGTCCAGGCGACGATCGCCGCCTGCAGCACCAGCGTCAGCCCGGCGCCGACCATCACCAGTCGCGCCGACTCGACCGGATCGCGCGCGCGCCGCGGCGCCAGCCAGCCCAGCAGCAGATAGCCGGCCAGCAGCGCGATATTGAACAGGAACAGGATTTGCGCGGTGCGGTCCGGCCCGAAGCCGAGCACGTCGACCAGCCACGGGCCGACCCACAGCGTCTGCACGGCCATGAAGCCGGCCTGGTTCAGCAGGCCGAAGGGCAGCACGCGAACGAAGGCCGGGTGGCGCAGCAGCGCCCGATATCCGCCGGCCATCGTGGCCGCCGGGACCTGCGCAGCGGCGGTCGCACGATCCACGCCGTTCGTCGGGCTGCCCAAGCTGTTCGTCGCGCCGTCCGTCATGCCGTCCGTCGCGCTTCCTGCCCCGCTGCCAGTTGCACTAACGGTCGCGCTAGCAGTAGCGATATCGGCCGCGATATCGACAGGATCGGCGAGCGCACTCCTCCGCTCCGCCCCGCGCGCCAGCCGCGCACTGCGCCGCTCGACCCGCGCCAGCCCCCGATACAGCGCCAGCGCCGACACCAGCAGCAGACCGGCCATCACCAGGAAGACGCCGCGCCAGCCCAGCCACGGCAGCACCGCCTGCACCGGCAGCGTCGTCATCAGCGCGCCGCCGCTGCCGGCGACCAGCATCCACACCGACAGCTGGCTCTGCCGCGCGGTCGGAAACCAGCGGCGATAGGCGGTGTAGGACGCCATCAGGCAGGCCGAGACGCCGGCGCCGATCAGCGCCCGCCCCAGCCACAAGGTCGCCGCCGAGCCGGCCAGCGCGAACACCAGCGCGCCCGCCGCGGCGATCAGCAGCAGCACGGTTTCGACGCGCCGCACGCCGCGCCGGTCCAGCCACTGGCCGACCGGCAGCTGCATCGCGGCGAAGGCGAGGAAATAGGCTGACGACAGCAGCCCCAGGTCGGCGTTCGACAGCCGCATGTCGGCGATCAGCTCGGGCGCGATCACCGCGTTGATGGTGCGCAGCGCGTACGACAGCACGTAGGCCGCGGCGAAGCAGGCGAACACCAGCGCGCCCTCGCTACGCCGCAGCAGCGAGGACGGCCGCATGGACAGTCCGATGCGGTTGCTGCGCGAGCCGGTACGGGGACGCATCAGAACGGGTGGAAGCCGGCCAGGAACTGCTCGACCTGCTCGGCCTGGCGGTGGTCGCGCGCGGCATCGCCCGCCTCGAGCACGACCGCCTGGTAGACCTTGGTGCCTTTGGCGACCAGCCGCGCGGTGAGCCGGCGCGGCGCCTTGTCCTGCGGCGACACGCCAGCCACGCGGATCTCGATGCCCTGCAGCGCCACCGGCGGCTGGGCCGACGACATCACCGTGACCGCGCGCGTCTGCACCGGCTCGGTCGGCGCGTTGCCCAGATTGGCCAGCAGGCCGGACTGCATCGCCGACAGCGCCTCGGCGCGCAGCGCGGCATCGTCGCTGGGCAGACTGACCACGCCGACCGCGAACAGCGTCTCGTCGACGCGTGCCGCCTCCATCGTCATCGGCAGCTTGCGGCCCGCGATCGCGACATCACGCGCGGCGCTGGTCGGCTTGCCGGGATAGAGCGCGGCATAGCCGCCCTCGTTGGACTGGATGGTCCGCCAGTCGTAACGCGGCGAGCAGGCGAGCAGCGCGGCCACCGCCAGGCCAGCGCAATACCGGGCCGGCCGGCGGAGGAACGAAAGGCGAGACATCGGGAAGCCTGAACGACGGGTGGAAGAAGACGGCCGATAAAGGGAACGAAGCGCCGCACCGGCAGGGGGGCGGCCAAGCCGCTATTATCGGGG
>Ga0065721_10049378_pt1 | contig 35775 bp, 30 predicted proteins | sample Mesricmetagenome_FD_59108 | JGI IMG/M metagenome (GOLD analysis project Ga0065721, IMG submission 59108) | Mesophilic microbial community from rice straw/compost enrichment Sample: eDNA_1 v2 (version 2) | ecosystem: Engineered > Solid waste > Grass > Composting > Bioreactor | place: USA: Davis... | reverse complement strand
AGCGCCGAGACGACGTTCACTCCGGTGCCGGAGAACGAGTATTGCAGCGTGCTTGACTGCGATAGCAGATCGTAGCCGGGCACCTGAAGTCGCATCATGACTTCTCCGAACGCGGCGATTCTCTTAGGCATAATGATCGACCCATTTCTTCAGGATGGCGAGCAGCTCGCTAACGTCCTCCGGCCTCGTCGCCCCCGTCTCCTTATCGATGATGGAAGAGTACACGTGAGGAATGACCTGAGGCACGCCGGCCTCGAGCGCGATGCGCAGAATCGGCTCGAAGTTGGCCATGTCTATGCCGCCTGTCGGCTCCAGCGCGAAGCCTTCGGAGGCGCACGCCGCGGCCACGGCGCGGTATTCGTCTTCCCGGCTTAACCCATTCATCGGAAAATACTTCAGAGCGTTGCCGCCCATGTCGCGAACGAGGGCGATCGCCGCCCGCACCGGCACGATCGCCGGTTCGTCCAGCGCCGCGCTGAACGGTCCGGTCGAGATCGTGACATACCCGGGACGCCCGGACGGAGAGACGAGGCTGTTGATCCAGCTCTCTTGGCCGCCCAAGTTCGCTCGGGTCGCGCCCACCGCGGGGAACACTTGGTTGATGTGGCTGCCCGGGTAGCTCTTCGCGATCTCCGCCACGACGGCGGCTTGGCGATTGTCGCCCGCCCCGAGACCGATCGACACCGCGTCGTCGATGGCCGCCCCGTATTCCTTCATCGCCCGAACGGCCTCCTCCGCCGTCGGGTAGTCCTTGGACAGAACGCCGACGAGCACGTGGCCTTCCGCCGCTTCGAACACTTCCTTCGCGTTGGCGATGCTGCCCGCGAGCACGTTCAGGGCCGCGCGGTTCTTATAGAGACGCTTCTGTAAGCTTGCCATGTCATTGTCCTCCTGCCAGCTCTCGAATTCGGGATGCGATAATGCTTATGTCGTCGCCTTGCAGCGGACGCGGGTCGATGTCGAAGTAGCCTTGGCGAACGCCGTAGTCGCGCGTATAGATCGCGATCTCGCCGTTTTGCAACTCGGATGCGAACTGAATGGCGTTCTTCCCTACCCGTTCCGCGTCGATTCGGACACGGGCGCGATAGATGGCGCGTCCCGCCTCGTCCTGCACGATCGCCACCGATACGCCGTCCAGCTCGCCAAGCGGCAGCAGCGTCTCGAGCGCCTTCCGCTCCCGCTCGCTCGTGTCTTCCTTTACCATATATTCATCCAGCGCCTGAAGCAAGCCGAACGTCGACTCCTTGCCGACCTTCATGCTTCGGCCGATGCCGTGCAGCTGCGTCTTTACCCATTCCACGTAGGTTCTCTTCCCGGCCACGATGCCCGTCGTCGGGCCTTCGATCGCCTTGGAGCCGCTGTAGATGGCCAGATCCGAGCACTTCACGTACTTGCGGACGTCTTCCTCGGCGGCAGCGTCCACGATAAGCGGCACGCCCAGACGGCGTGCGATCTCCCAAGTCTCTTCCACGGAAATCATGTTCTTCTGCACCGAGTGATGCGACTTGACGTACAGGATGGCGGCCGTCCGCTCGCCTATGGCGTCCTCGATATGCTCGGCTTTGCCTTCGTTGGCGTAGCCGACTTCCACGACCTTGCCTCCGCCCAAGTAGACCATCGTCTCGACCGGAGCTCCGTACTGAACGTTGTGACCCTTCAGCATGACGATCTCGTTCTTCGCGATCGGCTCCTGGTGCAGCTTAACGCTTAGGCGCCGATCTCCTTGCGTGACGAGGCCCGCGACCGAGAGCGCGATGCCGCTCGACGCCGAATTCACGACGACCGCCGCCTCCGAGCCGAGAACGTTCGCGATGTAATCCCCGGCCTTGTCGACGAGATCCGAGATCTCGACATAGCTCTGGCCCCCGCGCTTCATCGCTTCCATGACGGTATCCGTCGGGGCCGACACCCCCAGGATGCTCATTCTCCCGCTGGCGTTTATGACCCGCTTAAGCCCGATCTTCGCATTCCATGTATTCGCCATTCACGACCACTCCCTTGGGTTCGATTCGTTCGCTTGCCATGCGTACCTCATCCTCGGAATCGGTCAGGACGACCGGCTCGTTCCGAACGGAGAACAGCGTCAGATGGGCGACGTCCCCGACCCGAATCCGGCCGAGCTCCGGCCGCTGCAGCCAGTCCGCCGCATTCGACGTAACCGCCGCGATCACTTCTTCCAGCGGATAGCCGAGATAGAGGAATTTCGTCATGACGTTGGCAAGGCTGTATACCGGCCCGTTCAGCCGGTTGCCCCGATAAATATCGGAGCTGATCGTATGCAGTCCGATGCCGTGGCGCTTCGCCGCCTCGGCCGCGCGGAACGAGAAGCTGGCCGTGCCGTGCCCCACGTCAAGACGTATACCTCTCCGAAGGGCGTCCAACAGCACCTGAAGCGGCTTGCCTTCGGCGTCGAACAGATTGTTTTCTTTGCCATTGAGATAATGGGTGATGATGTCCTTCTTCGCAAGCAGCGGCACGATCTCCTCGATGCTTGGCGGGCCGGAGCCGATATGGACCATAAGGGGCAGATCCGCCGCTTCGGACAAGGCACGCGCCATGCGGAGCGGCTCCACGCCGTTCCCTCCGACGACGCTCCGGCTGATGCGCGCCTTAAGACCGACGACGAAATCCGGAAACCGTTTCGCGGCCTGAATCGCGGCCTCCCCATCGATCCACTCCAGCTTCGACAACTCGTCGATCCGGCTGAGTCCGATACGGGAAACGTTCAGGAAGGCGAGCAGGTTCGTCTTGGCCCTCCTGCCGCTCTCGACCAGCTCTCCGATCCGGTCCGCGCCGCAGCTTCCGGCATCGACGATCGTCGCCACTCCCTGCTTCGCGCCGATCTCGTCGATCTCGTCCCCGTAGGGGTCGAACTCGGGAAACGCATGGACGTGCAGATCGATCCACCCGCTCGACAGGTAGGAGCCCGAGCCTTCAATCACGCGGGTCCCTGTCCCCTTCCCCGCTTCCGTCACTTCGGCGATCCGGCCATCCTCGATCGCGATATCCGCGAGCCTTCGGTTCAGAAGCCGGAAGTTGCGCAGAAGCAATCTTTCTTTCATTTGTCGAATCACCTGCTTATGTCGTTTGATCTGAAATGCAAATTGCAGTATTGCTTTCGCCTATTTCTTAAGATAGCATAGAAAACAAAAAATACAATATAACATTATAATGTTTATCCTTTGAGCGACGGTTAGGTATTATCACGACTGTCATGATTCGTTAAGAAGAGACAATATCCACGACCGAAAGGGGCCCATTCCTATGAAATGGCGATTCGAAGGAGAAGTAACCTCACTAATGCCGGGCATTCGCTGCCTGGAGCAAGAGCTGGGATGGAAGATCGCGGCGGAGAAGGAGGCTGTCCGGGTTAGGGTCGAACAAGCGCCGGGCGGGCTGGAGGTCGGCCGCGAGGAAGGCGGGCTGTACGTCCGCTACGAGTTCAAGCATCAATTTTACCGCGGGTTGGGACTCCTTGCGCAACATGCGGGAGACGAGGGCTTATGGAGCCTTCGCGAGACGCAGCAATACGACCGGGTCGGCCCCATGTTCGACTTGTCCCGCAACGCCGTGTTCACCGTGGACGGCTTCAAGCGCATGCTGAACAAGCTGTCCCTCATGGGCATGAATACTGTTATGCTGTACATGGAGGATACCTATGAGATCGAGGGAGAGCCGTACTTCGGCTACATGAGAGGCCGTTATTCGCGGGAGGAGCTAAAGGAAATCGACGATTATGCCGATCAATTCGGCATCGAAGCGTTCCCCAGCATTCAGACGCTCGCCCATCTGGAGGAATTCCTCAAGTGGGAGGCCGCTCTGCCTTACCGGGACACGAAGGGAGCGCTTCTCGTCGGAGGAGAACGGACCGCCCTCCTCGTGGAGCGGATGATCGAGAGCGCCAGCGCCCCGTTCCGCAGCCGCCGGATCCACATCGGCATGGACGAGGCGGAGGAGCTCGGCCGCGGCAAGTACTTGGATCGCAACGGGCACGAGAGCCGCTTCGAGATCATGACGGAGCACCTGCGAACGGTGCTGGACGCCGTACGGCGCCGGGGACTCGAGCCGCTCATGTGGAGCGATATGTTCCTGAAGCTGGCTTCGGGCAGCGGGGCCGAATATTACGACGCCGACACGGAGATTCCCGAAGAGATGGCCGGCCGCATCCCTAAGGACGTCAGCATGGTATATTGGGATTACGTCCATACGGAGCCCGAGGAGTACGAGCGGCTCATCGCCAAGCACCGGCCGCTCGGCTGCAACCTCGTCTTCGCCGGCGCGGTATGGATCTTCAATACGTTCGGCGTGAATTACGGCTTGTCCCTGAATGCCTCCGACGTCGCTCTGCGAACGTGCAAGAAGGAAGGCATTCGCGAGGTATACGCTACGATGTGGGGCGACGACGGCAACGAGGGCAACCCGTTCGCGGCCCTGCTCGGCCTGCAGCTCTACGCGGAGCATGCCTATTCGGAGGAAGCCCCGTCTCGGGAACGGATCGCCGAGCGGGCGAAGTTCTGCACGGGCATCGACGCTTCCGCCTTTCTTCTTCTGAACGGTCTCGACGAGGTGCCCGGCTCCGAGCCGAACAACCGCAAGCAGAGCAACCCGTCGAAGTTCCTGCTCTACCAAGACGTGCTGCTCGGCTTGTTCGACAAACAGATCGAAGGCTTGGCCCTCGAGGAGCATTACGGGCAACTAGAAAGCCGAATCCGCCAAGCCCGCCGGCCCGACGCCGATCTCGACTATATCTTCGAGGTGCCGGAGAAGCTGTGCGCCGTCCTGAAGAGCAAGAGCGAGATCGGCATTCGGCTGAAGCGCGCCTACGACGCCGGAGACAGCAAGGAACTAGCGAGAATCGCAGAGCAAGAGCTGCCCGCCATCGCTTCGGCCGTTCGCGAGCTGCGCGCCGCCCATCGCGCTCAATGGCTTAGAATGTTTAAGCCGTTCGGCTGGGAAGTGATCGATATCCGTTACGGCGGGGTGCTTAGCCGACTGGATACGGCAGCCCTGCGAATCCTCGATTACGTAGAGGGCCGAATCGAAGCCATCGAGGAGCTCGAACAGGAACGGCTGGTCTACAGCTCGGCCAACCGCTTCAACAATCGAGGCGTCGGGTGGTGCAGCTATTACTACCGGATGGCCTCTCCGAACGTGTTTTTCCATGTGATCAACCCGTTCTAAGCAGCAAGAAAGTTCATGGGAAGGGCGTGGGATATTGACCCTATGGTTTAAGCAATCTCTGAAGAGCAAGCTGTCCCTGCTGATCCTGGTTGCGGTCATCACGCCGCTTCTGGCCACCGGAGTCGTGTCTTACCGGATCGCTTCCAACCTTACGGAGAAGATCGAGAAGGAGTCCGGAATGAACACGCTTCGGCAGGTATCCGAGAAGCTCGATTTTCTGATGAGCGACGTGGATACGATGTCGGTCTTTATCATCGGCCAGAAGGACATCCAATCCTACCTCGATCGCGACCGCGAGGACTACGCCCTCTATTCGCAGAACGTCGCCTTCCTCATGAACCTGGCTTCTTCCAAACCGTACATCTCCAATATCACGATCACCTCGGCCAAAGGCTTCCCCGCCCTGTCGAACACGACGGTGCTGCACTCCGGGCTGCCCGCCCTGCAGCAGTCCTACGCCGAAGAGCACTCCATGGACGAGAAGTGGTGGACTCCGCCCTACGAGAACCAGACGACGGACGACGGCGTGGCCGAGGTATTCTCGCTCGTTCGCCCGATCCGGGACTTAAGCAAGTTCAAGCGCATCGGCGAGCTCTCGATCAGCGTCGACATTCCCGAGGTGAGGCGAATGCTGCAGGACGCGGGCTGGAACGCGAGCGGTCATATCTGGCTAGTCGACGACGAAGGCCGGACGGTCGCCTCTCCCTCCTCCAAGGATGGCACTGCCGTAACGGCGCTTCCGGATCTAGGGGCAATGAAGGACAACGAGGGAGTCGCCACCGTCTCGGAGGACGGGGAGAGCAATACGCTCCTCTATTACACGCTGCCCACCTTGGGCTGGAAGCTCGTCGGCGTCATCCCGACCCAGATCTACACCGCCCAGAACAAGTACGTGCTGACGCTGACCGCCTATGCCATCGGCCTCGCCGCGGTGTTCGCCGGCGCGCTCGTGCTGTATTTTATCACCTGGGTTACCCGCCCGCTCAGCAAGATCACGAAGAAGCTGAAGGACCTCAACCCCGACGAGCCGATCACGAGAATCGAAGTGAAGACCTCGGACGAGATCGGCATGCTGCTCCACAGCTACAACAAGCTCAGCGACCGGATCCAACGATTGAAGACGCAGCTTCAAGAGAACGAGGCGAAGAAAAAAGAAGCCGACATCCAGGCGCTTCAAGCGCAGATCAATCCCCATTTTCTATACAACACGCTCTCTTCCATCCACTGGACCGCCTTAATGAACAAGGACAAGCCAACCGCCGAGATGGTCGGCGCCCTTAGCGACTTCCTTCGGTTCAGCTTGAACGAAGGCAAGGAGATGTGCGCGGTGCAGCAGGAAGTGGCCCACGCCCAGAACTATATTCGCATCATGTCCAAGCGATTCCCGGACAAATTCGATTCGGCTTTCTTCATCGACCCCGAGCTGCACGACAAGACGATGCTCAAGCTGCTGCTGCAGCCGCTCATCGAGAACAGCATCATGCACGGCCTTCAGAAGCTTAAGGGCCAAGGCTGCCTGTTCGTCTACGGCGAGCTCCGCGGCGACCATATCGCCTTCGCGGTCGAGGATACGGGCACGGGCATCGAAGAGAACAAGCTGCGGAAGCTCCGAAGGCATCTGAACGCGCCGGACGAAGCGGCGGAAGACACCGTGCGATCCGGACGCTCGGGCTACGGCCTCCGAAGCGTTCATCGGCGTCTGCAGCTTCATTACGGCAGCTCCGCCGGACTCTCGATCGACAGCGAACCGGGCATACGGACTAGAATCTCCTTTGAAATCCCGATATTGGAGGAACGCGCATGAAAGTGATGATAATCGACGACGAAGTGATCATCCGCACCGGCCTGTGCACCGTCATCGACTGGCAGGAGCTCGGCATGACTCTGCTGCCGCCGGCGGAGTCCGCCGAGGAAGCGCTGGAGCGCATTCCGGACGAACGCCCGGACATCGTTCTGACCGACATCCGCATGCCGGGAATGGACGGGATTCAGCTCGCGAAGGAGATCAAGGCGCGGCTGCCGGATACCGAGATCGTCATCCTGACGGGATACGACGACTTCGGTTATGCCCAACAAGCGCTGCGCGAAGGCGTGACGGACTATTTGCTCAAGACGAGCGGTCCGGAGGAGATCATCATGGCGGCGATGAAGGCCAAGCGCAACCTGCTGGCGAAGTGGGAGGTTCTGAAGCAGGAAGCCGTGCAGATCGCCGCGCTGCGCAATCAATGGTTCGAAGAGCTGCTCGCCGGAGGAGGCAAACGCCAGACCGCCGCTCCGGGGTTCGATCCGGTCCTGGCCTGGCTTGAAGAGAACGGAGCGGCGAAGACGGGACCGGACGGGGCGCTGCTGCCGATGCGCGTCATGATCGTCGGCGCTTCCAGGTGGGGCGACGATCGCTTCGCCGAGCTGATGCTGGAAGCCGCGGAGAGCCAGCTGCGCGAGCTTCTTCCGTGCGTGACGCTCCGCAAGGGAGACCGCCTCGTCGTCGTGTTCCGCGCCGGAGAAGGCTGGTCCGAAGGGAGCCGCCTCGGCAAGGCGATTTCCCGGATGAAGGAATCGCTCAAGTGCGAGATCTTCGCGGCTGCCGGAGAGCCCGCCTCGGCGCTGGCCGAGCTTCGGCGCTCCTACGAGGAGGCGGATCGGGCTTTCTCCTACCGCCTGATCTTCTCCGAAGGAGGGCTTTTCGAATCCAAAGAAATGGGCGCAAGAAGGGGAGGCCGCACGGTCTGCTCCGCCAAGGAAGAGAACGAGCTGTCGGCGCTGCTGATGAACCGCGATACGGCCAAGCTGCGCGCGTGGACGAACGATCTCGTGCAGGAACGGCTTCTTGATCCGGACGCGACTCCGGCCTCGGTGACGGCTTTCCTGCAATCGGTCGTGATCGCCGCCCACCGGTGGCTGGACCGGGCGGGAGAGAACGCCGCGGAGGCGGCCGGCGGAGGCGTTCCCGCGTTCGCTTTCCACCCCGGAGTGCGGCTCGAGGACGAGCTGTTCAAGCTGCTGCTCGCCGTGCTGAGCGAGTTCCACGACCGCGTCGGCGCCGGGCGCTACTCTTACGTGCATCGGGCGATCGCGTATATTCGGCACCACCTCGATCGGCATCTGACCCTGCAGCAGGTGGCCGGGTTCGTGCACGTCAACCCTAACCATTTCAGCGAAGTGTTCAAGAAGGAGACGGGACAGAGCTACATGGAGTTCGTCACGCGGGAACGAATGGAACGGGCCGCGAACATCCTCCTGTCCACCCAGAAGAAGATCAGCGATGTGGCCGGGGAGGTTGGCTACGAGGATATCAAGTACTTCGGCCAGCAGTTCAAGAAGATTATGGGGCGCACGCCTTCTGAATATCGAAATATGTCAGATTACTTGACACGTTGAAAACTCTTACATCGTCAATTTCCGAACTTTCTCTCCCTAAAGCGCTCACAAACTGAAGATTACCTACCATGCAACCGGAAGTCCTCCCCTACAACGACACGGGAACGGCCCCTATACTAAAAATACATTCATGGAGGAGGGGTTCTTGATATGAGAAAAAAAACGATCGCTTTAACCGCAATGGCGTTGGCCGCGACGGCCGCGTTATCCGCTTGCGGAGACAATTCCTCTAACGGCAATACCGCAGCTCCTTCCGGTTCGTCCGGCTCCGCCGCTTCCGCCGAGAAGGTGAAGCTGTCCATCTGGCATAACTTCTCCGGCGACGATCTGCGGGCGAAGGCCGTTCGGGCTCAGATCGACAAGTTCAAGGAAGCTCACCCGGAGATCGAGCTGGACGCGCAAGCCATTCCGCCGGACGGCTATCGCCAGCGCCTGAAGACGGTTGCGGCCGCGGGCGAGATGCCCGACGTGTTCTTCACGCAATCCGGCACCTCGATCCAGGAGTTCTACGACGGCGGCCTGATCCAACCGATCACGCCTCTGCTCGACAAATATCCGGAATGGAAAAACAACTTCATGGAGGGAGCGCTCGACCGCCTGTCCTTCGACGGCCAAGTGTACGCGACTCCTCTGAGCGGCTCGGCAACCTCTTTGTTTTTCTATAACAAGTCCCTGTTCGACAAATATCAGGTGAAGGTCCCGACGACTTGGGAAGAGCTGATGGCCGCGGTGAAGACGTTCAACGACAATGGCATCACTCCGATCTCGCTCGGCAATAAGGCCGCTTGGCTCGCCCAATCGAGCATCCTGTCTTCTCTCGCGGATCGCGTGACCGGCACCGATTGGTTCCTCAAGGCATCCAGCCAGGACGGAGCGAAGTTTACCGACCCCGAGTTCGTTCAAGCTCTGCAGCTCTTCAAGGATCTCTCCGACGCGAAGGCGTTCCAGACGGGCGCGAACAGCCTGGACAACACGCAGATGGAGCAATACTTCATCGAAGGCAAGGCAGCCATGATGATCGACGGCTCCTGGGCTCTGACGAACATGGCGGCAACCGGCACGCAGGAGCAGCTGGATCAAGTCGAAGTGACCGTTCTTCCTTCCGTTCCCGGCGGCAAAGGCGACCCGAACTCGATCTCCGGCGGCGCGGGCGGCGGTCTCGCTCTGAGCAAGGAAGCGACGGGCGCGAAGCTCGACGCGGCGCTGGAGCTGATCTATGCGGTCAGCGGGCCGGAAGGCATGCAGGCGATCGTCAACAGCAACTCCGTCGTCAACTACAACGTCGAGCCGGACGCATCCATCGTCACCCCGCTGTTCTACAAAGCGTTCGATCTGTTCAAGTCCGTCAAGCTGACGCCGGTGTACGACGCTTACCTGACCTCGGCCGCAGCCGACGTCATCAACAACGGCCTGCAAGACCTGCTGCTCGGCGGCAAGCCGGAGGATATCGCCCAGAAGCTTCAAGACGCGCAAGCGCAGGCTCTCAGCCAATAAGGCAGCCTCACTAGCGGGAGAGAAGGAATGCGGGGGGAGAACTCGCGCCCCTTCTCTCCCGACGCATCAAGACGCCCTTAAGCGCAAGCTCGGAAAGGAGGCCGGCCATGACGATCTCAGGCCGTCTCAGGACGTTCATCATTATCGGGCTTCTGCCCGCCCTGCTCATTTATTCGGTGTTCGTGCTCATCCCGATTTTCTGGTCCGCTTATTACGGATTTTTCAGCTGGAAAGGGATCGGCGCTTCTACCTTCATCGGCTTCGACAACTATGCGGAAGCGCTCCGAGACCCGATCTTCTGGCGCGCGCTGAAGAACAACCTCATCATCGTCGTCGCTTCCATCGGCGGCCAATTGCCCATCGCGCTCGTTCTTTCTCTGATCCTGCGCAAAAGCACCCTTTTCCAAAGGTTCGTCCGTTCGGCGGTGTTCATGCCCATGGTGGTGGCGAGCGTCGTTATCGGCATGATCTGGGGGTACATCTACCATCCTCAGATCGGCATTCTGAATTTCATTCTCGATACGGTCGGGCTCGAATCGTGGATTCGGGACTGGCTGGGCGATCCCGGCATTAACATGTACTCCGTCAGCGTCCCGGTGATCTGGGCGAATATCGGCCCTTACCTGATTCTATTTATCTCGGCGATCCAGAACATCTCGTCCGAGATCGAGGACGCCGCCAAGATCGACGGGGCCGTCGGCGGCAAGTGGCTCTACCTGATCGTCATTCCGATGATCTGGGACACGATCAAGGTGGCGATCGTACTTTGCATCTCGGGCAGCCTCAAGGCCTTCGACCTCATCTTCGTGATGACGGGAGGCGGTCCGGCCCAATCGACCGAGCTGCTCGCTACCTATATGTACAACAATACCTTCGAAGTTTTCCGCTACGGCTACGGCTCCGCGGTTTCTACCTTGATTATCGTCATCAGCATGATCCTGGTGCTCGGCAGCCAGCTGCTCATGCGACGCAAGTAAGACGGAACGGCGGCTGCGACTAGGGCCGCCCCTCCGAGAAAGAGAGGACCGACATGAAGATAACGACCGACGGCGGCCTGGCCCTCGATGCGGACCGCGCCCCTCTCTCCCGCTTCCTTAAGCCGAAGTGGTCGTGGATCGGGAACGTTCTGCTTCTCGTTTACGCGCTGCTTACGCTGTATCCGCTCGTTTGGCTGTTCATCAGCTCGTTCAAGACCAACCAGGAGTTCTTCGGCAAGCCGTTCGCCCTGCCGACGACCTGGAATTTCGACAATTACAAGCGAGCGTGGGAGATCGCCGATCTCGGCACCGCGTTCGTCAACTCCGTGATTGTCACCGTAAGCTCGATCGTCCTGACGCTGTTTCTCGGAACGTTGACGGCTTATATCCTTTCGCGCCTGGAGTTTCGCTTCAAGGGGGTGCTCATGTCGCTGTTCGTCATCGGCATGCTCATCCCGATCCACAGCACGCTCGTTCCCTTGTTCATCATGATGAACAAAATCGGCATTCTGGACACGTATGCCTCGCTGATTCTGCCTTACGCGGCTTTCGAGCTGCCCGTCGCCATCTTCGTCGTGGCCGCCTACCTGACCTCGGTGCCGAAGGATCTCGAGGAAGCGGCCATGATAGACGGCAACGGCTACTGGGGCACGTTCTTCCGCATCATCATGCCGCTTGCCGTTCCGGCGATGGCTACCGTCTTCATCCTCGGCTTCCTGAGGTTCTGGAACGACTTCGCCTTCGCCCTCGTGTTCATCAACGACCAGTCGCTGAAGACGCTGCCGCTCAGCCTGTCGATCTTCTCCGACGGGTACGGCACCGACTACAGCCTGACGACCGCCGCCATGGCGATCGCCGTCATTCCGACCATCATCGTCTACTTGATCTTCCAAGAGCAGATCATGAAGGGCATGGTCGCCGGGTCGGTGAAAGGGTAAGGAGAGGGGCCGTCCCCAAGTCATGAAAATGAACTTGGGGACGGCCCCTTTTATGCTCTATTCCGAACAGACGACAGTCTACCTTCCGCGCCTCCGCCTTCGAATCGCCAAGGCGATCCATTCGGCGACAACCCCAAGAATCAACCCCGCGGCGGCCAGCTCCAGGAACGCGAGGAATCCGATCAGTTCCTCCCAGCCGTCGGCATCTCTGATCGAATAGAAGGCCATGGCGATTAGGCCCGCTAGCACCCCCGCCGCGATCCCGAGCCCTATCCACCTTGCCCCATACCAGCCCGCCGCCGCCGAAACCAACGCAAGCGCGGCGCTCAGCAAGACGAAACGGAACGCCAGTACGAGGCTGAACTCTTGGCCGAGAACGGCGAAGCGGATCGTCAGCAGAACCGCAGCGAACAGAACGAACTCGAACGCCCCCAAGATGAACCACCTGCCGCTCCGCGCCGGCGGAATTCCGGTTTTTCTGCCAACCGCCATGGTCTCGCCCCCTCACTCCGCGAACTGCCGGTCTCTCGACTCTTTCGTTTATTATATACCCTACGCGCTAACCATCTAAAGCTTATACCGGCTGAAGCTACCGGATTTAGGCGGCTCTTCCGATAGCCAACACCCATTCTGCGAAATTTATTCGTGTTATTATATATCACATTAAACTCGCTAATATTGACCTTTTTCATTTTTTAAATCATTTTTTAATAAATTTAGGTTAGATATATTGACATTAAATAGTTATTTAATATAATTGGGCTATAATGTTAAATAGAAATTTAAATCATTCTTATGGAAGGGAGGGACGGATCACCATGACGCCACAAGAGACTCAAGAGGAGCGAGCGACCGCACAGGAAAGGATCCTTCTGGCCGCCGAGCAAACCTTCGCCCTGAAGGGATATTCGGGCACCCGGGTAAGCGACATCGCCGAGAAAGCGGAAGTGAACGTCGCCTTGATCAACTATTACTTCGAGTCCAAAGAGAAGCTCTACCACGGGGTGCTCGATCGGCTATTCAGCAAGTGGGGCGAGCATGTGCGCGAGTTGGCCTGGAACGACGGAGATCCGGAGAAAGTGTTGACCGCCTACATCTACAAGCACTTCGAGTTCAAGTGCAACAACATGAACATGCTTCGGATCTTCCATTGGGAGAGCCTGTCGGACGGCGGCATCTACCAAGAGTACATTCATCGGTATTGGGAGAAGGACGCCCTCGAGAAGCTCGACGTCCTGAAGCAATGGAAGCGGCGGGGGCTTCTGAATCCGAACTTGAACGAGCACGTCATCCTTGCCCTGATCTGGGGAATGATGGACCGGCTTCTTCTATCGAAGATGAATCACCTGGAGTTTTTCCTGGGAGCGGACGAAGCCTCCGTCGATACGTCGGAGATGCTGCGGGCCACGGCAACCGCCATTATGGAGATGGCGATTTACGGCGCCCTGAAGAGGACGAACGAATTCGGCGCCCCAAGTTTGCCGCCGCAGCCCTGCAGGCTGCTGGTCGCGACGCTCGACGACGGGGCGGCCGAGAGCGAAGAGTTCGCGGATCTGATGAACGGTCTGCAATCCGTCCCCGAGGTCGAGCTGCTGCTCCTTGCTTCTTCGGCGGAGGCGATGCCGGGAAGCCTTCAACCGCTCGACGGGCTGCTGCTCATCGTCAGCTCCCGTTATGGCGAGCTGGCGGAAGCGGCGCGGCTGCGCTTGGAAACTCTGGAATCGTACGCGGAGAAGAACGGCCTTTCCGGACTGCCCGCCGCCGTTTGGGTCATCCGCGGAGATCGCGAAGCTCTGCCGTTGCAGGGAATGCTGGAGCAGCAACTGGGTCGGATGGGACTATACCCGCTTCAGCGGCTCATCGAGCAAAGCCCGAATTCTTTCGGCAGGCGATTCTCCCAGTACGCCAAACGAATGCATTCTTGTCTAGATAAAGAATAATGAGGGAGTGAGTGGAACCATGACTGTGACTGCGAAGCAAACCCCGATTCCGCCCCGCAAGACCGACCCGATCCAGTACGAGATTTTGCGCCATCGCCTGCAATCGATCACGGAGGAAGCCGCCGCCGCGATGAAGCGAGTGTCCGGCTCCCCCGTCGCCACGGAGATCGGAGACCTGAACGTCGCAATCATGAATCGCGAAGGGGACTGCGTTCTTATCGGACAGTATATCGTCACCAAGGGATCCACCCTGTCTTATGTGGCGAAGGACGTTCTTGCTCATTATCAAGAGAATCCCGGCATTCGGGAAGGCGACGGCTTCCTCTGCAACGACCCCTATATCGGCATCATGCACCAGAACGACATCGCCCTCGTCATGCCTTTCTTCCATGAAGGAGAGCTGGTCGCCTGGGTCGGCGCCGAGATCCACCAGATCGATGTCGGCGGCCCGACGCCGGGGCAAGTGCAACTGGGAGCCAAAGATATCTATGGCGAAGCTCCGCTAATGCCCTCGATCAAGATTCTCCAGGACGGGGTCTTGCTCGCCGACGTCGAGCGCAACTATCTCCGCAAGAGCAGGGTTCCGGACCTGCTCGCGCTGGATCTTCGCGCCAAGCTCGCCGCCTGCAACACGCTGATTCATAACCTCAAGAATCTCGCCTTGCAGTTAGGAACGAACGGCTTGATCGACTTTCTCGAGGATATCCTTAACGACGCCGAGCTGCTGCTGCGGGCCAAGCTTCGCCGAATCCCCGACGGGAGCTGGCATTCGCGAGCTTACATGGAATTCGACGAAAAGGTTTATCCCATCGTTCTTAATCTCCGCAAGACGAACGACACCCTCGCCTTCGACTTTACCGGAACCGCCAAGCAAGCTCCGGCTACGATCAACATCACGTACCCCTCCCTCATCGCCATGCTTAGCGGAACCCTCGTCTCCACCCTGTGCTGGGATATCCCCTGGACCACCTCGGGCGTTCAGCGCACCATGAAGGTTCTCGCCGAGAGCGGAACCTTGGTTAACCCTACTTTTCCGGCCGGAGTCTCTAAATCGACCACCAGCATAGGATTGCTCATCATGGCGCTCGTAGGCAACATCGTCTCCAAGATGCTGCTCGCATCGGGCCATTACACGGACCGCGCGATGGGCGGATGGCCCGGCTCCAAGGCGCAAGAGGAACTGAACGGAGTCAACCAGTTCGGGCTTCCGTTCGGCGCCGATATTCTAGACGGGATGGCCGGCGGCGGCGGCGCAAGAACGTTCAAGGACGGGATCGATACGGGCGGGCTCGTCGGAGCGGCCAAGAGCAGCATCGCCAACGTCGAACAATACGAGCTGGAATATCCCATCCTCTATTTATATCGCCAGCAGCTCGCCGACTCCGGGGGCGCCGGCATGTTTCGCGGCGGCAACGGCATCGATCGGATGTACGTGGTCCACGGCACCGACCATATTCCGGACGTTATCATGCACAGCATGGGGTCCAAAGTTCCCGCCACCGTCGGGATCGGGGGCGGCCATCCCTCGGCTACCAATCAGTTCTATATCAAGAGAGGCGCCTTGACGGACAGCCAGCTCGCAAGCGGAGAATTGCCCATTGATTTCGACAGCATCCAAGGAGAGACGGAAGTCCACCATAATATGTCGCACAGCTATCTTGCCGCAGGGGACGTTTACCGCTCCATCTCGAACGGAGGCGGCGGTTACGGCGACCCGCTGAAACGCAATCCGGAGCACGTGCTGGAGGATATCCGCTTCGGGAGGGTGACGAAGGCCACGGCCGAACCGATATACGGAGTCGTCCTCAAGGATCGAAGCGTGGATGAGCCGGCGACAGCAGAGCGAAGAGCCGCCCTGCTCCGGCAGCGGCGGGAGTCCTCCGTAAAGCCCTCCCGCGAGCAAGATCCCGTTCCCATGGTTGCCCGTACGGCAAGATTGTTCCACGGCTTGCTGATCGGCCTCGGCGAAGACAACCAGCATTACTTCTACTGCGAATGCGGCTGCACGATCGCTCCGCACGGCAAGGACGCCTACGATTATATGGCCCGGCAGGATCGACCCGCGAAAATGTCCGGAGCTCATGTCGACCCGCATGGAACCGGGGAATCCGAATTCCGCTGGCGCACGTACTTCTGTCCGAGCTGCTTCCAGCAATTCGAGAGCCAGATGATCCGAATCGGCGACGACAGCCTTCCATCCGACCATTTGCTTAACCTTACCCTAACTCCATCCGGACAAGGAAGTGAATAACATGAGCTACATCGTGGCGGTAGACTCCGGCGGCACCTTCAGCGACTGCGTCGTCATCGCAGCCGACGGAACGATGTGGACGGGCAAGGCCCCTTCCACTCCCCCGAACTTCGAACGGGGCGTAATCGACGCCGTTCGGGATGCGGCTTCGGTCATCGGCATCGGCCTTCGGGAACTGCTGAGCGAAACCAAAATTTTCTCTCACGGCACTACGGTCGCAACGAATGCCCTGCTGACCCGTCAAGGCTGCAAAACCGGCATCATCACGACGCGCGGGCACGAGGATGCCATCCGCATCGGCCGCACCTATCAGAAGGTTGCTGGCTTAAGCTCCGACGAGGTCATGGATTACAGCCGGCACGAGAAAGCCGTTCCGGCCTACGATCCCCTCTTCGTTCGTGGAGTCGCCGAACGGGTGGATTACGCCGGCGAGGTTGTCGTTCCCCTCTCGATGGATTCGCTGGCGGTCATCGCCGATGAATTCGCGAGCGCGGGGATCGAAGCGATCGCGGTCAGCCTGCTCTGGTCGTTCGCCAATCCCTCTCACGAGCTGCAGATCCGCGACTACTTGCTCCGCCGCAATCCGAGCTGGGTCGTCACTCTTTCTTCCGAATTGACTCCGGTCATCGGCGAATACGAGAGAACCGCGACGACGACGATCAACGCTTACTTAAGCATCGAGACGAAGACGTACATGAACAAGCTGAAGGCAAGCCTGGCGGAAGAAGGTTACGTAAACCGTCCGCTCGTCATGAAGTCTTCCGGAGGCATCACGTCCATCGAGCACGCGATGGAGACTCCCGTCGCCCTGCTCACCTCCGGCCCCGCGGGAGGAGTCATGGGAGCCGCGGCGCTAGGCAAGCAGTTGAACCAGCGCCACATCCTCACGACGGACGTCGGCGGAACGAGCTTCGACGTCGGCATGATCGTTCACGAGGAGCCGGTCTTCGCTTCCGCGCCCATTTTCTCCAAGTACCAGGTCACCTACCCGATGATCGAGGTCGACTCCATCGGCGCGGGCGGGGGCAGCATCGCCTGGATCGAGAACGACACGGGGCTGCTTAAGGTCGGCCCTCTCAGCGCCGGTGCGCTTCCGGGTCCGGTCTGCTACGGCCGAGGCGGCACGAAGCCGACGGTGACGGACGCCAATCTCGTGCTGGGACGCATGAACCCCGACTACTTCCTGGGCGGCAAGCACAAGCTCGACATCGAGGGAGCGCGGCAGTCGATGAAGCCGCTCGCCGAGCGCCTCGGCATCAGCGTCGAAGAGGTCGCTCTCGGAATCGTGGAGATCGCCGATTCCCATATGGGAGACCTGGTCCGCAAGATGTCCGTCGAGAAGGGATACGACCCTCGGGAGTTCAGCTTATATGCCTTCGGCGGCGCCGGCCCGCTTCACGTATGCGGCTATACGAGAGGGACCGGAATCGAGACCGCGGTCATTCCTCCGATGTCTTCCGTTTTCTCCGCCTACGGTATTGCCCAGTCCGACCCTGCGGCCGTCGCCGAGGAGACCCTGACCCTCGAGCTGCCTTGCGAGCCGCAACGACTGGAAGCTTCCCTGCAGCGCCTGCAGGACCGCGCGATCGATGAGCTCGGCGGCATCGATACCGCCTTCGAATCCGTAGAGGTCCGCCGGGAGATCATCATCCGCTACCAAGGCCAGAAGCAAGGCGTTCCCGTTCCGTGCCCATACCCGCTCCGGACGGCCGAGGATATCCGCAAGCTCATGGACGACTATGACCGGGTATACGAGCAGCAATTCGGAAGAGGCACCGCCTACCGCAAAGCCGGGCTTAAAGTATCCGGGCTCCGGGTTCGGGCGGTCGGTACCCAGAACCTGCCGGGCATAGGAATCGAGGCCGAAGAAGAACGGCGGAATCCTCCCGTTCCTCAATACAGCCCTGTCTATTATCGCGAGACCGACGGCTGGACCGATACGCCGTTCTATCGGTTCGATGAATTGCCGGTCGGGTTCCATCGGCAGGGACCGGCCATTATTATCTCGAACCATACGACCATCTATATCGCTCCCGATTACAAGGTCCGGCTGGACAACCGACGCAATCTGATCCTCACGAATGGGAAGGACGGAGATTGACATGAATCAAGACAGCGTCCTGCAAGCAAGCCAGCCCCAGCCCGTTCCTCGCAAGCCCGCGGCGGGGGCAACCCGCCTTCTCGTGAAGGGCAATTGGCTTCTCTCTCTCCTTGCCCTGATCCTATTGTGGTGGATCGTCTCCTCCTTGTTGTCGGCCAGAGTGCTTCCCGGACCCGTGCAGGCCGTGGAGGCGATGCTGGACGACATCAAGGACGGGGAGATCTTCTCCCATCTGGGCATCACGATGTTCCGCGTGCTCGCCTCCTTCCTGCTGACGATGCTTCTCGGCATCGCCATCGGCTGCGCCTTGGGCCTGTCTAAGAAGCTCGCTTCCTTCTTTAACCTGTGGATGGTCGTCGGCATGACGATCCCCGCTCTCGTTTATATCGTCGTTATTTTCCTCTGGCTCGGACTTTCAGAATTTTCTGCGATATTGGCCGTGACCTGCACGACGATGTTCACGATCTCCTTCAACATCTGGGAAGGCGTCAAATCGATGGATAAAAAGCTCATGGAGATGGCCACCATCTTCGGGGCGGGCAAGAAGCTGACGTTCCGCCGAATCATTATCCCGCAGTTGCTCCCGTATATCATGGCATCGGCGCGGTTCGGACTCGGTCTTTCTTGGAAAATGGTGATCTTCGTAGAGCTCATGGGACGTCCGGACGGAATCGGCTACATGATCAATCATTGGTACGCGCTCTATAACATGCCTCACGTTCTCAGCAACGCGATCATCTTCATTATCGTCATGATCATCATCGAGCTGTTCATCGGCCGTTGGCTGGAGCCGCGCCTGTTCTCGTGGCGGCCGAAGTCATCGCATTAAAGGAGGCTCCTTCCATGAACGAAGCGCATCACAAAATCGAGATCCGTAACCTGAGCAAATCCTTCTCCGTGAACGGATCTTCCAACCAGGTGCTGAAGGATATCGGCTTCGGGGTCGATACGGGGGAATTCATCTGTCTGCTGGGCTCGTCCGGCTGCGGCAAGTCGACCATTCTCAACCTTGTCAGCGGACTCGACAAAGATTATTCCGGCGAGATTCGCATCGACGGCGTCCCCCGGGCGACAAGCCGCGCTCATCTGAGCTACTTGTTCCAGGAGCCCCGCCTCCTCCCTTGGCTGACCGTGGAGAAGAATCTGCACTTCGCCCTGGAAGCCGCCGGCCTTCCTTCCGCGGAGTGGAAGGATCGCACCTCCTATTACTTGGGCATGGTCAACCTATCCGGCACCGAGAAGCATTACATCCACCAGCTGTCCGGCGGCATGCAGCACCGGGTCGCCATCGCAAGGGCTTTCTGTGTGAATCCGGACATTCTGCTGATGGATGAACCGTTCGGAGCCTTGGACGAGCTGACGGCGCGCGAAATCCGGGCCAATCTGCTGGAGCTGTGGCAGAAGGATCGCAAGACGGTCCTGTTCGTCACACACAACACGATGGAAGCCACGTATCTCGCGGACCGCATCTTCATGATGTCGGCGAACCCCGGAACGATCGACGAGGTCGCCCGCGTCGGACTGGATCGGCCTCGCGTGTATGAGAGCGAGGATCTGTTCCATGAGCATAAGCGAATGATGGGCCGATTCATGGAGATCACCGGCGTCGCGATCTGACGATGGAGATGAGCCGGCCTACACCGGCCGACTCTTTTTCATAAATACAAAGAGAATTTTGAGGAGTGGGAGAATGAGTGCAGAGAGAAAAAGAACTTGGATAAGCACGGCCGTATGGACAGCATTGGTTGCGTTAGTATCGGTAAGTCTCCTGTCCGGCTGCGGCAGCGACAACAACGGCAATGATAGGGTGGCTTCATCCCCCTCGGCTTCGGCCTCGGAGAGCGCATCGCCGGAAACGACCGAAATCGTCGAGCTCCGCCTGAATGTCGTCTCCACGGGAACCCAGTCGCTGCCCGCCTATATTATCCAGAAGCTGGAGCTCGACAAGAAGCACGGCTTCGCTCTGAAATCCATCGACGACTCCGGCGCCGTGAACGCGAACTGGACCGCCTTCAAGACCGGCCAGGTCGATGCCATCATCTCCGACTGGATCAGCCTGGCGCGCAACGTCGAGCAGGGCGACAAGGCCGTCGCGGTCGTTCCTTTCCTCGGCTGGGGCAACGGCATTCTCGTTCCGGAAGATTCCAACGTGAATTCCCTAATGGATCTCAAGAATATGAAGATCGGCGTCTATAACCGCATCGCCCCGGACTGGATCTTTATCCGTGCCGCGGCCAAGAAACTGTACGGCTTCGATCCGGAGAAGGAGAACACCGTCAGCGAAGCCGCTCCGGGCCTCTTGCTCGGTCTGATGCAGGAAAGCAAGGTCGATGCCTCGCTTAATTACGGGGACCTCAACAACATTCTGCTCGGAATAGGAGGATTCCGCTCGCCGTTCCAAATCTCGGTGGCGATGGGAGCCCTCGGCCTGTCCACCGAAGCGCCGTTTCTGTTCTACACCTTCAACAAGGACTTCATGGACGAGCATCCGAAGACGGTCCAGGCGTTCGCCGCCGCTTACAAGGAAGCGATCGAATTCCTTAAGACCGACGAAGCGATCTGGGACGACATCGCTGAACGCCTGGAGATCACGAACGACACGACGATCAAGCTGATGCAGGAGAACGCCCGCAACAACATTTTCACCGAGATGACTCCTCCTATGATCGACAACATCCACGCTATCTTCGATGTTCTTCTCGCCGAAGCCGGAGAGAAGGAGCTTGGCATCGGCAGCTTACCGGACTCGATTTTCCAACAGCCCTAAGCCGCAGACGTTCGCATCGATAACGGCAGCCGCCTCCGGGGAAGCTTCGCCAAGCGGCTTTCTCCGGAAGCCTGCCATCCAATCCAACATAGAGAAAAGAGGAAAGTCTTATGTTCACTCATCCGCAGCTTCCTGAAGGTTATCGCCTCGATCTTGCCCAGACCGCATTGATCGTCATCGACATGCAGAACGGCTTCTGTTCCCCGCAAGGCTCCCTCGGATCGAACGGAGTCGATATATCCCTAATGCAAGCGACGATACAGCCCGTAAGCCAGCTTATCAAGGCCAGCCGCGAGGCCGGCATCCTCGATGCATGGACGGTCCAGGAGCATTACCCGGACGATATCACGCGTCGCCGCCATCGCATTATTCCCCATACTCTTCGGTTTGGATCTGGCCCTGCCGCGCTTATCGACACCTGGGATTCGGAGATCGTAGACGAGCTTAAGCCCCTGTTCCTGCCTCCCGCCGAAGTGATTCGCAAGCACCGTTTCAGCGCCTTTTTCGATACTCGTTTAGACACGCTGCTAAGAATGAAAGACATCAAGACGCTTATCGTTTGCGGAGTGTCCACCTCGCTCTGCGTGGAGACGACGATTCGCGACGCCTATCAGCGCGATTACGACGTGATCATCGCCAGCGATGCCATCGCGACCGATTCGGACGAGGCCCACCAAGCCAGCATGCGGATAGCCGCGAAGTATTTCGGCGCCTGCTTGAGAACGAGCGAGATCGTGGAGTTGATCGAGGAATCCCGCTCCGCGCCGGTCTCCGTAGAATGACCGCGTCGCCATGAACCTCTATCTTCAGCTTAGCAATCTCCTATTCTGGTTTGCCTTGGAGCTATCCAGACCTACGATCGCGTTCAGCCTGGCCGAAAGATTGGAATCTTCGACCCAGCTCGGCGCTCTTCTCTCCTTCCAATCCCTGCTGCCGCTGCTCATTGCTCTGCCCATCGGACTCGCCGGCGACCGGATCGGCTCTCGCAAGCTGCTTCCGCTCGGCTCCGTCCTCTTGTTGGGTAGCGGAACGGCCTACGGCATCTCCGAGTGGCTGGCGCTCGCCGACGTCCCTTATCTCGCACTCGTCTTGTCCGCCCAACTGCTCAACGGTCTGGCATGGCTTTTGATCTGGATCTCGGTCCAATCGCTGCTTGCCATGGCTGGAGAGCAGGGGGAATCGACGAATGTCACGAGCAAACGCGTCAATCTGCTCGCGTTGACTTCCAGCCTCGGCGCTCTGTCCGGCCCGGCGGTATCGGGACTGTTATATCCGCTTGGAGGCGGCAGCTTGATCTGGGGGATCTTCCTCTCGGCGGCGTTCGTCCTGTTCCTTCTGACGCTTCGAATCCTCCGTATGTCCCCCGGGAATATCCCCTCTTCACCTCAGGCGAATGGGAAGGCGCCGACTCCCGAGCCGGCGCTCTCCCTCCCCGCAGCCTTAGCGTCGAGCTCATTCCAAGACCTCTCGGGTGAGAGGCTTAAGGGAAGCTGGAGCTTGCTTGGCGGCCACCTTTATCTGTTTGTACTGCTCGGATCACTTGTCTTATTCGTCGGCTCGGAGTTTCGCTCCTCCTTCATGCCGGCCTATCTGACCCAACTGAGCATCGCGACCGGGCAGACCGGCTTGGTGCTCACGATCGGCGCCGTCGGAGTCGGGATTGTCCGCCTGCTCATCAGCATGAATGTGATCAGGCTGCAAGCCAAGATGGCCGTCGCCCTGTCTTTCGCCATGTCGGTTGCCGGAGTCTGTCTGCTTCCGGTTATGCAAGCTTGGGGCGTTCCCGCTTTGGCCTTTATAAGCCTGCTCCTAGCCGTCGCCGTCGGAATCGGCGAACCCGTGTTGATTACGACGATCCTGCAAGGGGCGCATCCCCTGAAGCGCAGCCTGGCGCTGGCCGGCCGCTTGACCGCCAACCGCGCGGCAATGCTGCTCTCTCCGCTGTTGGCCGGCTTCGCCGTTCAGCTTGCGGGGCCCTCCGCCGGAATGGCGGCCATGGGCGGGATGATGGCAGCCCTTGGATTGATCGCCGTTTGGTTGTTCTGGAAGCACGATGCCCATACAAACCCCGTTAGGAGGGAAGCGCGATGACGAACGAACTTGAACATTGGCGCCAAGAAGTATTTAGTCGAATCACCGAAGAAAAATTAACGAAGCTTATTCTGGAGCTATGCAACATTCCGAGTCCTTACGGCTTCGAGAAGCAGGCTGGCGACTACGTCTTCGACTGGATGAAGCAAGAAGGGTTCCGGCCGCGGAAGGTAGGGCTGACCGACGAGCGCTTCAACGTCATCGGCACGCTTAAGGGCTCCGGCGGCGGCAAGAGCCTCCTCTTCTCCAGCCACCTCGATACGTCCGGCCCGAGCGGCTCGACTCTGGATTCCTGGATGTACCGCGATCTGGAGGATCCTTTCTGGCATACCTGCTGGCTGAAGGACGGAATCTTCTACGGACAGAGCGTCGAGAACGATAAAGGGCCGATGGCGTGCTTCCTTATTGCCGCTCAAGCTATCCGAGAGGCTGGGGTTCCGCTCCTAGGCGACCTGATTCTTACCGCCTGCCCGGGGGAGATGGGCCAAGAGCCCGTCGACGAATTCAGCGGACTTCCTTATGTCAGCAAGGAGACCGGAGCCGAATACATGATGATTCACGGAGGCATCATGGCCGATTACGGCATTGCGGCCGAAGGAACCGACTTCGGAATCTCTTGGGTAGAAGCCGGGAAGGCGTTCTTCAAGATCGTCGTGCACGGCAAAGGAGTGTATACCCCGGCCATTCGCCATACGACCTCGCTGAACGAGCATATGAACCCGATTGTCAAATCGGCGGCGCTCATCTCTGCCCTGAACGATTGGGCAATCGCCTACGAGACGCGTTATACGAGGCATTATCCGGGAGGGACGGTCATCCCAAAGGTTCAGATCGGCGCCATCAAGGGAGGCCACCCTCACTTTATCATTGGAGGCAGCGATACCTGCTCCCTCTACCTGGACGTCCGAATCCTCCCGGGCATGAAGCCCGCAGAAGTCGCCGAGCAGCTTCGCAAAGTAGCCGCAAGCTGCGGAGTGAATGGGGAGATCGAGCTTTTCTTGTTCCGGCAAGGCTACGAAGCCGATCTGGAGCAGGTAACCCCGTTCGTCGAGATGGTTCGGAATAGCCATTCCGACGTCTTCGGCCGGGAGCTCTCGATGTCGTCCCCCGTCTTCTCCAGCATGTGGCGGGATCATAGCGTCTTCAACGAATATGGGGTTCCCTCGGTCACCTATGGACCTCCGCGGCAGACCCCTTCTCTCGAGGCCATGATGCAATGCGCCCGCGCGTATGCTTCCATCGCGCTTGAGGTATGCCTTCAGCCTCGATGATCGTCTCTTTATCGGCAATGACAGCAAAAAGAGCCCGGCGATTCCAATCGGAATAAGCCGGGTTCTCCTTCTATTTTTATATTAGTTAATCGTTGTTCTTACAGCCCGGAGTCGTACTCGGCTCCGAGATCTTCGCCCATGTAGCCGCCGAACATAGCCATAAGGTCTTCCATAGGAACGATATCTTCGGCCTTAGGCTCGCCGTATTCGAACTTCGGATCGGCATTGATGTCGGACATCTGGGACACGACCTTGATCGTGCCGCTGCCGGATTGACCGTTGTCCTCGATCTCGGCCTTCACGACCATATCGGTGTAGCTGGCGTAGCCTTTGTCGTCGATGCCGAAGTTGGCTACGGCGTCCAGCGACTTGACCGAGCTGTTGAACTCTGTCATCGCGTCCTTTACGTCGGCTTCCGTCGTCTCTTCCAGCGACTTCTTCGCCTCGTCCAGATCCCCCGTCTCGAGCTGCAGCATGTTGCGGTACTCTTCGTTAGAGGCCAGCAGCTCGATGACTTCCGGAGCGATATCCTTGATAATCGTGTTGACGAGCGGCTCAACTTGATCCTGCGTCACGTGAAGCTGAACGACGCTCTTCACGCCGGCGTCGGACGGGATTCCCGCATCCTTGACGCTCTTGCTGGACAGATAAGTCTTCTCGTCGATGTGCTTAAAGACGATCGCATAGAGATCGTTAGCGAACTTCGTCAGCAGGCCGACGTCCATCGTGGACGGAATTTCCGTGCCTTGTTGCTCCGCGAGCTCCTTCAGATCGAATTCGACGAATTTGTCGACGATGTCTTCCGGAAGGCCGAGCATCGGAATGTTCGGAACCTTGAGCCACATCTTCTCTTCCGTCATGACGATCGGAATCTGGAAGGACATCGCCAGATCGCCGCTGATGCTGATCTTCATGTTCAGCTCGACCATCATCGGATCGGCGCGATACGCGCCCGTCCAGCTAAGCTCCGCGTTCTGCAGAAGGCCCAGGGCGCCCGCGGCTCCCTCTTCCTGCATGACTTCCTCCGGAAGGTTCAGGTCCTGGATGGCCAAGCTTCCCTTTAATCCGTATGATTTAATCTCCGCCGACTTCTCCATGGAGTCGAGCAGCTTCTCCGACGCCGACTTCGAATCGCTGCTGCAGGCAGACAAAACGAATGCAATCGATAATACCAAAGACAGGACTAGCGCAAACCTTCTCTTCAAAATCATTTCTCCCCCTCATGTTTAAAACCGAATCAAAGGTGATTCAATCTAATTAATGCAGGTTAATTGTAGCTTAACACCCTGCAAGGGGGAAGTGTTTTTACCTAAAAATACGCTAAACGTCCTAGAAAATACAAGGCCGAACGTTAATGGATGTCCTTCTTCTTGAACCTTCCTCCGCGCACGTCATGGATATTGCCGACCGCGAGGAACGCGTTCTCGTCCATCTCCGTGACGATGGATTTGAGCTTCGCTTCTTCCATACGGGTAACGACCGTGAAGATGACCTGCTTCGTGTCTCCGGAATAGCCGCCTTCCCCGTTGAGGTAAGTGACGCCGCGTCCGAGACGGCTGACGATCGCTTCGCCGATCTCGCGGTAATGCTCGCTGATGACCCAGATCGACTTCGACTCGTCGAAGCCTTCGATCGTCAGATCCATGACCTTAAAGGCGATAAAGTAAGCGATAAGGGAGAACATCGCGTTGTCCCAGCCATAAACGAGACCCGCGCTTCCGAGAATGAACAGGTTGATGAACATGACCATTTGGCCTACGGAGAACGGGGTTTTTTTGCTGACCATGATCGCAACGGTCTCCGTGCCGTCCGTCGTGCCTCCGGTACGAATGACGATACCGACTCCGATGCCGAGCAGAATGCCTCCGAACACGGTCGCGAGCAAGGTTTCGTCCGTGAACGGCTCTACATGATGTAGAAGTGAAGTGGTAACAGACAGGGTTATTACGCCTAATAACGTGGATAACGCGAAGGTTTTGCCGATGGACTTATAACCGATGATTAGGAACGGAAGGTTGAAAAGAAACAGGAACACGCCGAGCGGCCACTTAGTCAAATGAGCAGTCATGATGGAAATGCCGGTTATCCCGCCGTCAATGATATTGTTAGGGATAAGGAAGATCTCCAGAGCGACGCCTGCGAGGACGGCTCCGAACATAATGAGCACGATTCGAGTTACGATTTCCAGCGCGGATAGCCGAGTGTGCTGGATCGGCTTGGCTTGGACTTGGGCGGCGGATTGAACAGGTTGCGGACTGGTCATAGGCACCTCCTAAAAAAGGGATATTTCTTTCTATTATAACAGTGTATTCGTTAGCGGTCTAATGATAGCGGTTACAATTGAAGAGAAAACCTCCCATACCTTCCTAAAACGTTTGCAAACGCAACAAAAACCGTCTCCGCAGATAAGGATCTGCAGGAAACGGCTTGATGCGGGAAGGCTCTTACGCAACTCGGCTTCAGCCCTCGGGATTATTATGGCTTACGTGGTTATGAGTCTTGACCTTCTTGGAGCCGGACAGCGGCTCGTTCGGCTGACGATTCCGGCCTTGGCGCTTGTCATGTCCGTGCTCCGACTGCGGGTCCCCGGTGCTTATCGAATAGTTTCTCGGTTTCATGGCGCACCCCTCTGCGAGCAGATTAAGTTGTTCTAAAATGATGCAAATCCGTCGTCTCGTCGTGATTAAGGGCGTCTTGATGGCGGCGGTCGTTCGTCTGCTGTTGCTGCTGCTGGGCTTGGTGGCTGTTGACGGGATTGCGTGCCAGATCCTCGACGACGTTGCTTAGGTTTTTGTCCGGCATGCCGTTCTTGTTCGCCATAAGTCGGCACCCTCCCTTATGCGTGGGTAAAATGATGCAAAGCCTGTGCGGTTTCATGCAGATGGCGGCGGTAGTCCGCGATCAGCTCCTGCATGACGTCGGTTCGCTCGTCGACGGATTGCCCGTCCTTCTCGACGTCGGAGAGTTGAATATCGATCTCCCGGCTGTCGACGTATTTGACGGAGAAGTCGAATTCAAGCATCTGCCTGCCGGCGGTTTGAATGTGGACCAAGAGCGTATCCGAATGCTTCTCGTCCTCAAGAACGCTAGCCGTATCTCCGTTGCTTAGCCGCTCGGTCAGCGTCTCTCTCCACGCTTGCGCAAGATCCGCCTGTGGAACGGCGAGTTTGTCGTTGCTTGACATGCTTAACACCTCCGCTCCGTTAGCTTGGCCCGGGCGTTCTCTCTTCATTCAAGTCGAGGCTTGGCGGAAAATGAAAAAACCGATCCGCGTTCGGATCGGTTGTTATTGGCGTATTCTGGCGGAGAGAGTGGGATTCTCTTTGTCGCTCCCTCTCGGGAATCGACTTGTTTTTTGCGTATGGCGGAGAGAGTGGGATTCGAACCCACGTGGGCTTGCACCCTAACGGTTTTCAAGACCGCCCCGTTATGACCGCTTCGGTATCTCTCCATAAGAAAGGCAGCGGCACAATTCGATGGAATCGCCCGATCTGCCCCGTAATCATATCACAGAGAAGAAGCCAGGATCAACCCCTGGGGGCGATCTTGTCGATTCCTCCCATATAAGGCCGCAGCGCCTCCGGAATGACGACCGTTCCGTCCGCTTGCTGGTAATTCTCGAGGATCGCGGCGACGGTTCGGCCCACGGCAAGGCCGGATCCGTTCAACGTATGCACGAGCTCCGGCTTGGCTCCCGCTTCGCGGCGGAAGCGAATGCCCGCGCGGCGAGCCTGGAAGTCCTCGAAGTTCGTGCAGGACGAGATCTCGCGATACGTATCCTGGCTTGGCAGCCAGACCTCAAGGTCGTAGGTCTTGGCCGAGCCGAAGCCCATGTCGCCCGTGCAGAGAGCCAGTACGCGATACGGAAGGCCAAGCACCTGCAGGACTCGCTCGGCGTGTCCCGTGAGCTCCTCCAGCGCGTCATAGGACGTCTCGGGGGCTACCAGCTTCACGAGCTCCACCTTGTTGAATTGGTGCTGGCGAATAAGGCCGCGAGTATCCCGTCCGGCGGCGCCCGCTTCCGAACGGAAGCAGCCGCTGAAGGCCACGAACTTCGCCGGCAGCTGATCCGCGCTTAGGATATCGTCGCGGTGCAGATTCGTTACCGGAACCTCGGCAGTAGGAATGAGGAAGTAGTCCGTGCCTTCGATCTTGAACAGGTCCTCCTCGAACTTCGGAAGCTGGCCCGTCCCGACCAGGCTGTCGCGATTGACGATGTACGGAGGGAGCACTTCCTCGTAGCCGTGCTTGTCCGAGTGCAGGTCCATCATCAGGTTGATCAGGGCGCGCTCCAGACGGGCTCCCAGCCCTCTGTAAAAGACGAAGCGCGAACCGGTGACCTTCGCCGCGTTCTCGAAGTCGAGGATTCCCAGCCCGTCCGCCAGGTCAAAGTGAGCCTTCGGCTCGAAGTCGAACGACGGCTGCTCGCCGACGCGGCGAAGCTCGACGTTGTCGTCTTCCGATGCGCCAACCGGCACGCTCTCGTGAGGCACATTAGGAATCGAGAGAAGAATCGCGTCCAGCTTCTCGTCGAGCGCGCGAATCTCTTCATCCAACTCCTTGATGCGATCGTTCACGCTGCGCATCTCGGCGATCAGCTCGTCCGCGTTGCCGCCGCTCTTCTTCAGCTTGGCGACCTCCTGCGAGACGACGTTCCGTCTATTCTTGAGCGTATCGCTCTCGACCAGACGCTCCCGTCGAGCGCTGTCGAGCTTCGGGAACTCTTCGATCAGCTCGAGCGAAGCGTTGCGGTTGCGCAGCGCCTGCTCGACCTTCCCTAAATCGTTCCGTAGCAATCTAACATCCAACATGTGCTGAACTCCTTTCCCGTGTACGGGTATTTATCGGTACTGAGGTCGGCCTGCCGCGATATTATCGATTAGCCGAGGCTTCCTTGGCCATGTTCAGGAAGTACTCATGCAGACGATAATCATCCGTGAGCTCCGGATGGTAAGAGGAAGCAAGCAGGTTCCCCTGTCTGGCGGTCACGATCTCGTCCTTGTAAGTAGACAGCACATCCACGTTGTCTCCGACTTCCTTGATAAGAGGAGCCCGAATGAACACCGCCCGAAGAGGAGTATCGATGCCCTTGACGTCCAGATCCGTCTCGAAGCTCTCTCTCTGACGGCCGAACGCGTTGCGGGCAACCGTCATGTTCATCAACTGCAGATGAGGCTCTTCCGCGCCCTCCAGCCTCTCCGCCAAAACGATGAGGCCCGCGCAAGTCCCGAACACGGGCTTGCCGTTCCGGGCGAACTCGCGGATCGCGTCGATAAAGCCGTATTTTCTCATCAGCTTGCCGATGGTCGTACTCTCGCCGCCCGGGAGGATAAGGCCGTCGATCTCTTGCAGCTGCTCGACCGTCTTGACCGCCACGCCCTTGCCTCCGGCAAGCTCGATGCTTTTGATATGCTCCGCTACGGCCCCTTGCAGGGCCAATACTCCGATGTTCATCCAAGTTCCCTTCCTTCATAGCCAATACTGCCTTGCGATGGGTAAACCCAATCTGGGCGGCTCCCCATCGGCTGTAAGGAGCCGTTGCGAAGCCGCCCGTTGTGAATGGATAGTAGTTCCGCCCCGCTTCTTACAAGCCGCGGTCTTGCATGCGCTCGGAACGATCGAGCTTGGAGATCTCGATGCCCTTCATCGCGGTGCCCAGGTTCTTGGATACGCGAGCGATGAGTTCGTAATCGGTGTAATGAGTCGTCGCTTCCACGATAGCGCGAGCGAACTTCTCCGGGGAGTCGGACTTGAAGATACCCGAACCGACGAAGACGCCGTCTGCGCCAAGGTGCATCATCAGCGCGGCGTCGGACGGAGTCGCGACTCCGCCTGCGGCGAAGTTGACGACCGGCAAGCGGCCCGTCTCATGAACGCCGAGCAGCAGGTCGTAAGGCACGCCGAGAGTCTTCGCTTCATGGTACAGTTCATCCTTGGACAGGTTCTGCACCTTACGGATTTGACCCGTGATCAGACGCATATGACGAACGGCTTCGACGATGTTGCCCGTTCCCGGCTCGCCCTTCGTGCGAAGCATAGATGCGCCTTCTTGAATGCGGCGAAGCGCTTCGCCCAGATCCTTCGCTCCGCATACGAACGGAACGGTGAAGTCTTCCTTGCTGATATGGAAGATGTCGTCGGCCGGAGTCAGAACTTCGCTCTCGTCGATGTAGTCGACGCCCAACGATTCCAATACTTTCGCTTCCACGTAGTGGCCGATGCGAGCCTTGGCCATAACCGGAATCGACACGACCTTCATGACTTCTTCGACGATGGTCGGATCGGCCATGCGGGCAACGCCGCCAGCCGCGCGAATATCGGAAGGAACGCGTTCAAGCGCCATAACCGCCGTAGCGCCCGCCGCTTCCGCGATCTTGGCCTGCTCCGCGTTCATGACGTCCATGATGACGCCGCCCTTTTGCATCTCGGCCATGCCGCGCTTAACTCTCGAAGTACCTGTCTCCATGATTTCACACGCCTCCTGAATATACTATCCATAGATTTTACAGGAAGGGCCGCCAATAGACAACCCATCCGCTCGGGATTATTCCGCTATTGTTGCAAAACTATCCAATATCCGGCTTCGGTTAGAACAAATCCACGATCCCGTTGAACAGGCTGGAGAAGAAATCTCCGATGGCCCGAAGCAGAAGCTTAAACCATCCAGCCTTCTTCACGTCGTCCGCAGCAACCAGATCGACCGTTACTGTCTTATCATCTTGAGTAGCCGGATCCTTATACGTGTAGGTAACCGTTCCGACCTTGTCTCCCGACTTGACCGGGGCAACCAATGGATCGGAGACCGGAGTCACTTCGGTTACCGTCGGCGTCACTTCGGAGCCCTTCGGAACCAGGATCGTAATGTCGGTAGCCGTCACGACTTCTACCTTCTTCGAAGCGCCTTTTTTGACCTTGAGCGTCTCATGCTCCGGCACCGTCGCCTTCGCGTCCAAGATCGTCTTCTTCTCGAATTGGTTGAAGCCGTAATCGAACAGCTTAGCCGTCTCCAAGAAGCGCTTGCCGTCGTTCATGCCTCCCGGAACGCCCATGACGACCGCGATCAAGCGCGTGCCGTTCTGCAAGGCCGTGCCGGTGAAGCAGTTGCCCGCGTTCGTGGTATGGCCCGTCTTCAGTCCGTCTACGCCGGGGTAAGCGAACTTCTTGAAGTTCGTTACGTTCTTGTTGGATTCCAGCATCCAGTTGTAGTTGACGACCTCGTCCTTATCTCGCTCGCGGAACTTAAAGGATTGGATCTTGGAATATTCCAGGAATTCGGGATAATCCTTAAGGATATGGTATGCCAGTATCGCGGAATCGCGAGCGGACATGACCGTCTCTCCTTCGATGGAAGTCGGACGATAAGCTTCCGGCATATCGGCGCGATCCAAGCCAGTGGAGTTGATAAAGTGCGTCTTCGTCATTCCGAGCTGGGCCGCCGTATCGTTCATCAGCTTAGCGAAGGCTTCTTCGGAGCCCGCTACGGATTCCGCCAATTGCACGGTAGCGTCGTTGGCCGAACCGATGGCCATCGCCTTATACAGCTCTTCAACCGTATGCTTGTCTCCTTCGGCAAGGAAAACCCGGCTGCCGATCTGAAGGGAGGCATTCTCTTGCACCGTAATCGTCTGGTCCCAGCTGAGCTTGCCGTCTTGGATAGCCTTAAATACCAGGTATTCCGTCATCATCTTGGTCATGCTCGCCGGAGGGAGTGCCTCGTCGGAATTATTCTCGTAGAGGACTTGACCGGTCGCGGAATCCATAAGGATAGCCGATTTAACGTTCAAATCCAAGGAAGCCGTGGTCGTCGTTGTTGCGGCCGCGGCGCTGGCGGCGCCCGACAATATAATCATAACGGCCATAACGAAAAGTACAGGAATGGCCACGAATCGTTGATGGTTAAGAGACAGTCGAAGAACGGATGTAAGATTGCGATTCAATGCGCGTATCTCTCCTTTTCAGCAGGGTATTTTTTGTCGTGTACAGGCATTAAACTCCGAATGTTATTGTATCATACCGCATACCAAGGAAAAAGCCGCAGACGAGATTTCTCTCCTCTGCGGCCTTTTATTAATTGGAAACTGTATTTTATAAAGAGTAGTTAGGCGCTTCTTTCGTAATCTGGACGTCGTGCGGATGGCTTTCCCGCAGCCCCGCGCCGGTAATGCGCACGAACTCCGTATCGTTCTTGAGCTCTTCCAGCGTTGCGGTTCCGCAGTAGCCCATGCCGGAACGAAGACCGCCGAGCAGTTGATGAATCGTGTCGCGGATAGGTCCCTTATAAGGAAGACGCCCTTCGATGCCTTCCGGAACGAGCTTGGATTCGTCTTCCTGGAAGTACCGGTCCTTGCTGCCTTCCTTCATCGCGCCGATGGATCCCATGCCCCGGTAGGACTTGTAGCGGCGGCCTTGGTAGATCTCCGATTCGCCAGGGCTCTCTTCCGTACCCGCGAACAAGCTTCCGAGCATGACCGCGCTCGCGCCTGCCGCAATAGCCTTGGTGATCTCGCCGGAGTACTTGATGCCTCCGTCCGCGATGATCGGAACGTTGTATTCGCGCGCAACCGATGCGCAATCGTAGATGGCGGTGATCTGAGGAACCCCGATACCCGCGATAATGCGCGTCGTACAGATCGAGCCCGGCCCGATGCCGACCTTGACGATGGAAGCTCCGGCTTCGATCAGATCGCGGGTCGCTTCGCCCGTCGCCACGTTGCCGGCCACGATCGTCAGCTCCGGATATTGCTTGCGGATCTGGCCGACCATCTCGACGATGTTGATATGGTGACCGTGCGCGGAGTCGACGACGATAAGATCGACGCCCGCATTCACCAGCGCCTCCACGCGCTCGAACGTGTCTTTGGATACGCCAACGGCAGCTCCGACGAGCAATCGGCCGTGCGAATCCTTCGCGGCGTTCGGGAACTGGATGGCTTTCTCGATATCTTTAATGGTAATGAGGCCCTTCAGCGTGTTGGACTCGTCGACCAGAGGGAGCTTCTCGATCTTATGCTGCTGAAGAATAACCTCGGCTTCCTGCAGCGTCGTGCCGACAGGGGCCGTAACCAGATTTTCCTTGGTCATCACGCTGCTTATCTTGATCGAATAATCGTGCACGAAGCGCAGATCGCGGTTCGTCAGGATGCCGACCAGCTTGCTTTCGCCGTCAACGATCGGAACGCCGGAGATGCGATACTTGCCCATAAGCTCTTCGGCATCGTATACGTGATGGTCTGGAGTGAGTGAGAACGGGTTCGTGATAACCCCGCTTTCCGAACGTTTCACCCGATCCACTTCTTCTGCTTGCTGAGCGACCGACATGTTCTTATGGATGATGCCGACGCCGCCTTCGCGGGCGATAGCGATCGCCAAAGCCGACTCCGTGACGGTATCCATTCCTGCGCTGATCAACGGAATGTTCAGCTTCACGGACGAGCTGAGCGTCGTCGATACGTTCACGTCTCTAGGCAGAATGGTCGACTTCCTAGGAACGAGCAGTACGTCGTCGAACGTCAGGCCTTCCTTGGCGAATTTGTTTTGCCACACGTGTAATTTCCTCCCTTATCCGGTTAGTAAGCCGGTTGATCTCCGATTAATTATAGGCAATCTTAGCAGAGGCATTATGGGCTGTCAAGGCATAAGCAGAGCTTGTCATCAAGCGTTCAAACGAACGAACCGGCCAAAATCCGCGCCGCATGCGAACTTACGAAAAATTAGCTACCTAAGTTTGGATATCGGCAAGAAGCGTTCCACAGCAGATATCCGTTAACCCCTTCCTTCGATGCCGCCCTCACTTGCTCCCGTATTTGCGCGGAACCATATGTCTGATGCGGATGCACCCAGGATGCGGTGAAGCTCTGAAGCCACGGCCTCACTTCCGCGATATGCCGTCCGTTTCGCCTTAGCTCATTGTTCTGCTTAACGGCATCCTTCATGGCGTGGGAGACGATGCTGCCGGCCATGAGATCGGGCGCGTTAATTCCCCAGATGCCGGGGGAGTAATGGGAGGGATATACCATCGGAGAGATGACGTCCACTTCGGCGGCGATCGTCGACCAACGCTGCCCGATGCCCATATCCCCTCTAGTGGTGCCGATCAAACCGAAGACGTCGGCCGAGATGACTCCGCCGGATTCGTGCACCTTGCCGGCCGCCTTATGAAGGAATCGACCGATCGCTTCGCTGCGGCTCCACCCCTTGGGATTATGGAAGGTCACTTCCCTGTCCACCTTGGCCCGATTTTCCGGAAAACGAACATAGTCGAATTGAACCTCGTCGAACCCGATTCGGAGCGCCTCTTGCGCAAGAGAGATAGGGTAGCCCCATGCTTCCTGACGATAAGGATCGATCCACGCCTCTCCTCCCCGGTCGCGCCAGACGGTTCCGTCCTTTGTCTTGAGAGTCCATGCCGGCATCGCCCGAGCAAGCGAAGGGTTCTTGAAGGTTACGATTCGCGCGATAAGATAGATATCTTTGCTCTTGAGACGCTTAACCATTTGTCGAAAATGCTTTGCGGAGCGACTATTCGATGAACGAGGAGAAGAAGGGGGGAGCTCGATCAGATTTATTCCGCCGTTGACGTCGATAACCATCGCGTTCAATTCCGTACGATCCACAAGCTCGATCAGCTTCTCCATCTTCGGACTTCTTGCAGCGCTGGAGGAAACGTAAATTCCCCTGATAGGAGTCTTCGATCTCCGGATTTTGGCCGTTGCCGGCAATGCCTTCGACTCATTCAAGTGGATGGCGGAGGGCGCAATACCGCGTTCTCCCCCTTGGAAAGCTTGCGTGCCGGAACAGCCCTGAACCCCCAGGACAACGGAAAACAGAAGAAGGAAAACGAAAGTTCTGCGCCCCATTGCATTCCGCCGCATCTCAAAACCCCCTTCCTTCGCCATGTAAGTATGACTAGTATGGACTGCCAACTCCTCCGAATTGAGTTGGAACTTCTGGCAGCGGAGGACGAACAGCCCCATCTCCTCGGCGGAAGAGATGGGGCTGCGCAGGGGTTCGCTTGCGGATGTATCTGATCACGTTGTCCTTAGCGCGTAAGCATGAAGTTGCAGGGATGAGGCCTGGGTTGTGTGGATGCGCTAGCTTCAAACGTGTTATTTGCACGGATACGTCGCATCGCAGGTTCGCTTTAATTGATTGTAAATCAAATAACTTAGAGACTCTTTAAGACGGGATTAAGAATTCGTTAAATCGGGCGTGCAACTACACAAAGAAGCAGCAGATTGCTCTGCCGCTTCCAGGTCCGTTCTATATGGCTTGCGCCCTGATAACCGGATACGAAACGAGTTAGCGTTCATTAGAATCAACTTTGCCGTGCTGGCTGATTAGGATAAGCCCTCGACCGATTAGTACTCGTCAGCTGCACACGTTGCCG
>Ga0065721_10005097_pt1 | contig 35816 bp, 31 predicted proteins | sample Mesricmetagenome_FD_59108 | JGI IMG/M metagenome (GOLD analysis project Ga0065721, IMG submission 59108) | Mesophilic microbial community from rice straw/compost enrichment Sample: eDNA_1 v2 (version 2) | ecosystem: Engineered > Solid waste > Grass > Composting > Bioreactor | place: USA: Davis... | reverse complement strand
CTTCGGCTTGAGGAGCCGCCCCGGCCGGTGCCGGTGCGGCGCCGCCGGCGGAAGCGCCAATCGAGCCGATCGCTTCGCCGACTTGCACGACGTCGCCGTCGGCTTTGCGAATGCTCGATACGACGCCGCTGCTTTCCGCGCTGATTTCAATATTGACTTTATCCGTCTCAAGCTCCAGAAGGACGTCGCCTTGATTGACGCTGTCGCCTTCTTTCACAAACCATTTCGTTATTGTTCCTTCCGAGATCGATTCTCCCAATTCCGGTACGATAATTTCTGCCATTAGTTGTTACCCCCTGACCAAACTCGATTCGAATGGCTGACCATTCAAAGCGGAAGAAATGATGGACTGCTGCTCAGCTGCGTGCACTTCCTGATGACCGCTTGCCGTACTGGCTCGTTCCTGGCGTCCGATATACCGGACGGCGACTTTATCCGGCGCGATGGCGCGCAGCCGCGGCTCCATATAGAACCAGGAACCCATGTTTTTCGGCTCTTCCTGTACCCATACGATCTCTTCGAGCTTAGGGAACAGCTTGACGATGCGCTCGATTTCGGCTTGCGGCAGCGGATACAGCTGCTCGACGCGCGCAATGCGCAGCCATGCGTAATCGTCGGCTTCGCCCGAGGACAACGCTTCGTCCAGATCGACCGTAATTTTGCCGGTGCCCAGAATGAGGCGCTTCACCTTGTCGCGGGAAGCCTTCGATTCCGTCAGGCTGAACTGAGGCAATACCGGCTTGAAGGAGCCTTCGCTGAACTCGATGCCGTGCGATGCGACGCGAGGATTGCGGATCAGGCTCTTCGGCGCCATCAGCACGAGCGGGCGGACGTTGTCGCCGCCCAGCATGGCCGCCTGCTTGCGCAGCAAGTGGAAATATTGGGCCGATGTCGTCAAGTTGGCGACCGTCCAGTTGTTGTCCGCGGACAGCTGCAGGAAACGTTCCAGACGGGCGCTGGAATGCTCCGGTCCCTGGCCTTCGTAGCCGTGCGGCAACAAAATGACGATGCCGGATTTTTGCGACCATTTGGCGCGTCCGGCCGAGATGAACTGGTCGAATATAACTTGCGCCACGTTGGCGAAATCGCCGTATTGCGCTTCCCAGATGACGAACGTTTCCGGCGCAAATACGTTATAGCCGTATTCAAAGCCGAGAACGGCCGTCTCGGACAACGGGCTGTTATGCACCGCGAAGGAAGCTTTTGCCTGCGGCAGCAAATGGAGCGGCGAGAACTTGTCTCCGGTCGCGTTGTCGTTCAGCATGATGTGGCGATGGGCGAACGTGCCGCGCTCGGAATCCTGTCCGCTCATGCGGATCGGCGTGCCGTCGGCCAATATAGTCGCGAAGGCCAGCGTTTCCGCATGCGCCCAATCGACCTTCTCGCCGTCGTTCAGCGCGGTAGCGCGCCGCTGCAGGATGCGCTGAAGCTTCGAATATTCCGTAAAGTTCTCCGGACGGTTCAGCAGCTCGAGATTGATCTCGCGCAGCGTCTCAAGCGGAACGGCCGTGCGCACGTCCTCCGGCACGATGACGCCGGCCTCATGGCTGTCTCCGGATTTCGGCTGTCCGGCGTTCGCTTTCATGCTGTCGTATGCCGCCTGCAGAGTGCTTGCCGTTTTTTGACGAAGCTCCTCCACCTTCTCTTCCGTCATCGCCTTGGCCGCGACCAGCTTCTCCGCGTAGAGCGTCGCCACCGTCGGATGCTTGCGGATCTTGGCGTACATAAGCGGCTGGGTCACTTCCGGATCGTCCATTTCGTTATGGCCGAAGCGGCGGTAGCCGATCAGGTCGATGACGAACCCTTTGTTGAAGCGCAGCCGGTATTCCGTCGCCAGACGAACCGCCGCCAGGCATGCCTCCGGATCGTCGGCGTTGACATGCACGATCGGAAGATCGAAGCCTTTGGCCAGATCGCTCGCGTAATGCGTGGAACGCGAATCGACGCTGTTCGTCGTAAAGCCGAGCCGGTTGTTGGCGATGATATGAATCGTGCCGCCGTTGCGATAGCCTTGCAGGTTGTTGAAGTTAAGCGTTTCGGCTACGATGCCTTCGCCGATGAACGCGGCGTCGCCGTGGATGCACACCGTCACCGCGCTGTGAAGGTCCTGCTCCGGGAAGCCCGGCTTGCTGCGGTCTTCCTGCGCCGCCCGTGTGAAGCCTTCCACGACGGAATTGACGAATTCCAGGTGGCTCGGGTTGTTCGCCAGCGTGACGCGGGCGCGCACCGTTTCGCCTTCCTTGATCGCGCGGTCCGCGCCAAGATGGTATTTCACGTCGCCCGTCCAGCCGTAATTGATGCCCATAGAGCCTTCGGACGGAATAAGTTCCTTGTTAGGCGAATGATGGAATTCGGAAAATATTTTTTCGTAGGGCTTGCCGAGCACATGAGTCAGCACGTTCAAGCGGCCGCGGTGCGCCATGCCCATCAGAATGTGCTGGGCGCCGTCATGCGCCACCGCGCGGACGATTTCGTCGAGCACCGGAACGAGCATGTCGAGCCCTTCGATAGAGAAGCGCTTTTGCCCTACGAACGTTTTGTGTATAAAAGTTTCGAACATTTCCACTTGGAACAGACGTTCCAGAAGGGTCTCTCTCTCCCGCTGCGACAACGGCGCAGGGAAAGAGCCGGATTCCGCTTTCTTGAACAGCCAGCTCCGCTCGTTCTCATCGTGAATATGCGTAAATTCGTAAGCGGCGGAACGGGAATAGATCTCTCTGAGCCGCTCGATGGCCTCCCAGCCGTTCGTCATCGAGTCGGGCGCGTTGTCCCAAATCAGAGATGCCGGAATCGAAGCGAGATCTTCCTTCGTCAGCCCGAAGGTAGCCGGATCCAGCAGCTTGGAGTCGGTAACCGGCCCAAGTCCGAGCGGATCGATATCCGCGTCAAGATGGCCGTATCTGCGAATGTTCAGCATCAGCTGATGCGCGGCAACGACCTTCTTCAACATATTGCTGTCCACCGGACCGCGGACTGCGGTTCCCGCCGGCGCTGCCGCCGCTGCAGTTGCCTGCGGCGCTGTAATGGTTGCGGCTGCGGCTGGAGGCGGCCCCCATTGTACGAACATTTCGCGAACCGACGCCTCGACGGCGTTCGGATCGTTCAGGAACAATTCGTACTGCTCCTGCACATAACCAAGATTGGGACCAAAGTAGCTTTTCCAAGGCGAAGGATTGCGCTCATCATGGATGCTCATTGCAGATAATTCCACCCTCTCTATTCTTAACCATCCTATTGTTTATCAAAGCGGCCGCGAACATGCATGCCGCTTCCCGACGCTCCCGATACAAAAGAAAAAGGAAGCGCGGACGGCCCTCTAGGGGTCGCACAGCTCCCTCATATTTTAGTACATTCAACGCTTGTCAACCATAACCTTATTGGCATCGGTTTCATCGCTTAAAAGCATTAATTGCGATACGGTCGCCGCCGATGCGCCGATCAGGCCAGCAGCTCCGCAATGGTGCGGACCATGACGCCGGTCGCCCACTTCGGCTCCCACCCTCTGGCCGACTCCAGCCACGCGGTGCCGCCGATATCCAGATGAACCCAAGGCAGTCCTTCCGCAAAATGTCCGATAAACAATCCGCCGACGATGGCGCCGGCAAATTTGCCGCCCCCGTTTTTCAGATCGGCGGCGTCGCTGCGCAGCGCCTTCTTGTATTCCGGGTAAGCGGGAAGCTCCCAGATTCTTTCTCCCGAGCGGGCCGATGCTTCCATCACCTGTTCCATCAGCTGCCGGTCGTTCGTGACCGCCCCCGTCGCCTCGTAGCCGAGCGCCGATATGACGTTGCCGGTCAGCGTCGCCACGTCGATCAGCCGGACGGCCCCGCGCCGGATCGCCGTCGTCATCCCGTCGGCCAGCACCAATCTGCCTTCGGCATCGGTATTGACGACCTCGACCGTGTACCCGCTCATCGTCTGCAGCACGTCGCCGGGCTTGAAGGCGCGGTCCGACGGCATATTTTCCGCGGCCGGTATGACGGCGACGACGTTCACGGGCGCCTTGAGCCGCGCGAGCACGCTGACGGCGCCCAGCACGGCGGCCGCCCCGCCCATGTCGGAGATCATTTCCTCCATGCCGGCCGCCCTCTTCAACGAAATGCCGCCCGTATCGAACGTAATGCCTTTGCCGATCAGCCCCCACTTATCGTCGGACTGCGGATTCCCTTCGTAGTGCAGCACAATCATGCGGGGAGGATTCGCGCTCCCTTGCCCGACGGCCAGCAGGCCGCCCATTCCCTGCTCCGCGGCATCCCATTCGTCCATCACTTCGATGTCCAGCTCCAGCTCGCGCGCCAGCTCCTCCGCGTGAAACGCCAATCGTTCCGGCGTCAGGTCGTTGCCCGGCAAATTGGTCAAATCCCGGGCATAGCAGACGCCATGCGCCATGATTTGACCGCGAACCGTACCGCGCTCCCATGCATCCTTGCCGGCCGCCAGCGTCTCGTCAAGCGCGAAATCCGCGCTGACCGGCGCATAACGCTCCTTCGTCTCCTTTCGGAGCGGCAGCCGGTCGTGCAGCGCAAGCAGCAGCCCTTCCGCCAGCGCCTGCGCGGCCGCTTCCGCTCCCGTCAAGGCAATATCCCGCTCGAGCACCGATGCCGCCAGCGCAAACTCCGCCCTTTCGGCGCGTACGCTTTTGAGCGCCTTTGCCGCCGCCGCAGCCGCCGTCCGTATGCCGGCCGTCCCCGTTTCCGGCTCAAAGCCGACGAATATAATAAAGTCCGCCCGATGCAAGCCGAGGGAAGGAACGATCTCCGTCTGCTCCGCCTTGGCTTGAAACGTTCCTTTGGCCCATTTGCTCCGAACAGCCGCGTCGATCGCTTCGTTTATGATCATGCCGCCGCCGCTCAGCTCGTTCTCCGTTACAAACCGAACGACCGCCTCCGGCGCCGTTCTAATGTCCGAATGTGCCACAACCGTTAGTGTCGCCACTCGCGCATCACTCCTTCTGCCAGCAAAAAATCGGGGCCCGCGCCCCGATTAGATTCTAATGCTTTATCCTGCCAATGGCAAATAAATAATGAATTCGGTTCCGTTGCCGACCTGGCTGTTCACCCGGATGTTGCCGCCGTGGTTGCGGATAATCCGGTAGCTGACCGACAAGCCGAGGCCCGTTCCCGCTTCCTTCGTCGTAAAAAACGGATCGAACAGCCGGCTTAGCGTCGTCTTGTCCATTCCCTTGCCGTTGTCCCTGATCGTAATCGCCACGTATTGGCCGTCGCTGCTCAAATTAATTTCGATCCGGCCGCGCCTGGAAGCCGATATTTCCTCCACCGCGTCCAGCGAATTTTTGACGATATTGAGAATGACCTGCTTGACTTGCTTGACGTCGATCGACACCACCGCCTCCGAATGGAACGGCTCCACCACGATTTCGCAGTTTTTGAGCAGCGCCTCGCTTTCGGTCAGAATGGCGACTTCCTTGATCAGATGGTCGATCAGAATCGCCTTTTTCATCGGGGCGGACGGCTTGGACGAATTCAAAAATTCATAGATGATGTCGTTGGCCCTGTCGATCTCCGTTAAAATGATGCGGGCGTATTCTTCCTTGCCGACCTCAAGCAAATACGGGCGCAGCAGCTGAATAAAACCCCGGATGCTCGTCAGCGGATTGCGGATCTCGTGCGCGATGGCCGCCGCAATTTTGCCGAGCATCGCCAGCTTGTCGTTTTGCAGCGCGCTTTGCTCGATCTGCTTGTATTCCGAGACGTCCTTGACGCTGATCAAATAATCTCCGTCCAGCTGATCGCCGTATGTAACCGTTGCCAGCAAATGCTTGCCGTCCTTATGTTGAAACTCGTAATACCGGTTTCGCTTCATAAACATTTCCCGGTACAGTCGGAGAATGGTCCGTTTCGTTCCTTTTCGCAGCTTGGGATGAAGCAATATTTCCCGTATGCTGCATCCGACAAGCGTCTGGCGCGGTATGTCCAGCAGCTTGGCCATCTGTACATTAATAAACGACAGAATGCCGTCGTTGTCGAACAGAGCGATGCCGCTGTCCATATGCTGAAGCACGTTTTCGTATTTGTTTTTGACCTTTTCGAAAGACCGGTCGCTAATTAGCAGCATCTCCCGAAGCTCGGTTAATCTTTGTTCGGCGCTCGTCTCGCTCGCCGCGGCCGCTTCCCGTCTTCCTACGTCGTAACGGCAGGAAACCATCAGCTCCATCAAAAATACAAACGATCGATGATATAATTGGACCGCCTCCTTGCAGTCTGCGTTGACGGCTAACGTTTGAATGCATTCGTCGTGAATCGATATGATTTCTTCAGGATTGACTCCGTTCAACTGTTTGCCCAGCTCGCTGGCCAGAATAAGAGATGCTTCCTTTCCATCCCGGATATACTCGGCGAGCGCCGGGAAATAACGCTTGCGAATGGCCTGCACCTTTACTCCTCCCCGGCAACCATCTATGAATATTAACAATTATTTGCTGTTCATATATAATGATAGGTTTGGTCTGCAAAGGCTGTCAATCAGAAATCCTGTCGAAAAATGAAGGGGTTGTCCCGCTCCCGCAAAACGCAAAATAGGTCCTCGGAGCCAGTCCGCCGCTTCTGCGGAAAGGTCCGTCGAACATGTGAATGGCCCGTATCAGCGCGAGCCTTGGCCTCCGTTGCCGTTGCCATTGCCGTTCCGGCCGTTGTTCTGGCCTTGATTGCGATTGCCGCCGCGATCGTCGCGGTCGTTCCGGCCGTTGTTGTCCCGCTCATTGCGATCTCCGCGGTCGTTCCGGCCGTCGTTGTCCCGCTCATTGCGGTCTCCGCGGTCGTTCCGGCCGCCGTTGTCCCGCTCATTGCGATCTCCGCGCTCGTTACGGCCGTCGTTGTCCCGCTCATCGCGATCTCCGCGGTTGTTCCGGCCATCGTTGTCCCGGTCGCCGCGTCCCCGGCGATCGTCGTCATCATCGTCGTCATCGTCATCATCGTCGTCGTAGCGGCCATGATGCCGTGCGTCGTCATCGTCACGGTCATCCTTGTTTCCGTTGCCCGGCTTCCCGCCGTCCGGGCCGCCCCTCCCTGGGCTTTTGTCGTCCGTATTTTTAGGTCCGTTACCGTTTCCGTTGCCGTTTCCGTTGCCATTGCCGTTTCCGTTGCCATTGCCGGCGTTTCCGTTCCCTTCCTTTCCATTCGAAGAGCCGCCGTTCCCGTTCTTGTCGCCGGGCTTTGCCGAAGGCTTGGCGGTCGGTTGATGGGTCGGTTTGGTCGTCGGTTTGGCCGTCGGTTTGGCCGTCGGTTTGCCAGCTTCGGCCTTTGATCCGCCGTTTGCCGTTTTCTTTTCATCGTCGAGCAATTCGCTGAGCTTTTGTTTAACGGCCTGTTCCTCCGTACGGCCTACAATCTCCCGAATGCCCCCGATCGGTTCCGTCACGGCATCGATCGACTGTTCCTTCATCTGGCTGAGCTCAAGCTCGTAGCCTTCATACTTCGCCATCAGGTACAACGCCATCTTGCCGGACGATATGCCGTTCGTCTCCGCTTCCGCTCTCAGCTCCGCCGGCGCGGACAGCGTAATGACCGTTATTTCCTGCTTATCGTCCAGCAACTGAAGAAGCAAGCGGCTCATCGTTTCGTTCAACCGGCTCGTTACGGCCGACTCCAGCTCCGCGCGGCCTTCGCCTTCCATCACGATGCTCGTCACGAGAATATCTTTGTGCGCTCCGTCGGCGTCCAAATAATGTTCCGTCCTCGCGTTGGCCAATATCGAAGCGGCCACGGGCTCGAGATCCAGTCCTTTATACTTGACGCCTTGAATAACGCGCGCCCCGTCCTCGTTCAATGCGCGCAGCAGGCGAACTTTCCCGTCAGCGTCAAGCCCGATTTCAAGGCTCGGATTAATATCCAGCGATACATAAGCCGCCACCGGATCGGCGCTCCGCACCGCGAATAACATCACGGAGCAAAACAAGAGCAGCAGCACGGCGGCCGCAGAGGCTAAGCGAAACGTCCCGCCGGACCATCGACGTCTTTCGATATATTCCGCGGAAAACTCCGCCTCTTCTCCGATTTGCATGCCGCTGCGAAGAGGCGCGCGCAGAAATTGTCCGTCCGCTGTCATGACGACGGCCCAATCCTTATGAATGCTCATGACAATTCCCCGCTTCATCTGCTCGCCTCCTTCCAACTTGCGCGCCGCGCTTCGGGCAGACGCAAATATTCGTTCAAATAGGGATATCCGCCGTTTATAATAACGGCAAGCGCAATAATATATTTGCGGTTCCGCTCCACCGTCTTGCGCGATACTCCGCAGCGCGCCGTCAATTCTTTAACGGGCAGGCGGGCCGAATCGACCAGCATGCCGTAAAGCTTCGCATCTTCGGCAAGCGTCTGTGCGATGCCGATCAACAGCAAGCGGGAATCCGAATGCTTGGGGGAGCTGGCCGCCAGTTCGGCAAATGTAATGCCATATGTATCAAGCGCCTCGTTCAAATCCTCGATTTCCGCCCTTCGTTCCTCCGCCGTCCGCGCAAGCTCATGGGCATCCATAGCCTGCTGCACATCAATCGAATTAAAGGAGGAGCCCTCCTCCTGCTCGGCGTCAAAGGCGCTGTAGGGAACGTTCCGCTGATGGCGCTGCTCTTTGCGGGCATGATCAATCAGACGCCTCTGGATAACGGTTTTTGCAAAACCGAGAAACGAAGCGCCTCCTTGTGGATCGTATTGGTCAATCGCCTCATTGAAAGCAAACAACGCAACGCTGAATTCGTCATCCCTGGCGGGATCGACGTACCTCTTGCTAAATCGGCTTGCAAGCTTCGCGACATAGGGCTGGTACTGTATAATCAATTGCTCGCGCAGCCGCTCGTCGCCTTGCTGCGCTTCAGCTACGATTTGCTCCAGCTCCAGCTTGGACCCCGAACGCCGATCCCAAGAGGCGGCCGTTTTCCCGAGGAAACGCTTGAACAGGATCAGTAGCAACCGTTCCACCTCGCTATTATTAGTTTCGTACCCGGCAGGTCCTTTTGCGTGGGTATAGATTAAATTTTTTTCAAAAAGAAAAGCCTCCGCACCGGAGGCATCGTGTTCATGTCTAACCTCAAACCGAGGAACGCCGCTCTCGCAGCTTGTTGCGTCTGCCGTTCAGCACGCAAAGTCTTTTCTTCAACGCCTGCTGCCATTCTTCGTCTTGGATGCGGCAAGCGAAGCTGAGCAAATCCAGCGCCATGTCGATCTGGCTGCGAACGACCTCCATCGGATCTTCTCCATCGTGATTGACGCAGTTTTCCAATAGCTCCTTGCCCCGATGGTTGACATAATGGTCGAAATCTACTTCTTCCGCGCCGTCGTCATGCGCATATTCCGCAAGAATCTCATATTCGGAACGCGCCAAATAATGAACTTCGGTCCGATGGCACACCGGACAAAGGGTTATGGGCACATTATGAATATGGGTACGCTTATGCTTCAGCGTGCCCATCGTGCCGATCATACTGGCTCCGCAGCAATAACTCAACAGCGACACCTCCCGATACCATTGTTGTATTCGCCCTCCTGCGGTCAAATTCCTGCAAACTGACAGACAATGAGTAATTCTTCATGAATCCGCGCGGTCAAACGACAAAAAAGGACATGCTCTCCGCGTATAAAAGCGAAAGACGCATGTCCCGAATGACTCTCTATTATTTTTTCATCGCGGCAACGATCAGATCGCCCATGGCGGACGTGCCTACCGCCTTGCTCTTGTCTACCGCGATATCGCCGGTGCGATGGCCGGCGTCCAGCACATCCTTCACCGCATTTTCGATCGAAGCGGCGGCTTCGTGGTAGCCGAACGTCAGGCGGAACATGAGCGCCACCGACAAGATTGTAGCGATCGGGTTGGCGATGCCTTGACCCGCAATATCCGGAGCGGAGCCGTGCACCGGCTCGTACAAGCCGAAGCTGCCTTCGCCGAGCGATGCGGAGGACAGCATGCCGATCGAGCCGGTCAGCATGGCGGCTTCGTCGCTCAAAATGTCGCCGAACATATTTTCCGTTACGATGACGTCAAAGCTGGAAGGACGGCGAAGCAGCTGCATCGCGCAGTTGTCGACGAGCACGTGCTCCAGCTCGACTTCCGGATACTCGACAGCCACCCGGTTTACGACTTCGCGCCACAGACGGGACGTTTCAAGCACATTTGCTTTGTCGACGGACGCGAGACGCTTGCTGCGGGTCATCGCAATGTCGAACGCTTGACGGACGATGCGCTCCACTTCCTGCACATTATAGACGCAAGTGTCGACCGCTTCTTGTCCGTTCGCGCCTTCGCGGCGGAACTTCTCGCCGAAGTAAATGCCGCCCGTCAGCTCGCGCACGACGATCAGGTCGGTGCCTTCGAGCACTTCAGGCTTCAGCGTGGAAGCTTCCTTCAAGCAATCGAATACGGTCGCCGGACGAATGTTGGAGAACAGTCCGAGCGCCTTGCGAATGCCGAGCAGGCCGGTTTCCGGCCGAAGCTCCTTCGAATTGTTGTCCCATTTCGGTCCGCCGACGGCGCCCAGAAGCACCGCATCCGCCTTTTGGCACAGCTCCAGCGTTTCCTGAGGCAGCGGCGTCCCTTTCTCGTCGATCGCAATGCCGCCGAACAGACCGTCTTCCGTCTCGAATTGCAGTCCGAACAGCTCTTCCGATTTTTTCATAACTTTCAGCGCTTCCGCGACGACTTCCGGACCAATGCCGTCGCCGCCCAAAACCGCGATTTTTTTAACTTCAGCCATGATTCGTTTCGCTCCCAACATATCGTTCTCATTGCATTCTCAATCTAGTATCAGTTGTACCATAAAAGCATCCTAAATACAAAGATATAAAATCTATTAGCTTTATAGTCCAGGGCTATAGAGATGCGGCTTCGGCGGCGGGCCAACGAATCTGAGACTCGTTATTAGCCCGTTTTGCCCCCTCGTGATGCGCTAACGAATTTGAGACTCGCTATTCAGCCCCGCATTGGTAAAATCTCCATCCATTCGTCTAAATAACGTTTCTTCGATTCGTTACATTTTGAATAGCGCAATTTTAGCCCTAATAAGTTTGCTGGTGTACGTTACGCCTAGTGCCGCAGTAATCGACTTCCGTCGCCGGGACGAAATGCCCCGCCGGCCATCGGACCGGGGGTACCGGCAGTCATGCAAAAAGCCCGAACAGAGCGTTCGACTCTGTTCGGGCTTGTCCTTAAAGTGTAATACTTTGACGGCGAGCCGCTTACTTCTTGATCCAGTGCATCAGCTCGCGAAGCTGAGCGCCCGTTTGCTCGATTGGATGAGCGGCTTCGTTGCGGCGAGTAGCCGTCAGCATAGCGCGGCCGGATTGGTTTTCCAGGATGAAGTCGCGGGCGAAACGGCCGGATTGAATGTCTTCCAGCACGCGTTTCATTTCTTTTTTCGTTTCTTCCGTCACGATGCGAGGGCCCGTTACATAGTCGCCGTACTCCGCCGTGTTGGAGATGGAGTCGCGCATCGTAGCCAGACCGCCTTCGTACATCAGGTCAACGATCAGCTTCAGCTCGTGCAAGCACTCGAAGTAAGCCATTTCCGGAGCGTAGCCGGCTTCAACCAGCGTCTCGAAGCCCGCTTTGACCAGCGCGGAAGCGCCGCCGCAAAGCACGGCCTGCTCGCCGAACAGGTCCGTTTCGGTTTCTTCTTTGAAGGACGTTTCGATAACGCCCGCGCGCGTACAGCCGATGCCCTTGGCATATGCGAGGCCAAGCGCCTTTGCGTTGCCCGTGGCGTCTTGATGGATCGCGATCAGACCGGGAACGCCGAAGCCTTCCTGATACGTGCGGCGAACCATGTGGCCCGGCGATTTCGGAGCGACCAGGAATACGTCCTTGTCCGCGCTAGGCACGATTTGGCCAAAATGTACGTTAAAGCCGTGGGAGAACATCACCGCCGCGCCTTGCTTCAGGTTTGGCTCGATTTCTTCCTTGTATACTTTCGCCTGCGTCTCGTCCGGGAGCAAAATTTGAACGATATCGGCAAATTTCGTAGCTTCCGCTACGGACAGCACCTCAAACCCGTCTTTTTTGGCAACGTCGGCCGATTTGCCGGGACGAAGGCCGATCACGACTTTAACGCCGCTGTCGCGCAAGTTTTGCGCTTGGGCATGGCCTTGGCTGCCGTAACCGATAACCGCGATTGTTTTCCCTTGAAGCACGCTCATGTCTGCGTCTTTTTCATAATACAATGTAACTGCCATTTGAATAATTGCCTCCTTTAATTTGACCCTTTTGAGCGGGTGTTTAAGCGGAGAAGCCGCAAGGCTCCATATCTCCCCTTAAACTCCCGCTCAAAGCGGGATAGTGAATAAGTACGCGCCGACCGGCAACATCGCGCCGGACCGGACGCTTGTCCCCGCGCGCGGCGAATGGCCGCCGGCCGCGCGGGATGGGCCCCGCGCCGCCGCTTACGGCTTCACGTTGCCCCGGTTCAGCGCCGTCGCGCCGGTGCGGGACAGCTCGCGAATGCCGTAAGGCTTGAGCAGCTCGATCATGGCGTCGATCTTGTCCGTATCGCCGACGACTTGCACGATGAGCGAATGGGTGCCGATATCGACAACCGCCGCCCGGAACGTCTCGACGACGCCCAAAATTTCCGGCCGCATGGCCGGCTCCGCATGCACCTTGATCAGGGCAAGCTCGCGGGCGACCATCGGATTGGCGCTCAAATCAATAACCTTGATGACGTCGATCAGCTTATACAGCTGCTTCGTAATTTGCTCCAGCGTATGGTCGTCCCCCGTCGTGACGATGACCATGCGCGACAGACCTTTCTCCTCGCTCGATCCTACCGTAATGCTCTCGATATTGAAACCGCGGCGTCCGAACAAGCCGGATACGCGCTGCAGAACGCCGGGCTGATCGTTCACGATGACAGCGATCGTATGCTTCTTCATTCCGCATCCCCCATGATCATTTGATCGATAGTGCGTCCTTGCGCCACCATCGGATACACGTTTTCGTCCCTGCGAACGACAAACTCGACTACCGCCGGTCCGGGATGGTTAAGCGCCTCCTCCCACACCGCGCGGGCTTCTTCCTTGTTCGATGCGCGGAAACCTTTGACGCCGTACGCTTCCGCCAGCTTGACGAAATCCGGGCTTCCGGCCAGGTCGATATGACTGAACCGGTTTTCGTGAATGAGCTCCTGCCATTGCCGAACCATGCCGAGCACCTGGTTGTTCAAAATAACGACCTTGACCGGAATGTTGTTAATCGCGCAAATGGCAAGCTCTTGCGCGCACATCTGCATGCCGCCGTCGCCGTTGATCGATACGACGGTCCGGTCCGGATTGGCCAGCTGGGCGCCGATCGCCGACGGGAATCCGAAGCCCATCGTGCCCAGGCCGCCGGACGTTACCCATGAACGGGGCTTATTGAATTTGTAATATTGCGCCGCCCACATTTGGTGCTGGCCGACGTCCGTCGTGACGATCGCGTCGCCGCCCGTCGTTTCGTAGATATGCTCAACGACCCATTGCGGCTTCAGCTCCGTATCGGAATCGTTGTACGTAAAAGGATATTTCGCTTTGGAAGCCGCTACCTGGGCTCTCCATTCGTCCGCCTTGCCCGCGCGCACCGCAAGCTTGTTGGCGACTTGAAGCACGGTCTTGACGTCGCCGACGATCGGAATTTCCGTCGGCACGTTTTTGCCGATTTCGGCCGGATCGATGTCGATATGGACGATCTTCGCATGAGGCGCGAAGCCGGAAAGCTTGCCGGTCACGCGGTCGTCGAACCGTGCGCCGATATTGATGAGCAAGTCGGCCTGCTGCAGCGACATGTTGGCCGTATACGTGCCGTGCATGCCCGGCATGCCGAGCCACAGCTCGTTGCCGCTCGGGAATCCGCCCAGACCGAGCAAGGTCGTCGTAATCGGAATTTGCGTTTTTTCCACGAATTCCAGCAGCTCTTCATGAGCCCCGGAATAAACGACGCCTCCGCCCGCCAAAATAATCGGCCTCGTCGACTCCTCGATCGCTTTGATCATTTTGTCCACTTGCAGCTTGTTGGGCGATACCGTCGGGTTATACCCCCGGATGCTCACCTCGGTTACAGGCTTGAACAGCGTCTTCGCCGCCGACACGTCCTTCGGAATGTCGATCAGCACCGGCCCTTTGCGGCCCGTATTGGCGATGTGGAAAGCTTCGTGAATGATGCGCGGCAAGTCTTCGACGTTGCGCACGAGATAGCTGTGCTTCGTGATCGGCATCGTAATGCCCGTAATGTCCGCTTCCTGGAAGGCGTCGGTTCCGATCAGCGTCGACATGACGTTGCCCGTAATAACGACCAGCGGTACGGAATCCATATATGCCGTTGCGATACCGGTGACGAGGTTCGTCGCCCCGGGTCCGGATGTCGCGATGCAGACGCCGACCTTGCCGCTGGAACGCGCGTAGCCGTCCGCCGCATGAATGGCGCCTTGCTCGTGCCGCGTAAGCAAGTGGTTGAAATCGGGATTTCCGTGCATGGCGTCGTAAATGTACAATACCGCCCCGCCGGGATAACCGAATACGCAATCCACGCCCTCCAGCAGCAAGCTGCGCAGCAATATTTCCGACCCCGAAATGACTTCAGGCTTTGAAATTCTTTCCATCAATTCTTCTTTTGCCTTCAATGTTGCTTCTTGCGTTGCCATCAGTGATCCTCCTCTCAAGCGTAAACGCTCGTCGCCGCGCATCGGCGGCAAGACCGGCGCCTCGCGCTGAAATATAAGCTTTGTTCTTATATTTCGAAAACAAAAAAACCTTTCGCTCCCCGGCCTGTCAGCAGACCTATAGGGACGAAAGGTTGTTCTTCCGTGGTACCACCCAAATTCGCCGCGCATCTTGCGATACGCAACCTCAGAAGGTTAGAACGCTGTGCACATATCGACGTTCTACCTATGGCACGTTAACGCTTGCCTTGCGATTTCCCCTACTGCGCATCCCGGGATGCTGTTCAGGAAAATGGCTCCGAGGCGACTCGCATGAATGGGATTTTGGCGGCGGTTGCAGCTGATCCGTCCGCTCTCTGAGCAAAAGAGCCCTCACGCTTCTTCCTCATCAAAGCCAATTGGATATGAAACATGTCTGTCATCGAAAAGATAATACTTTTCATCATTATATGCCGTTCCGACCCGTTCGTCAAGCGTTGCCGGCGGCGGCTTCACGAATCTGTGTTTTCAAATGGGCAAAAGCCCGGAAGCGGCATACAGTAGTATATCCCGCACAAAGTTCGTTTCATGCAGCGGCGGGTCAGTGGCGGTCCAGCGGCGGTCCAGCGGCGGTCCAGCGGCGGATCAGCCGCTCTAAGTTAAACTCAAACTATTCTGCGATTCACTTCTAGTTCAACTCAATCCATTTTGCACCTGGTGCAAGCTGCATGAGGAATCGACTTCCGATCGCTCCCGCAGAGGGATGCTTGGATTTCCTTGAACCGTATAGCGGTAACCATCCCTCTGCAAAGGCGACCACTGACGTTTCTACAGTTCGATTTCCTCATTTCGCTTGTTCGTTGCAGGTATTACCTTTAGTTAAACTCATTCGATTTTGCACCTGGCGCAAGCTGCACGAGGAATCGACTTCCGATCGCTCTCGCAGAGGGATGCTTGGATTTCCTTGAACCGTATAACGGTAATCATCCCCCTGCAAAGGCGAACACTGACGTTTCTACAGTTCGATTTCCTCATTTCGCTTGTTCGTTGCAGGTATTACCTTTAGTTAAACTCATTCGATTTTGCACCTGGCGCAAGCTGCACGAGGAATCTACTTCCGACCGCTCTCGCAGAGGGATGCTTGGATTTCCTTGAACCGTATGACGGTAACCATCCCTCTGCAAAGGCGAACACTGACGTTTCTACAATTCGATTTCCTCATTTCGCTGATTTGTGCAGTTCCAATTTATGTTTGAAGGGAGATAGCTTATGGTTACGCTCAGGGTCCGCAAGCCGAGCGACGACAAGGAGCTTGTCCGGTTAATTCGTGCCGAGCTTATACCGCTCTCGCATACCGCCCGTCCGTTGGACGCCCGCATCGTTCGCGAGCTTCCGCTTCGCTTTCGCCGCGGCGTTACTTATGTCGCCGTCCCGTCCAAATACGCCCCGCCCGCCGGATTTGTCCATTTCGAAGTCTTAGACAGCCAGCTCATGATTCATATGCTGGTCACGAATCCGATGCATCGCCGGCGAGGCATCGGGCAGAAGCTGATGCAATGGGCGGAAGCGTTCGGAGCAACACGGCAATGCGGAATCTCCCGCTTGTACGTGGACCTCGCAAATGTAAGCGGCCAACGTTTTTACGCCAAGCTTGGCTACCGCGCGGTTCGCTACGTCCCGGACATGCAGCTGTACGAGCTAATAAAGCCGCTGCCACTGCCCGTGCAAAGCTGAGCTGCCTGCTCTAAGGTCGTGCGCGGACTTATAACGGCGATTCGGCGCTCGTGCGATCGCTCCAAGGTCGCGAATGAACTTACAGCGGCGATTCGGTGAGCGCGCGCCTGCTCTAAGGTCGTGCGCGGACTTANAACGGCGATTCGGNGCTCGTGCGNTCGCTCCAAGGTCGCGAATGAACTTACAGCGGCGATTCGGCGATCTCGCGCCTGCTCTAAGGTCGCGCGCGGACTTACAACGGCGATTCGGCGCTCGTGCGATCGCTCCAAGGTCGCGAATGAACTTACAGCGGCGATTCGGTGAGCGCGCGCCTGCTCTAAGGTCGTGCGCGGACTTACAGCGGCGATTCGGTGCTCGTGCGCTCGCTCAAAGGTCGCGAATGAACTTACAGCGACGTTTCGGAGAACGCGAACCTGTTCTAAGGTCGTGCGCGGACTTACAGCGGCGATTCGGTGCTCGTGCGCTCGCTCTAAGGTCACGCACGTACTTACAGCGCCGTTTCGACGCCCGCACGCTCGCTCTAAGGTCGCACGCGTACTTACTGCGCCGCCTCGACGTACGCACGCCCGCTCTAAGGTCGTGCGCATACTTACCGCGCTGCTCCGACGCCCTCTCCATCGGCGCCCTACCGCCTATCCGCACCTCAACGCGCAACGCGCAAAAAAGGCCCCATCCGCCCGTTCAACGACGGCGGAGGAGCCTTTCCTAGCGCTGCGAGACAGCGCTCGGTTGCGCGCGCAATTACGCGTTGATTTTTTCTTTTGCTACGCCGGCCAGGGAGTTGAACGAGTTGATGTCGTTCACAGCCAGGTCGGCCAGCATTTTGCGGTTGACTTCCACGCCGGCCAGCTTCAGGCCGTGCATGAATTTGTTGTAGGACAGGCCGTTCAGGCGGGCAGCCGCGTTGATCCGGACGATCCACAGTCTGCGAAGATCGCGTTTTTTCGTGCGACGGTCGCGGTAAGCGTACATCAACGATTTGTTGACTTGCTCCTTGGCCGTTTTAAACAGGCGATGCTTCGAACCGAAATAACCTTTAGCCAGTTTCAAAATTCTTTTGCGACGACGAGTGCGGACAAATCCGCCTTTCACTCTTGCCATGAGAAAAACCTCCTGTAGATGTAGTGATATTTATAGGGTCGAACGATTATTTCAAGTTGGAAAGACCTTGCTGAATGCGGCGAACGTCGCCTGGCGCCATGAGCGGCTGGCCGGCCAGCACGCGCTTCTGGCGACCGGATTTATGGGAAAGCAAATGGTTGCGGTATGCTTTGTAACGTTTTACTTTGCCGGTACCGGTAATTTTGAAGCGGTCTTTCAGACTGCTGTGCGTTTTCATCTTAGGCATCTTGGGATATCCTCCTTCAAATTGTCTGACAGCTCTTAGCTGTTGTTTTTGGGTGCCAGAATCATAATCATACTCCGGCCTTCGAGCTTCGGAGCGCGCTCGACGGTGCACAAGTCGGCAACTTCCTGGGACAGGCGGTCAAGGATGCGCTGGCCGATCGCCGCATGCGCAATTTCGCGGCCGCGGTAACGGACGGAAGCTTTGACCTTGTCGCCTTCCTTCAGAAACTTGACGACATTGCGGTATTTCGTCTGATAATCGTGCTCCTCGATGTTGGAACGGAACCAGACTTCCTTCACGTCGACGATTTTCTGGTTTTTGCGGGCTTCCTTTTCCTTCTTCTGCTGCTCGTAACGGAACTTGCCGTAATCCATGATGCGGCATACCGGAGGCTTCGCCTGCGGTGCGACGTTCACCAGATCCAGATTAAGGTCGGCTGCCATCTGCAATGCGTCGCGAAGCGACTTAATGCCGATCTGCTCGCCTTCTGCGCCCACCAGTCGAACCTCTCTGGCCCGAATTTCATCATTGACTTGATGTTCCCTGCTAATAATGTGCCACCTCCAATTTGTACTGTCGTGCAAGACGCGCAAACGGCGCTTCAACCCCCGCCGGGGCGGCAGCCGTTCCGCGTCCAATATAAGCATAGTATAAAGCGAAGCCTATACTCTCTTATATCAAACCAAACAAAAAAATGCGGGTTCGCGCGAACCCGCATTCCATAACCGCAATTCACGTCGCCGGCGGCGCAAGGCTGCCATGACGGCTTAAATTCCGAATTACCGCAAACCAGACGGGACGTTCCGAAAGGTGAGAAGCGGGCGCTTCTGCTTGTGCGATGCATTTGTCAAATATCACTTGTAAACTATATCACAGCCTGAAACGGGCTGTCAACACGAACCGCCCGCTACTTGCTCTGCACTTCCTCGATGCGTACGACGCGCGTATGCTGCGTGTGGCTCCACGTTTTGTTGTTCTGGGTAAAAAACGCGTAGAACGTAATCGGCCACCACGAGACGAGGAAAAACGGCAGCGTCAGCAGATGCGCATACATTTTCCACGACTTGACCTTCTCCACCATCATTGCGGCCGGGAACTGCGCGACCGTTGCAATAATAATGACGGCGACCAGCCACCAAGGCAAATAGCTGTAGACGGAATGAATGACGTCGTCGGCCGGAATCGCCAGATCGATCCACAGCACCGCGGTCAGCAGAAAGCCGAGCAGCGTATTGTAGACGGAAAAGGAATAGACGGCGGCGTCGAACTTCACAAGATTGCGTTCCTTAATGCTCGCCCACAGGAGCGGCAGGAAATAATGGCGGGCCACCGTAAAATGCCCTTGCATCCACCGCAGGCGCTGTCTTGCGGAAGCCCGGAACGAAACCGGCTTCTCGTCGTATACTTTGGCGTCGTAGTTCAGCACCGGATAGACGCCGCGGCTTACGCAGCGCATCGAAAACTCCAGATCCTCCACGAGGCTGGTGGCGCCCCAGCCGACTTCCTTCAGCAGGGCGGAATCGAAGCACATGCCCGTTCCCCCGAGAAAATTGCTCATCTTCAGGTTGCGGCGCGACAGCTGCCACAGCCGGTTGCAATACCAGTAAGTAATCGCGTATGCCGCCGTCACCCAGGAGTCGTTCGGATTTTTGGTATCCAGGTATCCTTGAATGACTTGATGGCCCGCGCACAAATCGTCGTTCATCAGCTTCAAGAAATCGCGGTTGACCAAATTGTCGGCGTCGAACATGACGACCGCGTCGTACTGCCTCGGCATGGCCCACAGCTCCTTGAGCATCCACTCAATGGCGTAGCCCTTGCCGCGCAGGTGGTAATTCGTCCGCTCGCACGCGTGAACGCCGAGGCTGCGGGCGATATTGGCGGTGCCGTCCGTGCAGTTGTCGCAAATGACGAAAATATCGTACAGCTCCTTGGGATAATCGAGCTGCTTCAAGTTTTCGATCAAAGCGCCGACAACCTTCTCCTCGTTATGCGCGGCCACCAGAATGGCAAACGACTTTTGCGGAGCGACACGCTTGCTGCTTTTGTTTTTCATAAACCCGAACATCGAGAGCGAAAACTGATACACGGCAATGGCGGCCAGCGTCACTTGAAAAACAATAAACAAAATCGTAAAAAACATGGCGTACTACCCCCTTGACCCCTTTTTCGAATGGCTTGCTTCATCACCGGAAAGCCGGAGCGGCAAGCTTTGTTTTTTGTTATTACGTCTGATCGGCAATTTTCGGTTCAAACGAGCGGGCATCTATTTGGTTTACGCCCGTCTTCGCGAATCGGATTTACTGATTTTCCATCCTAACCGGCTCTTTTGTCAAAACGGGAAAACACCTTAATTGATTCTAAAACTTCCAGAAAAACGCTTGCATTGCGGCTGGATTGACCATTCCCCCCGCTTTGCTTCGCTTCCGTCTTATTCTCAACCAATTGCTTCGTTTTTAGCACCAAGGAACCCATTTTTTGCGGCATCATTAAAATTAATTAATTCCGGCCCGTTAATTCTCCATTATTCGCTTTCCGGCGGCGCCCGCATACTCCGGTTCACGATAATTTATCGCGAATTTAATGCTCAGACAACAAATCAGTGGTAAGATGGGGTCAGCGAAAGCTTCAACCAAGGGAGACGGGAAGGATGACTGGCGATGGAAAGAATGATGGATTGGTTGAGAACGAATGAGGAAAAAATGCTCCTGTGGGCAAACCGGAGAAACTCCGGAAGCAGGCGGTATGCGTTCATCGACCGATGGCTGACCGTCATTACGCATATGGGCGGCGCCACGTTCACGCTTGCAACCGCGCTTCTGGCCGCGCTGCTCGCCGGCGGAAACTGGAGCACGGCCGGATGGAAATGCTTTGCCGCCGTCGTCATCAGCCATATACCGGTAGCCATCGTGAAGAGGAAATTCAAGCGGCTGCGGCCGTATCAGGCGCTCCCGGATGTCAACACCGGCCGGAACCCGCTGCAGGACTCCTCCTTCCCGTCCGGCCATACGACCGCGATCTTCGCCTGGCTGATCCCCTGGCTGCTGGCGGGCGGGTCGCTTATCGTTATTTTGACCCCGATCGCGCTCGTCATTGGCATATCCGTTGCCTGGTCTCGCATGTATCTCGGGCTTCATTATCCTTCCGACGTCGCCGCGGGAGCCGTTCTGGGAACGGTGACCGCCCTGATCGTCCATCTGCTGTGGGCGTCTCCGCCAGCCGCCTGAAAGAATATACGCTCCGCGTTGCTGCAACGCTGATTTCGTTACTTACAGCGCTCCAATATCCCGCGGGCCCGCGGGCGATGCGCCCCATCGGGCATAGACGATAAATCGACATGAAAGGCCATTATGGCCAAAATAAAAAAGAGGACTCAGGTCCTCTTTTTTGTTGCTGCAGCGATTCGTTTCGCTTATTCCGCCTGGCGGCGCAGCAGCTCGCGGTGCTGCCTCAGCGCCTCTTCGCCGATAACCACCTCGACGCGGTGAATGTTTTGCCCCTTCTCCATAAACTTCATTTCATACTCCGTGAAGACGAGGTCTTCCCGCGGGCCGTCCTTATGCAGATGAAGCGAAATGTTCCGCATCGTCAGCTCCATCTCCGCAAAGCTGTTCAGCGAAAATTCGAAGAGCGGCTGAGAATCGGTCTTGAAATGAATTTCGCCCCGTTCGTTCAACAGCTCGATATACCGCCGCAAAAAACGCGGATGCGTCAGTCTCCGTCTCGCATGCTTGCTCTTGGGCCACGGATCGCTGAAATTCAAATAAATGCGTTCGATTTCGCCCGGCGCAAACATCGTTTCGATCCCTTCGATATTCGCGCGAAGCAGCGCCAGATTGGGCGGATTCTGTTCGCCGCGCGCTTCCCACGCCGTCCGGGCTTTCTCGCTGGCCCGCCGCAGCAGCTCGTCGTACATGTCCACGCCGACAAAATTAATATCCGGATAACGGACGCTCATTTCGCTGATAAACCGCCCTTTGCCCATGCCGAGCTCGACGTGGATCGGCCGGTCGTTGCCGAAAAATTCGCGCCAGCGCCCTTTGTAAGGCGAAGCGTCCAGCACGACAAGCTCCGGCTGGCTTTCCAAACTTTCCCGAATCCCTTTTCTGCCTCTTAAACGCATATGTTGCAGCTCCTCTTATACTCTCCTGTGCCGAATGCGAACGCGCATGAGAATGATTTCGTCCTTATTGTGCCCAACTTTGCCGCCTTTGTAAAGCTTGCGCTTCCGGCCGTCGCGGACTAAAGCGGCTGTCCGCCGGGACTTCCCAAAGCTTGCCAGAGGACATGCTCCGTTCGCACAGCAAAGCCGCGGCACGCCGGCCGCGGCTTCTTCGGATCTTCAAGTTGTCGTCAGTTCAACATCTGGTATGGAATCGGAGCGTTGTCCTTGCCGCCCGTCTCGAACGTGTCTTCCAGCACGGACTTGAGCTTTTTCTTGGCTTCGATTTCAAGCTTGTGGTTGTTCGGAAAACGGATGCCCGTCAGCGCGATCAGTTCCTTCACCGTCAGCTCTACCGTTACTTTTTCGTCCCCGTTCGGAATTTTCGTCATATTCATCTCACATCACCTCATCGATTTTTTAAACATCATTTCCAATAAATCGACTTTTTATGTGTGCGGTTTCAACTAGTCCATGTCAGGTATTTTTATTGATTTGTCGCACTTTTAATATAACACATCATGTTAGGTTATGCAAGCATAATTTCTCGTTTCAACGGTTCAATTTCCAGTTTCGCCAATATCCGAACGATATCATGCGGGGCCGGTTTAAACGATGGCTTTTCGGTCCGTTTTTCGTTAAAATGAAGGTTGAATGTCTGGAAAGAAGGGAAAACGATGATCGGACTGGACGCGTCTTTGCAGCCGAGGCTGTGGGGGGACAAGCGGTTTCATACATGGAATTATGAAATGCGGAAGCAATTCGGGAGCAAGGCGTTCAAGGTGACGCTGGATGCCGGCTTCACCTGTCCGAACCGGGACGGCTCTATCGCCGCGGGCGGCTGTACCTTCTGCAGCGCCAGAGGGTCCGGCGATTTCGCGGGCAGCCGGCGCGACGATCTGGTCACCCAGTTCAACAAAATCCGGGACAGACAGCACTTGAAATGGCCGAACGCCAAATATATCGGCTATTTTCAGGCCTTTACGAACACGTACGCGCCGGTCGAGACGCTGCGGGAGTATTATGAGGTTATATTGGAACAGCCGGGCGTCGTCGGATTGTCGATCGCGACCCGGCCGGATTGCCTGCCGGACGACGTCGTCGATTATTTGGCCGAACTGAACGAACGCACGTATCTATGGGTGGAAATGGGCCTGCAGACCGTGCACGAATCGACTTCCCAGCTGATCAACCGCGCTCACGATACGGCTTGTTACCTCGATGCGGTGCGGAGGCTGCGGGAGCGCAACATCCGCGTATGCGCCCATATTATTTACGGCTTGCCGCAGGAAACGCACGGGATGATGCTGGATACTTGCCGCGCCGTGTCGCGCATGGACGTGCAAGGGATCAAGATTCATCTGCTCCACCTCATGCGCAAAACGCCGATGGTCCGGCAATACAACGAAGGGCTGCTGCGGTTTCTCGAGATGGACGAATACGTGAAGCTGGTCGTCGACAGTCTGGAGCTGCTGCCGCCGGACATGATCGTGCATCGGCTGACGGGAGATGCGCCGAAGGAGCTATTGATCGGACCGATGTGGAGCATGAACAAATGGGCGGTGCTCAATGCGATCGACGCCGAGCTGAAACGACGCGGCACGTGGCAGGGCAAGCTTTGGAAGCGGGAGGCGTAGGCGGGATATGGGATTTTTGTCCGTATTGAGCATGGCCCACCAGTGGACGGCCGAGCGCGCGGGAGGCGGCGATGCCGTCATTGACGCAACGGCGGGCGGCGGGGTCGATACGCTGGCGCTCGCCCGGCTGGTCGGCCGCAAAGGAAAGATCTATGCGTTCGATATTCAGCAGGAAGCGCTGGACCGAACGGCGGACCGGCTTCGCGCCGAGCTGGCGGGAGACGCTTCGCCGGATATTCGGCTGCTGCTGGCGGACCACGCGGCTATGGCCGAATATGTCGATCCGGAGGACCGGGGACGCATTGCCGCCGTCATGTTCAACCTCGGGTACTTGCCCGGAGGCGGCGATCCGTCCGTCATCACGAAGCCGGATACGACCTTGGCGGCGCTTGAGACCGCTTTGGCCCTGCTGCGGCCGGGCGGCATTCTCACCTGCGTCCTGTATCCCGGCCATCCGGGCGGGGACGCGGAAGCGGCGGCTGTGGAACGCTGGGCGGCGGAGCTGCCGGCCGCCGAAGGGCGCGCCGCGCTGTACCGCCAGCCGCAGCGACCGTCCGCGCCTTATTTGATCGGCGTGGAGCGAAGCCGCTCCGGCCCGTGCGGCCCGGCTTGAAGACCGGGCCGGCTTTACATATTTTAAGCGTTGCATACAAGAGAGGAGACTGATGATGGCAGTCACAAAAATCGAGCATTTGGGCATTATGGTCAAAAACATTGAAGCTTCCGTTGATTTTTACGTCAAAGTGCTGGGAATGAGACACAAATTTACGATGCCTCACACGAACGGCGTCATCCGCCTGGCGTTTCTGTCGTTCCCTGGCAGCGACGAGACGGTGCTCGAGCTGATCGAAGGCTACAACGACGGATTGCCCGCCGAAGGCAAAGTGCATCACGCCGCCTTTACGGTGGACGATATCGAAGCCGAGTTCGCGAGAATCAAGCAGCTGGGCGTGCCGCTGCGCGATACGGAATTGACGACGCTGCCGGACGGATCCCGCTACTTTTTCTTCTACGGGCCCGACGGCGAGCTGCTGGAGCTGTTCCAGCCGGGCGGCGCCGCGCCTTACCCGCTGCAATTCAAGCCGGAAATGAAAGAGCGGATCTGGGGCGGACGGGCTCTCGAGCGGTTTGGCCTCGAGCTGCCGGAAGGGGCGATCGGCGAAGGCTGGATGATCGGCGACCACCCGAACGGCACGACCCGCGTCGTAAACGGGCCGCTGGCCGGTCTCGGTCTCGATGCCATCCGGGAGCTGTACGGCAAGGAATGGTTCGGCAGCCGCGGCTTCTCGGAAAAAAACGGCCGGTTTCCGCTGCTCATCAAGCTGCTCGACTGCAACGACGACCTGTCCGTCCAGGTGCATCCGACCGACAGCTACGAGCGGCTGCCCGAGGGCGAGCTCGGCAAGACGGAAATGTGGTACATCCTCGACGCGAAGCCGGGCGCCAAAATCATTTACGGCCTGAAGGAAGGCGTCGACCGGGCGGCGATGGAAGCCGCCATTGCGGAAGGCCGCATTATGGACACGCTTCAGGAAGTGTCCGTGGAGGCGGGCGACGCCTTCTATATTCCGGCCGGCACCGTTCATGCGCTGTGCTCCGGCGTCGTCGTGGCGGAAATTCAGCAAAATTCGGATACGACGTACCGCCTGTACGATTACGACCGTCCGGGACTGGACGGCAAGCTGCGCGAGCTGCACGTCGAGGATTCCTTGAATGTGATCGCCTATGAAGGCGCTGGCGCCCGCCGGATGAAGACCGGAGGCGTGAATGCCGGAGAATGGCTGACGATCGCGGAATCGCCTTACTTCCTCGTCGAAAAGGGCGTCGTCGACGGGCCGCTGGCCTTGTCCACAACGCCGGAAAGCTTCGTCATTCTCGTTATCGCGGAAGGGACCGGCGAGCTGCAATGGAACGGCGGATCGCAGGCCGTCAAAGCCGGCGAATGCTTCCTGCTCCCGGCCACGCTGGGCGGCTACTCGCTCTCCGGCCGCATGACCGTGCTGCGGAGCGTCGTGCCGGAGTAAGCGGAACGTTAGAGCGATACAAAAAAAAGCGGCAGCCGGGGACCTCATTCAGAGGTCCATGGCTGCCGCTTTTTGGGTTGCGGGTCCGTTCCGGTCGCCTCACACTCGCTCCAAGGTCGCGCGTGAACTTGCGGCTGGCATCCGCGTTGCTTCCGCACACTTTAAGGTCGCACGTGAACTTACAGCTCCGTTTCGGGCGCCTCACACTCGCTCTAAGGTCGCGCGTGAACTTACAGCTCCGTTTCGGGCGCCTCACACTCGCTCTAAGGTCGCGCGTGAACTTACAGACTCGTTTCGGGCGCCTCACACTCGCTCTAAGGTCGCGCGTGAACCTACAGCTCCGTTTCGGGCGCCTCATGCTCGCTCTAAGGTCGCGCATGAACTTTCAGCTCCGTTTCGGGCGCTTCACACTCGCTCTAAGGTCGCGCATGAACTTACAGCTCCGTTTCGGGCGCTTCACACTCGCTCTAAGGTCGCGCATGAACTTACAGCTCCGTTTCGGGCGCTTCACACTCGCTCTAAGGTCGCGCGTGAACTTACAGCTCCGTTTCGGGCGCCTCATGCTCGCTCCAAGGTCGCGCATGAACTTGCAGCTCCGTTTCGGGCGCCTCATGCTCGCTCTAAGGTCGCGCGTGAACCTACAGCTCCGTTTCGGGCGCCTCATGCTCGCTCTAAGGTCGCGCATGAACTTACAGCTCCGTTTCGGGCGCTTCACACTCGCTCTAAGGTCGCGCATGAACTTACAGCTCCGTTTCGGGCGCTTCACACTCGCTCTAAGGTCGCGCGTGAACTTGCAGCTTGCATCCGCGTTGTTTCCGCGCACTTTAAGGTCGCGCGCGAACTTGCGGCTTCGTTTCGGGCGCCTCATACTCGCTCTAAGGTCGCGCGTGAACTTACAGACTCGTTTCGGTCGCCTCACACTCGCTCTAAGGTCGCACGTGAACTTACAGCTCCGTTTCGGGCGCCTCACACTCGCTCTAAGGTCGCGCGCGAACTTGCAGCTGGCATCCGCGTTGCTTCCGTGCACTTTAAGGTCGCGCGTGAACTTACAGCTCCGTTTCGGGCGCCTCATGCTCGCTCTAAGGTCGCGCGCGGACTTGCAGCTGGCATTTCGCGCTGCTTCCGCGCACTCTAAGGTCGCGCGTGAACTTGCGGCTGGCATCCGCGCTGCTCCCGCGCACTCTAAGGTCGCGCGTGAACCTGCAGCTCCGTTTCGGTCTCCTCACACCAGCTCCAAGGTCGCGCGCGAACCTGCAGCCGCCAAGCGCAAGGTTCCCCGCTCAAAGGCCCGCGGTCTCCGCTGGCGCGGCCTCTGCCCGCAGCATAAACGGCATCGGCTTCGGCTTGCCGCCGTCTTCCGCTCCCAGCGCGTACAACACGATCAGCAGCGTATGACGCTCGCAGTTGACGCGGCCCGTCGCCAGCAGTTCCGCCAAATCGAACGGCATCCTTTCGATGACCGCATGCTTGTGAAGCTCCCGCTCGCCCATGCCAAGCGCCGCGAATTCCGCCGAGACGTCCTCCGGCCGCTCCGCCAGCCGCTTCATCCAGCCCGCCCATTCGGTCTTGTCCATCGTGAACGGCCACCACGTCTTGCGCGGCTTGTAGTTGTGGTTCAGGAAATAGTCGTATTTCATAAGCCCGAGCACCGCGTCCAGCTCCAGCCGGCCCTCCTTCGAGGCCGAGGCTTCCGCTCCCGCTGTCTCTCCCGCCTCCTCGGACAGAAACGCCCACAGCCGCGAGAACAGGTCCTCCAGCTGATGGCCGATCCGGCTCCAGCCGCGGCCTTCCCAGAAGTCTCCGAACCGCTGGAAAAAGTCGAACGGCGACGGGTATACATGCTCGACCAAATAAAGCAGCGTATGATCCATCCGGTGCGCGTTCCAATATTTTTCGAGCACGTCCTCCACCCGCTTGATGCGGACGATGTCGCCGAACGGCATCAAGTCGTTCCCGAGCATTTCGTACGGCGCGCGGTCCATGTAGATATAGCCCCATTGCGCCGCGTCGCGGCGTAATCCGGTGCCGCGCAGCATCTTCAGAAAGCCGAGCTGCAGCTCCTCGGGGCGCAGCGCGAACACGTCGTTGAACGTTTGCCGGAACGTATCGTAATCCTCCAGCGGCAAGCCGGCGATCAGGTCGAGATGCTGGTCGATCTTGCCCGAATCCTTCACCTTCGTAACGGTGCGGACGAGCTTGTTCCAATTTTGCCGGCGCTGCACGGCCAGATTCGTCGGGTCGTTCGTCGACTGGACGCCGATTTCGAACCGGAAGATGCCCGGAGGCGCATGCTCCGCCAAATAATCGAGCACCTCCGGCCGCATAATGTCGGCGGTAATTTCGAACTGGAACACGCAGCCGCGATGGTTTTCGATCAGAAACTTGAACATTTCCAGGGCATAGTCGCGCTTGATATTGAAGGTCCGGTCCACGAACTTGATCAGCTTGGCGCCGTTGTCGATCAAATAGTTCAAGTCGCTTTTGGTCCGCTCGATATCGAAATACCGGACGCCCACCTCGATGCTGGACAGGCAAAACTGGCAGCTGAACGGACAGCCGCGGCTCGTCTCGAAATAAACGACGCGGCTGCCGAGATGCGGAATGTCTTCCTCAAAGCGATGCGGCGAAGGTAGCTCGGCCAAACTCAGCTTCGGACGCGGCGGATTCAGCACGATTTCCTCGGCGTCTCCTTTCCGCTTCCGGTAGGCGAGGCCGAACACCATATGAAACTTGCCGCCGCCCTCCAGCTCGGTCAGCAGATGGTGAAACGTCTCCTCGCCTTCTCCCATGACGATGAAGTCGACTTCCGGAAGCCGCTCCATCCAATGGTCCGTGTCGTAGCTCACTTCGGGGCCGCCCAGCACGATCCGCAGCTCCGGCTTTATTTTGCGCAGCATGTTGATGACGGTGATCGTCTCTTCGATGTTCCAAATGTAGCAGGAAAACCCGACGACGTCCGGCTCCCGCGCAAACAAATCCGACACGATGTTCATCGCCGGATCCTTGATCGTATATTCCGCAATATCGATATCGAACCGCTCGCCGCTGTACGCCTTGAGGCATCGCAGCGCGAGCGAGGTATGAATATATTTGGCGTTAAGAGTGGAAAGCACGACTTTCATAGGAACAAACCTTTCTGGTTACGATTATAAGCCATCCCTATTGTACCGAACTTTCCGCCAAAAAAGAAGCGGCGCCCCGTGTCGCGCGGTTGCGATACGGGACGCCGGCCTAAGCTTAGTCTCGGACGGTAATGTACAATTGATCCTTCAGCTGCATATCGATGACCGGGTAGCGGACCCGCCACTTACCGTCTCCCAGCGCAGTCAGCTCGCCGGAAGCGAGGCCGCGCGGCTTGAAGCCGTAATCGCGCTCGAATGAGACGACAACCTGAATATGCTCGTCGGGCAGCATGCGGTGAAGCTCATGGCCGAGCGTCACGGCCCATATCCGCATTTCGTCGGCCGTTCCGGGGCCGTAATACATGTAATAAAGTGGATCGATATCGGCGCTTAATACGATCCAGCCATCCGCGTCGCGGCTTGCCGCCCAATTCGACAGCGCCGCGCCGCCCTCCGTCGTCGGAATGACCGCATAATGCTCCTTCATCAAGCCGGTCAGCTCGGCGAGCGGTTTGCCGGCCAGCGAATCCGGCAGGCTGGGCTCCAGAAATGCCGGCGTTTTATAATCTTCCTCGGTGATCTCGTCCATCAAGGACGCCGCTTGATAAGCGGACACCGCGAAATTCAGATGAGCGCTTGTTTTCGGCATGCGAAGCGTATTGATGCCGATCAGCTCGCCGTATTCGTTGAACAAAGCGCCGCCGGAACTGCCGCTGTCGATCGGCGCGCTCATCTGGATATAGCTGACGCCGCCGTCGAACGTCAGGTTGCTGATGACGCCGTCGGATACCGTATTTTGAAAACCGAGCGGGCTGCCGATGGCGACGACACGGTCCCCTTTGCGCGCGGTATACGTATAGCCCACTTCCACGGCCGGCAAATTAAGTTTTTCCTTCGTGCGGACAATGGCGAGATCGACGAAATCGTCGTACGCCACTACGCCCATTACCTCGTAGCTGTCTCGATCGACGGTTAGGACCGTAGCGGAAACGGCGTCTTCCATGACGTGATAGTTGGTCAGGACCAAATCCTCGCCTACGACGACGCCGCTGCCGTAGCCGCGGTTGGTGGACAGCAGGACGACGCTCTCATCGTAAAGATCTACGATATCGGTCAGCGGCATCGCCGTTTTATTCGCTTGCTTTTGCAGCCAGTCGTTGTATTCCTGCGTCTGGATATAGGTCCAGGTCTGCAGTTCGACCGCCTTTTTATCTTTGTTCCATTTGACGGAAGCGTCGAGAACGTCTGCCGTATACCGGACGGGTATGTACAGGGTGTTGTTGCGGATCGCGGGCGCCGCGTCCAACAACGCCGACTTGCCGTTCAGGACGGCTTCCTTCTTGCCGACGGTCATGGTCAGCGTCACGCTGCCGCTCCTGACGATGATCGTTTTCGTTTTGCTTTCGTAAGCGAACTTCGCGGACAAGGCTCCGAGCAAATCTTTGGCGGGCGCCATCGTCGTTCCGTTTACCTGATATAGAGGCGCGGACAGTTTCACGGCTTGGCCGTCTACCCACAGCTGCATCTCCTGACGCTCGGAGGCAGCGGCCGCGGCAACCTCGCTTTTGGCGGTGCCGGCGGATACGGCTCCGGACAACGGCGCCAGCAGCAAAGAAGCGGCAAACAATCCGCATACGGCGGTTTTCCACATTTTCGTCTTCATTCGATTTAATCCTCCAGTTTCTCCCATGATCCCCAATCTTTTTGACACTCTATCATCCTACCATTGTGCGGTTCGGCTTGTACAGCCTCTGTATAGTATCGGCCGAACCGGGCCCGGATTAAAGAGAAGGCGGCCCGATGATGACGGAATAATGCTTGAATCTGCGAATCTCGTAACCTTCCGGAACCGCCGGCACGCGGTCACCGTTCCAATAGACGTAAGCTTCTCCGCTGCCGGGCAGCTGCCCGTCCAGCCGATCGAACCGGTATTTGCCGAACGACAGCACCTGGCGGAACGGCGCGTCCGGATCGGCATACCGTACCGAAGACAGAAACTCGCGCGGATCGGTTCGTTCATAAAACAGTACGTAAATATAAGGCATGTTGGCGCTGGCGGTTACGGCAACGCCGCCGTCCGCGGCCGCCGACGCGGAGCGGATCGCTTCCCCGAGCGACTCGTGAAAGGACGGGCCGATCTTGCGCGGGAAGTCCGTAAAGTAATAAGAGGCAAACATGGCAAAATATACGGCAAAAACGGCAACCGCCGCTTTTCCCGCCCGTTCGCGGAAGTTCCACAGCGCCAGCAAGCCGGCGGCCGCGAGCAAAATTAGCGGATAAAAAATAATATTGATCCGGTTAATGTTCATGTCCGCCATAAGCGCCATAGCGGCGGCGACGCCGACCCATAACGCGAGCAGGGCATGAGCCGGAGATCTGTCTTTAAATCCCTTGGCGCAGACGATCCATAACCCGGCCGCGATAAACGGGAGCGAGACGGGATACAAGTAACCGAAAGCGGGAACCGCATTCCACGGCAGACCGTCATGCCCCTTCGCCAGCAGCTCCAGCAAGCGGCCGAGGCGCTCCGGCAGCCCGTCCAGCAAATTGGATTGAAAGGCCGACGACACTTGCTCCACGCGCGGAACCGTCAGCTTCGGAATCGACAGAAAAGGGGTCGTTATCGTATCACCCCCGGCACGGTTGATCAGAACGAACAGCGCGATCGGGGCGGCCAGCGCCGCCGTTACGCCTCCGTACAGCAGCAGCGAGCGAGGCTTGACTTTGCCGTAAGCCCAGAGCAGAACCGCGGCGCATGCCATATAAACGGGGACAAAAAAATAGGCGGTGCCGTAAGCGTACAACGACAGGGCCATCAGCGCGGCAAAGCCGTACAGCCATGCCGGCCGTTCCAAGCCTTTCAGCAGACAGGCGAAAGCGAGCAGCACCAGCGTCGGGAACACATTGGATTCGAGCGCCCATCGGGACATCATAATTTGCCATGGGCAAATCGCGGCAAGGAATGCGGCGAGCAGCGGACCTCGTCCGTCCGGAAAGAGCCTCCCCGCGACGCGGTACAGCGCCCACATGCCGACGATGCCCAGCAGCAGACTGGCCGCCCTGACGGAGTAAACGTTCAAGCCGAACAGCCCGATGAACGGCATGGACAAATACGCATACAGCGCGTTTTGCCCGCTCCCCCAGGCGATCAAATGAACGGGCAGCGATACGCCGTTGCGATCGATGCCGTAATGGAGCAAGGCGTACGCGTCGTAGCCGATGGACGCCTCGTCCTGATTCAATCCCGGCGGCAGCGCCCCCCAGCCGGCGATGCGAACCAGCGCTCCGACCGCCAGCACGATATAAACGAGTTTGTTGCGCCTGATTGTGTCGAACAAGCGTTTGAGCATAATAGACAGAACATCCTCTCCTCCGGACATGAATCGGTTGGAATAACATTTTCCGCCAATACCATTTCGACAAAAAATGGCTGTATCCTCTTGATCAAATCGATCAGTCCCGGGAAAGGGAGCGGCGGACCGCACTGCCGCCATAATCCGACAAAAGCCCTCCGGCCGAATCCTTGGATGCGGCCGGAGGGCTTTCGTACGAGTATCGGCACATGCGGCCGGAGGGGCTTGCGTATGCGTATCGGTATATGCGGCCTGGCTTACTCGGCGTCCGGATTGAACGTGCGTCCGGCAAATTCGGAGTCCAGCATGTAGAAGGCGTTGCTGTCCTTGTCGATGCGCTTCAGCTTGTTGATGATGCTGTCGAACAGCGCTTCCTCTTCGACCTGCTCGTCGATAAACCATTTCAAAAAGTTGATCGTCGCATGCTCGCGGTCGTTCATGGCCAGGTCGGACAAATGATAGAACCGCTGCGTATTTTGCTGCTCGTGCTTGTAGCCTTGCTCGAAAGCGTCCAGGACGGAAGCGTAGTCGTTATTCGGCTCGGGCAGCGCATCCAGGGTGGCGCGCCTTCCGCGGTCGTTCAGAAACTTGTATATTTTCATAGCGTGGAACCGTTCTTCCTCGGCTTGCACGATAAAGAAATTGGCGAATCCGTCCAGGCTGTCCGCGGAGCAGTACGCCGCCATAGCAAGATACACATGCGCGGAATAAAATTCAAAGTTCATTTGTTCGTTAAGCGCTTTGGCCAATGCATCATTCATGATGTGCACCTCACTTCGTTAATTTATATTTATTCTAACATAAGAACACTTCCATTAAAAGCCTGCCGCTTTCCAAAAATTTAAAGAGACGGCCCAAAGGCCGTCTCCGTTAGCGTTCCCGTATTCCGGTTCGTTATCCGATCATTTTTTTGAGCCGTTTGTACAGCTGGTCTGCGGACGGCGCGGCGATCGGCTTTGACTTTACGACTACGAAACATTCCAGCTTGCAGGTTTTGCAGTTGCCCAGGCAATCGCTTTTTTTCTGCTTGATGTCCGGATATTTCTTCTTCATCGCCTTATAGACCGGCTCCAGGCCGTTCTTCATGTTGCGCTTGCAATATTTGATCTTCTTCATCGCCGTCACCCCATGCAGCCAGGCTGCCGTGATCATCATTCTCAATAAGATGATAATCATTATCAACGTCGATGTCAACCCGAAATTTGCTCCAGCAGCGCCTCGATTCCCTTTTGCACCTGCGTATCCTCGCGTATCAGCTTCTCCCGCAGCTTCTCGATCATCCGGTAACCGGTTTTGTCGCTGAATTCGCCCGTCGCCTCCAGCCCTTCATCCGTTTGGAAGCTGCTCAGCGCCTTTTCGGTCGCTTCGTCGAACAGCCCGTCTTCGCCGGCAGGCCCGTATCCGAGCGTCTCCAGCATCGCCTGCAGCGTCTTCACATCGTCCCCGAAGCTGCCCCGCTTCAGCTTGACGCCGGTCGCCAGCGGGCGCAAGGAAGCGTAGGCCGGGAGAGCCGCTTCCACGTCCGGCGTCACGCCCTGTTTATTGATCCAGGTGCCGCCCGGCGTCTTCCATTGCGCTTCCGTCAGGCTGAGCACCGATCCGTCGGGAAACTCCTGAAACGATTGCACGACGCCCTTGCCGTACGTCTTCTCGCCGACGACGACCGCTCCCGCCGATTCCTTCAGCGCCGCCGCCAGCACTTCGCTGGCGCTGGCCGAGTGGCCGTTGACGAGGACCGCAATGGGCACATTCCATTCTTTTGTCTGATGCGACACGTAGGAGATCGTCTGATGTTCGTCTTTGTAGACGACATCCAATATTTTTCGGCCTTTCGGAATAAGCATGCTCGCGATTTCCGTAGTCTGCCGCAGCAGGCCGCCGGGATTGGAGCGCAAATCGAGCAGCAGCCCTTTGAGCGGCCCTTTCTCCTGCAGCTTGGCCAGCTCCGCCTCGAACTCTGTGGCCGTGTTTTCGGTGAACCGGCTGATCGTAACGTGACCGATCCCGTTGTCCAGCAACTCCGACGTTACCGTATGCACCGGTATCGCTTCCCGCGTCATCGTAATGCGCAGCGGCTCGGCCTCGCCGGCCCGCTGCAGCGTCAGCGTGATCGAAGTCCCCTCCTCTCCCCGGACCATCTCGATCAGCTCCTGCAGCGTCTTGCCCTGGACGCCGTTTCCGTCGACGGCGAGTATGACGTCGTCCGGCTGCAATCCGGCCCGCTCCGCAGGGGTCCCTTTAATAACCGATTGAATGAGAAAATGTCCTTCCTCCTGCCGCATCTGCGCCCCGATGCCGTAAAACTGCCCTTCGTACGATTGCGAATACTCTTCTCCCTTTTGCTCGGACAAATATTGCGAGTAAGGGTCTTTCAGCGAGGCTACCATCCCTTCGGCCGCTCCATGCAGCAGCTGCTTCGGCTCGGCCCCTTCCAAATAATCGTCCAAAATCCGCTCGTAAGTTGCGTTCAATTGCTTGAATTCCGGCACCTTCAGCATCGGCGTCTGCGAATGCGCCCACATGATGCCGAGCGCAAAGCCCGCCGCCAGCAGCAATACGGCGCCGAGCGCGATGCCTATCCCCGATTTCGGCTTCGATCCATTGTTCATTCTCCCGCATCTCCTGTTCGTTTCTCGTCTGCCCTTCCCTTGTTCGCCGGCCGTTTTTTCGTTACAATCAACCTTGCACATAACGAACTTGCGGCGCGAGAGGAGCAATACTGCCAGTATGTACAAACTGATTGCGATTGATGTAGACGACACTTTGCTGAACGACGACCTCGTCGTGACGGAAGGAACGAGGCAAGCGCTGGAGGCGGCCGTCGCCCGCGGCGTGACCGTTACGCTTGCCACGGGACGAATGTTCGCATCCGCTCAGCAAATCGCCCGTCAAATCGAACTTAATGTTCCTATTATTACGTATCAGGGGGCGCTCGTCAAAACGCTGCTCGACGGCAAGGTGCTGTACGAGCGCAACGTGCCGGGCGACGCAGCGCTCGAGCTGTACGAAATCGTCAAGGAACAAGGGCTGCACCTGCAGCTGTACGTGGACGATACGCTGTACGGGACGGAGGACAACGAACGAATCCGGGCTTATTCCAAGCAGTCGAACATTCCTTATCGGATCGAGCCGGATTTCGGCAAGCTGATCGGGCGTCCGCTACACAAGATGCTTATGATCGACGAACCGGAGAAGCTCGATCGGCTGGCGGCCGAGCTCCGTCCGCGCTTCGGCGGCCGCGTCCATATGACGAAGTCCAAAGCCCATTACTTGGAGTTTATGCACAAAGAGGGGACGAAAGGCCATGCGCTGCGCTTTATGGCGGAGCATATCGGCTGCCCGATGGAGCAGACGATCGCCATTGGCGACGCATGGAACGACCGCGAGATGATCCAGGCCGCCGGATTGGGCGTAGCGATGGCCAACGCGGTCGACTCCTTGAAGGAGCTGGCGGATTATGTGACGCTGTCCAACAACGAAGACGGCGTCAAGCACGTCATCGACAAGTTCGTGCTGGCAGACGCGCAAGGCTAGACGAGCTGCGGCCGCCGCTGCCGCATCGCCGCCGGAGGCGACGGCTCCAGCCTGACGATGCGGTCGCACAGCGCTTCCGCATCGGCCGTATCGTGCGTCACCAGCACCGAGGTGATGTTCAGCTTGCGCAGCAGCGCGCCAAATTCCTCGCGGATGCCGGCCTTGAGCTCCGCGTCCAAGCTGCTGAACGGCTCATCCAGCAGCAGAAGGCGGGGCCGGGGCGCCAGCGCCCGGGCAAACGCCGCCCGCTGCTGCTGGCCGCCGCTCAGTTCGTGCGGATACCGGCGG
>Ga0065721_10049377_pt1 | contig 35830 bp, 30 predicted proteins | sample Mesricmetagenome_FD_59108 | JGI IMG/M metagenome (GOLD analysis project Ga0065721, IMG submission 59108) | Mesophilic microbial community from rice straw/compost enrichment Sample: eDNA_1 v2 (version 2) | ecosystem: Engineered > Solid waste > Grass > Composting > Bioreactor | place: USA: Davis... | reverse complement strand
GGTTCCGCCGGTGCTCCCCCTGAGCCGCTGGCCGAGCCGGTGCGGCTGAGCACGATGGGCTCGGAGAACGGCACGGCTCTGGTGCTGCGTGCTCCCGGAACTGTTGATATCACGACGCTGGGCGCGATCCCGGGCGATGAAGTGTGGCTCACGACGCAGGCGGTGGACATCTTCGCCGCGGCGGACCCGTCCCGCGGGCCCTCCATATCCGGCAAGCGGCGTCTGCGGATCATCAGCGAGAGCGACCTGATCGAGCAGTTCCGCAGCGAGCTTGCGGGTGTGCGCGAGGCCGCGAAGCGTCTTGAGGCGGATCAGGACCGGCTCGGTCAGCTGCGCGCGGAAGCCGGCAAGGACTCTCAGAAGGCCGGCGAGCAGGCGCAGCGTCAGGCGGCGATCACCGACCGCCTCGGCCCGCTGGCGGACGCGATCGAGCGTCTGGCGAATCGCGCCGAGCGCAATCGTCTGGACGACAAGTCCGTTCAAGCCCTGCTGCGCGACGCTGCGGAGTTTGTTCAGAGCGCCACGGAGAAGTCCGACATCGCCGCGGGCGCGCTGGACCGGCTCGCGGGGATGAGCCCCTCGGAGAGCAGGGAGCAGGACCAGCGGACGCTGGAAGCCGCGCAGCAGGGCGTGCAGGAGGACCTCTCCCAGCTCGCGAACATGCTCGACCGCGGCCAGGACACCTGGGCGGTCAAGCGCGGCATCGAGAAGCTGCTGGCCGAGCAAAAGACCCTGACGGCGCAGACGGCTGGGGCGGACCCGTCGATGAAGGGGCAGGACGCCCAGTCGCTCACGCCCGAGCAACGCGAAGAGCTGACTCGCCTCGCGCAGCGTCAGGAAGAGCTCGCCCAGCGTGCGGGCGCGCTGGTGGACCAGCTCCAGCAGAGGGCCGAGCAGATGCGGCAGGTGGACGCGGCCCAGGCGCAGGCGATGCAGAACGCCGCGGACCGCGCCCGCGAGCAGCGCGTGGACCAGAAGCAGCAGGACGCCGCGGAGCAGATCCGCGAGAACCGCACCGACGCGGCCCAGGAGCAGCAGCGTGCCGCGGAGCGGGCCCTGCAGACCATGCTCGAAGCCCTCGAGCGAGCCGAGCAGCAGCGTGACGAAGCCCTGCGCCGCGTGCTCGCGGACCTCATCGAATCGCTCGACAAGCTCATCCAGCAGCAGGAAAGCGAGCTCTCCCGCCTCGGCGCGGCGATGAACAGCGGCGCGCCGGACAAGACGCTGGACGTGGGCATGATCTTCCTGAACCAGAACACGCTCGGCGTGCTCGCCACGGTGCAGGCGATGCGCGAGGCGGCGCAGGTGGTCGAGTACATCGACTCCGCCTCCAGCGCGCAGGCCGCGGCGATCGTCGCCCTCCGCGCTTCGGACTACCCCGAGGCGGACGCCAACGAGCGCATCAGCCTCGCCCGCCTGAAAGACGCCCGCAACGAAGCGCAGAAGCTGGAGGACGAGGCCGAAGAGCGCGAGGCCGACCGTCGGCGCGAGGAGCTGCGCCGGGCCTACATGGAAGCGCTGGAGCTTGAGGTCGCCCTGCGTGCCGAGACCGCGCCGCTGCTGGGCAAGACGCTCGACCGGCGCGAGCGACAGACCGCTCGCCTGCTCGCCGAGCGGCAGGAAGCCATCCGCCAGTCCCTCGCCGCCCTGCGTTCCTCGACGCAGGAGATGGACGAGGCGCGCATGTTCGACTATGCCCACGCGCGTCTCGACGCGACCACGGCACAGATCGCCAAGACGCTTTCCGAAGGTTCCGCACCCCAATCGGTGGGGCGCGACCAGGGATCGGTCATCCGCATTCTCCAGGGGCTGGTCGCCGCCGTGGAAGAGATGCAGCGCAAGAAGGACGACTTCCGCGAAGAGGAAAGCGGAGGCGGAGACGCGGGCGGAGGCGGCGGAGGCAGCGGCGAACAGCCCCTGATCCCGCCCATCGCCGAGCTGAAGCTGCTCCGCTTCATGCAGGTGGAAGCCGCGGAACTGACGCGCGCCGCGGATGAATCCTCCGACGCGGCACTGGCCGAAACCGTAATGCGCCTGCAGCGTGAATTGGCGGACCAGGCCAAGGCGCTGCTGGAACGCATGCAGGAGGAACAGCCGCGGGTTCCCGCCCCCACACCCGCACCGGAGCCGCCGCAATGACCATGCACCTCCTGGCGCTGCTCGCCGCTCTCGCTCAGCCCGGCTCGCCGGCGCAACCCGCCGAGAAGCCGCAGCCCGCGCCCGCCAAGCCCGCGCAGCCGGAACCCACGCTGGACGAGCTGCTCGGCCTGCCCCAGCCTCCCAAGGCTCCCGGAGAGCCCGCGAAGCCCGACGCGCCGGAGCCCCCGCGTCCGACGGACCCCACCCGCGCTGAGCTTGAACGCCAGCTCTCGCCCGGCGAGGTCAACGACCTCTTCAATCAGGCCGTGACGTTGATGGATCAGACCGCCCTGCGCCTCACCGACGCCCGCGATACGGGCATCGACACCCAGCGCATGCAGGAGGACGTGATCCGCAAGCTCGACACGCTGATCGACGAGGCCAAGAAGCGGCAGAGCCGCAGCAAGCAGCGCAGCAGGACCAGCCAGCAGCAACAGCAGCAGCCTCAGAACCAGGCGCAGCAGTCCAGCCAGCAGGCCGCGCAGCGCAGCAACCAGAGCCAAAACGATGGCCCCGGCCCCGCGATGACGCAGGGCGCGCGCAACGCCTCACCCGGCGGCACCGCCGCGTGGGGCAACCTGCCCGCGCACATCCGCGACGCTCTCTCCCAGGGCCGCAGCGAGCAGTACAGCTCCATGTACAAGCAGCTGACCGAGAAGTACTACAAGCGTCTCGCCGAGGAGCCCAAGCCCGGCGAGCTTCCCCGCCAGCCATGACCCATCAACGCACCATCCCGCTCCTGGGCGCGACGCTCGCCCTCGCCTCCACCGCCGCCGCGGGCATCGGCCCCGTCGGCTACGGGTTCTATCAGGCTCACGCCCAGGCCCAGATTCCTCACACGCTTGTGCGTACGACCACCGTAGCGAGCGCGGCGCAGCCCGGCTCTTCGCGCTCCGCCGCGAACAACCCTGTCGATGACGAGATCACCCCCGAGCTGGACCGTGCCGTGACCCGCGGGTTGTCGTACCTCGCCCGCCGCCAGAACCCCGACGGCTCCTTCGGAGAGCCGCAGTTCGGCCGCGGCGTGGCGGTGACGGCCCTCGCGTGCCTGGCCTTCATGGCCGACGGCAACACGCCCGGACGCGGGGCCTACGGCGAGAACGTGCTGCGGGGCCTGAACTACATCCTCGACAACTGCGCCGAATCGGGGCTCATCGCCTCCGACCAGGCCAACAGCCCGATGTACGGCCACGGCTTCGCGACGCTCTTTCTCGGCGAGGTCTACGGCATGACGCAGGGGGGCGGCGACACCGCCCTGGCCGAGCGCGTCCATAAGGCGCTGGTCAAGTCCGTCCGCCTCATCGAGTCCACGCAGAACGACGAGGGCGGCTGGCGCTACAACCCCGTGCCCTTCGACGCAGACATCTCCGTTACCATCACGCAGATCATGGCCCTGCGCTCCGCGCGCAACGCCGGGCTCGACATCCCCAAGGCCACCATCGACAAAGCCGTGGAGTACGTCCGCGGCTGTCAGAACCCCGACGGGGGCTTCCGCTACCAGATGATGGCCGGCCCCAGCGCCTGGCCGCGTTCCGCAGCGGGCGTTGCCAGCCTCTTCTACGCCGGCATCTACGAGGACCGCAGCATCGACCGCGGCCTGCGCTACCTGATGAACAACGCGCTGCCCGGCGTCGCGGCGGACAACAACGCCATCCACTACTTCTACGGCCAGTATTACGCCGTGCAGGCGATGTTCCTCGCCGGCGGCGACTCCTGGGCCCGCTGGTGGCCCGCGATCCGCTCCGAACTGCTCCGCAGCCAGCAGCCCTCGGGCCACTGGCCCGACACCAGCGTGGGGCCCGAGTACGGCACCGCGATGGCCCTCATCATCCTGCAGATGCCCAAGCGCTACCTCCCTATCTTCCAGAAGTGAACCCTCTGCTCGCCATCCCGCTGCTGACCGCCGTGCTGGCGAATCAGCCCACCGAGCCCACGGCGCCGCCCGAGCCCGCGGAGCGCGTGCTGATCGATCGCGAGCTGATCCAGCAGAACGTGAAGCTCTCGGCCATCGACGGCGAGAGCGTGCGCGTGATCGATGCAACCGGGCGGACGCTCGTGCTGCCGCGGACGCAGGTGCTGGCGCTGCTGCCCCCGCTGAGCCGGCTCGACCCGCCGCACGTGCCCACGCCACCGGAACTGCCGCTCCAGCAGCCGCGGCGGGGCCGCCTGCCGATCCAGGAACCCACCCCGCCCCCGCCCCCCGCGCCGAAGGGACGGCTGGAGCTGACGGACGGCCAGGTGCTCCCCGGCACGCTCACGGCGGGCGCGAACGGCGACTCGATCTCGTGGCGCAGCACGCTGTGGGGCCCGATGGAAGTCCCGCTCGATGTCGTCGCCGCGGTGGTGATCCAGCCCGACCGCTTCGACGCGGCGATGCGCGGCATCAGCCCGACACAGGACGCGGTATTGCTCGCCAACGGCGACCGGCTCGAGGGTTTCGTCGCCTCCCTCGGCTCCGAGGTCAAGCTGGAGCAGGGGGACAAGCTCACGAACATCCCGCTGGCGCGCGTCGACGGCGTGCGCCTGGCGAACCCCGTGCGGCCCGCGCCGGGCGCGTGGGTGTGGACGGCGGACACCGCCGCGGCGGTCTCGCAGATCACGCTCACGCCCGGCGGCACATACACCATCGCGGGGCGCATCCCCGGCGCCAGCAGCCAGCCCACGGCGACCGCGAGCGCGGAGGAGGTTCTGGGCGTGTGCTTTGACGCGGGCGTGCTGCGTCCGCTGGCGGAGCTTCCCATGACCGCCGGGCCGCTGCGCGACACATCCGCCCGCCGGTGGACGAGCCCGCCGGTGGTGACGCCGGGCCTGACGCCCCTGGGCGCGGCGGACATCGAACTGCCCGGCCCGATGCGCGTGGAATGGACGCTGCCCCCGAACGCCACCCGCTTCAGCGCCACGCTCGAGCTTCCCCCCTCGGCACGTCTGTGGGGCGACTGCGAAGCGGTGATCGAGTCCGTCGGCCCCAGCGGCAACACGGCACCGCTGGCGCGCGAGCCTCTGAACCAGGGCCGCCCCGTGGCGCACGTCAACACCCCGTTGAACGGCGCGGCACGCCTGCGCATCACCATCGACCCCGGCCCCAGCGGGCCCATTCAGGATCGCGTCGTGGTGCGGCGGGGCCTCGTGCTGACGCCTAGCGCACCTTGATGAGCGCCAGGGCGAGCACGACCAGAATCACCGAGACGATCCACAGCCGGGCGACGACCTGCTGCTCCGGCCACCCGCACAGATGCAGGTGGTGGTGATAGGGCGCGACCTTGAAGATGCGCTTGCCGCCCGTGGCCTTGAAGTACCCCACCTGCAGCACCACCGAGCCGATCTCGGCAAGGAACACGCCGCTCATGAGCAGGATGAGGAACTCCTGACGCGTCACGACCGCGACGTAGCCGATGATGCCGCCCAGCGAGAGCGCGCCGGTGTCCCCCATGAACACGCGCGCTGGCGAGCAGTTCCACCACAGGAACCCCAGGCACGCCCCCGCCGTCGCGCCGCAGAGCACCGACAGCTCCCCCGCGTTGGCGATGTAGGGCACCAGCAGGTACTGCGCAAAGCCCAGGTCGCCCGCGATCATCGCCAGCACGAAAAGCCCGAACATCACCGCCGCGCTGATCCCCGCGGCAAGGCCGTCCATGCCGTCGGTGATGTTCACCGCGTTGCTCATGCCCGCGATCATCAGCGTGCCGAGGATGATGAACATCGGCATGGAGAGGAAGATCAGCGCCGGGTTGTGCTCCTTCGTCACGGGCTCGAAGGTGCGCTGGAACGGAATATTGAGCACGTGACGCAGGTCCTCCGCCCCCTCGCTGCCCTGCACCACGCCCTGCCCGTAGACAAACCAGCTGATGAGCACCCCCAGGCCCAGCTGGAAGATCAGCTTTTCCCAGGCGTAAAGCCCCTGGCGGCTGCCCGTCCCGCGGCTCTTGGCGGTGAGCTTCAGCCAGTCGTCCATCCCGCCCAGCACCGCAAGCCACACGACCACGACGATGCCGTACTTCATGTACGACACGCTCAGGTCGCCGAGCAGAAAGACGCTCGCGAGGATGGAGCCGACGATGAGAATGCCGCCCATCGTGGGCGTGTTGGCCTTGCTCTGGTTGTGGTGGCGGAGGGCCTCGGCGTCGGTGGCCCCGCTGTCGCCGATCTTCTGCTGAACGAGCCAGCGGATGACGGGCTGGCCCAGCACGATGACGATGAGGAAGGACAGCCCCGCCGCGGCCAGCGCGCGGAACTGGAGCTGGTACATCACGCTGAGAAAGTCAAAGTAACTGGCGAGCTTGAGCAGCATGTGCGAGCGCGTCCTACGCGCGGCCCTCGATGGCGAGCCACAGTCCGTCGTGGCTGTTGGTGTTCGTCGTGGGTTCGATCCGCGTCGCCGCGCCGGCCTGGAGTGTCTTCAAAATCCTTTCCAGCCGCATCCCCCGCGACCCCTTGAGCAGCACGAGATCCCCCGGCCGCAGCAGCTCCGCGGCGTTGGCGTCGCGCCCCTCCTCCAGATCCGTGAACGTCGCGAGCCTTACCCCCGGCTGCGCCTTCGCAAGCCGTTCGCCCGTGAACAGCGACAGCCGCCCCACGAGGATCACCAGGTCCGCCCCCACCGCCGCGGCGGCGTCGCCGATCTCGCGGTGCAGGTCGGGCCCGTGGTCGCCCAGTTCCAGCATGTCGCCGAGGATCAGCACCTTCCGGCGGAAGTCCCCGCAGGAGGCGACCTGCGAGAAAGTGCGCAACGCGGCCAGCACCGACTCTGGGTTGGCGTTGTACGCGTCGTTGATGACCGAAACACTGCCGACGACGCAGCGCTCCAGCCGCATGTCCGCGCCCACGGCCTTTGAAAGCCCCTCGCGGATGGCGTCGTTGTCCAGCCCCAGGCGACGGGCGACGGCGATCGCCGCGGCGGCGTTGCAGGCATTGTGCGCCCCCAGCAGCGGCAGGTCGTAGCAGTCGCGCTCGTTGAAGCAGAAGCGCAGCCCCTCGAAGCGCTCCTCGCAGCGCGTGAGGCGCAGGTCCGCCCGCTCGTGCCATCCGAACGTGATGATGCTGCGGGCCTCGCCGCCCCGCCCGCCCAACGCGCTGACCAGCGGCGCCGCGGTTTCGAGCAGTCCCTCCGCGTCGGCGTTGAGCACAGCAACGCCGCCCGGCCGCAGGCCCGCGAGCAGGCTCGCTTCCTCCTGCACCACGCCGCGGAGCGAGCCCAGCCCCTCCAGGTGTTCGCGCCCGATGCTGGTGAGCACGGCGATATCCGGCTCGATGCACGCGGTGAGCGGGGCGATTTCGCCCGGCGCGTTGGTGCCCACCTCGCACACGAGGTATTGATCCGTGCGCTTCGCGCTGAGGATCGTGAGCGGCACGCCCACGGCGTTGTTGAAGCTCTTGATCGAGGCCGTGCCGCGGAGGCGCGTCCCGAGCACCTGGTGAATCAGCCTCACCGTGGTGGTCTTGCCGTTCGACCCCCCCACCGCGATGACGCGCGTGCGCTCCAGCGTGCGGCGATACGCCGCGGCGAGCTTGAGCAGCGCCGCGCCGGTCTCCGGAACATGGAGCACCGAAGGCAGACGCTCCACGCCCGCGATGGAGGTCGGATCATCCACGATGATGAGCGCCGCGCCCGCGGCGGCCGCCTGCGCGACGTAGCGGTGGCCGTCGGTGTTCTCGCCGCGGAGGGCAAGGAAGGCCTGGCCGGGCCGCAGCGAACGGGAATCGGTGGAGATCCCGTCGATGGGTGCGTCGGCGGTGCGGGCGAGCCAGCTTCCACCGAGCACGGTCTTGATGTTGTCCACCGTCCAGAAGCTCATGTCTCAACGTCCGTGCTTGTGGGGGCGTGTCGGGCGAGGGGACCGTGCGCCGGGGACGCGCCTCGCCTTGGCCTGCGCTGCTTCGGCGCGCGGCGCGGGGCGGCGTTCGGCGAGGATGGCCCGCGCCACTTCCCGATCGTCGAAGTGCGTGCGGATGGTGCCGCCGGCGCCGTCGGGCAGAATCTGCTCCGTCTCGTGCCCCTTGCCGGCGATCACGATGACATCGCCCGGCGCGGCGCCCTCAATCGCGGCACGGATGGCCCGCGCGCGGTCGATCTGCACCGTGACCTTGGGGCGCAGCTCGGATGGAATGCCCGCGAGCACCTCGTCCACGATATCGCCCGGCTTTTCCCGGCGTGGGTTGTCGTTGGTGATGATGACGCGGTCGGCCAGCGTCGCCGCGACTAGGCCCATGCGCGGCCGCTTCGTGCGGTCGCGCTCGCCGCCGCAGCCGAACACCACCCACAGGCGCGGGCCGGGCGGCACGTCCACCGGCGCTCCCGCGGCGTCATGCACATGCACACACGCGTGCCGACGGCCGTCCATCACCGAGCCCACCGCGGTCAGAACATTGCGCAAAGAGTCGTCGCTGTGCGCGTAATCCACGAAGACGCTGATGCCGTCTTCCGGCTCGCTCACGCGCTCCAGACGCCCCGGCGGGGCGCTCACTCGATGCAGGCAGCGGGCAAGGTCCGTCTCGGACAACCCCACCGCATGGCACGCCGCCGCGGCCTGCAGCACGTTCATCGCGTTGTACCGGCCGATCAGCGGCACGCTCGCCTGCACCGAGCCCCAGGGGCCGTTCAGACGGAGCAGCATGCCGTGGATCGACTCTTCCAGAATGACCGCGGTGCAATCCGCGTTGGAGGGCTCGGTCTCCACGCCTACGGCGCAGCGGAGCAGCGGGCCCCTGCAATCCGCGGCGATGCGCTGCCATGAGGCATCCTGCGCGTTGACGATGGCCACGCCGCCCGGCGCGAGCAACGAGAACAGCCGCGCCTTGGCGGCGGCATACTGCTCCATCGTCGCGTGGTAATCGAGGTGGTCGCCGGAGAGGTTCGTGAAGATCGCCGCGGCGAAGGGAAGCGCGTCCGCCCGCTTCTGGTCCAGTGCGTGGCTGGAAACCTCCAGCGCCGCGGCGGTGCAGCCTGCTTCAACCATCATGTTCAGGGTGCGGCTGATCTCGATGGCCGGGGGCGTGGTCATCGAGGCGGGGGCGACCTCCGCGCCGTCGTCCACCAGCACGGTGCCAATGAGCCCGCACCGCTCGCCCGCGGTGTTGAGCATCTGCCAGGCGAGATAGGCGGTGGTCGTCTTTCCGTTGGTGCCGGTGACGCCGATGAGCTTCAGCTTTGACGCGGGGTTGTTGTAGAAACGCTCGGCGATCTGCCCGCACACGCGGAGGATGTCCGTCGCGGCTATGACGGGGGCGGAAAAGCCCGGAGGGCAGGTGAATGCCGGATCGTCGGTCAGGACGGCGACGGCCCCGGCCCGCAGGGCGGATTCGACAAAGGCCTTGCCGTCGGCGTTCGCGCCCGAGCGGGCGATGAACAGCGAGCCGGGCACTACGGTGCGGCTGTCCTCGGTGAGGTCGCAGACGCGCACGCCCGCGGGCTTGCCCGCGACCACGCGCACGTCCAGCCCCGCGATCAGCTCCTCCAGCATCATGACCCGGACGGCCCTCCGTGCCCCAAAGATCGGCACAAGCGTACGCGAGGGATCAATCGGGTTGCTGGCCCCACCCCGGCCGGGTCAGGGCAGGATCAGCATGGCGTCTCCGTAGCTGAAGAAGCGGTAGCGCTCGCGGATCGCCTCCGCATAAATCGCCTTCAGCCGGTCGAGCCCGCCAGAGGACTCAAACAGCGACCCCACCATCGCCAGCAGCGTTGAACGCGGCAGGTGGAAGTTGGTCAGCATCCCGTCCACCCACTTCCACTCATAGCCGGGGGTGATGAAAATGCGGGTGTCCAGCGACGCCGGGAGAGGCTGGTTCGCCGCCGCGAACGCGGCGTAGCTCTCCACCACGCGGGCGGCGGTCGTTCCCACGGCGATGGTGCGCCCGCCGGAGGCCCGGGTGCGGACGATCGCCTCGGCGGTTGTCGGAGGCATGGCGCAGCGCTCCGCGTGGATGTTGTGCTGCTGGACGAACTCCGTCTCGATGGGCTTGAAGGTGCCAGAGCCCACGTGAAGCGTGACCGTTGCCCGCTCCACGCCCTGGGCAAGGAGCTGTTCGAGCAGCTCCGGGGTGAAGTGCAGGCCAGCGGTGGGAGCGGCTACGGAACCGGGACCGCCACCGACCGTGACGTCCGGGTGTGCGAAGGTCGTCTGGTATCGCTCGCGGTCGTAGGCGTCCTGGATATCCAGCCCTTTCGCCTTGCGCGCGGAGAGGATGTAGGGCGGCAGCGGGGTCATGCCGACGCGGGCCAGAACCGCGGCGTCGGGCTCGTCGGCGCTCGGGCCGTGGACCGCCGCGACCCACGCCCCCGGCTCATCTGCCGACCGCTCCAGCAACTCCAACTCAATATCCCCCACCACCACCCGCACACCGGGGCGGAGATGGCCGCCCTTGAGATAGATCAGCCAGCGGCGGGAATCAGAAGCTGCTGGCGCGGGGCCGAGGTACAGACCGGGAAGTCTGCCGTGGGTTTCCTTGCGACGGCCCTCGAACCGGGCGGGGATGACGCGGGAGGTGTTGAGGACGAGCAGGTCGCCACGACGGAGAAACCGGGGCAGGTCGCGGACGATGCAGTGCTCAAGGAGAGAAGGATCGGTGCGGCTGACCACAAGCAGGCGCGCGGCGTCCCGCGGCTCGGCGGGCGTCGCCGCGATGAGATCGGACGGGAGATCGAAGTCCAGCTCGGCGGTCGGAAGCACGGTGGAGGATATTGGATGGCGTGCCGAAAGCCTTCCTTCCCGGAAACAGGGCTTTCAAAAAGAGAAAGGGCGGGCCTTCAAGCCCGCCCCCTTCAAAGACTTGAGTCTGTTTACTCGTCAGCGGCCGTAGCGGCGGACGACGCCCTTCACGATGCCCTGCACCTGGCAGAACTTGACCCGGATGGGCTCGAACTGAGGGTTGGCGGGCTGCAGGCGGATGTGATCCTCTTCCTTATAGAAGGTCTTGAGGGTCGTGGAGCCGTCGGGCAGGAGCGCCACCACCTTGTCGCCGTTGTTGGCGACCTGGGTGCGCTCGATGAGGACGAAGTCACCGTCGAGGATGCCCTCGTCCCGCATGGAGTCCCCCTCGACCTTGAGGGCGAAGGTGGAGTTGGTGCCGCGGTTGGGCGGGCAGAGGACCTCGGCGAGGTCGATCTCGTCCTCGTTGGCAACGCGCTCGATGGGGTTGCCCGCGGCGATCTTGCCGACAAGCGGGAAGCGGAGCGGGCGGGCCTCGTCCGGGACGGCGATGCCCTCAGCAATGGACAAAGAGCGAGCCTTGTTGGGCTCCCGCACCAGCGCCTGCTTCTTGATGAGCGCCTCGACGTGCTCGAACACGGTTACCTTGCTGACCCCGATCTCGTCCGCGAGTTCTTGCATGGTCGGGGAATACCCCTTGCGCACGCGCCAATCGCGAATCAGTTGAAGAATGCGGAGCTGCTTGGGTGTCAGGTTCATGGCAAGGCCTTTCGAGAAGCGACGTCCATGTCTGCGGTGTGACCGGACCGGTCCCGGGTCCGGCATCGAAGGTTGCGCCCGCCGAAGCGGGGGTATTCCAAAGGAAGCGGCGCGGACGTGCGAGCGCCGATGCGAGAGCCGCGCGCTGATTCGACAACCGGCGTTCGAGCACCGCGAGCAGCCCCACCTGCTGGGCGAGCTGCATGCGCGCGTCCGCCGGCGCGGGGACGGAAGCTGAAGGGGTGAACACCCGGGCGATGGACCGGACCAGCTTGGAGGAGTTCGCCGACAGGGGGGCAAACTCGCTCACGTAGTCGCCGCCGGGACCAAGTCGCAGGATGGCAGAGAGCATCGTCATGGTTGGTTTCCTGAGAAACCTTCAGGCGGGGCCCGAACGCCACGGGCTGACCTGACTCCACTGTTATCGTGCCTCCGGCGACGACCCGATCAGAATTCTGATCGGTTTGTTCGGGTAACAGTAGCATACCAAGCCCCTCACTGCAAGGGCTATGTTGGGATTCTTGTGGGGAGACCCTTCGGTTCCCTCAAAATCGCAGGAAGTGCCTTCACGCCCTTCTCAGGGGTGGTTTATCGAACCCTCTTCAGGCGTGTGCCCGCCCGGGCGATGCGCTTCTGCACTTCCAGAAGGGTGATTTCCATCCTCAGCCGGGCGGGGTCGAGACCCGTTTCTAAGCACAGCTCTTCCACGGTCTTAGGTTCGACGAGGGCGTTCAGGATGAGTTGGTGATGCTCCGGGAGCGGAGGCGGGGGCGGGGGTAGTTCAGGCGCGGGGACGTCGGGGTTTTCAAACAGCCCATCGTCGGAGGGCGGGGTGTAGCGCGCGGCGTGGGTGCCGGCGTGCTGGTGACGGGCCTGCGACTCCAGGGCGTGGATGACATCGCCGGGGTCGGTGACGAGAGCCGCCCCGCCCATCTTGATCAGCTCCAGCGTGCCGCGGCTGTAAGGCGAATCGACGCGCCCGGGCAGGGCCATGACCTCACGCCCGTGCTCCTCCGCGGCGAGGCGTGCGGTGATGAGCGCCCCGGAGCGGTGGCCGGCCTCGATGACCAGAACGCCCAGGCTGAGGCCGGAGATGATGCGGTTGCGCGCGGGGAAGTTGTCCGGCGAGGGGGCGGTGTTGAGGGGAAGCTCGGAGATGACCGCTCCGTTCGCGGCAATCTGCTGAAAGAGCAGCTCGTTCTCCGGTGGGTAGCAATGGGCGAGGCCGCAGCCGAGGACGGCGATGGTGCGGCCGCCGCTCTGGAGCGCGCCGCGGTGCGCGGCGGTGTCGATGCCGCGGGCGCCGCCGGAGATGATGGTCAGGCCCGCACGGGCGAGGACGCCGCCGAATCGCGAAGCCTGCTCCAGGCCGTAGGCGGAGCACTGGCGTGAGCCCACGATCCCGACGCTGTACTGGTCGGGGCCGGCGGGTTGGAGCGAGCCTTTAACATAAAGGATCGGGGGCGCGTCAGGGATTTCGGCGAGGAGCGATGGATAGCCGGGCTGATCGATGGTGAGGATCTCGACGCCGAGCTTCGCGGCGTGCTCAGCTTCCTCGGCGGCAAGGGCTTCGGAAGCGCGCAGGCCCTGGGCGATCTTGGCGGCGCTGCCGCGGCCTATACCCTTGATGGATTCGAGGTCGGCGGGGCTTGTGCGCAAAACTTCGGAGGGGCTGCCGAAGCGGTCGAGCAGGCGCGCGATGAGGATGGGCCCCAGGCCGGGCGTCAGCGTCAGACGCAGCAGGTCGAAGGTGCGGGGGTCCACGCCGATATCTTACAGAACCCCACCGGCAGCACCCAGCCCAGGGGAATGATCAACGGGCGTCGAGGGTGTCGTTGCGGGCGGCGGTGCTGTAGGGTCGGGAGGAGCTGCGGTCGTCTGGGTCGAGGATGCGGGCGTAGACCCTGATCGCGCCGGTTGTTGGTACGGTGGTGGCGACGCGCTGCTCGACGACGACCTGCGGGTAGAGGAATCCGGGGTTCGGGCGGCGGAGCGAGATGAAGACGGCGTGGTGGCGGTACTGCTCGGCGACGCGGTCGAGGGAGACGACCCATCCCGGCGTGGGAGCCTGGACGACGACGTCGTACTCGGGCTTGGAGGCGTCGAGCGTGAGCGTCGGGCCGCGGTAAGGGTCGGAAGTTGTCTCCGGTAGAGATGGACGGCTCTGGCAGCCGATCAGAGCAAGGAGCAGTGCCGCGATGAAGACAACGGCGGAGAGACGACGAATCATGGGCAATCCCTTTCCGAAGGGTGAGCATACTGGGAAAGTTCGAGAGCCGTGATGAACGAAACAGGCCTGGTGCAGCGCGTGAGTTCGGTGATCCGTCCCTGGGCGTGGATGGCGCCGGCGATGGTGCTTGCGGGCGTGCTGGCGGGCACGCCGGGGTGCCAGATGACCGCGCCGGTCGCGGGCCCTGAAGTGCGCAAGGAAGCCGCGCCCACGCCGGTGACCTTCCGGCAGGAGCCGGAGATGCGCGTTCGCGTCGAGCGCGGGGCGTCGAAGAAGCGGGTGTCGGGCCCGGAGCGTGTGGTGGCGCGCCAGGTTGGAACGGCGGGCAAGACGGTGGTGTTGCGGACGCCGCTGACGGTGACGAGCGGGAGCGCCGGGCTGGTGGTGCTGGACGGCTCCGGGGAGCGGGAGGTGTGGCCCTTCGGGAGCGAGCTTGAAGTGATGACGACGGAGGCGGACCCGCTGACGCCGGTGGCGCAGCCGCTGGTGGTGGACGGGGCGAAGTTCCCCGGCTTCGTCACCTTCCGCCCGCTGTGGAACGAGAACCCCTCGCGGTTCGACGTGATCGTGACCATGCCCATCGAGGCGTACCTGCCGGGGGTGGTGACGCACGAGCTGCTGCCCAACTGGCCGCGTCAGACGAATGAAGCGCAGGCAGTGGCGGCGCGCACGTACGCGCTGCACGAGCGCGGGCGCGCCCGCGCCGAGCGGCGTCCCTTCGACGTGGAAGCGACCACCGCGGACCAGGTGTACGGCTCCTACACCGCGCGGGTGGCGGTGGATGCCGTGCAGGCCACGCGCGGGATGATCCTGACCTACGAGGGCAAGGTGCTGCGGGCGTACTACAGCAGCCAGTGCGGCGGGCGTCCGGCCTCCGCGGCGGACGTGTGGCCCGTCGAGTACTCCTTCAACAAGGCGCGCCCGCTGCAGGGCCAGCCGCGGCAGGCGTACTGCCAGCGCTCCAGCCTCTACCGGTGGGAAGTGACGCGCCGGCTGGACGACGTGAACCAGCGGCTGCGGGCGTGGGGCAAGGCCAACGAGCACCCGGTGGCGGGCATCACGCGCGTCCGCGCGATCGAAGTGCTGGAGCGCAACGCGGCGGAGCGGCCGAACCGCTACAAGCTGACGGACGACCGCGGCCGGACCTTCGTGCTCAAGGCCGAGGAGCTCCGCAACGGGCTGAACCACCCGGTGAACGGCCTGCCGCCGATCACGAAGGAAAACCGCGTTCACAGCGGCGACTTCGAGGCGGAGGTGTGGGCGGACCAGGTGCGGTTCATCGGGCGCGGCTGGGGCCACGGCGTGGGCATGTGCCAGTGGTGCGCCAAGGGCATGGCCGACCAGGGGATGGACTGGCGCTCGATGATGGAAGCCTTCTATCCCGGCGCGGAGATCGTGAAGGCGTACTGACGCGAGAGCGCGGACAAGCCGCGCGGGTCAGTTCTGCGACTTCGCCCGCTTCTGCTCGTAGTACTTCTTCACGCTGCTCCACCAGACGGGAAGCTGCGCGGAGGGGTTGCACTTCTTGAACCACGACTCCATCGTGGGCATGCGCGGCTCAAGGTTCAGGTAGTTGAGCGGGGCGTAGGTCGTCCAGGTGGTCCACATCGGCTCCTTGTCGTCGAGGACCTTCTCCACCCACCGCCAGAAAGTCCGCGGGCTGATGCCGTCCATCTCGGTCATCCACCAGTCGGTGCCGAAGATGGTGCGCTCTGCGACCTTGGGGTCCTTGCGGGCGTGCTCCACGAAGGGCTTGAGCAGGCGCGTGAACCACTTCTCCTCTTCGCCGGAGTAGTAGGCGATGTCGCTGTAGAGGTTGGGGTACTTGGGGTTCTTGTAGAGCTCGATGATCTTGGAGTACCAGTCGAGGGGGTAGCGCGCGGCCCACTGGTTGAGCCACGGGGCCCATTCGTTCTTGAGCAGGGCGTTGATGTGCTCAAGCACCTTGACGCGCATCTCGAACTTGCCGACGGAGACGAGCTCGTTGGCGCTGGTGAAGCTGTAGCCGAGGATGGAGTGGCGCTCGACGCCCGCGAACAGCATCTCGTAGCTTCTGGTCGACCTGTTCCAGTAGCTCCAATCGGGCTTCATGACATCCAGCTTGCCCTGGAGCAGGTCGTCGGCGAAGGAGTGGCAGCAGCGGCGGAAGAGCTCGTCCTTGAACCACTTGCCCGAGGCGACGCAGGGGTTGGTGTAGAGGTCGTAGATGGGGCCGCCAGTTTCGCGGGTCCAGTCCTTCTCGACGTTGTCCCAGGCGTAGGCCTTGCGTCCCCACTCTGCCTGCAGCTCGTCCCAGAGAGCAGGGTCGAACTTGCTCTCGACGAACTTGGCAACGGCGCTGACGCGCCCGCCGCTGTGCGCAAAGCAGAGGCGGAGCTTGGGGTAGTCCTTCAGGACCGGCTCCCAGGCGTAGGGAGATACGGTGTTCTGAATGTAATGGCAGTAGTTCGCGGCGGCGATGCAGGCGAGCCACGCCGCGGTCTCGGCGAAGTATTCGGCCTGCATGCTCCCCGTGTACTCGCCGGGGCGAAGACGGGCGGGCATGCTCGGGATATCGGGGTGGCCCTGGTGGTAGATGAGCGGAAGCTCGAACGCGAAGGCGGGCGGGAAGCCCGTGGGGCTGGTGTGGTTGAGGACGGGCACGTCCTTGTCGCAGAGGTAGCGGTACAGCTCGTGGAGCTTGGCGTCGAGCTGGTCGCCCTTGTCGGGGTACAGGAGCCTGTTGCCCATGGGCATCCAGCCGCAGCGGGTGTAGAGCTTGACGCCCGCGAAGCCCAGGTGCTCCAGCGCGTACTGCACGACCTGAAGCGGCGTACGAGATTCACCCTTGGGCGGGCAGACGGCCCGGCGCGGATCGAAGGGAACGAAGGCCCAGACCTCGCCGGGGAAGCGCGCGGCGACCTCGGCCAGCGCTTCGACGGTGTACTGAAGACCCTCGCGCTTGCCCCAGAAGTAGTTCTTGCCCGGCGGATAAAACCCGTCGGGGTCGGGCATGCACCGCGGCGTGAGACCCGCGGCCCAGAGCACGGCGTTGACATTCGGCAGCGGCAGCGGCGTATAGCCCAGGTCCAGCAGCAGCGAGACGCATGCGCGGGCGTCCTGCCGCCAGACGTCCCGCAGGCAGACGTCGGCGTTGTCGCCGTCGATGCCCGCCGCGTGGGCCAGGCCCTTGTACTTCGATGCGAAACTGCTCAGGCGGGCCAGCTTCGTGTCGGAGCGGGCAAGGCCGATGTCGAGTATCACGCCCTGTCCGACGCCGAGATCGATGGCGTTGTCCTTGCCGATCGCCGGCGGCCAGGTCTTCTGCGAGCACTGCGCCACGGACCGGGCCTTGAGCGTGTGATAGTTGGGAACCCAGCCCCCGTAGGCGCGGTTCGTGACGAACTTCCAGGTCTTCACGCGCGTGCTGGGGGGGAAGGTCTGGCTCGTCGCACCGTTCGTCCCTTCGAGCACGATCACCACCTGCCCGTCCTGCGACCACTCATGGAAGCGGTCCGCGGTGGTGAGGCTTGAGCCGAAGAGGTGGCAGTGCCCGTCCACGCATGGAAGCTGCAGGCGCGTGTTCAGCGTGTTCGAACCGCCCGCGTCACCTTTACCGACCGCAACGTCACCCACGGCGCTCCCCCACGTTCGACTTGCGGTACCAGTCTTCGAGCTTGTCCTGGGCGGCGTCGTCGAGCTCGTCCTTCACTTCAAGCTCCGCTTCGGCGAGGAACTTGCGCACAGCTTCGATGAACTCCTCGCTGGAATAGTCATCCTCGCTGCCCGCGGCGAAGCCGAGGGCGTTGAGCCGCTGCTTCTGGCCGCGGATGGTGGTCACCGGATCGAGGCCGCCCAGATCAAGGTCGTAGTGGCGCTCGCGGTCCGCGGGGCCGACGATGAGCTTGGCGCGTCGTGCCCGGGGCGGGATGGCAACCTCCAGCTTGCCTTCGCTGTCGGTGTGGCCCTTCTTCGTGCTGCCGTTCTCGAGGATGAGGCGGAAGGGCTGGTTCTTGAGCGGCTCGTTGAACTCCAGGATCGTCAGGCGGAGCTTCGAGGGCACGCCCTTGCGGCGGAAGCGGTGCTTCTGCTCGGTGGCGCAGGAGACTTCCTTGATCACGATATCGGGGATCGTGACCTTGTCGCCGGGGAGCAGGACGTTGGGGTCCTTGCGTGTGTTCTTGAGCGTGCGGTTCTCGGGAAGGTTCCAGAGCTTTTCCCAGAAGTGGCCGTGGGCCTCGGCGATGCTGGCCATGCAATCGCCGTGGGCGACAACGTAGTTGCCCTCGCCGACGGGGGCGCGGGGGTTGGATGAAGCGTTGGTGTCGGGCATGGCTCAGGGTGCCGCGGGCGGCTGCGCCGCGGCTTTGCGGGCCTCGTCGATCTCCGTCTCCAGGTAACGGCGCTTGGAGACGCGGAACTCAACCTTGTGCTTGGTGATGGTGAAGATGACGTACGCGGCAATATCACAGACGCGCACCTGCACCGGCTCAAAGTCCGCCGCCGCGGTGTAGACCTCCGAGCGCTTGTCCAGGAGCTTCGCCAGCGTGGGGACGACCCACGGATCGGCCATGTACTCCGCGGCTTCGAGCCAAGGCAGCGCGGGCGGGCCGTCCGCCGCGGCGAGCTGCAGCTTGAACCAGTCGCGCGAGGGCTCGTGCCCCATCTTCGCGAGGCCGATCTGGACGCCGTCGCGGACTTCGGGCTCCTTCACCAGCGGCAGCGCGGTGGTCCAGAGGCGGATGTCGTTTTCATCGCCGATGCGGCCGGCGATCTTGGGGATTTCCACGCGCACGGCGACCTCGGTCGAGTGGTTGAACGCCGCGAAGAGCTTGGCGCCCTGGCCGCGGGGCGGGTGGTTGTGGAGCAGGACCGCGGCGCGGGAGGCGACCTGCGAGTCTTCGTCGAGCAGGGAGCGCACGCCCGCCTCGATGGCGTCGTCGCCGCCGACGGCATCGAAGCAGCGGATGGTCATGAGGCGCACGTCGGGGTCGGGGTCCTCGAGCAGCTTCTTGAGGGTGGGCACGGCGGACGCGCCCATCTTGGACGCGGTGGCGATGGCGTCGGAGGCTCCGCTTTGGACCTGTGCCGTGAGAGTTTCTGGGGTCATGGGCGTAGCCCTCTGGGCGGGTGTATTCCTGTGGGGAGGCGGTGCGGACTGAGGCTGAGCAAGTGCGACAAGGGGGATGAAGAGGGCGGCGAGAAGCATTCAGAACCAGTTGTTGGAGTGGATGGCGTTGCGTGCGGTGGCGCACTCGCCGTCGCTGCTGTGGTGCGCGTGGTTCTTCATGGTGAGCAGGCAGCCGCGGACGGTGTCGCCGTAGCCCACGTCGTTGAAGCGGGGAACGGCGATGCCGTTGGTGCCGCCGGTGATATTGGACAGCGGGTACATGAGCTGACGGCGGCCGTAGGTGTCCTTGACAGGGTTGTCGGCGTTGCGTCGCTGCACATGCGCGAGCCGGAAGAAGTGGCCGACCTCGTGGGCGAGCGTGCGGGCTGTGAACTCGGGATCTCGCGGCGAGCCGTGCGCCTGGGCGGCGACGATGATGCCGGTGTCGTCAACGCCCCACTGGTCGGCGGTCTGACGCGAGATGCCCAGTCCCACGACCGTGTTGCCGTTGGCGTTGGGAGCAAACTCCTGGATGATGTACCAGTTGATGGACTCGTCGCGCGTGCCCGCGGGCAGGCTCAGGCGCGTGCGCTGGAGGCCCAGCAGGGTGCGGACCTCCTGGAGCCACGTGCCTGTGTTGATGTCCATGAAGTTCACGCGGTTGCTGGGCAGGCGGACGCTGTCGGCGACCGTGGGCGCGATGCGGAAGTCGATGCCGCAGGGCCGCCAGATCGCCCGCAGGCGGCGCACCATGTCGTCGATGGGCATGGCCGGGTTCACACCCGTCGTGGTGGTCGAGTCGATCCGCACGATGTGGGGCGTGAGGGTGACGCGCAGCAGCCGGTGCACGCGGACGTCGGCCTCGGCGAGGATCGGCCCGCTCGCCGAGCCGAGGTGGATGCGCAGCGCGGCGGTGCCCTGCGCCATGCCGGTGACCCAAAGCTCACCGCTGGACGGGAGCGGGCCGCCGTTGGTCGCGTTCACCTTGAGAATGGAGGGGCTGGAGCTGCTGGCGTAGAGCGGGGCGCTTTCGTCGATGTCCTCGGCGACGACGGCGACGCGGACGGAATCACCCTTGACCACGCCGAAGGTCGGGCCGCGGACGTCGGTGGATCCCCAGGAGGACGGGCGCGTGCCCATCTTGTAGCCGCGGTCGTCGATTTCCGGAGAGTCGATGTGCGGAAGCTGGCCGTGGTTCCAGCGGCGAAACCTGAGGGGGACAACGATCCGCCATTCGTCGGTGGCGACAACGTCGATCATGACTGCGCACTCCCTCCCACGGCGTCGTTCAGGGCCCTCCGGGTCTGATCGCCCACCACGGAATCAAACGAGAGCCCGGCGTCGATCTGGAAGTCCTGGATGGCCTTGTCGGTGCGGCGGCCCATCGTGCCGTCCACGCCGTCGCGGGTGGGCCCGCTGGTGCCGAGCTGATAGCCGAGCGTGCGCAGGCGGCGCTGCACGCCGATGAGCTCGCCGGCGGGCTCGAAAGGCTCGTCGCGGAAGGTAAGGCGGTACTGAGCGACGGGAGAACCGGAGACGAGCAGCTCCAGAACGGTCTCGGTGTTGGGGCGGCACTGGACGGCGATGAGGCCGTCTTCCTCGGTGGTGCCGGACTGGGTCTCACGGCCGTCGGTAAGGACGCGGTATTCCAGGCCGCTGATGCCGCGGGAATCACCCTCGGGCACGCCCGGAGACTTCTGAAAGTAAAGCTCCATCGTGCGGATGTTGAGGGTGTTGTGCGCGCTGGCTCCGTGGAAGAGCCTGGCGATGTGCTCGAAGATCATTGGCCGAAGACCTCCTTGAGCTTCTGGCGGAAGGCGTCGTCCACCCGGCCGCTCACTTCAAGATCATGGAGGGTCTGGAAGCGCTTCACCGCGCCTTCGAAGTCGGCATCGACGTTGTAGCCGAGCTGCTGCAGGCGCTGGCGGACGCCGATGTCGGTGTCGATGGGGTTGAGAGCGCCCAGGGCGAGGTAGAAGCGGCGCTCGACGCCCTTGGTCTTGATGCGCAGCTCGCCCTCGACGGCCCCCGCGGGGATGGACTCCTCAAGGAAGCCGTCGGAGTCGGTTTTGCCGTTGCGCGAGCGGCCGTCGATGATGAGGACGTAGTCGGTGTTGGCCTGGGCCTCGTCGTCCACGAGCACGCGGAGGCGAAGCTTGCCGGGGACGCCCTTGCGGCGGAAGCGGTGCTTCTGCTCGGTGGCGCAGGAGACTTCCTTGATCTCCTTTTCGGGAATGAAGATTTCGTCGCCTTCCTGCAGGACGTTGGGATCGCCGCGGAGGCGGCGGAGCTGCTCGTTCTCCGGACGATCCCAGACGGTCTTCCAGAAGAACCCGTATTGGTCGGCGATGCTTAACGCGCACTCGCCCTGGCTGACGCGGTGCGTAGGCATGGCTCAGGCGGGCTCCCAGGCGTCTTTGTCGAGCTTGGGGAAGGTGACCTTCACGCTTCCGGGCTCGAGGCCTTCGACACGGGCGAAGCCCTTGTCGTCGAGCGTTCCGGTGTGGACGCTGCCGTCGGGCATGGTGATGCGGTATGGCTCGCCGGGGATGGGCTTGTCGTCCATGTCCACAAGCTCGATCTCGATCCAGGTCGTCTTGACCTCTTCGCCGGACTCGGGCTGCTCGCGGGGCTTGAAGGGCTTGACCTTCTGCTCTGTGAGGGACGCGGCCTGGCGCTCGGCCTTGGCCATCTGGATCTTCGCGGCTTCGCCGGGATCGGCGACCACCGGCTCCTCGGGCGCGACGGGCTCCGCCGGCGCGACGATGGAGGGTTCCTTGACAGACTTCGGGCTTGCCATGGCTTCTCCCTCCTGTTACCCGATCATGACCGAACCGCCCTTGACGAGGCAGGTGCCCGAGCCCTCGAACGTGGCGACCGAACCCTTGAAGTCTGCGGGGCCGTCGGACTCGACCTTGACCGTGCCGCCCTTGGCCTCGAAGGCCGAGGCGGCCTCGATCTTGCAATCCATGCTCGCCTTGATCTTGGTCGCTTTGGAGGTCTCAACCGTGAAGTCGCCGGTGCTGATGTTGATGCCGCTGCTGTCGATGGCGATGTAGGAGTTTCCGACCTTCAGCGTGATGTTTGAGTTGCACTCGATCACGAGCGTGTCGGCCTTGATGGAGATCTGTTTCGCGCACTGCACGTTATGATCGCCGCCGATCTCCTGGTGCACGTCGCCGTCCACCTGCACCGACTGGCTGCCGATGATCTTCACCGCCTCCTTGCCGTTGACCTTGAGGTTGCGATCGTTGCCGATCTCCTCCATGTGGTCGTTGTCGACTTTGATCGAGCGGTTGTGCTGAATCTCGGTGTGGCTGTCGTTGACGATGATCTCGTGGTGATCGTTGCCGATCTTGACCTTGCGGTCGTTCTTGACCTCGATCTCCATGTCCTTCTGGGCATGGATGTAGATCTGCTCGCTGCCCTGCTTGTCCTCGAAGCGCAGCTCGTTGAAGCCCTCGCCGCCCTTGCTGGTGTTGCTCTTGATGGTGGAGATGGTCTTGCTCTCGGGCAGGGGGTAGGGCGGCATGCACTCGCCGTTGTAGACGCGCCCCGTGATGATGGGCCGGTCCGGGTCGCCCTCGAGGAACTCGACGATGACCTCCTGATCCTTGCGGGGGATGAACATGGCCCCCCACTTCTTCCCGGCCCAGAGCTGCGCGACGCGAATCCAGCATGAGCTGGTGTCGTCGGAGGCGCTGAAGCGGTCCCAGTGGAACTTCACCTTCACGCGACCGAACTCGTCGGTCATGATCTCCTCGCCGTCGGGCGCGGTGACGATCGCGGTCTGCGGCCCGTTGATGATGGGCTTCGGCGTGATGCGGCGGGGACGGATCTGCACGTCGGCCGGGATGCAGGTGAACCGGCTCTTGAACAGCTCGGTGGGAATGTTGGTGCGCTGGCCGAAGGAGTCCTCGGTGACCTCGCAGACCATGGAGGTGATGACGTAATCGCCCTCATGATCCGGCCGGGGCGGGTTGGAGAGGGTGAACTTGCAGCCGACGGTCAGGCCGCGGGCGTCGGACTTGGCCCGGCCGATGCAGTGGTGCATCGCCAGCTCTTCGATGCGCACGGCGGCACGGGCGTCGCCCTGCACCTTCTCGATGTAGTCGCCGGGATAGTCGAAGACTTCCATGTCGGCGAAGGCGTGCTTGGCCTTCAGCTCCTTCTCCGCGTTGAGGTCCTTGCCGGGAACCTTGAAGTCAAAGTCGAGGAGGGCGTGGCGGCCGGGCATGACCCGCTTCTCCAGCGACCACTCGGTGATGCCCTGCAGGTCCATGTGGTCGCCGGCTTGACAAGGCACCGTCTCGTAGTTCTCGACCTCGGTGTGGGCGCTGGGGGAGTCGGCGAGGACGAGCTTGTGCTTGCCGTCCTCGTGCTGGAAGAAGTAGTAAATGCCCTCGTGCTCCATGAGGCGGGAGACGAAGTTGAAGGCGGTCTCCCGGTACTGGACGACGTACTCAAGCTTCTGGTAGTCGCCGGTGAGGGCGTCTTCGACCATCTCGCTGCAGCCGAAGTCGGCGAAGACCTCCTTGATGATTTCGGGGATCGACTTGTTCTGGAAGATGCGGCAGTCGGCGGAGCGGGTCAGGAACCAGAGCCAGGGGACGATGGTGGCGTAGTAGATGTTCGCGGAATCGCCGCTGCCCTGCGCGAAGCGGGATACGTAGCCGTTGATGAAGCGCGTGTCGCCCTGATCCGTCTCCATGCGGATGGTGACGTTCTCGCCGACGATGGCTTCGAACTCGAGATCGACTTCCTCGCTGTAGAGCTTGGCCTCGACCACGAATGGGCGGCTGATCTCCTCCACCAGCTTGAAGCTCTGGAGGATGAGCACGTCGTCGCCCAGGGGGGTGGCGATGGCGATTTTGCGGGATGCTTGAGTCCAGCTGGGCATGGCGGAACCTGCTTTCTCTGCTACGCGACGATTCTCTGACTGCGGTTCTTCTGGCGGACGAGCTGCTCGAGCGCGTCGGCGACGTCATCCTTCTTCCATGAGCGGAAGTAGGGAATGAGGACGCCGGCGATGGCGGATCGCGAGTCTTGCGGCCTGTGGCGCATCATGTGAAGGAACTCCGCGGTCTGGCTGCCTTCGGGGTCGCCCACCTCGGCGATCACCCTGGCCATCGTGAGCCAGCGCGGGTTGCAGCGGATCATGACGACCTCCCCCTGAATCTCGAAGGGGCGGTAGCGGTCGGGGATGGTGTACCCCTCGAACTCTTCCGGGGTCGCCACGGCCGAGCCGTTGGCGTCGTACTCCACGCCGACCAGCCCCGCGTGCGCGGGGGTCTCGAGCCCCGCCGTGCAGACGGGGTGCAGGGCGCTCGCGGCGGGGCCGTTGGGCAGGGGCGGAGCCGCGGAGCCGGAGGGCCACGGCCCCAGCGACGACGGGAAGCCGTCGTCGAGGATGCCGAGAACTCCGGGTATGCGCTGGGTTGCCACCCTCCCCTCCTCCTCTACTCAAAGCTGTAGACGAACTCGCTGTCCTTGACGCCGATGTGCACCCGGTTGACGGGCTGCTCGGACATGAGCCGCTCCAGCAGCTCGCGGCCCACGGCGGGCAGCACCTGACGGGTGATGATGGCGTCGATCGCGCGGGCGCCGCTGTCCAGCTCCGTCACGCGGCTGACGATCGTGTCCTCCACGGCGGGGTCGTAGCTGAAGGGCACCTTGTGGCCCTCCTGCACGCGCTGCGCGACGCGGGAGAGCTGGAGCTTGATGATGCTCCGCATCATCTCGTCGCTGATGGGGTAGTAGGGCACGATGTTGAGGCGGCCCAGCAGCGCGGGCGGGAAGACCTTGAGCAGCGGCTCGCGGATCGCCTTGACCAGCCCCTCGGGGTCGGGCCGCAGGGCCGGGTCCTTGCACATGTTCATCACCAGATCCGTGCCGACGTTGCTGGTCAGCAGGATGATGGTGTCCTTGAAGTTGATGTCCACACCCTCGCTGTCCTTCATCATGCCCTTGTCGAAGACCTGGAAGAAGATCTCGTGGACGTCGGGGTGGGCCTTCTCAACCTCGTCGAGCAGCAGCACGCTGTAGGGACGGCGGCGGACGGCCTCGGTCATCACGCCGCCCTTGCCGTAGCCGACATAGCCGGGGGGAGAGCCCATCAGGAGGCTGACCTTGTGGGCCTCCTGGTACTCGCTCATGTTGATGGTGATGAGGCCCTGCGTGCCGCCGTAGAGCGCCTCGGCCAGAGCAATTGCCGTCTCCGTCTTGCCCACGCCGGAGGGGCCGACGAGCAGGAACACGCCGACGGGCCGGCCGGGGTTGTCGAGCTTCGCGCGGGAGAGCTGGATGCGCTGCGCGATGGCCTCCAGCGCGTGGCGCTGGCCGATGACGCGCTTCTCGAGCGTGTCGGCGAGCTTCAGCACGCCCTCGATCTCGTTCTTCACCATGCGGCCCAGCGGGATGCCGGTCCAGTCCGACACCACCGCCGAGACAGCCTGCGCATCGACGCTGGGGAGAATCAGCGGGTTCTCGCCCTGCATCTCGGTGAGCTGCTTCTGGAGCGTCCGCAGCTCCTCCACGTACTTGAGGCGCTCCTCCTCGGAGAGCTTGGCCGTGCCGTTCCGGGATTCCGGCGCGGGAGCGGCCTGCCCGCTCGCGTGTCCGTTCGCCGAGGCGTCGGAGTCGATGGGCTGGTCGGAGCCGGCGCGGAGCTTGGCGCGAAGCTCGAGAATCTTCTCGACCAGCGCCTTTTCCTTCGCGTAGTGATCCTCAAGCTCCTTGAGGCGCGCCTCGGCGGCCTGAAGCTCGGAGACGATGTCTGCGCGGCGGCGGGTGTGGTCGCTGCCTGTGGAAATTTCGCGGTCGATGATGTCCAGCTCGGTCTTGAGGCCGTCGATGCGCTTGCGCGTGTCGTCGATCTCGGCGGGCACCGCGTGCAGGCTCACGGCGACGCGGGCGCAGGCGGTGTCGATGAGGCTGACGGCCTTGTCAGGGAGCTGGCGGCCCTGGATGTACCGCTTGCTGAGCTTGACGGCGGCCTCGAGCGCCTCGTCGAGCACCTGCACCTTGAAGTGCTTCTCCATGACGGAGGCCAGGCCGCGGATCATGAGGAGACACTTCTTCTCGTCCGGCTCGTCCACCTTGATGACCTGGAAGCGGCGGGTCATCGCCGGGTCTTTCTCGAAGTGCTGCTTGTACTCGCTCTGGGTGGTGGCGGCGATGGTGCGGAGCGTGCCGCGGGCGAGGGCGGGCTTGAGGAGCTGCGCGGCGTCGTTGGTGCCCGCCGCGCCGCCCGCGCCCATGAGGGTGTGGGCCTCGTCGATGAAGAGGATGATGGGACGGGGGCTGGCCTGAACCTCGTCGATCACCTGGCGCAGGCGGTTCTCGAACTCGCCCTTCATGCTCGCGCCGGCCTGGAGCAGGCCCAGGTCCAGTTCCAGCACGCGGACGTCCTTGAGCTGGGGCGGCACGTCGCCCTTCACGATGCGCTGGGCGAAGCCCTCGACCACGGCGGTCTTGCCCACGCCCGCCTCACCGGTGAGGATGGGGTTGTTCTGACGGCGGCGCATGAGGACGTCGATGCACTGACGGATTTCCTCGTCGCGTCCGACGATGGGATCCATCTTGCCGCTCCGGGCGGCCTCGGTGAGGTCCTTGCAGTACTTGTTCAGCGCCTCCTGCTTGCCGAGCTGCGCGGGCGCCATGGCGCCGCTGGCCTCGCCGGGCGCGCCGCTGATGCCGCGCTGATCCGCCGCGGCGAGCACCGCCTCGGGGCTGCCGTCTGTGATCTTGAGGAACTGGCTGCCCAGCTGCTCGGGCATGATCTTGGTGTACTGGTGGCTGATGCGGTGGAGGTGGGGCTTGAGGTTCGTCTCGTTGATGAGGGCGTAGATGACGTGCCCCGTGCGGATGCTGGTCTCGCCCCACTTCAGGCTGGCGTAGACCCACGCACGCTCCACAGCGTCGCAGAGGGAGGCGGAGATGTCGGAGATGGAGTTCGCGCCCCTGGGGAGCTTCTCGAGGGCGTTCTGGGTGTCGGCGACGAGCTGGGCGGCGTCGATGCCGCAGGCCTTGATGATGCGGTGCAGGTCGCTGTCCTGAGCCTGCATGATCTGGTGGAGCCAGTGGACAAGCTCGACGTAGGGGTTGCCCCGCAGCTTGCAGAAGACGGTCGCCCCCTCAAGGGCCTTGTAGCCGATGCTGTTGAGCTTGCCGAACAGCGACGAACGTGAAATACCTTCGCCCATCACGCACTCCCCAGTCCCCGCGGAACGCGGGTTTTTGACGTCACCTAGTTTAGTTCCGGCTCCTGATGGTCAGGTCGGCGCGGTCCTCTTCGGCAGAACCGCTGTAGCTCCACGTCGTCCACCCCAGGGCCGCGCCGCCTCCCAGACGCACGGGGGGAACCTCGTCCCGCCTGAGGATGACCTGCGCCTCCCAGGCGAACTCGTCGCCCACGTAGTTGCGAATCCAGGCTTCCAGCCGCCTGGCGGTCCGGGTGACGGGAAGGAAGCGCTGGTAATCCTCGTAGCTCATGGGCCCCAGGCGGATGCGGAACTTGCCCTGGCAATCCCACACCCTCTTGCCCACGACGGCCCCGCCGAGCGGCCCGCCCAGGGAGGAGGGCGTCTTGTCCACGGGGTCGCCCCCGAGCACGCAGTACGCCGAGGGAGGCAGGTCCAGCCAGTGGCCGGCGAACTCCTCGATCATGACCGGGACGCCGAAGTAGTCCTGCAGGATCGCGCGCAGGCCCTCGGGGCCGGGGGCCCCGGCGCTCAGACGTCCGGCGTAGTGCAGCTTCGCCGTGTCGGGCACCCGGTCGCGCAGGCGGAGGGAGTCCATCCCCAGGCCGATGAGCGAGCCGATGTAGATCGCGTAGGGGTCCTCGTCTTCGAGGAGGGCGCGTTCCCGCAGCTCGTCGGTGATCGTGTTGGGGTCGTAGCCCGCCGCGGCCATCGAGCGGTCGTAGCTCGCGGGCATCTGGTTGACGGCCCAGGCGCGATAGAACAGGCTGATGAGCCTGTGGTTGAAGACGTCGAGGAAGCGCGAGAAGGTGAAGTCCTTGACGTGCAGCTCGCGCTCGTGGGCGTACTCGGTGAGGTGCAGGGGCAGCGGGCCGTGGGGGCCGAGCATGCCCATGAAGGCGACGAAGAGCCGCCCCGGCCTGTTGCTGGCGGGCGGGTCGTAGCGGTTGAGGGTGTTCTGGGGGAAGGCCAGCGATGGCTGCTGGCAGAAGCGGATGGGGTCGTCCTCGACGCGATCCGAGCGGCCGATGCCCTGCAGGTGCGGGTGGAGGGCGTCGAGGCGGCGTACCGCCTGGAAGAAGTCGTAGTTCCAGGTCTCGTACGCGAGCTCGCTCAAAAACTCCTCAAGGTCCTTGGGGTCGGCCTTGCGCTGGCTGATCTTGCGGACCCTGGCCTGGCCCTCGGTGCGCTCGGGCGGCGTTTCGGCCACGGAGCCCTGCCCGTTGTGCGCGCTGGACATCACCGCCTCGAGCGGGTCGAGGTCTTGCGCCGGCGGGCGTGCGCCGGGGGTCAGAGGACCGGGCGTTGTCCGACCTTTGGACTCCAACGCATGATCTCCCCTCGTTCGACCGTACTGATGACAGTTTCAGTGAACGAGTTCATGGACACGTAACGGGCGAAGAACTGCTCGAGCACGGAGCCGAGCACGAAGACTCCGGTGCCTTCGAAGAGGGCTTCCTCGAAGGTGATGTTGACCTCCAGACCGCGGGCGAAGGCGACGACGCCGGGGGTGGGCACGCGCCGGGTGATGGGGTGCGTGGAGATGGACTTGAGCCCCTCGATCTGCTTGCGCGTCGCGGCGTCGGCGGTGTTGCCGTAGAGCCGGAGCAGGTCGCGGAGCGCGGCGGCGCCCTGGCGCTCCTCGAGGGTGATATTCCCGTCGCCGTCGAGGTCCTCGTCCATCAGCGACAAGTAGTTGAGCTTGAGGTGGCTGATGAGCCGCCAGCTCGTCTCGCCCTCGACGTGGCTGGGACGCGGGGGCGTGGGGCCGGCGACGACGCGGACGGACTCCACGGGCGCGCCGATCTCCATCGTGAAGTCGGTCTTGCTCTTGCCCACCGGCATCTGCAGGGGCAGGTCGCGGTTGGTGCAGAGCGTCTCGACCGAGAGCTGCTTGAGGTCGGTGCTGTACGGGGCGTTCGCGGCGTCCACCAGCGCCACGTACACCTCGCTGCCAGCGTAGCTGGAGCGGGAGCCCTGGCGGCGCTCACGCTCGGAGAGCACGCGCGGAACGCGGTGCGTGGCGTAGTAGGCCGGGGCGCTGGAGTCGCTGTCGGACGCGGAATAGAAGGGACGGAACACCGTCTCTTCGTTGGTGCCCGCGCCGTAGCCCACCAGGCGCGTGACCTTGTACACCTCGTAGTCCAGCGGGCGGGTCCGGTCGGGGATGACGTGGAACTCGCTGGCGCGGTCGCTCACGAAGATGCGGTCGGCTCGCTTGGGGAAGAGGTTCACGGCGGGGGTGCAGTGCAGCGCGAAGGAGTTCGCGTCCACCGCCCCTTCCAGCTCGGGCATTTCCTGCGTGAAGGTGATGATGACGTCGAGGGCCATGCCCTCGCAGCGGCGCATCGCCGCGCCGATGCCCTTGAAGTCCACGAACATGAACCGCTGCGGGAACGCGAAGTACTCGTGCAGCAGTCGGTAGCCCTGGAACCCGCGGGCGTCATACGGCAGCAGCGCTTCGGTGGCGCGGTAGCCCGCGCGATGGATGATGTCCGGCGCGAACGTCTCCTGCCAAGGCCCCACGGCGTTGCCGGGCATGGCGGGTCGGACGATGATGGAGCGGGCGTGGGCGAAGAGCTGCTCGTAAAGGCGGCCGGGGGTGGAGTCCCCGCCGCGGAGGAACAGGCGCAGATCGTCGAGCTTGACCTTGCTGAAGGGAACCGCGCCGGTGGTCCGGAAGCGGATGCGGACGGCGGCGCGGATAGGCCCGCGCCCGATCTGAAGCTGGCCGAGCGCCGCCTGCCCGCCCCAGGGCCGGGCAAGATCGAGCAGCCCGACGTTGCGGGTGTAGTACTGAGCGTCCTCCACCTTCATCGACCACAGGTAGAGGTCGTGGGCGGTGCGGAACTCGCATGAGCCCAGGTCGCGCGTGGCGGGGCTGCGCAGGACCGTGCCGCGGGGGATGTGGTAGCCGTCGGCCAACCCCGCCTCGCCGGGATCCTGGTTGAACTGGACGACGCACATGCTGGGCGTCGGGGCGAGGTAGGTGGGGTAGACGGTTTCGAGGAGGTTCTGGGTGAAGCGCGGGAACTCGGCGTCCAGCTTGAGCTGCACGCGGGCGGTGAGGAAGGCGAAGCCCTCGAGCAGTCGTTCGACGTAGGGATCGACGCAGGGGAAGTCCTCAAGAGCCAGACGACCCGCGATCTTGGGGAACTCGCGTGCAAACTCCCTGGCGGTGGACTGGAGGTGCCGAAGCTCGCGGTCGTAATAGCGGAGGAGTCGCCGGTCCATGGTCTCTCCGTCAACGGGCGGTGCCCGACTTCACTTCGCAGCGCCCGGTCTCCAGGTCCAGCTGCGTGCGCAGCAGCAGGGGCTCGGGCATGGGGAGCGGGCAGAGTTCGCCGGAAATTTCGAAGCCCACGGTGTTGCCGCGGATGTCGCGTCGGCTTCCGAACGAGACCGCGCGGACGCTGAGCGTCTTGCGCGTGATCCGCGGCTCGAACGCGGCGACGGCCTCCAGAACCATCTGCTCCAGGCGGGTGGGGCTGATGTTGGACGCCGTGCGGCCCGTCAGGTCGGGCATGCCGAAGTTCACGGTGCTCTTCGCCACCAGCGGGAACTCATAGATCTCATCGTCCAGCGGGTGGCAGCCCGCGTTGAGCAGCCACGAGAGGTCGCGCAGCACGGCCTCGCGGAGCTGCCGCATGGACATCACGCGCCGGTCGCGGCTCTCCTGCGTCTGCTTGGGCTCGTCGTCCCGCAGACGGTCGAGCAATGATGGCTGGAGTTTGTCTGTGGTCGTCAGTTCAGCCATTGCCTCCCTCCGGCTTCAGCGAACTGTCGATGGCGAGCGATGCGGTGCTGCCGGGCTGCGCGGCGATCGGGTTCAGCGGCGCATCGCCCAGGCGCACGGATCGCACCTCCATGATCGGGTACTCGCCCCCGTCGGTCGCGAGCAGGCGCTGACCGATGGGGTATTGGAAACCGTTGTCTTCCAGGAAGTCGGTCTTGCGCGCGAGGCGCACCAAGCCCTCGTGGCGCGGATCCTCGGAGCCGGGGTAACGGACGGGGATCAGGCCCACGGAGCGCCCCCCCGCGGTCCAGATGAACTCGGCGGGGAGCCAGACCACGTCGCGCAGATCGGTGGGCCGGTCGATCTTGACCAGCGCGATGCGCTGCCACGGGATCCAGTAGTACTTGCCGTCCACCATCGCCTCGAGCATCGGGCCCAGGCGCTCGTCGGCGTCGGCGATCCACTCAAAGGAGATCGGCTCGGACTCCTCATCCCCCACCACGATCTTCCCGGCCACAGCGGGGGCGGCGTCGAAGGCGCGGGCGCGAAGCTCCTCCGCGGCGGCGTGCTGACCCGCGGCGGTCATCGCCGCGGCCTGGATGATCCAGCTCACCCAATCCTCGGGCTCGCCGAGCACCAAGGGCGTGCGCTTGCCGGCCCACACCTCCGCGCGCAGGTGCTCGCACAGGATCGCCTGCTTGCAGACCTGCGCCATGAGGTTGTTGCCCGCGTCCAGCTGCGCGGCGGTCTGGAGCTGCGTCTGGGCGCGGTCCCACTGGCCCATCACGGCGAGGACCTGGAAGAGCAGCACGCGGAGCTTGGCGTCCGCCGGATCGGAACGGACCTTGGCCTCCACGGCCTTGAGGCACTCGTCGAGCTTTCCCTGACGCAGAAGTTCTTCCGGTGTCATTTGTTACGCGCCCCACGCCGGCCAGAGCCCGGGCTTGGTCAAGGGTCCTGTTTTTTACGCGCCCCACGATACCCGATTCACGGGAGCGCACAACCGCCCCAGGCTACAGGGGCTTATCAAAGGATTCGACTTGGACGGAGCGGAAGACGACCTCCACCGTCTCCATGACGTGCTCGCCGACGCTGGAGGTCTGGACGCTGGTCACCAGACAATCCTGGAACTCGGCCCGGAGGTACACGTAAAGCTCGTCCTCCCTGAACGGCACGACGGCTTCGAAGATCATGGAGCCGATCATCCGGCCGGTCGCGCAGGCCTCGAAGAGTCGAACCGAAGCCCGGTCGTAACGATGGGTGAAGGAAAGCGCCTGAACTTCCGCGGCGCCCGGCGCCAGACCCCCATCGACCGCGGGAACGGCTTCCTGGGACATCCCCCAGCTCACGTTGGAGACATCGATCCAGCGGCGGTGCGTTGCGTCTTTGCTCTCGCCCTCGATGCCCTCCACCTTGAGGAAGCCTGTCATCACGCCAGGGATCCCTCCGCGATCAGGCGTGGGCCGCCTGGTCGTACTCCGTCTCAACCTCGCCGCCGAACGCGCCTCCGGTGACCGTGTTCTGCTCGTGGTAGACCATCCGGACCTTGCGGTAGGCCAGCGTGATCGTTTCGACGGGGTAAGGGTTGTCGTCCATCGTGGTGACGGAGACGTTGGTGATCAGGCAGTCGGTGAAGTAGGCCCTGAAGTAGATGTGCGGCTTTTCGCCGCCCGCGGTGCGGGCGTGGAACTCAGCCGTGGGGATCGGCCTCCCCGTGACGCAGTACTGGAAGAGCGTGGGCGAGCCCTTGTGGATACCCTGGGTGAAGGTGAAGGGCTTGACGGAGGGATCGTCGGCAACGAGCTTGCCGCCCTCGCCGATAGCGAAGTCGTTCACCTCGCAGCCGTAGGTGAAGCCTTCGACATCGATCCAGTGCTTATGGTCGGGGTCCTTGGATTCGCTTTTGACGCCATCAATCCAGAGGAATCCGTCAAAATTGTCGGGCATGGGTCGTTTCCCACGCGGCCAAGGCCGTCCATTGGTCAATGAACCCCCGCGGCGGAAGACCGCCGCGGGGGTATTGATTCAAACACCAACGAAAAGGGATTCGATCAGAGCTTCTTGTTGAGCTTCTGGTCGTAGCCGCCCTCGACCTCGGAGAGCACGCCGCCCTTGTCGTTCTGCTCCTTGTACTTGAACCGGACCTCGGAGTACTGGATCTCGACGGTCTCCGTCGGGATCTCGTTCTCGGTGCCGCCGCTCACCTGAACGCTGGTGACGAGGCAGTGCTTGAAGGTGACGACCAGGTACTCGAGCTGCTGCTCGCCGGCGGACTTGCGGGCGGTGAAGACCACCTCGTCGATGTGCTTACCGGTGGCCGCGGCGACGAACAGCGGGATCGAGCCCTTGTGGTACTGCTGAATGAAGCTGAAGGCGCCGAGCGAAGACTTACCCGCCGTCAGACCACCACCGGTGGAGACGGAGGTGGACTGCGTCACGCCATAGCTGAAGGACTGCACGTCGATTTCATTACGGTGCTTCTCGTCCTTCGACTCGCCCTGGATACCGGAAATCTTGAGGAATCCATCAAAAGGCATAGCCAACACTCCTTCCTACTAACGCGGGAACCCTGTCCCATTCTTTCCAGAGGGGCAAGCCCATCGCCGGACCCTCGGACAGTTCGAACCTCATCAGCCGCCGGACTTCGCCGACGGCAGCTTGGAGACCAGCCGGAGGGACACGGTGAGGCCCTCGAGCTGGTAGTGCGGACGCAGGAAAAACTTCGAAGAGTAGTAGCCCGGGTTCCCGGGAATTTCCTCGACGATGACCTCCGCCGCGGCGAGCGGACGGCGGGCCTTGGTCTCCTCGGAGGAGTTCGCGGGATCGCCGTCCACGTACTGCTTGATCCAGTCGTTGAGCCAGTTCTCCAGCGAATCGCGCTCCTTGAAGGAGCCGATCTTGTCGCGCACCATGCACTTGAGGTAGTGCGCGAAGCGGCAGGTCGCGAAGAGATACGGCAGCCGCGCGCCGAGATTGGCGTTGGCGGTCGCGTCCGGATCGTCGTATTCGGCGGGCTTGTGAAGGCTCTGAGCGCCGACGAACACGGAGTAGTCGGTGTTCTTCCAGTGGCTGAGCGGCATGAAGCCGTTCTTGGCCAGCTCCGCCTCGCGACGGTCGGTGATGGCGATCTCGGTGGGGCACTTCATGTCCACGCCGCCGTCGTCGGTGGGGAAGGTGTGGACGGGCAGGCCCTCGACCATACCGCCGGACTCCACGCCGCGGATGCGGCTGCACCACCCGTAGAGCTTGAAGGCGCGGGTGATGTTGGTGCCCATCGCGTAGGCGGAGTTCATCCAGGTGTACTTGTTGTGATCCGCCGAGCCGGTGTCCTCCTCGAAGGCGAACTCCTCGACCGGCGAGGTGTTGGCGCCGTAGGGCAGACGGGAGAGCACGCGCGGCATCGCCAGGCCGATGTAGCGGGAGTCCTCGCTCTCGCGGAGGCTGCGCCACGGGGCGTACTCGGCGGACTGGAAGATCTTGGTGAGGTCGCGGGGGTTGGCCAGCTCCTGCCACGACTCCATGTTGAAGAGGCTGGGCTTGGGAGCGGTGATGAAGGGGGCGTGGGCAGCCGCGGCGATCTGCGCCATGCCGCTGAGGATCTCGACGTCCGGCGGCGTGTGGTCGAAGTAGTAATCGCCGATGATGGCGCCGAAGGGCTGGCCGCCGGGCATGCCGAACTCTTCTTCGTAGATCTTCTTGAAGAGCGGGCTCTGGTCCCAGGCGGTGCCCTTGAACTTGGCGATCGTCTTGCCCAGATCCTTCTTGGAGATGTTCAGGACGCGGATCTTGAGCGTCTCGTCGGTCTCGGTGTTGTTGACCAGGTAGGACAGGCCGCGCCAGGTGCCCTCGAGCGCCTGGAAGTCCTCGTGGTGGAGGATCAGGTTGATCTGCTGGCTGAGCTTCTGGTCGATCCCCGCGATGATGGCCTCGATGGTCTTGACCGCATCATCGGAGATGAGCGCGACGCCCTCCAGGGCCTGGGCGGCGAGGGTCTTCACCGCGGCCTCGATGGCCTCCTTGGCGTTGCTGGTCTTGGGCTTGAACTCTTTCTTGAGCAGGGCCTCGAGGTCGTTGCCTTCCAGTTGAAGGCCGGCGACCGCGGATTGAGATTGCGCTTCGGACATCGTGAACTACCTCCCGCGTGTGCGGCGGAAACAGGCGACTCGGACGGGGGGCCGGCGTCCCCCCACGGGGCGTTACCGGCGGATCAGCTCGGCTTGGGGGCGGAGGCGAGGCTCTTGAGCAGTTCCTGATCGGAGAGCACCTTGTTCAGAAGCTGCTCGGCACCGCCCTTGCCGTCCATGTAGGTCAGCAGGTTGGCGAGCTGCGTGCGGGCTTCCAGCAGCTTGGCCAGGGGCTCGATCTTCTTCGCGATCGCCCCGGGGGAGAAGTCCGCCATGCTCTCGAAGGTGATGTCCACGGAGAGGTTGCCCTCGCCGGTCAGGGTGTTCGGAACCTGGAACGCGACGCGCGGCTTCATGCTCTTCAGCCGCTCGTCAAAGTTATCGACATCGATCTCAAGGAACTTGCGATCGGCCACGGGAGGCAGCGGCTCGGAGGGCTTGCCCGAAAGGTCGGCCATCACGCCCATGACGAAGGGCAGGTTCACCTTCTTCTCGGCGCCGTACAGCTCCAGGTCATACTCGATCTGCACCCGAGGCGCCCGGTTCCGTGCGATGAACTTTTGGCTGCTGGCCTTTGCCATCCCTTACTCCCTTCAAACTACCCGCTCGATCCGCGCCGGTCGCACGACTCAGTCGTTCGACTCGTCCGGCGGGGTGCTGATGTTAACAAGCATCGACACGTAATCGGGCGTCAGGACCTTTGAAATCTCCAGGAAACTCTTCCCGACCATCTGCTGCGCGGCGGCGATGATCAGCGCCACCGGACTGGATGGCTCGTGTGCGGCATAATATCGGGAAATCTTCTCCATTGCCAAGAGCGCATCTTGCGGGGAGTTGACTTCCCCGGACAGCGCGCGTCCCTTCCCCCCCCCGCCGCCGCCGCCCCCTTCATCGGCTTCTTCGGCCC
>Ga0065721_10005602_pt1 | contig 35832 bp, 29 predicted proteins | sample Mesricmetagenome_FD_59108 | JGI IMG/M metagenome (GOLD analysis project Ga0065721, IMG submission 59108) | Mesophilic microbial community from rice straw/compost enrichment Sample: eDNA_1 v2 (version 2) | ecosystem: Engineered > Solid waste > Grass > Composting > Bioreactor | place: USA: Davis... | reverse complement strand
GAGCCGATCGCGCCGCCGCAGCTTGTTGCGGCGGCGCGGGCTCGCCCGGATCCGATGAAGGTCGTGTCGATCGTTATGGTCGTGGTGCTGATGCTCCTCGTCGTGCCGCCGATCTTCGTCCTCGTGCAGAATTCCTTCTTCGTGCTCAATCCGGACGGATCGCACGGCGCCTTCACGCTCGACAACTTCACCCGGCTGACCCGGGACGACGAGCTCCTGAAGAGCGCGATCAACTCGGTCACCTTCGCCGCCTTTTCGACCGTCGTGGCGCTCATCCTCGGCGGTTCCCTCGCCTGGGTGGTCGAGCGTACCGACACGCCGATGCGCAGCCTCGCCTATCTGACCACCTTCGTCTCGCTGTCGGTGCCGCTGATCATCTACGTCCCGGCCTGGATGTTCTTCCTCGGCCCGGTCGGTCCGCTCAACGACCTCTATCGCCAGATCACCGGCAATGGCGGCGTCCTCTTCAACGTCAATTCCATGTCCGGCATGGTGCTGATCGAGGCCTTCGGCTGGCTGCCGATGACCTTCCTCCTCTTCGCCGCGAGCTTCCGTTCCGCCAATGCCGAGCTCGAGGAAGCCGCGCGGATGAGCGGCGCCACGGTCTTCGGCATGATGCGGCGCGTCTCCATCCCGCTCGCCGCTCCCGCAGCGCTTGCCGCCGGCCTGTTCATCTTCGTCAGCGCGCTCACCGCCTTCGACGTGCCGAAGCTCGTCGGCACCGCGGCGAGCATCGACGTGCTGACCACCGACATCTACGATTCCATCCGCACCGTGCCGCCGAGCATCGGCCATGCCAGCGCGTTCTCGCTGATCCTGACCATCGCCGTCGCGGTGCTGATGTATTTCTACTCGCGCATCAACCGCAACGCCGCGCGCTACGCCACCGTCACGGGCAAGGGGTTTCGCCCGCGCCCGCTCGAGCTCGGCCGCTGGCGCTGGGCCGGAACCGCGCTCGTCCTCGTCAACGTTGCGATCGTGCTCGTCATCCCGCTTGCCACGCTGATGTGGGTGGCGGTGACGCCCTTCGTGCGCTCGGTGCGGCTCGCCGCCTTCGACACGCTGAGCCTCGAGAACTTCGCCATCGTGCTCACCGACAAGAGCTACCTCGCCCTCGTCGCCAACACGATGCTGATCGCCGCGGCGTCAGCCACCGTAACGATGGCGCTGATGCTCCTCGCCGGCTGGCTGGTCGCGCGGCGGCGCCCCTACAACGCCGCCATCGACCAGCTCGCCACCCTCCCCCTGCTCCTGCCGGGGCTGGTGCTCTCGGTGGCGATGATGGACGTGGCGCTGCGCTCGCCGATCCCGCTCTACTCGACGATGACGATCGTGGTGATCGCCTTCACCATCCACTACCTGCCCTACGGCATGCGCTACGCCTTCAACGGCGCGCTGCAGATCCACAACGAACTCGAGGAGGCGGCGGGCACGTCCGGGGCTTCGTGGTTCGGGTCGCTCCGGCGCATCGTCGTGCCGCTGATCCTGCCCTCGATCATCGCCGGCTGGCTCTTCATCTTCCTCAACGCGTCGCGCAACCTGTCGACGGCGATCATCCTCGCCGGCCCCGACACGAAGACGATTGCCGTCGCCATCTTCGACCGCGCCATCAACGGCCAGTTCTCGGAAGTGGCGGCGCTCGGCCTGCTCTGGTCGGCGCTGATGAGCCTCTTCGCCATGGTCTTCTTCGTCTATGCGCGGCGGCAGGCGAGAAGCTCGCTCGGCCTTTGACGCATATACTGCGGGCGCTCTCCGGGGGCGCCCGCACCCGCTTTCAGAAAAGTCGTTCGGGAATTCCTCATTTCATGTCCGCGATGCCGCTCGGCCAGTCCTCGTTCCGGCTCTACCTCGCCGTCAATTTCGTCTCGCTGAACGGCCTGTGGATCAACCGCATCGTCGTCGGCTGGCTCGCCTGGTCCTATACCGGCTCGGCCGCCTGGGTCGGATTCGTCTCCTCGCTGCTCTTCGCCCCGACGGTGCTTGCCGGCCCGTTCTTCGGGGTGATTGCCGACCGCATCGACATCAAGCACGGGGCGATAACGACGCAGACCGGGCTCGGGCTGATCATGCTGGTCCTCTTCCTCGTCCACACGGCGGGCGCGCTCGACATCTACGGACTCGCCGCCATCGCCTTTCTCTTCGGCCTGACCCAGAGCGCCAACCACCCGATCCGGCTGACGCTGGTGCCGCTCCTCGTGCCGCCGAAGGAAATTCCGCAGGCGATCACCATCATCTCGATCAACTTCAACATCGCCCGGCTGCTCGGCCCCGCTTCGGGCGGGCTTCTGATCGACGGTCTCGGGCCGGGCACGGCGATGGCGGTCTCGGTCCTCGCCACGCTGCCGATGCTTGCCGCCTTCCCCTATATCCGCCCGCGCGAGCGGGCCGCCAAGGACGGCGCGCACCGCCCGCTCCTCGCCGAACTCGCCGAGGGCGCGCGTCACGTCACCGCGAGCCGGCGCATCCGCCAGGCCATGCTCGTCACCCTGATCGCGGCGGTGACGGCGCGCGGCGCGCTCGAGGTGTTGCCGGCCGTCGCCGACGGGATGTTCGAACGCGGCGCCCACGGCCTCGGCCAGATGCTCTCGGCCGCCGGCGCCGGCGCGCTCGTCACCGGCATCGTGATCATGCTCCGCGACAGGAACCGCGCGCCGGGATGGCTGGTGCGCGCGAGCTGGATGTGGATNATCGCCGGCATCCTCGCGGTGATCGGGCTCGCGGTGATCGACCACTGGTGGGCGGCGCTCGCCTTCGTCTTCGTCATGGGCTCGTCCGGGACCTTCACCTCGGTCTNCACCCAGTCGGCGATCCAGCTCGAGACCGAGGACAGCTATCGCGGCCGCGTCGTCAGCCTCTGGCTCTTCGTCGGCATGGGCGCCAACGCGCTCGGCGCGCTCCTGTTCGGCGCGGTCGCCGACCGCGTGACGATGCCGCTTTCGCTCCTCGTCCTCGGCGCACTGTCGCTCGCCGTCAGCCTCGTCCTGATGGCGCGCGCGTTGCGCACAAACTGAGCACCGGCGGCGCGCGAAAAAGCGTCACGGTTGCCCGGATACGCGCATCCTGGAACGGTACGCCGCGAGGATTTCTCACGCGGTTTTTCGGATAAGTGGTTTGTCTGGACTCCCCCTTTCGCGAGAACATCGCAATGTCGGTGGAAAGCCCGCTAAATGCTTAGACCGGCGAAGAAAATCATCTACAAGGGAGGATGAGATGGGCAGCAGGAAGGAAGGCGCCGGACCGGTGATGGACCGCCGGCAGGCGCTCGGTGCGGCGGTCCTCTTCGGCGCGGCTATGGCTGGCGCAACAGCGACAACGACCGGGGGAGCGATGGCGGAGGAAACCAAGGATCCGGGCGTGGTGCCGACCCCCGTTCCAGCGCCCGTCGCGCAGAGCGAGGGCCATGTCGACGTCGGCGAGGGCCACCGGATCTGGTACTTCGACACCGGCGGCGACGGCTCGCCGATCGTCCTCCTCCATGCCGGCACCGGCTCGGGGATGATGTGGGGCTACCAGCAGCCCGTTTTCGCGGCGGCCGGCCACCGCGTCATCGGCTATTCGCGCCGCGGCCGCGAGAAATCCATCATGGGCGACCCGGAAAAGCCGGGCATCGGTTCGGAGGACCTGCTCAAGCTCGCCGACCATCTGAAGCTCGACCGCTTCCACGTGGTCGGCACCGCCGCCGGCGGCATGATCGCCACCGACTTCGCGGTCTCGCACGAGGACCGGCTCCTGTCGCTGATCCTCGCCAACACCATCGTCGGCGTCACCAACGACGACTACCGGGCGATCTACGACCTGATCTGGCCGGAGGAATTTTCCAAGCTGCCGGCCGATTTCAAGGAGCTCGGCCCCTCCTACCGCCATCTCGACGTCGAGGGCCGCAAGCTCTGGAACGAGATCGAGCATCGGGCGAAGATCGGCAACATGAAGAGCCAGGGCTACGCCAACAAGGTGGTGTGGGACCATCTCGCCGCCTGGAAATTGCCGGTCCTGACCTTCACCGGCGACGCCGACCTCTACACCCCGCCCTCGATGATGCGGCTGGTGGCGAGCCGGATTCCCGGCGCCGAATACCACCTGATCCCCGATTGCGGCCATTCCGGCTACTGGGAACGGCCGGACGTCTTCAACCGGATCGTGCTCGACTTCATCAAGCGCCACGACCGCGCCTGAACGCGACGGATCGGCACGGCCCGCGCCTGACCGCCGCAGGCCTTGCCGCGCCCGCGCAGGCCGGAACGGGCTCTCCGCGCCCGCCGGCCAGGCCGGGCATCAGGACCGTCCGCGCGAAGCCTCCCGGTTCGCGCGGACGGTCGTCTGTTCCGGAAGCTTGCGTCTATTCGGCCGCCGCGAGCCGGGTGGCATCGAATTCGACGCCGGAGCCGGCGCGATCGGAGACGACGAGATCGCCCGCCTCGACCTCGAGCCCGGAATAGGGATCATCGAGAAGATGGTCGAACTCGGCGATCTCGTGCGGATAGGCATGCGTGCGGAAACAGGCGGCGAGATTGAGCGACTGCGCCGCGATCAGCCGCGGGCCGAAGGTCGCGCCGATGCGGCAGGCGATCCCCGCCGTCTCGCAGATGCGCGCGGCCTGCAGCGTGGCGCGCAGTCCGCCGAATTCCGGCACCTTCATATTGACGCTGTCGATGGCGCCGAGCGCGGCGAGCTCCATCACATCGCGCGGCGAGCGCACCGCCTCGTCGGCCTCGACCAGCATGTCGAGGCTCTCGCGCACCAGCTTGAGGCCCTCGCGGTCGTCGGCCCTGACCGGTTGTTCGACGAGATCGACGCCATGAGGCGCAAGCTGGCGCATGGTCATGATCGCGCCCTTGGCGCTGTAGGCCTGGTTGGCGTCGACGGAAAGGCGAATCCTCTCGCCGACGCGGGCGCGCACGGCGGCGACTCGGGCGATGTCGGCGGCCGCGTTGCCATCGAGCTTGACCTTGAGACCGCGATAGCCCTTCGCGGCGAGAACTGCCGCGTCCCCGGCCATCGCCTCCGGCGATTTCAGCGGCACGATCCGCGACATCGGCAGCCGCCGGACGAAGGCGCCGCCGAGGAGCGTGTGGAGCGGCACGCCGAGGAGGACGGCGGCGAGCTCGTGCAGCGCGAAATCGATCGCCGAGCGGGCGTGACGGTGGCCGTCGAAGGCGCGCTCGAGATCCGCGAGGATCGGCCCGAGATCGAGCGGGTCGCGGCCGATTACGTGCGACGCCATCGCATCGACCGCCTCGGCGAGGCCGGCAAGCGTATCGGAGAGAAGCGGCAGGGCGAGCGCATAGCCGTGCCCCTGCCGCCCGTCGTCGGACAGGATGCGCACGACGATGCCGTCGACGGCGGGGATGCCGCCGCGGGCGAATTTCCACTCCGGATCCTCCTGCCGCTGCCGGCAGAAGAAGTGCTCGACCGCGGCGATGCGGCGGCCTCGGGCGGGGTTCATCGTGACGCGGACCGGCTCGGACACTCTCTTCCCCCTCACCTCAGGTGGCAAGCGATGCGACGGCCGCCGCCGAGTTCGCGCAAAGCCGGAACCGCGGCCGCGCAGCCGGGCTCGGCGATCGGGCAGCGGGTGCGGAACGGACAGCCCGACGGCGGCGAGGCCGGGCTCGGCGCGTCGCCGGACAGCAACACCCTCTCCTTCTTCTCGCGCGGATGGGCGCTCGGCGCGGCGGACAGGAGCGCCTGCGTGTAGGGGTGGCGCGGATCGGAGAACAGCGTCTCGCGGTCGGCGATCTCGACGATGCGACCGAGATACATCACCGCCACGCGGTGGCTGATATGCTCGACCACGGCGAGATCGTGGGCGACAAAGAGATAGGCGATGCCGAGTTCCTTCTGCAGGTCGGTCAGGAGATTGATGACCTGCGCCTGCACCGAGACGTCGAGCGCAGAGACCGGCTCGTCGCAGACGATCAGCTTCGGCCCGAGCGCGAGCGCGCGGGCGATGCCGAGCCGCTGGCGCTGGCCGCCGGAAAATTCGTGCGGGAAGCGCTGCGTGTAGTCCGGCCGGAGCCCCACCCGGTCGAACAGCGAGGCGACGCGGGCCCGCACCTCGTCCTTGTCCATGCCGAAATTGCGCAAGGGCTCGGCGACGATGTCGCCGGCGCGCATGCGGGGATTGAGCGAGGAATAGGGATCCTGGAAGATGATCTGCACGTCGCGGCGCTTGCGGCGCATCGCGCCCGCGCCGAGCGTGGAAATGTCCTCGCCGTCGATGACGATTGAGCCCTCGGTCGGCTCGATCAGGCGCAGGATCATCTTCGCCGTGGTGGACTTGCCGCAGCCGGATTCGCCGACGAGGCCGAGCGTCTCGCCCGGTGCGATCGAGAACGAAACGCCGTCGACGGCGGCAAGCCGGCGCTGCGGCTTGCCAAAGAGGCCGCCGCCGAGCACGTAATGTTTCTTCAGATCGGAGACTTCCAGCAGCGCGCTCATTGCGTCATCTCTCCTTCCGGGCCGGGATACCAGCAGGCGACGAAGTGGCGCGGCTCGCGCTCGACCAGCGGCGGCTCCTCGGCGGCGCAGCGCGCGGTGGCGCGGGCGCAGCGCCCGGCGAAGCGACAGCCGGGCGGCGGATCGAGGAGCGACGGCACCATGCCGGGTATCTCCTTCAGCCGCTGCCCGTGGCTCTGGCCGCGATGGAGATGCGGCATCGAGGCCATCAGGCCCTGCGTGTAGGGATGGAGCGGCCGGTCGAACAGGTCCTCGACGTCGGCTTCCTCGACCTTGCGCCCGGCATACATGACGATAACGCGCTGGCAGGTCTCGGCGACGACGCCCAGATCGTGGGTGATGAGGACGACGGCCGTGCCGAGGCGCTTCTGCAGGTCGCTCATCAGCGCGAGGATCTGCGCCTGGATCGTCACGTCGAGCGCCGTGGTCGGCTCGTCGGCGATCAGCACCTTGGGGTCGCAGGCGAACGCGATCGCGATCATCACCCGCTGGCGCATGCCGCCTGAAAGCTGGTGCGGGTATTCGCGCATCCTCTGCTCCGGCTCGGGAATCTGGACGAGGCGCAGCATCTCGACGGCGCGGCGATGCGCCTCCTCGCAGGTGACGGCGCGATGGCGGCGGATCGTCTCCGTCAGCTGGCTGCCGATCGACAGCACCGGATTGAGCGAGGTCATCGGCTCCTGGAAGATCATCGAGATCTCGTTGCCGCGGATCGCGCGCATCTCCCTTTCGGAGAGCGAGAGCAGGTCCCGGCCCTCAAGACGGATCGTGCCGTTGACGATGCGTCCCGGCGGGCTCTGCACCAGCCGCATGACCGAGAGCGAGGTGACGCTCTTGCCGCAGCCGGATTCGCCGACGATGCCGAGCGCCTCGCCGGCGGCAACGTGGCAGGAGAGGTTGTCGACGGCGCGCACGACGCCGTCGCTCGTGAAGAAATGGGTCGACAGGTCTTCGATCTGGAGCATCGGATTATCCATGGCGGTCTAGAGCCTGCGGGAGAGCTTCGGATCGAGGATGTCGCGCAGGCCGTCGCCGATCAGGTTGATCGACAGGACGGTCAGGCCGAGGAAGAGGCCGGGAAAGAGCACGACCCAGACGGCGAGGCCGAAGACCTTGCGTCCCTCGGCGATGACGCTGCCCCAGGTCGAGGTCGGCGGCGGCAGGCCAACGCCGAGGAAGGAGAGATAGGCCTCGCCGAGGATGGCGAAGGCGCAGATGAAGGTCGCCTGCACGATCAGCGGCGCGATCGTGTTGGGCATGACGTGGCGGATCAGGATCATGTGGAACCGCGTTCCGACCGCCCGCGCCGCCTCGACGAAGGGCTGCTCGCGCAGGCTGAGAACCATGGCGCGCACGAGGCGCACCACGCGCGGGATTTCCGGAATGACCAGGGCGAAGACCACGGTCTCGATGCTCGCCGTCGTCAGTGCCACGAGCGCGATGGCGAGCAGGATGCCNGGGATCGCCATCATCGCGTCCATCACCCGCATCAGNACCGCGTCGGCGATGCGGCTGAAGCCGGCGACGAGGCCGATAGCCAGCCCGATNCNGACGGAGAAGAACGCGACCGTCAGTCCGACGACGAGCGAGATGCGCCCGCCCCAGATGACGCGGCTCAGGACGTCGCGCCCGAAGGCGTCGGTGCCGAAGAGATGCGCCGCAGATGGTGGCTTCAGCCGCTGCGAGGGATTGATCGCGTCGGGACCGTAGGGCGCGATCAGCGGCGCCAGCAGCGCCGAGGCGACGATCGCGATGAGGATCACCGCGCCGACGGCGATGTTGGGATGCCGGCGCACGAAGCGGCCGAGCCGGGCAAGGTGGGTCTTCGACGGTGCGGTCGAACGCGTGGCGGGAAGGGATACGCTGTCGGTCACTGCCATTGTCGCCTCAGTAGCGGATGCGGGGATCGAAGATCGCGTAGGACAGGTCGATCGCGAGATTGATGAGCACGTAGGCGGCCGAGAAGATCAGGATCACGCCCTGTATCACCGGGAAGTCGCGTCGGATGACGGCGTCAATGGTGAGGCGGCCGATGCCCGGAATGGCAAACACCGTCTCGGTGACGACGACGCCGCCGATCAGCGCGGCAATGCCAAAGCCGATCGTGGTGACGATCGGGTTGGCCGCGTTCTTCAGGGCGTGCAGGACGAGGATGCGGGTGTTGCCGAGCCCCTTGGCGCGGGCGGTGCGGATATAGTCCTGGTTCAGGACCTCGAGCATCGTCGCTCGCGTCATCCGCGCGATCAGCGCCAGGAAGACGAGACCGAGCGAGGCGACCGGCAACACGAGATGACGCAGATAGGGTCCGAGGCCGCCTGCGATCGGCTTGTAGCCCTGAACCGGCAGCCAGCGCAGTTCGATCGAGAACTGGTAGATCATCAGGTAGCCGACGAGGAAGACCGGCATCGAGAAGGCGACGACGGCGAGCGCCATGATGAGATGATCGATCCAGGTCCCGGCGTTCCAGGCGGCGAGAACGCCCATCGGCACGGCGAGCGCGACGGCGAAGACGATGGTGAAGAGCGTGATCGACAGCGTCGGCTCGATGCGCTGGCCGACGAGATCGAGGACCGGTGTCTTGTTCAGGATCGAGGTGCCGAAATCGCCGGAAACCACGTTGCCGAGCCAACCGAAGAACTGGTGCAGGAGCGGCTTGTCGAGGCCCATGGCGACGCGGATGCGTTCCACCTCGGCGGGCGTGGCGAGCTCGCCGGCGATGCGGGAGGCCGGATCGACCGACCCGACATGCATCAGCGTGAAGGTGATGATCGCCACGATCAGCATCACCGGCACGGCGGCGGCGAGGCGTTTCAGGGTGTAAGCCAGCATGATCGCTTCCTCCGGGTGGTCGAGCGGGCGGCCCGAAAGCCGCCCGGCCGGTTCGTCACTCGGCGACGGAGATGTTCCACATCACCGGGATCGGCGAATCGATCATGCCCTCAACCCGGCTGGAATAGGCGGTGGCCTGCTTGTACTGGCCGGTCAGGACGTAGATCGCGTCCTTATAGGCTTCTTCCTGGATGGCGGCGGCGATCGTCTTCTGTTCCTCGAAGGCGAAGGCGGCGAGGAACTGGTTCCTGAGGTCCTGGATCCTGTCGTTGACCGGCCAGCCGACGGAAGCATTCTTCTCGCCGCCCGCCCGAAGCGCGTTGTTGAGCGTCGGCACCGAATAGTTGGTGGCGTCGGCCCAGGTCACGAACAGGTGCCACGCACCCGGTTCCTTGTTGCCGGCAAGCGCGAAGAGCGAGCCAGCATCGGTGGCGCGGACCTCGACGTTCATGCCGATCTCGCGGAGGTTTGCGACGGCGACGATGGTCTGGTTGTGCGGCACCGTGTCGTCGGTCGGATCGAGCACGATCACCTTCTCGCCGTTGTAGCCGCCCTCGGCAAGGAGCGCCTTCGCCTTCTCGAGGTCCTTGGCCTTGAGCCAGCCTTCGGCGCCGGCCTCGGTGGCAAACCGCGTGCCGCAGACGAAGAACGAGACGCAGACCTCGGTGTTCTCCTCGCCGGAGGTCACCTGCATGAAGTCCTGCTGCGACACGGTCGCCATCACCGCCTTGCGGATCGCGGCGTTGTTGAAGGGCGGGTGCATGTGGTTGAAGCGCAGCATCGTCTGGATGCCGAACGGGTCTGTCGAGCGGATGACCAGGTCCTCGTTGCCGGCGAGCATCGGCAACAGGTCGGCCGGAGGCACTTCGACCCAGTCGACCTCGCCATTGGCGAGCGCGGACACAGCGGTGGCGCCGTCGGGCATCACCGTCCACTCGATCCGGTCGACCTGGGCGACCTTGCCGCCGGCAAGGAAGTCGGCCGGCTCCTCACGCGGGACGTAGTCCTCGAACTTCCGGTAGACGATCTTGCTGCCCGGCACCCATTCGTCCTTGGCGAGATAGAACGGGCCGGAGCCCGTCGAATCCTCGATCGAGGCGAAGGGATCGGTCCTGGCGACGCGCTCGGGCATCATGAACGGAACGTTCGAACCGGTCTTGCCGAGCGCCGCGAGCACGTGGCCGAAGGGCTTGGCGAGCTTGATTTCGAACATGTCCTCGCCGGTGGTTTTGATGCTCTCGAGCGCCGCGAACATGGCGATGCCCATGGAATCGCGCTTGCCCCAGCGCTCCAGCGAGGCAACGCAGTCGGCGGCGCGCACCGGCGTGCCGTCATGCCACTTCAGCCCGGGCCTGAGCTTGAACGAATAGCTCATCCCGTCCTCCGACACCGTCCAGGTGTCGACCATCTGCGGCTTGATCTCGTTCTTGGAATCGAAGGCGAACAGCGTGTCGTAGATCATGTAGCCGTGATTGCGGGCCATGTAGTCGATGTTGAGGATTGGGTCGACCACGACCAGATCGCCGTGCGGCACGAAACGCAGGACGGATTCGGCCTGGGCGAGCGAAACCGACGCGGCAAGGCCAAGGCCTGCGGCGACGACGGAACGGACGACAAGGGACGTGAAAGTGCGGTTGCTCATGGGTGCTCCTCCTCCAGCAGGAATTCAGACATCAATCTGAAACGCGCCGCAGCCAATCGACTGCACCGCCGCTGGTTCGGAGAGCTCACTACGTGCCGGCTTTTTCCGCCGGAACGCCGCAAACCGCCTTGCAATTTCGATAGTAGGGAGGGCCGGCGCGAAATGTCAATAGATCGCAAGATCTGCATGGATTCTTTTTTTATTCAATGAATTACGCGGGAACTACGATCAGGCCCCGGCATCCACGANGGTTTTTCGTTCCCTCTTCGCCGTGCAAGATTCCGGGGTTGACTTTNNGGGCTNCCCGGCGCATCCAGACGAGGCTAGGAGATTTCCTGGCGCCGCGCCCACAAGGCGTCGGCGCAGGTTCCAAGGATTTCACACCGGCGGATGCCATGGCCACAACGCCAGGGCAGCCGCCGGTTTTTCGTTTTGGAGGTTTGGTCCGTGACCGAGAGGCAAAACCGGCTGGAGCGACTGCCCGGCTTCCCCGAGATTCCCCCGACCATCTGCGCGGCGCTCGACCGCGCGGCGGCCCTGCGCCCCACGACCGAGGCCCTGGTCGGCAACGGCGACCGCATCACCTTCGAGCAGCTGCAGGCGGAAAGCCTCAGGGTAGCGCGCGGGCTCGTCGCGGCAGGCATCAGGCGCGGGGACCACGTCGCCATCTGCGCCGGCAACAGCGTCGAATGGGCGGTGCTCTTCCACGGCATCGTTCGCGTCGGCGCCGTCTGCGTCCCGGTCAACACCCGGCTGACGCCGGGCGANATCCGCATGCAGCTCGAGCGCTCGGACGCGCGGATGCTCCTGACCGTNGAAAGCCTGCTCCGGATCGATTTCGTCGCCGTCATGCGCGAGGTCTGNCCCGAGATCGACACCGGCCTCCCCTCGCCGGCGCTCCCGCACCTGACCGAGGTGATCGTGCTCGGCGAGACGGCGCCCGCCGCCTGCCGGACCTTCGCCGACTTACTCGCCGCCGGCGAGAGCGCGGAGCTTCCCGCCCTGCCCGAGCCCGACGACGTCGCACTGATCCAGTTTACCTCCGGCTCCACCTCGTTTCCGAAGGCGGTGCTCCTGACTCATGCCAACATGGCGACCGACGGCTACTATGTCGGCGCGCGGATGGGCCTGCGCGAAGGCGACCGCTATCTCTCGGCCCGACCGTTCTTCCACGTCGCCGGCTCGACGCTCGCCGTGGTCCTCTCGGCCGTGCACGCGATCACGCTCGTCACCATGCACCGCTTCACTGGCGAGGAGGCGCTGCGGCTGATCCGCGAGGAAAGCTGCACCCACACGTCCGGCAACGACACCATGTACCTGATGATGCTCGGCAGCCCGGATTTCGAACCGCGCAGCTACACGCTCCGCGGCGGCTGGGCGGCGATCAGCCCGGCCATCATGCGCCGCACGGTGGACGAGTTCGGCGCCGAGGAGACGGTGACCGGCTACGGCCTCTCGGAGGCCTCGCCCAACATCATGGCCTCCGACCATACCGACCCGGTCGAGGACCGCATCGCCGGCTGGATGCGGCCGCATCCGGGCCTCGAGGTCCGGATCTGCGATCCCGAAACCGGCGCAGAGCTGCCGCGCGGCGAGAAGGGCGAAATCCGCGTGCGCGGCTGGTGCGTGATGAAGGGCTATTACCGTGACCCTGCCGCCACCGCCGAGACCATGACCGCCGACGGCTTCCTCAAGACCGGCGACATGGGCGTGATGCGCGAGGACGGCCGCGTCACCTTCGTCGGGCGGCTGAAGGAAATCATCCGCGTCGGCGGCGAGAACGTCGCCCCGGCGGAGGTCGAGGACGTGCTGATCGGTCATCCGAAGGTCCGCCAGGCGCAGGTCTTCGCCCTGCCCGACCCGCGACTGATCGAGGTGCCGGGCGCCTATGTGGTGCCGCGCGACGGCGAAACGGTGACGGCCGAGGAGGTGCTGGCCTGGGCGAAGCCCCGGCTCGCCGGCTTCAAGATGCCGAAATACCTCGCCGTGCTCGAAAGCTTCGACGTCATCGGGCTCACCGCCTCGGCCAAGGTGCCGAAGCGGCTCCTGATCCAGCACGCCATGCGCCATTTCGGGCTCGAAGAGGAGAAGGCATCGTGAACCGCTTCACCAAGACCTTCGGCGTCGCCCACCCGATCGTCCAGGCGGGCATGAGCTGGGCCTCGTCGAATCCGGCGCTGCCGGCCGCCGTCTCCAATGCCGGCGGACTCGGCGTGCTCGCCGCCGGACCGATGTATCCGGAGGATTTCCGCGCCGCGCTCCGGGCATTGAAGGCCGCGACCGATCGGCCTTTCGCCGTCAACGTGCCGCTCTACCGGCAGGGCGCCGACGAAATCCTCGACATCGTCATCGACGAGAAGGCGCCGATCCTCGTTGCCTCGCAAGGCGGGCCGAAGAAGTATCTCGACCGCTTCCACGCCGCGGGCATCAAGTGCATCCACGTCGTCGCCTCGGAGACCCATGCCCTGAAGGCGCTCGAGGCCGGCGTCGACGCCATCGTCGCCGTCGGCGGCGAAGCCGGCGGCCATCCGCCGCCGGACCAGGTCTCGACTCTCGTTCTGGTAAGGGCGATCGCCAAGGCGGCGCCGGAGGCGATCCTGATCGCCGGCGGCGGCATTGCCGACGGCGCGGGAATCGCTGCGATGCTGGCGCTCGGCGCCGACGCGGCGCAGCTCGGCACGCGCTATCTCGCGACGCGCGAGGCGAGCGTGCACCCGGCCTACAAGGACAGGGTGATTTCCGCCGGCATCGCCGACACGGCGCTGGTCGGCCGCGGCATGAGCCCGATCCGGATGATCGCCAACGACTTCTCGGCCCGTTTTCTCGAAGCCGAGGCCGCCGGCGCCGACATCGAGGCACGGCGCGCGATCTTCGCCGGCTCCTCGCTGAAGCTCGCGGCGCTCGACGGTGACGTGGCGAACGGCAAGATCGAGGCCGGCCAGAGCGCCGGCCTGATCGACGACCTGCCCGGAGCCGGCGAGCTCACCGCCCGCCTGATCGCCGAATACCGCTCAGCCCTTGCCCGCCTGGCGGGCCTCGACGTAGCGCTGGAAGGCGGCCTGGAGCGCAGTCTGCAGGGAGTTCTTTGACGGCGTATGGAACTTGTTGTCGATGCGCGCGAGCAGGCCTTCCAGACCGTCGGTGAGACAGTAGCCGGTCACCGTGCGGCGGAAGAAGTCGCGCGCAAGCTCGGTGACGAAGGTGGCGTCGGAGGCGACGATCGTGTGCGTCTTGAGGTCGACCTCGAGGACGACGCCGATCCAGGTCATCGTCTCCGACATCCCGGTTCCGCGTGGGGCCTGCGCATAGCCGCTGACGAGGACCGTCTTGTTCTCGCTCATGTCGTCTCCCTTGCAGGTAAGTCGTTGCGACGAAACCCGACCACGCCAGTTGTGTCAACAGGTTGGCGTGCAAATTTCACCCTGTTTCGATCCTGATACCAGCGGTCGGACAGCGTATTTCGAGGAGGACCCGATGATCACGTTTTTCCACCCCGCCGAACTCGGCCACCATGTGCGCACCCGGCTCCATGGCGGCGCGCTCGTGGCGGCGCTGGAGACGCCGGGGCGGCTTTCCGCCCTGCACGAGGCGGCGAAAGTCTGCACCGACGCCCTCGTCGAGCCAGGCCCGGCCGATCTGGACACCGTGCGCGAGGTGCACGACGACGGCTATCTCGAGTTCCTGCGCACCGGATTCGCGGAATGGAAAGCGCGGTTTCCCGACGCCATCGAGCTGCGGCCGAGCCTGCACCGCAGCGGCTACATGCAGCGGCTGCCGGAAGACCTGCTCGGCCGCGCCGGCTACTACATTGCCGACGCCGCGAGCGTACTTCTCGAGGACACCTGGGAGGCGACGATCGCCAGCGCCGCAAGCGCGATCGATGCAACGACGAAGGTGATCGACGGCGAGGTCGCAGCCTACGCGCTCTGCCGTCCGCCCGGTCACCACGCCTATCGCGACATGGCCTGCGGCTACTGCTTCCTCAACAACGGCGCCATCGCCGCCGCCCTTGCCCGCCGCTCGGCCGAGCGGGTCACCATTCTCGACGTCGACGTCCATCACGGCAACGGAACGCAGGCGCTGTTCTACGATCGCGCCGACGTGCAGACCATCTCCATCCACGGCGATCCGCGTACGATCTATCCCTTCTATGCCGGCTATGCCGACGAGCGCGGCGCAGGCGCGGGCGAAGGCTACAATCTCAACCTGCCGGTTGCGGGCGGCTCGGGCGACGAGGCCTATCTCGCCGCGGTGAAGGCGGGGATCGAGGCGGCGGAGGCCTATTCGCCCGACCTCATCGTGCTCGCGCTCGGTCTCGACGCTTCCGAATCCGACCCCTTCGCCTGCATGAAGGTGACCGGCGACGGGTTTGCCCGCATGGGCGAGATGCTCGGCGCCATGAAGCGGCCGACCGTCATCATCCAGGAAGGCGGCTATCCCTCGCCCGCCCTCGGCGACACGCTGGTCCGCTTCATGACCGGTTTCCGCGCCGCCTCGGGGGCCTGAGCCGGTGCCGCCGCACGGATCCGGGGCGCAGGCGGAGACGATCCTCACCGCCCGCGTCCCGCGGCTGACGCAGGACGAGCTGTCGGCTTTCCTCGCCCGAACCTACGGCCTCGAAGGCACGTTCAGGCCCCTGTCGGGCGAGCGCGACCAGAACCTCGAAGTGACGGCCGCGGACGGAACCTGCTACGTGCTCAAGATCGCCAACGCTGCCGAGCCGGCCGAGGCGCTCACCTTCCAGACCGCGGCGCTCGACCACATCGCCGCCGCGGACCCGGCGCTGCCTGTGCCGCGGACGGTCGCCTCGCGCGACGGCGCAAGGATCGTGCCGGTCTCCCATGACGGCGCGACGTTTCTCGCCCGACTCGTCACCCATCTTCCCGGCGAGCCGGCGCTCGATTTCCGCGCCACGCCCGGTTTCCGCCGCGCGGCGGGACGGATGACCGGTCGCCTCGACCGGGCGCTCGCCTCGTTCCGTCATTCCGGCGGTGCGCAGGAGATGATCTGGGACCTGCGCCACGCTGCCGCGCTCGAAGACCGCATCCATCACATCACCGATCCCGAGCGGCGGGCGATGGCGACGCGGGTGATGGCGGAGTTCAGGACGCAGGCCGTGCCCGCCTTCGCCCGGCTCCGGACGCAGGTGATCCATAACGACATCCACCAGAACAACATCATGCGCGATCCGCGCACGGGCGAGATCAGCGGGCTGATCGATTTCGGCGACATGGTGGAGACGCTGCTCGTCAACGAGGCGGCGATCGCCGTCGCCCACCAGCTCTACCGCGAGGAGGACATCCTCGGCGTGGCGACGGAGTTCCTCTCCGCCTACGCCGCCGAGATGCCGCTCGAGCCCGCCGAGATCGCCGCTCTCTTCCATCTCGTGCGGATGCGACTCCTGTCGCGCGAGATCATCGTCGCCTGGCGCGCCGCCACGACGGACGGGCCCTCCCCCTACCGCGCCGACATTTCCGAGATGGGCTGGGAGGCGCTCGCGCGCGCCCTGTCGATCGATCCCGACCACGCCACCAAAATCCTGGAGACTGCCATGACCGCGTCCGCCCCCGTTCCCGGCTCCACGCCCTCCGGCGACCCCGTCTACGACGCGCTGATGGCGCGGCGCAGAAAGGGTATGGGGCCGATGTACAAGGAGTTCTACCGGCAGCCATTCATGCCGGTGAAGGGCGAAGGCGTGTGGGTGACTGACGCGCACGGCAGGCGCTATCTCGACGCCTACAACAACGTGCCGCATGTCGGCCATTGCCACCCGCACATCGCCGACGCCGTCGCGCGGCAGGTCCACACTTTCAACTCCAACACCCGCTACCCGAGCGAGCCGGTGGTCGCCTATGCAGAGCGCCTGCTTGCGACGCTGCCGGACCATCTCGACACCGCGATGTTCGTCTGCTCCGGCACCGAGGCAAACGAACTCGCCTGGCGCATCGCCACCGCCAATACCGGAGCGACCGGCGCCCTCGTCACCGACGCGGCGTTCCACGGGAACTCGACCGTCATTGCCGCGCTCGACACGGCGACGATCCCGCATGACCGGGTCCAGCCCTTCGTCGGCATGGCCTCGGCGCCGCGCTTCGGTGGCGCGGCCGGCGGCGGCACCGCGCCGTCGGCCGAGGCCTATGCCGAGACCTGGCGCAGCGCGATCGAGGGGCTTCAGGCGCGCGGCCACCGCCCGGCAGCGCTCTTCGTCTGCCCGGTCTTCGCTTCCGACGGGCTCTACTCGGTGCCGGCCGGCTATCTCGATCCGGCGATCGGCGAGATCCGCAAGGCGGGCGGCCTCGTCGTCGCCGACGAGGTGCAGACCGCGCTCGGGCGCACCGGCACGCATTTCTGGGGCTTCGAGCATGCCGGCCTCGTCCCCGACATCGTCACCATGGGCAAGCCGATGGGCAACGGCATCCCGCTCGGCGTCGTCGTCGCGCGCCGCGCGCTCGTCGAGGGTTTTCTGCAAACGCAGCGCTACTTCAATACGTTCGGCGGCAACCAGGTGGCGGCCGCCGCCGGTCTCGGCGTCCTCGACGTCATGGAGCGTGAGAACCTGCAGGAGAACGCGGCCGAGGTCGGCGCCTATCTGCGCGAGCGCCTCGCCGCGCTGATGAGCCGGCACGCGGCGATCGGCGACGTGCGCGGCACCGGCCTCTTTGCCGGTGTCGAGATCGTCGCCGGCGACAAGCCGGCGCCGGCGAAGGCGCGCGCGATCATCGAGGAGCTGATGCGGGGCGGCGTGCTCGTCGGCATCACGGGCGCCGGCCGCAACCTCCTGAAGATCCGCCCGCCGATGGTGTTCTCGCGCGAGAATGCCGACCTTCTCGTCGACACGCTCGACGCGGCGCTGGCCACGGTGGGCTGACGGAGGGCGCGGCGACATCCGCGCCGGCTCGTCTCCCTAAAAAGTAAAACCCCGCCGGATGGGTCTCGGCGGGGTTCTTTTTACGGGAGGCGGCCGGGCCTGACAGTCTGAATTTCGACCACTCCCCGCAAAAACATCGCGAAAGCTCGGGTTGCCCGCTTACGCGGACGCGGAATGCACCTCCCTGCCCTCGAAATAGGTCTTCAGCACCTTGGTCCCGGCAATTTCGCGCGGCTCGATCGCATAGAGATCGCGGTCGAGAACGATGAAATCCGCCGAGAGGCCCGGCGCGAGCCGGCCGGTCCTGTCGCCGAGGCCCATGCCCTCGGCGCCGTTACGCGTCATCAGCGGCAAGGCCTGGTCGAGCGTGATCGCCTCGTGCGGCGCGTGCACGCCCGGGAGCCTGCCGGACGGATCGGCCCTCGTCAGAAGGCCGGCGAGCGACTGCCACGGATCGAGCTCGGGGAAGATGGTCATCCAGTCCGAACCGACCGCCATCCTGACGCCGGCCTCGATCATGGTGCGGATCGGCCAGACCGTGGCGTAGCGCTCCTTGCCCACCACCCGCTCATGCGCGACGCTCGCATGGTTGACGAACCACATGGGCGGATTGAGGTCGGCCATGACGCGAAGCTGCTTCATGCGGCCGATCTGGTCGTGCGGAATGTACTGGCCGTGGGCGATGTGGTGCCAGGGGCCGCCGTCTCCGTTCTCGGCGCGCACCCGCTCGACGGCGTCGAGCACGCGCGTGACGGCGGCGTCGCCCACGGCGTGGACCTTGACGCCGACGCCGTTGCGGTCATGAGCGGCGATCTCGGCGAAGAGCTCGTCCGGCGAGAGATACATCTCGCCGCGCGTATCGGTGCCGGGATAGGGATCGAGCATCGCCGCGGTCCTGAGCGAAGGCACGCCATCCAGAAAGATCTTTGCCCTTCCTGCCACCATGTGCGGCCCGCAGGCCGCGGCATGATCCTTCAGGAATTCGACGGAGGCTTCCGACCAGGTCGGACAGGTGCGGCTCGCCGAGAGATGGAAGCCGGCCCAGGCGGAGAGCTCGCCCTTTTCGTCGAGCTTGCGGAACGCGGCCACCATTTCCGGCGTCGACATGGCGTCGGAAAAGCCGGTGAGGCCGACAGAATTGAAGTAGCGCACGGCCGCGCGCGCGACGTCGACGGTCTCGCCGACCTCGTCAGGGACCGCGCCATCGACGATCCACATGGCGCTTTCCTCGAGGAGGCCCGTCGCCTCGCCGTCGATGCGCACGATGCGTCCGCCCGCAGGATCCGGCGTTGTGGCGTCGATGCCGGCGGCGGCGAGCGCTGCCCCGCTGGCAAAGGCGCCATGCAGGCTGGCATGGATCAGAAGAACCGGCCGTCCGCCCGCAGCCTCGTCGAGACGGCGCTTGGCCTCGAGGCCGAGCCGCTCGATCTCGGCAAGCGCGGCGGCGCCATAGGCCGAGCCGGTGAGCCACGCGCCCTCGGGCTTGCCTTCCGTCGCCTTGCGCACCCGCTCGAGCAATGTGGAAAAATCCTCGCCCGCATCGAGCGCGAAGGAACGCAGCCGTGTCGTCATGCCGGTGATGACGTGCATGTGGAAGTCGATGATGCCGGGCATGACGAAGCGGCCGCCGAGATCGACGGTCCGCGTGTCGGGTCCGGCATGCGCCGCGAGCTCGGCAGCCGTGCCGACCGCAAGAATGCGGCCGGCGGCGTCGATGGCGAGGGCCTCGGCCGTCGGGCGCGCCGGATCCATGGTCCGGATCGCGCCGTTGAGAAAGAGCGTCGCGGCGGCCACGCGGATCAGGCTCCGGCCTTGGCGCGGGCGTATTCCGCGGTCTGGTCGAGCGCGGCGCGGAACGTGTCGACGATGGCGTCGATGTCCGCCCTGGTCACGATCAGCGGCGGCGAGAACGACATGGTCTCGCCGAGATTACGCGTGATGAGGCCACGCTCGAGCGCGAAGCGCGCGCAGGCCGCCGCCGCGCCGACCGAGGCGTCGAAGGGCGCCTTGGTCGCCTTGTCCGCAACCAGTTCGACACCCGCCATCAGGCCCATGCCGCGCACCTCGCCGACGATCGGATGATCCTTCAGTTCGGCAAGGCGCTCCTGGAAATAGGCCCCCGTCTCGGCGGCATTGCGTGTCGTGCCGAGCTCCTCGTAGCGGTTGAGCGCTGCGAGCGCTGCCGCCGCGCAGACCGGATGGCCGCCATAGGTGTAGCCGTGGCCGAAGACGCCGACCTTGTCGGACTGCTCGCGCATGGCGTCGACGATCTTCTGCGACACGATCACCGCCGAGATCGGCAGGTAGGCCGAGGACAGCGCCTTGGCGCAGGTGATCATGTCTGGCTTGAAGCCGACCGCCTCCGCGCCCCAGTAGGTCCCGGCGCGACCGAAGCCGCAGATGACCTCGTCGGAGACGGTGAGGATGTCGTATTTGGCGAGAACGGCCTGGATCGCCTCGAAATAGCCCTTCGGCGGCACGACGACGCCACCCGTGCCCATGACCGGCTCGGCGAAGAAGCCGCCGATCGTGTCCGGGCCTTCCGACAGGATGAGCTGCTCGAGCTCGTCGGCGAGGCGTTTGACGAAATCAGCCTCGCTCTCGCCCGGCAGACCCTCGCGGTAGTAGTGCGGGCAGGTGACGTGCAGGAAGCGGTCGAGCGGCAGGTCGAACTCGCGGTGGATGTTGGGCAGGAAGGTGAGGCTGCCCGAGGCGACGCCCGTGCCGTGGTAGGCGCGCTTGCGGGCGATGATCTTCTTCTTCTCCGGCTTGCCGAGCGCGTTCCAGTAGTACCAGACGAGCTTGACGGCGGTGTCGTTCGCCTCGGAGCCCGAGCACTGGAAGATGACGCGCGCCATGCCGGGCGAGTTCTGGATCAGCTTCTCGGCGAGGTCGATCGACGGGTTGTTGGAGCGGTGGGCGAACAGGTGGAAATAGGGCAGCTCGTCGATCTGCGCCTTCACCGCGTCCTTGATCGCATCGTCGGAATAGCCAAGCGCCACGCACCACAGGCCGGACATGGCATCGAGATAGCGGTTGCCGCTGTCGTCGAAGATGTAGGCGCCCTCGCCGCGCGTGACGATGAACGGACCATCCTTCTCGTGCTGGCGGATGTTGGTCTGCGGATGCACCTGGTAGAGGATGTCGCGGGCTGCGGCAGAGTTGGCGATCGTGGTCATGACGTTCTCCTGTGTCTGGACGGATCCCGCAAGGCGCCTTCGGCCTTGCTCCTGGATCGCGCCCGGTTCCTGTTCGCGGGCTTTGGGGCCGGTCAGCCCGCGTCGCCCGAGCCGACCGTCCTCAGGAAGCGGTCTACCCCGGTCTTCCATCCATTGTCGGCGAGCACGCGCTCGATGGCGGCCATTTCGATGCGGATGCCGGCCTCGAGGTCGGTGCGTGCGCCGAGATCGATCGCCTGCTTGGTCAGCGCCATCGACAGGGCCGGCGCCTCTGCGATCTTGGCGGCGATGGCAATGCCCTCTTCGGCAAGGCGCGCCGGCTCGACGAGCCGGGCGATCATGCCGAGCGAATAGGCCTCGGATGCCGGCATCTCGCGGCCGGTGAAGAGCAGTTCCTTCGCGCGCGTCACGCCGATGACGCGCTGCAGGCGCTGGGTGGCGCCGACCGTGCCCCAATGGGCCTCGGGAAAGCGGAAGCTCGCATCGGTGGCAGCGACGATGAAGTCGCAGGCCATGGCGATCTCGCCGCCCGAGCCGACCGTCGACCCCTGGACGAGGGCGACGACGGGCCGCGTGCACCGCTCGATCATATGGTAGGCCTCGAACGAGGCAAGCCGGCGCTGACGGATCCAGGCGGCGTCACGCCCCTTGCGCTCCTTGAGGTCGGCGCCGGCGCAAAAGACCGGACCCTTGCCCTCGACAACGACGACGCGGACATCCGCATCGCGGTCGATGGCGCGGAAGGCCTCCGTCAGCCCGTGGCACATCGGCAGGTTGAGCGCGTTGCGGGCCTCGGGCCGCGACAGGATCACGCGGGCGATCGACCCCTCGCGCCTGGTCTCGACCACTTGTTCTTCCGACATCAGATCACTCCCTCGCCACGCAATGACTGGATTTCATTCGGATCGAGCCCGAGCATGCCGCCGAGCACGTCGTCCGTGTCTGCGCCGAGCACGGGCGGCACGCCCGTTTCGATCTCGTCGTAGCCCGAAAGCCGGACCGGGGTCTTGAGCGCGCCGATCCGGCCCGCCTTCGGATGCTCGAACGGGGCGACGAGCCCGCGCGCGGCCACATGCGGGTCAGCGAGAATCTCGGCGACGCTGTTGACCTCGCCCGCGGGCACGTTCGCGGCGCGGAGTTCCTCAGCCAGCTCGTCGCGGCCGCGGCGACGGATCGCCGCCGTCATTGCCGCCATCACCCGCTCGCGCTGAATGACCCGCTCGGAATTCCTGTCCAGCGCGCGGTCGGCGGCGAGATCGTCGAGGCCGAGCACGGAGCAGATCGCCGCCCAGTGCTGGTCGGAGCCGGAAATGTGCAGGAAGCGGCCGTCGGCGCATTCGAAGGCGGCGGAGGGCACGCGGCCGGGATGCTCGGTGCCGGTGCGCTTGGGATCCTCACCGAGGAGGAAGAACCGCGCCGCCGCGATGGTCAGCATCGATACCTGCACGTCGAGCATCGACAGGTCGACATGGGTGCCGTTACCCGACTGTGCCCGGCCCATGAGCCCGGTCAGAACCGAGATCGCGATCCAGAGGCCGGAGGTCAGGTCGGCGAAGGGCACGCCGACCTTGGCGGGCGGACCATCGGGATGGCCGGTCAGCGCCATGACACCGGAGAGCGCCTGGAAGATCGTATCGTAGCCGTTGCGCTCGCTGTAGGGTCCCGTCTGGCCGAAGCCGGTGCAGGAGACGTAGACGAGCTTGGGGTTATCGGCCGAGAGATGTTCGTAGCCGAGGCCGAAACGCGCCATCTCGCCGGGAAGGAAATTCTCCACGACCACGTCCGCCTCGCGCGCCAACGAGCGGGCGATCTCCTGCCCGCGCGGGGACTTCAGGTTGAGCGTCACCGACTTCTTGCCGCGGTTGAAGGCGAAGAAATAGCCGCTGTCGCCGCTCTTGACCCGCGGCTCGAAGCTGCGCGTCTCGTCGCCGGCGCCCGGACGCTCGATCTTGATGACCTCGGCGCCGAGTTCGGCAAGAATCTGCGTTGCCATCGGCCCGGCGAGGACGCGCGAGAAATCGAGGATGCGGATNCCGTCGAGCGGTTTCATTTTCCGCGCTCCCGGAAGCCGCGCATNAGCGCGTTGACGTCNCGGCCGGCGGCCATGGCAGCGTCNAAGGGCAGGTCGGCGACACGGTAGAACAGCGCCTTGGCGGCGGCCATCGCCATCGGATTGGCCNTGGCCCACTGGNTGGCGATNTCGAGTGCGGCGTCGAGCACNGTCTCGGCGGGCACGACGCGGTTGGCGAGGCCGAGATCCTGTGCCTCCTCGGCGCCAATCAGCCGGCCGAGGCTCACCATCTCGAAGGCGGCCTTGCGGCCGAGCTGGCGCTGCAGACCGGTCATCACGAGCGCCGGAACGATGTCGTGCTTGAGTTCGGGATAGCCGAACTTCAGGTCGGAGCCTGCCACCATCATGTCGCAGGCGATCGCGAGACCCGCCCCGCCGCCGATCGCCGCGCCGTGAACGGCCGAGACGACGGGCTTCTTCATCTCCTGCAGCTTCGACTGGAGACGGCAAGTGAGATCCGCGCGGGCGAGCACCTTGTGCTGGTGCTCCGGCGTCAGGTCCTTGAATTCGGACAGGTCGGCGCCGGCGCAGAACCCCCTGCCCTCGCCCCTGAGCACGACGGCGCGAACGCTCTCGTCATTGTCCGCTTCGGTGAGCGCGTCGAGCAGCGCCTGGGTGAGTTCCGTGTTCAGCGCGTTGAGCTTGTCGGGCCGGTTCATGGCCACGATCCGCACGCTGTCCCTGTTCTCGACGATCACACAATCCGACATGTCGGTCCTTTCACGCAGTCACTTCACTTGCAGCGCGCGCGACGGCGAACCCGGCCCGCGCCACCTTGCTGTCGAGGTCCCGGCCGAGCACGCGCTCGCAGAGGCGCGAGGCTTCGACGACCCTGTCGAGGTCGAGGCCGGTCGAAATCCCCTCCATCTCGAAGAGGTTGACGAGGTCCTCGGTGGCGACGTTGCCGGCGCGGCCCGAGCCGTAGCGGATCTGCGTCGGATGACCGCCGACGCCGCCGAAGGAGGAATCGAAATGCCGGCAGCCCGCCTCGTAGGCGGCGACGCAATTGGCGATGCCGACGCCGCGCGTATCGTGGAAATGGGCGACGCAGGTGACGTCGGGCGCGGCCTCGGCGAGCATCCGGAAGAGACGCCCGACCTTGGTCGGCGTGCCGAGCCCTGTCGTGTCGCCGATCGTGACGAGGCCAACGCCGTAGCTCGCGAAGCGCTGCACGTCCTCGACCACGCGCTCCGGCGGCACCTCGCCTTCGAATGGGCAGCCGAGCGCGACCGAGATCACCCCGACGAGCCGGAACCGGTCGCCGGCGGCCTCGACCATCTCGGCGATGCGGGCCCACTGGCCCTCGCGGGAGGTGCCGAGGTTACGCTGGGTGTGCGCCTCCGTCGCCGAGGCGAGCAGGCTCACCTCGTTGGCACCGTGGCCGGCCTCGAAATCGGCGACCGCGCGCTCGACGCCGGTCCGGTTCGGTGTGGTCGCCTTGTACCACACCCCCTCGCCGCGGCGGATGCCCGCGAGCACCGCACCGGCGTCGCCGAAGGCCGGAACCTTGCCGGGATGCGAGTAGCTCGTCGCCTCGATGCGACGGAAGCCCGCGGCCGTGAAGGCGTCAATCAGCGCGATCTTGTCCTCGGTCGCGACATAGGCGGGCTCGTGCTGGAGGCCGTCGCGGGCGAAGCACTCGCAGATGACGACGCCGGCGCTCATGACCGCGTTCCCTTGCCGCGCATCAGCTGCGAACCGACGAGAAGCAGGATCGAAAGCCCGATCAGGAGCGAGGAGATCGCCGCCACGGTCGGGTCGATCTGGTCGCGGATGTTGGCGAACATCAACCGGGTCAGCGTCGCGTTCTGGCCGCCCGAGATGAACAGCGCGATCACCACTTCGTCGAAGGAGGTGACGAAGGCGAAAAGCGCGCCGGACATGACCGAGAGCTTGATCTGCGGCAGCGTCACCGTGAGGAAGGCCCACGGCCGCGAGGCGCCGAGGCTCTGGGCGACGCGCTCCTGGTTCATGTCGTAGCTCGCAAAGCCCGAAAGGACGGCGATGACGACGAAGGGCAGCGCCAGCACGGTATGCGCCATGACGAGACCGGTCGTCGTGCCGTTGAGGCCGATCTTGGCGTAGACGAAGAAGCAGCCGATGGCGATCAGGATCAGCGGGATCAGCATCGGCAGCATGAAGATGCCGCGCGACAGCGAGGAAAGCCCACCGTGAATGCGGGCGATGCCATAGGCGGCGATCGTGCCGAGCGTGGTGGCGAAGAGCGTCGTCAGGATCGCCGCGCGGAAGGAGACGAAGGTCGCCGCGCGCCATTCCGGCGAGGAGAGATAGGCCTCGTACCACTCGAGGCTCCAGGTCCGCGGCGGGAACTCGAGATATTTCGAGCCCGAGAAGGACATCGGTATGACGATCAGGCACGGGATGATCAGGAAGGCGAAGACCAGTGCCACCAGCATGTAGAGCCAGAGCCTCTGGAAATGCGTGATCTGGGTGTCGGTCGCGGGACGGGAGNACATCAGCGCACTCCTCCGATCTCGACCTTGAACAGNCGCTTGAAGACGTAAAGGATGATGCCNGTGACGACGAGGAGCACGACGCCGAGCGCGCTCGCGGCCCCCCAGTTGCCATAGACGGAGATGTTGTTNGCGATCTGCATCGCCCACATCGACACCCGCCCGCCGCCGAGCAGNGCCGGCGTGACGAAGTAGCCGAGGCAGAGCACGAAGACGAGGCCGACGCCGGCGGCGAGTCCGGGCAGCGACAGCGGCAGGAAGACCTGCCAGAAGGCCTGGACGGGCGAGGCCCCGCAATTGGCGGCCGCGCGCATGTAGACCGGGTTGATCGCCCGCATCGAGGCATAGAGCGGCAGGATCAGGAACGGCAGCATGACGTGGACCATGCCGATGACCGTGCCGAGCAGATTGTGGACCAGCGGCAGCGGTTCGGAGATCAGGCCGGCATTCACCAGCCAGGTGTTGATGAGGCCCGTTCGCTGCAGGATCACCAGCCACGCATAGGTGCGCACCAGCACCGAGGTCCAGAACGGCAGGATGACGAAGATCATCAGGATGCCGGCGACGCGCTCGGACAATTGCGACAGGAGATAGGCGACCGGATAGCCGATGACGACGCAGGTGAGCGTGACGAGGCCCGCGACCTCGAAGGTCGAGATGAAGGTGCGCACGTAGACCGGCCGCAGCATGCGCGCATAGTTGGCGAGCGTCGGCTCGCCATTCGCCCCGAAGAAGGAGAGCCAGAACAGCCAGCCGATCGGCAAGATCAGGACGAAGAAGATCAGGAGCGCGCCCGGTAGCGTCAGGGCGGCGAGCGCGCCGCGCTCGCGCAGGTCCTGCCGCTTCAGCTCGGCGGCGTTCAGCGCGACGGGGTGACGGTCGAGCGCGGTGGTCATGACTTGTCCGCCACGAGGATCGTGTGCTCGCGGTCGAGCCACAGCTGCACCGGTTCGCCGCGGCGCGGCAGGTCTCCGCCGGCGATGTCGGGGCCACGGCGCAGGTCGAGCTCGATGCCGTCGGGCATCCGTACGGTGATCAGATAGCTGTCGCCCTGGTAGATGACGTCGGTCGTCTCGGCCTCGATTCGGTTGGCCGTCTCGCTCTCGCCGCCATTCCAGCGCAGCCGCTCAGGACGGATGACGAGCCAGGGCTTGTCGCCGGTCGCGCCGTTCCACGCATCGCGCGTCTTAAGCGGCCGGCCGTAGAGGAGCGGGCCGTCCTTGCCGGTTTCCACGGGGAGGAAGCGCGTCTCGCCGATAAAGTCGGCGACGAACTTGTTCTTCGGACGGTCGTAGATTTCGTCGGGCGTGCCGAGCTGGACGATCTTGCCGCCATTGACCACGGCGATGCGGTCGGACAGGGTCAGCGCCTCGCGCTGGTCGTGGGTGACATAGACCGTCGTGGTGCCCAGCCGGTCGTGCAGGCGCTTGAGTTCAAGCTGCATGTGTTCGCGCAGCTTCTTGTCGAGCGCGGAGAGCGGTTCGTCCATCAGGAGGATCGACGGCTCGAAGACGATGGCGCGGGCAAGCGCAACGCGCTGGCGCTGGCCGCCGGAGAGCGCGTCGACACCGCGGTCGGCGAGATGCGCCATCTGCACGAGGCCGAGCGCCTCCTCGACGCGGCGGTTCAGTTCGGCGCCGGAAACGCCGCGCAGCCGCAGCGGATAGCCGACATTCTTGCCCACGCTCATGTGCGGGAAGAGCGCGTAGTTCTGGAACACCATGCCGAGATTGCGCTTGTGCGGCGGCAGCGTCAGGAACTCGGTCCCGTCAATGGTGATCGAGCCCGAATCCGGCCGCACGAAGCCGGCGAGCACGTTGAGGAGCGTCGTCTTGCCCGAGCCCGACGGGCCGAGCAGCGTCAGAAACTCGCCCGGCTCGATATCGAGCGAGACGTCGTCGAGCGCACGGAAAGCCCCATACGCCTTGCGGATGTTTCGGATTTCTACCTTGCCCGGCATCTCGGCCTCCCTAAGCGCGAACGGCCTTGGCCTCGCGCATCGGCGCGGAGGCGGCGGAAAGCCCATAGTGCGGCAGGCGCCGGCCGGCGTCGAGCGTCGGGACCTGGAGCGTCGCTCCACTGGCTTTCTCTGGTTGGACCGTTTGCAGCGTCATCGTCATTTCACCGGTTGAAGGGCATGGGCCCGCGACGGCCGCGCCGTCGTGGCGCGCCGATCGGGTCTTCGGGGGAAGGCGGATCGCGGGCGACCCGCCTTCCAGGCTCGGGAGGAGCTAACCCTTGCGGATTACTGGATGATCAGGTTCTTGAAGTCTTCCTGAACGTCCTGGATGTTCTCGGCCCACCAGGCCGGGTTCATCACGACCTGCTTGGCGGCGTTCTCGGGCGAGGCGTTCGACTTCGCCAGGATTTCCGCCGAGAATTCCTTGACCTCGAAGGCCTTGGCGTTGGACGGGCCGTAATAGGGCATCATTTCCGGAATGCGGGCCTGGATTTCCGGCGAGACGATGTTGGCGACCAGCTTCTGCGCGGCCTCGACGTTCTTGGAACCCTTGAGGATCGCAACGCAGCCAAAGCCACGGACGCCGTCCTGGTAGGTGTAGGTGACCGGCGCGCCATCGGCGATCACGCCCTCGACGCGGCTGCCCCAGATGGCTTCCATGTCGACTTCGCCGTCCTTGAGGAGCTGGGCCGACTGGGCGCCCGAGGTCCACCAGACCGAAACGTGCGGCTTGAGGCGCTCGAGCGCGGCCAGCGAGCGCGCGGTGTCGAGCGGATAGACCTTGGAAGGCTCGACGCCGTCGCCGAGGAGCGCGATTTCCATCATTTCCTGCGGATAGACGCTGAGCGCGCGGCGACCCGGGAACTTCTCGACGTCCCAGAAATCCTTCCAGTCCTTCGGCGGGTTGTCGCCGTACTTGTCGGTGCGCCACGCGAGCACCACCGAGTAGGTGTTGGTGCCGACCCAGTTTTCACCACGGGCGCCATCCGGAATGCCGTCGGCGTTGATCACCGAATAGTCGAGCGGTTCGAACAGGCCTTCGGCCGCGCCGATGGCGCAGTCTTCGGCGCCGAGATGGGCGACGTCCCAGCCCGGAGCGCCGGACTGGACCTGCACGCGCACGCCGGCGAGGCCGTCATGCGATTCCGTGCGGAGTTCGACGCCGGCCTTTTCGGCAGCCGGGGTGAACAGGGTAGCCGTCAGGTCCTCCTGGACCTTGCCGCCGAGTCCGGCGAGCATGAGCGTGTCCGCGGCCATCGCCGTCGTCGACAGGGCGACGACCGCCGCTGCCGCGAGAATGCCCTGGGTAACTGTCCTGCGCATTTTCATCTTTCTCTCCCGTGTGATGACATGCAAACGTTGTATTCCGGCGAGGCCTTTGCCGCTTTCGAACTCAAGCCGCCGTATCCTTGAGTCCCAACTCGCTGATGAACTTGGTCTGGAGGAAGGCATCGAGGCCTTCGACCCCGCCCTCGCTGCCGAAGCCGCTTTCCTTGACCCCGCCGAACGGCGTCTCCGGCGCGGCGATGCCGAAATGGTTGATCGAGATCATGCCGGATTCGAGCTGCTCGCCGAGATAGGTCGCCGTACGCTCGGAATTGGTGAAGGCGAAGGCGGCGAGCCCGTAGGGCAGGCTGTTCGAGCGCGCGATCGCGTCATCGAGCTTCGCGAACGGAGCGATCGGGGCGAGCGGACCGAACGGCTCGTCGACCATCAGCCGCGCGTCCTCGGGAACGTCGGTAAGAACGGTCGGGGCGAAGAAGTTGCCCTGGTTGCCGATTCGCTTGCCGCCGCAGAGCACCTTGGCGCCGCGGCTCTCCGCGTCTGCGACGAAGGCCTGCATGGCGTCGAGCCGGCGCGAATTGGCGAGCGGGCCCATCTGCACGCCGGCTTCGGTGCCCGGGCCGACCTTGAGCGCCTCGGACCCCGCCACGAAGGCGTCGACGAAGCGCTTGTAGTGTCGCTCGTGCACGAAATAGCGCGACGGCGCGGCGCAGACCTGTCCGGCATTGCGGTACTTCAGGAACAGGCCGAGCTTGACCGCCGCTTCCGGGTCCGCGTCCTCGCAGACGATGAAGGGCGAATGGCCGCCGAGCTCGAGCGTGGCGCGCTTGACGTGCGCGGCCGCGAGCTGGCCCAGATGCTTGCCGACCGGGATCGAGCCGGTGAACGAGATCTTGCGGATTTCGCGCGCCGGGATCAGGTATTCCGAGATTTCGGCCGGAACGCCGAAGACGAGGTTGACGACGCCGGCCGGGATGCCGGCATCGGCGAAGCAGCGCACGAGCTCTATCGACGAGAACGGCGTCTCTTCCGGGCACTTGATGATGATGGTGCAGCCGGCCGCGACCGCGCCGGCGATCTTGCGCACAGCCTGGCTGACCGGGAAGTTCCACGGCGAGAATCCGGCGACGGGGCCGACCGGCTCCTTGACGACGATCTGGCGAACGCCCGGCGCACGGGCCGGGATCAACCGGCCATAGGCGCGCCGCCCCTCTTCCGCATACCAGTCGATATGGTCGGCCGAGCCGACCGTCTCGGCGAGCGCCTCGGCGAGCGGCTTGCCCTGCTCCCGGGTCATCAGCGGCGCGATGGCCTCTGCGCGCTGGCGCAGAACATCGGCCGCCTTGCGCATCAGCTTGGACCGCTCGTAGGGCGAAACCTGCCGCCATTCGAGGAAGGCGCGGCTGGCCGCCGCCAGCGCGCGGTCGAGATCGGCGGGGCCGGCATGCGTCACCGTGGCGAAGGCCTCACCGGTCGCCGGATCGATCACCTTGCCCGACCGTCCGGCGCTTCCCTCGCACCACTCGCCATCGATGAACAGCTTCGCCATTTCCATCAGGTCGCATCTCCCGTCTGCCAATTTAGTTCACTTCGTAAACTACATCGTTCACATCGTCAACTATCTTGGNCGCAAAATCCCCATCGAGAGCGCTGNCGGTTTGGAAATCGAACCAAAGCAATGATTCTTCGAAAAANTTCGCCGCGGCAAAATGGCGGCGAGCAAGGGGCGGGCGNAGCTACNNCGCCCCTCCCGCTATTCCTCCTCGCCGAGATCGCCGCCCGCGGCGGCGACTTCGCGGCGGAGCTGGTCGTAATAGGCGATCGAGCTCTTGAACACGGAATGCAGCGTCCGCTGCAGCGTGACGCGCTCCTCGGGCGACAGGCTCGCCAGCATCATCTCGTTGCGATGCTCGGAATCGGCGAGAATCTGCGCGACAATCTTCCGGCCCTCCCCGCTCAGGCGCAGGAGAATGCTGCGCCCGTCCTCGGGATTTTCCGAGCGGCTGATCAGACCGCGCTCGATCAGACCGGAGACGACGCGGCTCATCTGGCTCTTCAGGAGGCCGGAATGGTTGGCGAGGAGTTGGAGCGGAGCCTCGCCCAGATAGTCGAGCACGGCGAGCGCGCGCCATTCGCGTACGGTCAGCTTGTAGCGCGGCGCAATCGAGAGAAAGGCGATCCGGCTCGACAGCGAGGCGAGCCGTTGCAGCTGAAAGGAAAACAGATCGCGCGCGTCGTGCGCGATCAGGTGCGCCGTGTCCTCGGCTCCGCGAGCGCCCTTGTCCCGTTCGTTCATGGTTTCTCCGTCCCTTCCCCACGCCGCCTGCATTCGCCTGAAGCGGGAAGCGCGGCTTCACCTCAACCTCAAACGCCGCGGGAAATCCACCCCTTTCGTGGCAACCCTGCGGCGTGATTTGGTTGACATCGTGAACTATTTAGTTCATTTCGACAACTATCATATTGTCTCATAGCATTTCGATCATCCCCGCTTGCCGCCATCGTGGCCCAAAGGCGGGCTTTCAAGGGAGAATGGAATGACCAACAAGCGGCACAATCCGACGACCATCGCCCCGCCTGCGCGCAACCTTTATGCCCATGCCGTCGAGGTGCCGCAGGCGAGCCGCCACCTCTACGTCGCCGGCCAGGTCGGCGTGCGGCCGGACGGAACCGTGCCGGAGACGCTCGAGGAACAGACCGAGCAGATGATGGAAAACATCCGCGAGATTCTCGCCTCCGCCGGCATGACCTTCGCCGACATCGTCAAGTTCAACGCCTATTGCATGTCGGCCGAGGACATCATTACCTATGCCGGCATCCGCAACCGCTACTTCGACGGACTGCAGACGGCGACCACGGCCGTCGTGGTGTCGGGGCTCGCCAACCCGGCCTGGAAGGTCGAGGCCGATCTCGTCGCCGCCTGCAAGGACTGAGGACCCATGTTCTACCGCCCCGCAGACGGCCACGGCCTGCCGCACGATCCCTTCAAGGCGATCGTGTCGCCGCGTCCGATCGGCTGGATCTCGACGCGCAGCAAGTCGGGCGAGATCAACCTTGCGCCCTACTCGTTCTTCAACGCGCTGTCGACCGATCCCTATCTCGTCTGGTTTTCTGCCGACGGCGACAAGGACAGCGTCGTCTTCGCCCGCGAGACCGGCGAATTCGCCGTTAACCTCGTCGGCGAGAAATTCGCCGAGCAGATGAACGCCACCTCGGTCGACGCGCCGCGCGGCGTCAGCGAATTCGGCTATGCCGGGATCGAACCGGCCGAATGCCGGCTGATCGGCGCACCACACGTCAAGGGCGCGCCGGCCGTACTCGAATGCCGCCTGACCGAGATCCACGAGCCGAAGGGGCTCGACGGCCGCTGGGCCGGCGTGTTCGTCATCACCGGCGAGGTGGTTGGCATCCACATCGACGACGCCATGCTGACGAACGGCCTGTTCGACCAGGTCAAGGCCGGCAACCTCGCCCGCCTCGGCTACATGGATTATTCCGCCACCACCGAGACCTTTTCGATGCGCCGGCCGCGCTGGAGCCCGAAGGACGGACCCGCCGGGTCCTGAACTTTCAACGCCGACGCCAGCCCGCCCCTACCCCGCCCGTTCGAACTGACCGGGCGGAACCTCGCCGCATGGCGTGGCGAGGCCCGTGGGCGCGTCATTCTCCCGTTTTACAATCGATCATGCGCGCGGCTTGGCACGTGGGCGGGTATTTTTCTCGCGCAGGCAAGCTAAATATCCGCTCCGGACGTACCGGTGACCGCGCCGGCCGCTTGCCTCAACCACGGGACTTGCCATGACCGACAGCCGCCTGAAGCTTCTCTACCAGACCCATTCGCCCTATGCCCGCAAGGTGCTTGTCATGGCACACGAGGCGGGGCTCGGCGGGCGTCTCGAGGTGATCCACCACGAGACGAGCCCGACCAACCGCAACGACGAAGTCTTTGCGAAAAACCCGCTTGGCAAGGTGCCGGTGCTGATCTTCGAGGACGGCTTCGCGCTGTTCGATTCCCCGGTCATCTGCGAATATCTCGACGGCCTCCATGGCGGGCGCAGGCTGATCCCCGCTGACCGGAGGAAGCGGCTTGAGACACTCCGCCTGCAGGCCGTGGCGCAGGGAATCTGCGATGCCGGCATCGCTTTGCGCTGGGATACGGAGCGCCGGCCGCAAGGACTTCGCTGGAAGGCGCTCGCCGACGGCCAGGCGGAAAAACTCCTCGCCGCCTACGACTTCTTCGAGCGCGAGGCCGATCTCGACGGCCCGGTCGATCTCGGCCAGATCGCGCTCGCGACCGCGCTCGACTGGATCGCCTTCCGCACCCTCCCCGACTTCCTCGCCGGCCGGCCGCGGCTCGCACGCTGGTATCGCGTCTTCATCGAACGGCCGTCGATGCGCGCCACGACCTACGCGGGCGAGACCCACGACTGAACGGGAAAGGGCCGCCGGTTGTCCCGACGGTCCTCCCCGCTGATGGCAGCTCTTGCGTCAGTCGATGCCGATGCAGAGATATTTGATCTCCAGGAAGTCGTCGATGCCGTATTTGGAGCCCTCGCGACCGAGACCCGAGGACTTGACGCCGCCGAAGGGCACCTCGGCGGTGGAAATCAGGCCGGTATTGATGCCGACCATGCCGGATTCGAGCGCCTCGGCCACCTTCCAGACCGTCGACAAATCGCGGCTGTAGAAATACGACGCGAGGCCGAACTCGGTCGAGTTGGCGAGTTCGATCGCCTCGTCCACCGTGTCGAAGGAGATGATCGGCGCGACCGGCCCGAACGTCTCTTCCTCGAGCACCTTCATGCCTTCCTTGACGCCGACGAGCACCGTCGGCTCGTAAAATGTGCCGCCCAGCGGCGAGCGCTTGCCGCCCGCAATCACCTTCGCGCCCTTCGACACCGCGTCCTCGACGTGCTCCTCGACCTTGGCGAGCGCGTTTTCGTCGATCAGCGGGCCGATCTTGACGTCCTCATTGGCGCCGTCGCCGACTTTCAGCGCATTGCTCGCCNCCACCAGCTTCCGGGCGAAGGCGTCGACCACGCCCGACTGGACGNAGATCCGGTTGGCGCAGACGCAGGTCTGACCGGAATTGCGGTACTTGGCGATCAGCGCGCCCTGCACCGCCTTGTCGAGGTCGGCGTCATTGAAGACGATGAAGGGCGCATTGCCGCCGAGCTCGAGCGAGAGCTTCTTGATGTCGTGCGCGCACTGCCGGAACAGAATGCGGCCGACCTCGGTGGAGCCGGTGAAGGTGAGCTTGCGCACCTTCGGGTTGGTGCACATTTCGAGACCCATTCCCTTGGAATCCGAGCCGGTGACGATCGAGAGCACGCCCTTCGGCACGCCGGCACGCTCGGCGAGCACCGCCATGGCGAGCGCGGAGAGCGGCGTCTTCTCGGCCGGGCGGCAGACGAAGGTGCAGCCGGCGGCGAGCGCCGGGCCGACCTTGCGGGCGATCATCGCGTTCGGGAAGTTCCACGGCGTGATCGCCGCGACGACGCCGATCGGCTGCTTCAAGACGACGACGCGCTTGTCCGGCTGGTGGCCGGGGATGACGTCGCCATAGACGCGACGTGCCTCTTCCGCAAACCACTGGATGAAGGAGGCGCCGTAGGCGATCTCGCCCCGCGCCTCGGTGATGGGCTTGCCCATCTCGGCGGTGAGGATGCGGGCGAGATCCTCCTGGTTGGCGAGCATCAGGTCGTTCCACTTGAGCAGGATCGCGCAGCGCTCCTTGGCCGTCTTCGCAGCCCAGGCCTTCTGCGCGTCGTAGGCGGCGTCGATCGCCGCGCGGACGTCGTCGGGCCCCATATTTGCGACCTTGACGATCTCCTCGCCGGTGGCCGGGTTCCGGACGGTGAAGGTGCTCGCGCCCTCCCTCCACTCGCCGCCGACCAGCGCGCGGTGCTCGAGAAGGGTGGGATCGGAGAGTTTCAGGGGCATTGTCGGTCCTCTTGGTTGTCGCCCGCCTCAGAAGGCGGCACGGTAGATGGCGAGCGCGTCGGCCTCGGTGACCGGGCGCGGATTGTTGACGAGCAGGCGCGTCTGGTTCATCGCGTCGGCGGCGAGCCGCGGCAGGAAATCCTCGGCTATGCCGAAGGCGCGTAGACTGGGCTCCAAGCCGCACTCACGCGCGAGCGTCGCCAGCCGGTCGCAGAAGGCGGCCGCCCTCTCCTGCCCCTCGAAGGCGGCAAGTTCCGGAAAGGCGAAGGGGGCGAGTTCGGAATAGGGTTGCGGCGCGGTGACGATGTTGAAGCGCAGCACATGCGGCAGCACGAGCGCGTTCGACAGGCCGTGCGGGATGTGGAAGTGCCCGCCGAGCGGATAGGCGAGCGCGTGAACCGCGGCGACCGGCGAATTGGCGAAGGCCTGGCCGGCGAGCATCGATCCAAGCAGCATGTCGGCGCGCGCCGCGGCGTTTGACCCGTCCCGCACCGCCGTCAGGATCGAGCGGCCCATCAGTGCCAGTGCCTCCTTGGCGAGGAGGCGCGAGATCGGGTTGTTGTTGGAACTCACCGAGGCATAGGCCTCGATCGCGTGCACCATGGCGTCGATCCCGGTCGCGGCTGTGACATGCGGCGGCAGGCCGTGGGTGAGTTCCGGGTCGAGCAGCGCCACGTCGGGCAGGAGCACGGGCGAAACCACGCCCATCTTCTCGCTCGCGCCCGTGGTGACGATCGAGATCGGCGTCACCTCGGAGCCGGTTCCGGCCGTGGTCGGGACGAGGACGAGCGGCAGGCGCGNTCCCCGGGCATTGCCGACGCCGTAGACCGCCTTCAGTTCCTCGCGCCCCGGGGCGAGCAGCGCCACGAGCTTGGCGACGTCGAGCGAGGAGCCGCCGCCGAGGCCGACGACGCCTTCGACGCCCGCTGCCCTCGCCTCGTCGACCGCCTTCAGCGCCACCGCCTCCGGCGGATCGGCCTCGACCTCTGCAAAGAGCGCGACGGCGACCCCAGCCGCCTCGAGGATCGAGCGTGCGCGCTCGACGATGCCGGTCGCCATCATGCCGGGATCGGTGACGAGCAGGACGCGGCCGCCGATCTCGCGGCGCGCCACCTCGCCGAGCCGGGCG
>Ga0065721_10004944_pt1 | contig 35837 bp, 21 predicted proteins | sample Mesricmetagenome_FD_59108 | JGI IMG/M metagenome (GOLD analysis project Ga0065721, IMG submission 59108) | Mesophilic microbial community from rice straw/compost enrichment Sample: eDNA_1 v2 (version 2) | ecosystem: Engineered > Solid waste > Grass > Composting > Bioreactor | place: USA: Davis... | reverse complement strand
GTCTGTGTTCGGCGAGGACGAAGCATCCATTTCTCTAGAAGCCGTTCCTCCCATGACTGACGGCCTTCTTCCCTCTCACCCCTAACTTTTGTGGGGTAGTCGTTTCCCGCCGGCTGATTAAAGTTAATTTATCAGCCATAGAAATAATTGTGCCGTGACAATCAACCATCATCTAACCAGGCCGCGAACAATCGCCGCAGGTCGAAAGCTGCGGCTCAATTCGCGCGCCTTCACTCTGATCGAATTACTCGTCGTCATCGCCATCATCGCCATTTTGGCGGCGATGTTGTTACCCGCTTTGGCGCGCGCGAAAGAAAAGGCCCGCCGCGCTTCGTGCCTGAGCAATTTGCGGCAAATCGGTATCGGCATGACCGTTTATGCAGGCGACAACAATGATTATGTCGTCGAAGCCCGTGCGGCTTCCGGCACCGCCAGTGCCACCGTCAAAGGCAAATACAATCAACACGCCGTCAACACACCACAGGCGGACATGGCCAAGTCGGTAAATCTCGATCCCACCATTACCAATACGGCTTCCATCTGGGCCTGTCCGAGCCTTGGACAAGGCAGCGTTACTTACAACGCCACCACTACGCCGCCGCAGTGGAATGTCGGTTATCAATATTTTGGCGGCATTTACTGGTGGTACAACATTGCCAATGGCAATGGGATTGAATCACGCAGCCCGACGAAATTGAGTCGATCGCGAGCCAGCCACGTTCTCGCGGCGGATCTGGTTTGCAAAGACAATACAACCTCCGGCAATCCGTGGGCTTCAGTCAGCGGCAACAACAAAGTCGCTCATCAACGCCCCAAAGCGCAGTATCCCGACGGTGCCAATCACCTGACCGTGGATGGCGCAGTGGCATGGATTAAATGGGAAAAGCTGTTGCAGATCACGACGTTCGATACCAGCTCGCGGCTGTTTTACCACTATCAGGACGACCTGGGATTAATCAATCAAGCTGACCTGCCGTATCTTAAAATCCGCCCGTGATGGCTAAAGAAAGGTTTCCCACGTTTTTATAGGGTAGTTCATTAAAACCCACGTGTGTCATCATCACAACAACTCCCGACACCATGAAAAACGCTGCGTTGCCAGTAATTCATCTCCCACACTTGAAATCCTTTCAGCAACCATCGGTCACCATCACGCACGCGATTAGAAACGAGCCCATCACCATAACCACCACATCAACCACCATCGCAAATGAATAAATCCCATCGATCCTTATTCTGGAGCGCCACGCTGCTCAGCAGCTTATGGGTCGCCTCATCAGCCTACGGCGCCACTATCGACCAAACAGTCACCCAAGGCCTCGGCGCGCATTGGAATCAAGCCGCGTGGGGCACACCCGCCGCTGTTCCGACTGCGGGAAATGATTACGTGACGCCCAGCGGTTTCGATGTGCGCACGCCGGATTCTCAATCACCTTCCACGTTTCTCGGCGATAGTTTGCGGATTGATGCCGGTGGACGATTGGTGCTGAAGAACGGCGGTGCGAATAATGGTTTGGCAACGGCGAACCTCATTCTTAACGGCGGTTCTATCACCTACAACACCGCCAACGGCACGACGATTTCCGCTATCGCCGGAACCATTCTGGTGCAGGATAACTCCACGATTAACTCCGTCGCCGGCGCCTCCACACGCGACATCTGGTTGCACTCGGCGTTGAGCGGTAGCGCGAATCTTTCAGTGGGCATGGTGAATAACGCGCTGGTTCTTTTCGGCACGAACACCGCCTACAGCGGCAATTGGACCGTGAACTCCGGTCGCATTGAAATTGGCAACAACGCCCAAGACCCGCTCGGCTCCGGCTCAGTGTTGTTAAGCGGGCTGGCGAATTCGCTGACCTTTAACGCGACCAATGATTTCACCATCAACAACGCCATTGATGGATTCGGCGCGATTGTGAAGTTGAACACCAACACCGTAACGCTCGGTGGCAATAATCCACTGGCTGGAACAGTCGTCGTGAGCAACGGCGTACTGCGATTGAGCAATGCCGGTGCGATTGCCAATGTTTCGTACATTACTCTGGCGGGCGGAACGATCGATGCCGCGCCGATTGGCGGTCTCGCCTTGAACGAAGGATTGGGGCAGATCCTGAACTGTCGTGGCACGGTGAACGGCAACCTCAGTGCCGGTTCCGCCAACACGCTTAACTTCAATCTCACTGCGCTGACAAACGATGTTTTAAACATCAACGGCACGCTGACGTTGAACGGAAATCCGATGCTGAATCTTGCGTTGAGCGGTTTCAAACCCAGTGGCACGTATCGGCTCATCAATTACACCGGCACGATTCAAGGCGGCGGTTCGTTCACATTGATTCCTCCGCCCGAAAGCTCCGCGACGTTCCAGTTGGATACCAGCACGCCTGGTCAAGTGAACCTGATTATCACTGCGGCCTCACAAAACCTCACCTGGGTTGGCGATGGATTTGGAAATACGTGGGATACTTTCTCGCCGCTCTGGACCGGCACGACAACGACGTTCAACACCGGTGACAATGTCACGTTCACCGATTCCGGTTCTGCCGTTCCGGACATTTTTGTCTCCGAGACAGTGCAACCGTTCAACATGACGGTAAACAACTCAGCGCAACCGTATTTGTTCTATGGCGAAGGCATTTCGACATTGGGAACGCTGACGAAAGCGGGCGACAATGTTCTCGCGTTAACCAGTCCCGCGAATCAATTCAACGGTGGTGTGGATATTCAGGCAGGCACGCTTTCCATCGGTGCCGGCGGCGGCTTCGGTTCGCTGGGAAGTCCCGTTGGCATCACCAACAATGGTGTTCTTAGGGTGAATCTCGCCAGCGGCGGCCTTGCGCTGAACATGCCGATCAGCGGCAGCGGCGCCATCGAAGTCACTGGCGGTGGCGCAACGCTCATCGTTCGTGGCACTAACTCTTACACCGGTCTGACGACCATTGATAATGAATGTCAGCTCAACATCACCACGGCCACTGCGTTGGGCACAGCAGACAGCGGCACGGTCGTTTTGGCCAATGGCCGATTAGGCGTCGCCAATGAACTCGTGGGTGATATGACCGTGGCCGAACCGATTCAGGTCGCAGGTCAAGGTGTCACCGTTGCGCCCGGCGCGCTTTACGTCAACACGACAGGCAACAATGTCACGTGGGCCGGACCGGTCACCATCACGGGTGACGCGCGTTTCCGTGTCGTAAATCCCAACGTGCGCATGAACTTTTCCAACACCGTTCTCGGTAACAACGTCGCGTTGCAATGCACCGTCGGTAATGCCGCCGCCGATGCGAATTCCGTGATGTCGTTCCAAAATACGTTTTCTATCGGCGCTGGCGCGTTGACCAAAGACGGTCAAGGCATTGTGGAATTCCTCAGCAATTCCAACGAAGCCGGGAGCACCACGGTCAACGGCGGCACGTTGCGCGTCAACGGAACGTTCAACGGCGGTCCGGTTACGGTGAACAGTAGCGGCATACTGGCTGGCACGGGCAGTGTGCTCGGTCCGGTGTCCATTCTCGATGGCGGACAACTCGCGCCCGGCAGCGACGATATCGGCACTTTGACGCTGAACAACACGTTGACGCTGGCGGCAACCGCCAACACCGTGATCCGAATCAATCGCACGAATTCTCAAAATGCCGATCTGCTCGTGACCGCCAACCTGGCCGCCGCCGGTTCATTGACGGTTGTAAACGTCGGTCCGGCGTTGGAAGAAGGCGACACGTTCGATCTCTTCGACGCCGCTCTGAGCGGAGCGTTTTCAGCGACGAACCTGCCGCCGCTCGCAAATCCGAGCCACGTCTGGGATACGTCATTACTGATGAGCCAGGGCATCATCAAGGTTGCGGCTAATTCCCTGCCCTTGCTCCCGTTGGAAATCACCGATATTCAGCGGCAACCCGATAGCGTTTCACTCACGTGGAATTCTTACCCAGGGCAACTTTACACCGTGGAATATTCGGTGAACCTGACTGATTGGTCAGTGCTGCAAACGGATATCGCAGCCGATGCGACAACAAATTTCACCACCGCCGTATTGGATCTCAGCGGTGCTGGTAGCGGAGCGGGTCTTGTCCTCGCACAGTATCAGATGGGCAGCGAAAACGCTCAGATTCAGGATGCCGAGAATCTCGTGGCTGCCGGACCGTTGACGCAAGGAGCGGGTTTAAACCTGTTCAACGTTGCCGCCAACGTATCGCCGAATTACGGCTCGGCGCCGGTGCTGCAAGCGGGCTTCCCGAACGCCGGACCGGACCTCGCCTCGGCGCTTGCGAATGAAGCCTGGTTCACCTTCTCGCTGACGGTCGGCGCAAACGTGACTGACCTCGACCTAACGTCCCTTACCTTCAATGGCGCTCGCGGCGGTGGCGCAGCACCACGCGGATATGCGGTATATGTCACCACGCCGACAAGCACCGATGAAGAAGTTCAAGGCGCAACCAACTTCGCGACGCAGCGTCCGACGTGGAGTTTTGAAACGGTTAATCTGAGTGGATTGGCCAGCTTGCAAAATCTCACCGCCGGCCAGGTTGTGACATTCAAAATCCCGATCTTTGCACCGAGCCCCGGTCAAAGCGTGGAATTTGATGACCTCACAATCATGGGCAATGTTTCCCCCGGACCGTTGCCACCGTATGCCGGAGCGCAGCAACTTTTCCTGCGAATCAAGGAGCAATAATTGTGGGAGGTGGGCGAATCGCCCCGGTGATTCCTGGATCGCCGGGGCGTTTCTATTCGATTCAACATCGCGAAGTCAGAGCCGCATGAGTAACGAATCACAGTTGCAAGTCAGTCGCCGCCTGAACCGATCAGGTTTGCAGCGCACGCTGTTGCTTGCGACCGCAATGCTCTCGGCATGGAATGTGGCTCAGGCGGACGTGTTGTTGCGCTACGACATGAACAGCGCCACACCGACGTTCGCGGCCCCGGGCGAAATCATCAAAGGTCAGGCTCTGTCCTTTGGCAACGGCGTCGGCTCGGTCACCGTGCCCTCCAATCTGGCCTATTCGAGCGCTCCGGTTCTCGTGGTCAATCCAGCCATAAGCGTTCTGCCACTTAACAATGCGAGCACCGCATTGAACGCCGGCTGTGCGGTTTCGTTCGATTTTCAAGTTGGCACAACGGTCGGCAGTCTGTCGGTCACCGGATTAACTTTCAATGTCGCGCGCGGCGGCGCTAATACGAATCGCGGATTCGGCGTGTACGTGACGACACCGTTCGTCGCCAATGTCCAGGTGCAACCGTCCACTTACATCACAGCGCAGCGTTTTGATTGGCAATCCGTTTCCGTAAATTTAGGAAGCGTCGCGGCGCTTCAGCAGTTGCAAGCAGGCGATGCGGTGCGAATCACAATTCCCTTTTGGACTGCTGAATCGGTTCAGAGCGTTGAATTCGATACAATCACGCTTTTGGGCGTTGCAACTCCGCCGACTAATGTTCCTGTCGCAGCAGAACTGCGTTTTACCGATCTGAAGCGCGTTGATGAAAACGTAACCGTCACATGGACATCCAATCCCGGTCGTCATTACACGCTGGAATACGCGGAAAACTTTCCGAACTGGGATTCGCTTCCCAACAAGATCGCTGCGTCGGCCGGAGCGGAAACGAGTTTCACCTTCAACACCACTTACACCGATAACGGCCCGGTTGCGTTGCTGCGCTACGAAATGGGCCAACGCGCGCCGCAGTTGCAAAACGCCGCCAAAACCGGCAGCGGCAGCGAGTTGACGCCTGGTGACGGTCTGGCGTTGTTCGATGTGAATTTCAACGCCTACGAATCCGCGCCTTCGCTGCAACTCAACTTCAAGAACGCCACCACGAATCTTTCGGCAGCGCTGGAGAATCAAAGTCACCTCAGCTTCACGTTTCAGGTTGGCTCGAATGTCACCGATCTCGATTTAACGGGTCTCAGTTTCAACATCGCGCGGGGCGGCAGTTCGACCCCGCGCGGTTATGGCGTTTACGTCACCACGCCCACGACGACGGATGAGTTGGTGCAACTCGCCACTGCGGTGAATTCCGTGCGACCCGATTGGACGCCGCACTTCATCAACCTGACCGGCTTCAGCAGTCTTCAGAATCTTACTGCCGGACAAACGGTGACCTTCAAAATCCCTGTTTATTCTCCGTCCACCGGTAGCAGTCTTGAGTTCGACGACATCACCTTGCGCGGACATGTTACCCCCGTACCGCAACCGGATTACGTGGACGCCGAGCAACTGTTTCTCCGCGTCCGCGAATTACCCGGCGATCCGGTTTCAGTGGAATCCGCTACGCGTCCGACCGGCGCGACGTGGAATCAATATGCCACTCGCACGTTGGAACAGTTGCCGAGCTTTCTCGCAAATCTCGAAGACGGCCCAACGAGTATTTACGGCGGCCGGTTGGCGTGGCAAACCAACGCCACCGGTTATTTTTATCCGCTGAAGATCGGCGATCGCTGGTGGTTGGTGGATCCGCAGGGTTGCTTATTCCTGCACAAAGGCGTCGCCGTCATTTCAACCATTGGTTCGCCGGGAGCGAGTGCGGCCCTCAACTCGTTATTCACCAACTCCAGCAATTGGGCGGTTTCAACCACGACCCTGCTGCGCCGACATGGTTTCAACGGCGCGGGTGCGTGGTCGGACACCGGGCGACTCCGACAAGTGCCCGGACCATTCGTTTATACCATCATCAAAAACTTCCTCGCCACTTACAGCAGTTCGAGCACGAACCCGGGCTATCCGCAGGTGTTCGATCCCGAGTTTGTCACGTTCTGCCAATCGTACGCGCAGTCGTTTGCCAACACGAAAAACGATCGTTACCTCCTCGGTTATTTCTCCGACAACGAACTGCCGTTTCCGTCCACGCTGCTGACAACGTGGTTAGCGTTGCCGCCGGGAAATTCCAGTTATGACGAAGCGTGGCGCTGGTTGCGCGAGCGATATGGTGCGGGCGCAACTGCAGATCAGGTGACGAATCAGGATCGGCTCGATTTTCTTGGCCACGTTTGGGGGCGCTATTACAGCGTCGTCAATCAGGCCATCAAACAACATGACCCGAACCATCTCTATCTCGGCTCGCGCTTTTTCTCGTCGGACAAAGATCGCCCGGAAATTTTTCGTGCCATTGGACCGCACGTGGATGTGATTTCAGTCAATCATTACAGTCAATGGACCCCTGACATTAATCGCATTCGCATGTGGGAACAGGAGTCCGGGAAGCCAGTCATCATCACCGAGTATTACGTAAAAGGCGAAGACAGCGGCATGCCGAACAACACTGGCGCGGGTTGGGTCGTGCGAACGCAGGCGGATCGCGGTAAGTTCTATCAGAACTTCACCCTCGCGCTGATTGAATCCAAAGTTTGTGTCGGCTGGCATTGGTTCAAATACGCAGACAACGATCCCGATGCCGATGCGGATCCGTCAAACATCGATTCCAACAAAGGCGTGGTGAGCAATCGCTATCAACCTTACGACGAATTGCTGGACGCGATGTGGGAGTTGAATCGTCGCACTTATCGCCTGACTGAATGGTTCGACGGAACGCTCACTCCGTAAATGGGCCGCAACCATCGGAAGGTTGCAACCGCCGACGATTTGTCGCTCAATATGAATGCCAATTCATGAGCCGATTTATTGCGCCTTCCATTTCAACTTCCCTGCTCCGCCAAAACCAATGGGCGGGCCGGTTGTTTTGCGCATGGCTGCTGAGTCTTTCGCTCGCCTTCATTCAAAATGCCACCGGCGCGATTCCGGTCGATGATTCTTATTCGGTTCGAACGTGGCAGGCCGATGATGGATTACCGGAGAATCGGGTCGTTGGCGTTGTGCAAGCGCCGGATGGCTTTCTTTGGGTAGCGACTCAGAATGGGCTCGTGCGTTTCGATGGCGTCCGCTTTCAACGTGTGGATCGGCCAGGCACACCATCGTTAATCGCTGGAACGATGCGGGTGTTGATGCTGGATCGTGATGGCCGCATCTGGTTGGCCAAGGAAGAAGGCGGAACACTTTTCTGCTTCGAAGGAACAGAGATGCGCATGTTCAGCGCCGAACAAGGCTTGCTGAAAAACGAAGCGCAACGCTCGCTCGCAGCGGACAACACCGGCGCACTGTGGATTGCTCACAGCGCGGGCAAACTGGTCCGTCTTAATGCCGACGGACAGGCCGAGATTTTCACTCAAGCGGAAGGATTGCCTCGCGGAAACAGCATTGTCTGGCTGGCAACCGATCGCAGCGGCACGTTGTGGTTCGCCAAGGGAAATCGCGTCGGCGTGTTTCAGGACGGCAACTTTGTCCCGCTCCACACATTCGGCTCGTCGTCGTTGCGGTTAGCTCCTTCGCGGGATGGCGGCATGTGGGTTTGCTCGGGTCTGCAAATTTTCAAATGTCACGCCACCAACGCGCCGATGGAATGGGGACGCTTGCCGGCTGAAGGCCGCGAACGTTCAGGAATTGAACCGTCAGTCGTTTTCGAAGACCGATCCGGCATTGTCTGGTTGGGAACGGCTGCGGCCGGGTTATATCGCTGCGAAAGCAATCAGGTCGCTCGCGTCGAACTTCCCAATCCGGGCATCCTCAGCCTGACGGATGATCGCGAAGGAAATCTCTGGGTGGGCTCGCGCGGCGGGTTGCATCGCGTGCGACAAAAGTTGACGACGCTGATTGGACCCGATGCAGGTCTGCCTTTTGTCGCGGTGCAATCAGTTTGTCAGGATGCCACCGGCGCGCTTTGGGCCGTGGGCGACAACGGCGTCATCGCCCGACAACAGGATGGCGGTTGGAAAATTCTTCCGGTTGCGGCTTCCGGTCCAGAAGCCTACGTCACCTGCGCTGCTGCCGATAGCGAAGGCAATGTCTGGGTCGGCACGCGCGGCGGAAGATTGTTTCGCTGGCGCGATGGGCATTTCACCAATTTGAATCTGCGCGAGGCGTTGCAGGAAAAATCGCTGCGGGCGCTGCTGGTTTCGCGACAAGGTGATCTGTGGATCAGCACCGATGCCAGCGATGCGATTTATCGGCTGCGCGATGGGAAGTTGCATTCGTTCAGCCTGCCGCCGGGACGACGTTTCGTACGCGCAATGGCCGAAGATGCCGCGGGAAATTTCTGGGCCGGTGCATCGGACGGATTACTCGTGCGCGTGACAGGAGATGAACTGGTTGAAGAAACTTCGCGAACAACCGGTTTGTCGATTCGCGGTTTGTATGCGACGCCGAACGGCGATTTGTGGCTCGGTTTCGCAGGCGGCGGCGTGGGACGATTGCGCGACGGCCAACTTCAACGTTTTACGACTGAGCAAGGATTGCCGAATGATTACGTTTCGCAAATTTTGCGCGACGACCGCGACAGTCTGTGGTTCGCAGGCAATCAGGGAATTTTCCAGGTGCGCGAGCGCGATTTTGACGACGTGAGCCGAGGCATCGTCACACGACTGACGCCGATGATTTACGGCCGCGGCGAAGGCATGCCGGGTTTGCAAGCGAGCTTCGACTACGCACCAGCGGCCGTGCAAACCAGAGACCAACGGCTCATCTTTACGATGTTATCCGGCCTCGCCGAAGTGCGCCTTGAGCGCATCCGGTTGAACTATCGTCCACCGGAAGTTTTCGTAGAACGCGTTCTCGCTGGCGATCGTGTCGTAGCAGCTTATCAACTCATTCCCGGCACAAACTCCGCCGCCCCGATGGAATTGCGCCATCGCCCCGCCAAACGTGAATTGCGTTTTCCGCCCGGACGGCAACAGGTGCAATTTGAATTCACCGCTTTAAGTTTTGTCGCGCCGGAAAATGTTCAATTCCGGTATCAACTTGAAGGTCTCGATGAGAATTGGATCGATGCCGGGAATCGCCGCACCGTCAGTTATGCGCATCCGCCGCCGGGTCGTTACACGTTCAAAGTGACTGCGTGCAACAACGACGGCATCTGGAACAAAATCGGCGATTCGTTGCCGGTAGTGTTTGAGCCGTTCGTCTGGGAAACGCTGTGGTTCAAACTCACAGCCACCGCCGTCAGTTTCGGACTGGTTTGCGGTCTGGTAGTGATGGGGCTGCGCCGGCGGCATCGGTTACAACTCGAACGGCTCGAACGACAACGAGCTGTCGAAATGGAACGCACGCGCATTGCCCGCGACCTGCATGATGATCTTGGCGTCGGCCTCACGGAAATCGGTCTGTTGGGTGATCTGGCCAACACCGGTAATTCACCTGAAAAGAATCGTGAACATGTCAGTGAAATTTCAGATCGCGCTCGCTCGCTGGCGGCGTCGCTGGATGAAATTGTCTGGGCCATCAATCCCGCAAACGACAATCCGCAGTCGCTGGTGGATTACCTCTTCCCGTACGCGCAAAGGCTGCTAAGCCGCGCGGGTATTCGTTGTCGGCTTGAGCTCACCGGCGCGTTGCCGCGTGGTGCGTTGAACTCCGAACGTCGCCATGAATTTTTCCATGCGTTCAAGGAAGCGCTGAACAATGTGATTCGTCATTCCGCTGCTACGGAGGTGCAGATTCATTTCGCGGCCATCGGTGGCGATTTGCAGATCTGCGTCAGCGACAACGGCTGCGGTTTATCAGGACATGAAGAAAAAGCTGGTCATCACGGTCTGATCGGAATGCGCGAGCGCTTGCAACGCCTGGGCGGCAGTTGCGAAATTTCAAGTGCGACTGGAACAGGAACAACGGTTACCTTTATCCTTCCGATCCAGACGAGTTGAATCATGATCAAAGTTGCCATTGTTGAAGACGACGCGCGATTTCGCAAAAGCCTGCGGAAGGTAATCGAATCGAAACCCGATTCCGTCTGCGTGGGCGAATACGCCACCGGCGAAGAAGCGATTACCGGCATTCCGGCGAATCTGCCCGACGTCGTGCTGATGGATTTGAATCTTCCCGATTCCTCCGGAGCGGAAGTGACGGCGCGGCTGAAGTCGCAATTGCCCGACTTGAGCGTCGTCGTGCTGACGGTGTACAACGACGCCGATCACATTTTCAAAGCCCTTCGTGCCGGCGCCGGTGGTTATCTATTGAAACAGGCAACCGCCACCGAAATTCTCGAAGCCATTTCTGAAGCGCATCGCGGTGGCGCGCCGATGACCAGTGAAATTGCCCGCAAAGTTATCGCCGCGTTTCACGAACCCAAGCCAGCGCCTGACGCCACGGAAGCGTTGGCGCCGCGGGAACGCGAAATTCTGGAACTCGTCGCCAACGGCTACGCGAACAAGGAAATCGCGGACCAACTCAAGATCACCCTGAGCACGGTTTGTTGGTACTTGCATGAGATTTATCGCAAGCTGCATGTCCAAAGCCGCGTGCAAGCGGTGAACAAATTGCGCCAATCAAGTTCCCGCTCGCCATTGGGATAATCCCGACGAACTTCTGTTGCATCACCGCGATACCTGCCCCGCCCTACGCTTTTGTGGGGTAGAGCCAGATTCAACTGCGATTAACATGTGTTCATCACATGAAGTACTCGGATCGCAATTTTCTCTGCGGCGTCATTACGTGTTTCGCTTTATCCATCCATCTCGCCAGAGCCGCCGTCGAAGTGGAAGTCGCGCGCGACCCGCGTGGGCCTTACACGAATTACGCGACTCGCACGCTGGAACATTTGCCACAATACGCCGCCCTGCCGGCGAATACCAATCTGAGTCAATACGGCGGCTGGAAAGGTCAACGCGTTCAAGCCACGGGATTCTTTTATCCGACGAATATTGCCGGTCGCTGGTGGTTGGTTGATCCGGAAGGTTGTCTGTTTCTTCACAAGGGCATCGCGGCGGTTTCGCAACTCAACACTCCCGGCGCACGCGCAGCGCATCAACGCCTGTTCGGCAGCGAAAAGCAATGGGCGCAACAAACCGCTGACCTCATGCGTGTTCACGGATTCAATGGGCTTGGTGCATGGTCCGACACCGAACGTTTGCGCGGCGCGAATCCCCCGCTCGTTTACACGCGCATCTGGAATTTCATGAGCAGTTACGGCGCAAAACGCGGTGGCATTTACCAGAAGTCCGGTCACATGGGTTATCCGAACGATTGCATTTTTGTTTTCGATCCTGCGTTTGAAGAATTCTGCGATGAACACGCGAAGAAACTGGCGGCACAAAAAGATGATCCCTGGTTGCTGGGACATTTTTCCGACAACGAACTTCCGCTGTGGCGCACTTCGCTCAAAGGATTTCTGAAATTCCCTGACTCCGATCACGGTCATCAAGCCGCGTTGAAGTGGTTGCGCGAACGCTATGGCCCGAACGCCGGCGCTGCCAACATCACACCGGAAGACGAAAAGGAATTCCTCGGAGTGGTCGCGGACCGCTATTTCCGTATCGTGTCTCGCGCCATCAAAAAGTACGATCCGAATCACCTTTTCCTTGGTTCTCGTATCAACGGTCGAGCCACGACGTATCCGGAAATTTTTCGCGCCGCCGCACCTTACCTCGATGTAGTTGCGGTGAATTACTACTGGGCCTGGACGCCGGATGCCGATCTGATGGCGATGTGGAATCGCGAATCCGGTCGTCCAATTATCATCACTGAATGGTACGCGAAAGGCATGGACTCGGGTCTGCCGAATCGCAGCGGCGCGGGTTGGACCGTAAAAACGCAAGCGGATCGCGGGCGGTTTTATCAGCACTTCACGCTCGGCTTGCTGGAATCAAAAATCTGCGTCGGCTGGGACTGGTTCAAATACATTGATAACGACCCGGAAGCCGTCGGCGTCGATCCGTCAAACGTAGATTCCAACAAAGGCGTCGTCAGCAATCGCTACGCACCCTACACGCCACTGCTCGATGCGATGAAGCAAATCAATGAACGCAGTTACTCTTTGATCAACGCGATGGATGCCGGCAGCTCTAAACCTGCGCGAACCGCCGCGCACAGTCCGGAACAACGCTGAGCACAGTTTTAATCGCACTTCAATGATTTCGCTGCGTCTCGAGTCGTTATGAAAAAAAGTTTTCTTTCACTCGTTTGCCTGCTGATCGGCGGCCTTGGTTTGTTTGCCGAAAATATTCCCGATCTCTTTCTGCATCCGGCTCAATCGCTCGATGGTGAATGGCGCATCATTATCGATCCGTACGAGTCGGGTTTTTACGACTACCGCTGGACGCAACGCGATAAGAGTTCCAATCCGTCTCGCGCGGAAGCGTTTTATCTCGATGTCAAACCGGCCAATCCGTCCGAACGCGTCGAATACGACTTTGATACTTCGCCCACGCTGGAAGTCCCCGGCGACTGGAACACGCAGCGTCCGGAATTGCTCTACTACGAAGGCACGGTCTGGTATCGCCGCACATTTACCGCCGCTGTGGCAGCCGGAACTGAACGTGCGTTTCTTCGGTTTGGTGCGGCGAATTATCGCGCGGACGTTTATTTGAACGGCAAAAAACTCGGCACGCACATCGGCGGATTCACACCGTTTTCCTTCGAAGTCACCTCACACCTGCGAACCGGAACGAATTCGCTGGTTGTAAAAGTGGATAACAAACGCAGCCGCGAAGGCGTGCCGACGCTGAACACCGATTGGTGGAATTATGGCGGCCTGACCCGCCCGGTGCGTCTCGTCCGCACTCCGACAAAGTTCATCGCCGATCATCGGCTTTGGCTCGAATCAGAAGAAACAAAGGTTGTCTCTGGCTGGGCACAATTGGACGGCGCGAAAGCCGGAGAAACTGTTGAACTCCGCATCCCTAAACTGAATCAACGCCTCAGTGCACAAACGGATGCGCAAGGGCGCGCTCATTTTCGTTTCACTGCTGCGAACTTGAAACTCTGGAGTCCGGAAGCACCCGCCATCTATGAAGTCACCTTCCGCAGTGGCGACAGCGAAGTAACCGAGCCCATCGGTTTTCGCACCGTGCGAACGCGCGGCAAAGAAATTCTCGTCAATGGCCGACCTGTTTTTCTGCGCGGAATTTGCATTCACGAAGAGTTCCCGCTCGCGGACGGAGGACGCGTTCGCAACGCCGCCCAGGCCGAGCAGTTATTAAAGTGGGCGAAGGAATTGAACTGCAATTTTGTTCGTCTCGCGCATTACCCTCACAATGAAGAAATGACGCGGCTCGCCGAAAAAATCGGCCTGCTCGTGTGGTCGGAAGTTCCCGTGTATTGGACTATTGATTGGGAAAATCCCGAAACCTACCAGAACGCGGGGCAACAGTTGACAGACATGATTCGTCGCGACGCCAACCGCGCAGGCATCATCATCTGGTCGATCGCAAACGAAACTCCCGTCAGTCCGGCGCGCACCAGGTTTCTGACCGGTCTGGCGACAACAGCGCGAGAACTGGATTCGACGCGTTTGTTGAGTGCCGCGATGGAACGTCACGCTAAACCCGGTCACCCGAATGTCAGTGTAGTCGAAGATCCGTTGGCGGATATGGTGGACGTGCTTGCGTTCAATCAATACGTCGGCTGGTATGATGGTCTGCCGGAAAAATGCGAACGTGTTTCGTGGGAGATTCCGTACAACAAACCGGTCTTCGTCAGCGAATTTGGCGCAGACGCCAAACACGGCTTGCACGGCGACAAATCACAACGTTGGACTGAAGAGTTTCAGGCTGAACTTTACCGCCAAACGTTTCCGATGTTGGAGCGGATCGATGGGCTGGTCGGATTTTCGCCATGGATTCTGATGGACTTCCGTTCGCCGCGTCGTCCGCTTCCCGGCGTTCAGGATGGCTTCAATCGCAAAGGTCTTCTGTCGAGTGACGGTGAAAAGAAGCAGGCGTTTTCAATCTTGCAGGAATACTATCGGCAACGCGCAGAAAAAACACGTCCGTGATCAAATTTGTAGCCGCTGACGTGAGGCGGTAGAAACCCTCCTGTTTTTCAGCACGTCCGCTCCGTTACCTCGGAGGCTACGGATTTCGAAACCACTTTTAGAAACTATACCGAACGCCAATGTTCACGAACCTCGAATCATAGCCGCTGCGCCCACGCTGGGTCGTGAAGCTAACGTAAGTATTCAAAGCCGGTTTCCATTGAATCGCCAACCCAAGCGTCACGAGAATGCTCTCCCTTCCCATTTCCGGTCCGGCAACTGAAAAGCGATTGCCTGCGCCGCTCGCGAATTGCGAATCCAACGAAATCTGGTTGTCGAGAAAATCATGCCGCCACGCGAACAACAATTCCGGAGTAATCACCGTCCAGGTATCCGGAATCTGAAAGCGATAACGGATGTGCGCGCCCAATTCGCTGTGCAATGCGGCTTCGCTCTGATCATCAATCCGCAGCGGCGCGCTTGAACCGCTTTCCGTAAATCCTTTGATGCTCGCGTGCATCACCTGCAACGCGAAGCTCGGACCGAATTGCCACGGGCCGTATTCCCGGTTGTAACCGCCACCGAGAAGTGCGGTGACGCCGAAACCTTCGGTATCACCGGAAGCAAACCCACCGATTGATTGGCGTCGCGTATCGTAAGAATTAATCGCGCCGCCCAGCATACCTTCAACATGCAACCCTTCCGGCGTAAACCACGTGCCATACACCTGCGCACTCACCGTGGTCATGTCTGCAACTCCGCCGTCAATCAAATCGCCACTTGTGGAGAAATAATTGATCGCGCCACCCACGATGATCTCCGGAGCGATTCGGCGATCCGCTCCCAACGAGAAACCGTTTACCGATAAGTCGTAACCACTGGCATTGTCATCGCCACTGACGCTGGCGGAGTTGAACGGCAACTCGAAATAAACGTTCCACGGGCGGGTCACATATCGATCGAATGCTTCTTTACTCTGAGCGCGACGACTCACCGTTTCCTGATAGAAGCGTTGGTAATCTGCGTGCAGTTCGTTGACTCGCTTCCGGAATTGAATCCCCTGCGCGTCCATGGCCGCGAACGACGCCACCATCATTGCGGTCAATTCTTCCGGCCCGATTAAATCAAACGACTTCGGCAGCGAGTTTGTTAAATCGTCCTGGTAATCAAGGTGATGAATCAACGCGATGTCGTTGGTATCGGTCGAAGTCAGAATGGAATCCAGCGCTGTGGCGACCGATTGTTGATTCACCGTGAGCGTCACGTTGGACGATGCCAGAAAGTCCCGAAACGACATGTGTTCCCAGACGAGCGTCACACGGTCGTCGCTGTACTTCAGTTCCGGCGACAACAAAACGCTATGGTCAATATCATTGGTAAACGTGCTGAATGTTCCGGTCACACCATTAGTCGCTACAATTAAATCAAACTGGTCGCTGTGCTTCGCTTTGTAGTTATTGAATGAAGTAATATGCAACGTGCCGTCCAGTTCTGCGTTGCCGGCTACAGTGACGCGATCAAATTGATTGGAAGCTGAATTCGAACCTCCGATTCCCAACTCCAATGCACCGTCGGCGTCCTGAAAATAATTACCGCCCACTTTAATCTCCAACCCATCCGTCAAATCCGGATCCACTTTGAGTCGTCCGTTCGCGACATGAACGTCCCCTGCTCCGAGCGCCGCGCTATTGCGAACCTGCAAAATTCCACCGCCATTGATAGTGGTTTCCCCCGTGTAGGTGTTCGTGCCCGACAATGTCAGCGTACCGGAGCCGGCGTGCGTGACGCTGCCGCTGCCGGAAATCAGATTGGCCACGGTCAGATGATTGCTGCGATTAAAAACCAACGCTGAGTTATTTATGACATCGTTAGTGCCTAGCGAGCCGGTTGCACCGCCATTGCCCACTTGCAGCGTGCCATTTTCGATTACGGTCACTCCCGAGTAAGTATTGTTTCCAGTCAAAATGGTCGTGCCGCTGCCGGCATTCGTCAGGTTTCCCATGCCGCTGATGGTATTGCTGACGGTGAGGGTATCGCTGCGATTGAACACCAACGCTCCGTCGTTAAAGACTGCGCCGCCGCCAAGCGTACCGCTTGTGCTGCCGTTACCAACTTCAATCGTCGCATTACTGCCGATGGTAGTCGTTCCCGTGTAAGTATTGTTCGCCGTGAGCGTGAGCGTGTTGGAGCCGAGCTGTTGCAGATTTCCTGAACCGGAAATGAGATTGGCAATGGTAATCGCGTCTTCGCGATGAAATATTAGCGTCCCGTTGTTCGTGACATTGCCGCTGCCGAGCGAACCCGTCGACCCGCCATCGCCGATTTGCAAAGTGCCACTGCTGATCGTCGTGCCGCCGGAATACGTATTATCGGAAGTCAGCGTAACTTTCCCGCTGCCCGCCTGCTGAAAACTGCCCGTGCCGGAAATATGATTGGTGACCGTGACATCATCGCTGCGATTGTAAACAAGCGCGCCGTTATTGGTAACATCGCCCCAGCCAAGCGAACCGGACGCGCCACCATTTCCAATCTGAAGCGTCCCGATGGAAATCGTCGTGCCGCCGGAATACGTGTTGTTATTCACCAGCACGAGCGTTCCGAGGCCGGACTTGGTCAAACCATTTTCGCCCGTGACCAGACTGTTGACCTCCACCGTCACGCCGGGCGCCATCGCAATCGTCGGCTTATCACCTGTGAGATTTAAAACACCATACGAGGTATCGGAATACGTACCGTTCTGACCGACAGTCAGGCGATTGACCGAAATCGTTCCATAATTGAGATTCAACGTTCCCCCCGCGCCATTCGCACTCACCGCCAGTTCGCCGTTCACGTTCAACGTACCGGAATTGACGTTCCCGACCGTTAAACCGCCGCGATCAATGTAAATATTGTCCACTTCCGCCGCCGTTGCGCCTTCGACAAACGCTGTGGTACCGCTTTCCAGAAACGCGTTGTCCGCCGCCGTTGGCACACCCGCCGACCAGTTCGGCGAATGAAACCAGCTCGAGTTTCCATTTGTATGCACCCAGGTTGTCGGGGCTGCGCTCAAATGGACCAGAGCGCAGCCGCCGAACATTACCCCGACCCACCACCTCCCCAATGCTCTCACCCGATGTTGGGCACACCCAAAGCGTTCCTGAGTTAAAATTTTGTTCCGCACGTCTGACTTCATGCCGATAACATCTCCATCTTCGGTTTTTCGTCGTATATCCGCCGCCCGAAGAAATTTGGATGCAGCTTTTTTGAAAAAATTTTCAGGCAACGAAACGACCACCCGAGATCACGATCGAACAACGCGATTTAGCGCCGAGAATTAAATGCAAATAAGCGGAGAGACAGCGAAAACGCCAGCGTTGATTTACTGCGAACAATCTTACGCGAGAAGTGATCAACCAGCCGATTAAGCAAATCTCTGTAGAAATCGGAAACGCTGAAGCGCTACGGCGATTGCGGTAGCACGGAATTCAATTGCACCCCGCGATAAATTTGAAATCCACCAATAATATTAGAAGGACCGGCAATGGGATTTGCAGTTACGGTCAGATGTTCCGCGATGCGCTCCGTCGGCAACGTGACAACCATCGGATTTTCTCCCACCACCACGTTGCCAATCAATCGATGTCCTTCCACTGCGGAAGCGCTCCAGAACGCCACAATACTGCCCGGCGAAATAATCGATGGATCAAATGCGAGAACCAATTCCGGCTGGATGTCCTTTTTGAGATAACCTGGAATTCCGTCCCCGGTCGGTCGAACTGAAAGAGGGGCGATCGTAGCTGCTTCAGCGGATTCCATCGTTGTCTGATTATTTGAATCCATTGCCGCCATTGTGGACGAAGTTGCCGACGACGAACTCGATTTATCGAACGTTACAAAATCAATTCCCCATTCCGTGCTGACGATCGGTTGAGCCGCGTTGAACCTTTCGGTCGGACTCGGATTCGCTTTCGGCATCCAACCCATATCGCGCGCCATAGCGTAAAAAATCGCGCGTTGCAGTTGCGGTGTCACCGTCGAGACTTCACTGTTCTCGCCTGAATTTGCCAAGGACGGCGGGAAAAATTTGAATCGTCCCGGCTCCGCCATAATCGCGCGCTGCTGCACCACCATCGCCGAAATATCATTCAACTGCGAACGCAACGCGCCGACTTCGCGCCGCAAACGGATCAGTTCAGCCGTCGGTTCAACCACTGGCGGAGCGTAGGTCGGCTCGACAGTACTTGCGATGGATGCATGGTTCTCGGGCAACACAACACGCACTTCCTGCGCCGAATTCTCGATTAGCGTCTCAGAGGCTGGTTCGGTGGGTGCGACGGCCAATGGACCAGTCGATTCTCTTGGCCACGAGATATAAGTCAGTAACGCCAGAAAACACGCGGCGGCAGCAAACCAGCCGTTCTTCCACCAGTTGCTCCAGAGTGGTCGAACGATTTTTCGCTGCACATCCTGATTAATCTCTTTTTCAATGGCAGCCCAGGTGCCGGGCGGTGGCCGATGTTGCGGCACGGTGCGCGCCATCGCTTCAACGCCTTCCTCCAATTCCTGCACCAGAAGGCGCAACTCCGGCGACTGCGCCAACTGCACTTCAAAGGCATGTCGGGCTGCTGGCGACAACTGGCCCAAAACATATCGTGCGGCTTCTTCAGCCTGATGTTGGTAATCAGGCGTCACGGTAATCCTTTAATGCCTGGCGCAAAGCCTGCAGGCCGCGCCGAATGCGTGCTTTGATTGTTCCCAGCGGTTCGTTTTGCGCCCGCGCGATTTCTTCATGCGTCCAGCCGCGTAGAAATGCCAACTGCAACGCGTGCGCCTGCGCTTCGGGCAAACGATACAACGCCTCCTGACAAACACTCGATAACTCGTCCCGCTCCAATTCCCGCGCATCACTCGCCGGTTCAAGTTCCAGCGACGCCAATTCGCCATCTAAAGCCGCGAGGTTTGCGCGCCGCCGACTCCGCGCCCGCAATCGGTCCACCGCCAATCCGCGCGCAAGCAAAATCATCCACGCCAACGGCGCCGAGCGCCCCGGATCAAAACTTCCCGCGCGCCGCCAGATTCGGACAAACGTATCTTGCAACGTTTCCTGCGCTTCCATCGGATCGCTCAACATCCGGAGCAGCAACGAATACAGCAGCGTTGCCCGGCGTTGATATAAATCCGCCATGGCCTGTTGATCTCCCGCCGCAATCTGCTTGAGCAATCGCAAATCCTCCGCCACTTCGGCCGAGGAAACGGCGCTCGATTCCGGTGGTTGAACCGGAATGGGCGAGATTCGTTTTTCGCTGATGTTCACGCGTATCACTTGGCGCATTACCCGTTGATAATCCGCCAGGCGCGCGAGTTTGGATGCAACTCAATCACTCTTCAAATGAGAATTTTCCTCCTCCTGACTTCCGATTTTCTATTGCCTGAGGACTTTCCTCACTCCTTAGCCTCCACCTAAAAAATCACACATGCTCCTTCGCAACTTCCTTTTACGCGGCATTGAACGGGCAAAGCAATTCATTCAATGACGGGTAAAACGCCCGAACAAGGTTAATCCTAGCGGCACAACGCAAAGGCTGTGGATAGCTTGTTTCAACTTGTGAAGGTAACAATATCGGGCGTCGTAATTCGTTTTCTCCCCAGTGACAATGGGGGCATCGGTTTTCTCGTAAAAGTCAGGCATGACGACGAAATCTGTTGTTATCTGGCCGACAATTACGCCGGCGCAATTCCGAAGGAGGGCCGATTCGTCGCGCTGCGCGGTTATTTTAACCCACAAACCGCATCAACCGGTTGCCGCTGTTTCTTCGCTGAAGCTGCAATCACTTTGGACTGACTGGAAACAAATCAAACTTTCATGAGACGAACTGGTTATCTGTCCTTAACCTGCCGCAACGAAGGGGAAACAGAAAATCCGATGAAAAAGATGAGATCGCATACTCATCTTGGGAAGTCTTCAGTCATTCAAAACGACTCGCGCATTGACGCCGACATTTTCGCGTACCTAGACTACCTGCGAATGATATCGCCGCGCCCCATCCTCCTTGTTGAGGATAGTTTCAATGACGCCGAACTGACGATCACAGCTTTGAAGGCCAATAATGTGGCCAACGAAATTCATCACGTTCGCAACGGTGAAGAAGCATTAAATTACCTGAAACGCCAAGGTCCGTTCCAGAATCGACACGCGGAACAGCCTGCCGTGGTGTTTCTCGATTTAAAAATGCCGAAAGTTGACGGCATCGACGTTCTCCGCGCCGCCAAGGCCGATCCTGAATTGAGAAGCATTCCCATCGTGATGCTCACGTCATCGCGCGAAAACGTCGATTTATCCACCTGCTACAATCTGGGCGTAAACGCCTATGTGGTCAAACCGGTCGGCTTCGAACAATTCGCCGATGCCATTCGGCAATTGGGACTTTTTTGGGCGCTGTTAAACGAGCCCGCGCCGGTTGACGGAAATTCGCGTCGCGAAGAAGCGTCTTAACTCGCCGCACAATAGCGGCAACGCGTCTAATCTGAACCTTTCAGTTTGCCGTCCACCAGACGCACAATTCCTAACGGATTGGCGTCGCGCAGCGCCTCCGGCAATGCAGCGTCTGGCCAGTTTTGAAAACTGACCGGGCGCAGAAATCTTTCCACCGCACGCGTGCCGACGGATGTGGAACGTCCATCTGAAGTCGCGGGATACGGTCCGCCATGCGTCATCGCATGCGCGACTTCCACCCCGGTAGGAAAACCATTGTAAATCAAGCGCCCGGCCTTCGTCGTGAGGATGTCGATCAATTCCTCACTCGCCAGTAATTCCGCTGGACTCGCGTGAATCGTCGCCGTCAGTTGGCCTTCCAATCCCCTGGCCACGTTGAGCATTTGCGCCCGCGACGCGCATTCGACCACCAACGTCGAAGGGCCAAACACTTCCTCCATCAATTCCTGATTTTTCAAAAACGTTTCTGCATCCGTGCGAAACAATGTCGCCACGGCACGATCACTGTTCGCATCGCTCGCTGCCGCCACGGTTGTTACTCCCGGAATTTGCGAAAATTTCTTTGCCCCGCGTTGATAAGCCGAACACAGCCCTGCCGTTAACATCGTCCCCGCTGGCGTGACTTTCATCAGCTCTTCCAGCTTCGCCACAAATTTTTTCGCGCCATCGCCGGCTTCGATAAACACCAATCCCGGGTTCGTGCAAAACTGCCCCACGCCAAGCGTCACCGAACCGTGCAATCCGGCGGCGATTTCTTCCGCTCGCGTTTGCAACGCCTCGCCAAGCACAAACACTGGATTCACGCTGCCCATCTCGGCAAAAACCGGAATCGGCTGCGGCCGCGCCGCGGCGAGATCCATCAACGCCCGTCCGCCTTGACGTGAGCCTGTGAATCCCACTGCCTGAATGGCAGGATGTTTCACCAGCGCTGCGCCGATCTCGTGACCGGCATCGAACAACAATGAAAACAATCCATCCGGCGCGTTCATTTCACGCACGGCTTGTTGCACCAACAATCCAACAATCTCGGAAGTACCTGGATGGGCCGGATGCGCTTTCACAATCACCGGACAACCCGCCGCCAGCGCCGACGCGGTATCGCCGCCCGCGACTGAATACGCCAACGGAAAATTACTCGCTCCGAACACCGCCACCGGTCCGAGCGGAATCATCATCGAACGCAAATCCGGTTTCGGCAACGGTTGACGCTTCGAATCGCCGTGATCAATCCGCGCCCCCAACGCCAATCCGCTTGCGACTCCATCCCCGTAAAATCGCAATTGAAAACACGTCCGCGCCAACTCGCCTTGCAATCGTCCCGTGGGCAACGCCGTTTCCAGATTGGCGCGCGCGATAATTTCCGCCGCGTTTGCTTCCAGCAATTCCGCAATGCGATTGAGCAACGCCACCCGTCGCGCCGTCGGCCAGCGACGATAAACCGCGAACGCTTCCGCCGCAGCGTTCGCAGCGACCTCGACGTCCGAAACTGACGCGGAATGAAATTCCACCGGCAACGCTTCACCGTTCACCGGATTCACGCCCGTAAAAGTTTTTCCGCCGCGCGCACCGCGACGTCCACCAAGCAACGACGTGCCTTCGAGTTTCATGCTGGTTAAATTTTGGGCCGATTCTTCAACGCTACTCGCAATGTGTCGAGCGCCGCTTTCCGTTCTGGCCCGGTCAACACACAACGCGGCGCACGCACCCGCTCGTGCCCGTGCCCGACTTCCTGCTGCACGAGCTTTATCAACTGCACAAACTTCAGCACGGTATCCATCCGCAGCAAGGGCAAAAACCAGTTGTAAAGCGCCTCAACTTTCTTCGTCTCGCCGCGCATTGCGTAATTGAACAACGCCACCGATTCGCGCGGAAACGCATTCACCAATCCTGCAATCCATCCAACGGCTCCGGCGCGCACGCCTTCCACAATCAAATCATCCACCCCCACAAACAACGCCAGGCGCTCGCCACAAAGCGCCTTCAGCGCGGTAACGCGTCGAACATCAGCGCTCGATTCTTTTACCGCGTGCAAATTCGCATGTTCCGCCGCGAGTTCCTTGATTTGCTCTGGCAGAAAGTCCGTTTTGTACGACACCGGATTGTTGTAAAGCATGCAGGAAAGTTTCGTTGCGCGCAGCACCGGTTGCAGATGCGATTTCATCTCCCGCCAATCGCTCGAATAAACATACGGCGGCAGCACCATCAATCCCGAGCAACCCGCATCCGCCGCAGCCTTCGCCAATTCCACCGCCTCCATCGTGCTCAGCGACGCAATCCCCGCCACCACCGGAGCTTTGTCGTTCAGTGCCGTCACGAGATTTTTCAGAATGGCCACTTTTTCATCGAATCGCAGCGTCGCGCTTTCGCCCAGTGACCCGAGCGCAACAATTCCAGTGCAACCGTTTTGCACCAGCCATTGCGCGTGTTTCGCCATCGCCGCATGGTCCACGCGATAATCGGATTTGAAGGTGGTCGTCATCGCCGGGATGACACCACGCCATTTCATTGTGTCTTTTTTCATTGGGAGCGGGTTTATTTTCTAATCAGCTAAAACGATCCGGTGAAAGCAGCGTGAGGTCGAACGACGGGGTTTCATTCGCGAGAATTTGCGCCATGAGTTTGCCGCTCACCGGCCCGAGACTTAACCCCATCATTGCGTGACCTGTTGCGACCGATAAATTCGAAAATTTTTCCGCGCGCCCCAGATACGGCAACCCATCCGGCGAACATGGCCGCAATCCGCGCCATGGTTCAACTCCAGCAAAATCACTCGGTTGAAACTCCGGAAAATAACGACAGAACGAATTCACGATGCCGCAAACGCGCATCGGATTGATATCTTCATTCAAGCCTGCGATCTCCATCGTTCCGCCAACGCGCAACGTTTTACCCATCGGCGTCACCGCCACGCGCGCTTCGGTAAGAATGGAACAGATCTGCGGTAACTGTCGCGGCTCCGGCAATGTAAGACTGTAGCCTTTGCCGGCTTGCATCGGAATCTTCAGCCGCAATCGTTCCGCAATCTTCGTGGACCACGCACCACCACAGACCACGAACTCATCGGCTTCAATTTCATCAACAGCGTTCGACGCAAAATCGCTTTTCGATGTCGTAACTTTCAACGAACGCACGCCTCGATCTTCGATTTTCCAATCCGTGACTTCTCTGTTCCAACAGAACGCCACGCCGAGCTGTTCACATTGCTGTTGCAATACCGACATGAAGCGCGCTGGTGACAAATGGCAATCCAGCGGAAAATGAACCGCGCCGACGATGTTCATTCGCGCGCCGGAATCGAGCGCAGCCGTTTGTTTCGCGTTGAGCACCTCGGCTGGAATGCCGAGCCGTCGTGCCTCTTGCGCAGTTTTCTCCTCTTCTTCCAGAACTGCTTCGCTTTGACACAGCATCAAAAGCCCCCTCTTCACCAATCCAAACTCAACACCCGGTAGCGCTGCGATTTCTTCAAAACATTTCCGGCTCGCCAACGAAAGGTCGCGCAGCAGCGGCGCAGAACGGCGCACGTGATGCTCGTTCGCCGCGCGAATAAATCGTAATCCCCAACCGATTAAATCCGCATCGAGACGTGGTTGAATGTAAAACGGCGAAGCAGGATTCCACATCCATTTCAATCCCAGCGCTACCATCCCCGGCGCTGCCAGCGGAATAAAATGACTCGGCACGACCATTCCCGCGTTACCGAACGACGTGCCGTCGCGCTCCGCGGCTTTGCGTTCCACCACCGTCACCTTGAAGCCTCGTTGCGCGCAGTAGTACGCCGTCGCCAAGCCGATGACGCCCGCTCCGATGATGACGACACGCTTGCTCATTCAACGGATTCCCCAACAAAGCGGATCACGTTCATCCAGTAGCAACGTTGCTTCCGCGTTCACAAATGCTGAACCACTGATAATCGGCGTAATTTTTCCCGTCGCTCGCTCCAACCACCGGAAGCGTCCGCGAAATGTGCTACTGATGATGCTCTCCTGAATCCACTCCACGTCTTCAGCAAGTTTTCCATCCGCCGCCAGACAAGCGAGTTTCGCACTCGTGCCCGTGCCACACGGCGAACGGTCGTACGCTTTGCCCGGACATTGCACAAAATTTTTCGCCTGCGCGCCCGGAGTCGTTGGTGGACCGATTAATTCAACATGATCGATTTCCGGAAATCCTTGCGCATTTACCGCCTGTCGCACGCGCCAACAAAAATCAGTCAACTGTTCGACATTTTTCAGCGTGAGTTTCTTACCGTGTTGCTCTACGAGGAAAAACCAATTACCACCCCACGCCACATCACCTGTCACCGGTCCGATATCCGGCACGTTCACGGTGACCGCTTTGCGCGCCCGCCAACTCGCCACATTCGCCACCGACACTTCGCCGTTCTCATGCAGCGTCGCCGTGATGATGCCGACCGGCGTCTCGATTTTATGTTGTCCCGGTTTGATTTTACCGAGATGCGCGAGAGTAACCACCAGGCCAATCGTGCCGTGACCGCACATGCCGAGACATCCGACATTGTTGAAAAAAATCACGCCCGTCACACATGAAGAATCCGTCGGTTCAACCAGCAATGCGCCAACCATCACATCCGAACCGCGCGGTTCATTCACGATGGCGGAGCGAAAATGATCAAACTCGCTTTGAAATCTTTCGCGTCGCTCCACAAGCGAATCACCGCCTAAATCTGGACCGCCGGATAGCACCACCCGCGTCGGCTCGCCACCGGTGTGCGAATCCACGATGAAAATTTTCCGCATTGCCATGTTTCGCGGGGATGCTGCCAACGCGATTCAGCCGTGTCTTGTCGTTCTTCGCAGCGCCGACTACGATTTCGGCACAACGCCGCACCATGACACCCGTCGATTCACAACGCGAATTTTTCTCGCAACTCGCCGCGCCTTTCACCGGCGAAGCGGTGTTCGATTGGCTGCCCGATCTCGTGTTCTTCGTCAAAAATCAGCGCTGCGAATATGTCGTCGTCAACCAAACGCTGGTAGAACGATGCGGTCGCCGCGCCAAAAGCGATCTGCTCGGGCGGCGTGCCGATGAAATTTTTCCGCAGCCATTGGGCGAGATTTATCGTGCACAGGATGAAAGCGTATTGCGCAGCGGTCGGGCGATTCTCAATCAGCTCGAATTGCATTTTTACGCGCAAGGCGGCCGCGGCTGGTGTCTGACAAACAAACTGCCGTTGCGCGATCGCGCCAATCGCGTCATCGGTCTCGTGGGGATTTCCAAAGATTTACAAACCGCGCATGAACGCGGCGAAGATTACTCAGCGGTCGCCAAAGCCGTGCAACGCATTCAGAAAAATTTCGCCGAACCTTTGCGCGTGGTTGAATTGGCCGCCGAAGCGGGATTGTCTGTCTATCAATTCGACCAGCGGATCCGGAAAATTTTTCAACTTACTCCCGGCCAGCTCATTCAAAAAACGCGCATGGAAGCCGCAGTGCAACGCTTGCGCGAAACAAACGACGCGATTGCCACGATTGCGCTGGATTGTGGCTATTCGGATCAAAGTGCGTTCACGCGACAATTCAAGCAAACCGTCGGCTTATCACCGTCCGAATACCGCGCTGCCTGCGGCAACCGTCTCTGACTTCGTAGTTCTCGTCGTCAGAACGCAAACCACTCAATGCGCGAGATATTCTCTCAACCCGTTCAAAAACATCTGCACCGACAACATCACCAGCAGCATTCCCATCAGGCGCTCAACCGCTCGCGCGCCGCGCTCCTTAATCACTTTCATAATCGCCGGAGCGCTCATCAGAATCACAAACACCACGCCCCAGGAAATCAGCACGGCCCACAAGCAAGTCACGAGACCGTTGGGTTTGTTGGTGATCAGGATAATCGTCGCCAATGTTGAAGGTCCGGCGAGCAACGGCGTTGCCAACGGAACAATGAACGGATCGCGATCTTCGCCTTCTCCAATCCCGCGTCGGCCTTGGCCAGGCAAAATCATTTCAATCGCCACCAGAAACAACACAATCGCGCCCGCAATCGAAATCGCTTCCGCGCGAATTCCCAATCCTTCCATGAGTTGTCGGCCGGCGACGAGAAATGCGAGCATCAGTCCGAGCGCGACAAACAATTCCCGAAACACCACGGCGCGGCGTCGTTCCGGCGGCACGGGCTGGAGAATCGAGATAAAGCACGGCACGTTTCCCAGCGGATCAATGGTCAGTAAAAGCAGTCCGATTGCAGTTAAAAGATCCATAAGCAGAATTCGCCACTGGACTTAACAGAGCACAGGATTCGGTCGCCGACCAGTTGAGAATCCCCGCGAAAGATCCGCGGAAAATCCACTTTTACCTGCAACTATTGCTTTGTGACGCTGTCGGCGTCGGTCGCAGTGAGCACGTCATTCATCATTTTCAGCAGCGTGCCTGCGGTGTATGGCTTGAGCAGAAAGGCTTTCACACAGTGGCTGATGGATTCGATACGGTCTTTTTCCACCTCCCAACCACTGGCCACGATAGCGCGCAACTTCGGATTGATATCAGCGAGCTTGCTAATCGTCGCTACGCCATCCATCACCGGCATCATCATGTCCACAATCACCGCCGCGATTTCGCTATAACGCTGTTGATAAATCGAAACCGCGCTCAGTCCGTCGCTCGCCGTCAAAATGCGATAACCAAACGTCTGAAGCGTCTGCCCCATGATCATTCGCACGGACGCCTCGTCATCCACCACCAGAATTAATTCACCGTTACCGCGCGGCATTTGAAAGTGTTCGGTCGCCGAGGAAGCCGAAACCGTTTTCGCCACCGCCGGTAAATACACTTTGAACTCCGCGCCACCATCGGGCTTGCTGTTGACGTGAATGAAACCACCATGATTTTTGACAATTGCTAACGAGGTTGAGAGACCGAGTCCTGTTCCGATTCCCGGAGGTTTGGTCGTGAAGAACGGTTGGAAAATTTTCTCGCGATGTTCCGGCGCAATGCCGCAACCGGTATCGCTCACCGTAATCAATACATGCGGCGTCGGCTCCGTCGATCCAACAGGCGCAATCAACTCATTCACGACCTTCACATTGCTCGCGGTAATTTTGAGTTCGCCGCCTTTGGCCATGGCATCGCGCGCGTTCACACAGAGATTCAACAACACCTGATGTAATTGGGTCGGATCACCAGCGACGAGCCACAAATCGCGTGTGACCTGCGTCTCGACCCGGATGGATTTCGGAAATGTCTCGCTGATGATGTGTCGTAATTCGCAGACCAGGTGATACGGATGGATTTCCTGACGATGCGATTCGTCGCCGCGATAAAACGTCAGCACCTGCTTAACGAGATCCGCACCGCGCTTGGCGCTGGCAAGGATGATGCGAATCAGATTTTGTTGCTCCGGCTTCGCCGCGTCCATTTGCAGCAATTGGCCGGACATGATGACCGGTGCGAGAATGTTGTTCAGGTCGTGCGCAATCCCTCCCGCAAGAGCGCCGATACTCTCCATGCGTTGCGCACGGAGAAATTGCGCTTCCAACTGCTTCCGCTCGGTAATGTCCGTATTGATGCCCAGAATGGATTTCGGATTGCCGTGACGATCCCGAATCAGCGTCAGGCGAGATTGGATGATAATCGGTTGACCGCCACGGGTGCGCAAAGAGACTTCCCCGCTCCATTCGCCCGACGCGAGAACCGCTTTAAGAATTTCCGAGGACGCCGTCATGTCACTGGGAAAAATTTCCGTGCCACGCTTTCCTAACACTTCTTCTGCCTTCCAACCGAACAGATGCGCAGCGCTCTCGTTCCAGAACAGCACACGATCGTCGAGGTCCCGAATAACGATGGCGTCGTGCGCCAAATCGAGCATCTGCGCCTGTTCGCGAATGCGCTCTTCGCTTTGCCGACGTTGTGTGATGTCCTGCTGAACAATCCACGCGCGCACGAGGCAATTGTTCTCCACCACTCCCACCAGCGAGTTGCGAATCCACGTCAACTCTCCCGTGCACTTGCGATCCAACGTTTCCAGATCGGACAACCGATAGCCGCTGCGGATAAACTCCCGCACCAACATCATTTTTTCTTCCCGCGAACCCGTCATCGCGTCGGCTAAACGCATTCCCACCGCATCCGTTGCCTGCGTGTAACCGTACTGGCGCGCAAACGCGTCGTTACATTCTACAACCCGCGTGCGTTCCAGAATAAAATCGATCTGCTCAGCTTCGGACCACGTCATCGGCATCGCGATATCCGCTTCGTAACGCGCCACACCTTCATTCGTCATCCGCACGAATTGCTGATAACGCTCCTGACTTTCGCGCAACGCCTGCTCCACGCGCTCACGCTCCCTGATTTCGCGGCGCAAGGCTTCATTCGTGCGGGCCAGTTCCTCGGCACGCTCCGCATCAGTGACGGCATTCAGATCCGCCACCGGAACAATTTTTTTCTGCGGTGCCGGCGTTTCCGAAACGGCAACCGATTCGACTTTGTCGGCCGCCAGTTCGAAGCACTTTTCCAGCATCGCATCGAACTGCGTTGGCTTGTGAAAATAGAAATCCGCGCCCAGCGCAAAACAATGCTGCCGCAACCGGGGATGATCCTGGTTCGTCAACATGATGATGACGGGGACCAATTTCTGTTTCTGAACAGATTCCAATAACGCCAGACCGCTTTCGCCCGGCAGACCAATGTCGAGAATCAGCAGGTCGGGTCGCGTTTCCCAGACCAACCGCAAACCATCCGGAACATTCTGCGCCTGACCGGCAACTTCGATATCACCTGAAGCGGACAACGTGGCGGCGACACGTTCACGAACAACCGCGGAGTCATCCACCAACACCACGCGAAGCGCCCGTCGGGAAGGAGTGGAAATCTGGTTTACTGAATGAAACGGAACGTTCAATGCGTAATCGGCAGAATCCAATTGCAACGCATCGCTCACGTACCGTTCACCCGCCATAATGCGCTGGAACGCCATGAACAGTTCGCTGCGACTCGCATCCTTGAGCAGAAAACCCGAAGCACCAGCGGAAAGCGCGCGCGGCACGACCTGATGATCGCTATCCGCCGAAAACATGACGACTTTCACCTCGGGTTTTTGCGCCACAATCAGACGCGTCGCTTCGATGCCATCCATGCCCGGCATCGAAACATCCATTACCACGAGATCTACGCCGAGGTCCTGTGCCATTTGCACGCCCACGTTTCCCGCGTCCGCTTCGCCCACCACTTCGAAGCCGACGAGGTCATCAATCACCCGGCGCACCTGTCGTCGCGCCACCGCGTGATCGTCGCACAATAGAACTCGAACTTTTCTCTTCACTTCGGTGCATCTTAACGCCACCGAGTGAGATCCGGCGATTGAGGACAAGCCTGTTTCCCCGGTCAGTACGGCAGAAACGTTTTGTAGGCGCCATCCCTACAAATGAAGCAATTCAGAAGCGGTTTAGTTGCAAATCCGCCCACCCGCGAGGCGAATGAGTCCCCGGCTATCTCACTGCAGGAGTTTGTTTTGCATCGCGTAGCGAGAAACTTCGATGGCGTTTTTTAACGCCAGTTTCTTCAACACCCGCGTGTAGTAAGTGGAAACCGTTTTGGCACTTAACGAAAGTTCGGCGGCAATTTCCTTCTGCATTTTGCCAGCGGCAATCATCAGCATCACCTGATATTCCCGCGCCGAAAGTTCCTCGTGCGGCAAACGATTCGAGTCGCGGACCAATTCCGCCGCAAGCCGCTCCGCCAATTCCTTGCTGATATAGCGGCGACCTTCGAGAACGGTTTGCACCGCGCTGACAAGCTCATCCGGCGCGCTTTGTTTGCAGAGATAACCCGCTGCGCCTTGTTTCAAGGCGCGCACCGCAAATTCCGCCACCGGATACATACTGAGAATCAACACCGCCAAACCCGGTTGAATCGTCTGAATCTCGCTCAACAGATCGAGACCACTCCGGCCTTCCATGTTGAGATCGAGAATGACGAGATCCCACGACTGTTGCGCCACGAGTTCGACAACCTTGGGAGCACTATCGGCTTCTCCGAACGTTAAGCCGCCAATTTCCTCTTCGAGCGTTTCCTTGAGCCCCTTGCGGACGATGGCGTGGTCATCGACGAGCAGAATGCGTTTCATGTTGGTTGCGCTGTAATTTCCGATCCAGGGATCCACACCGTCACCATCGTCCCCTTCCCTTCCGGAGGACGCGTGAAGCTGATCTGTCCGCCGAGTATTTCCGCACGTTCTCGCATTCCGAGCAAGCCCAGGGATTGGCTTTTCGTCATGTGTTCCTCCGGCAACCCGACGCCATTATCAATCACGACCAACTCCACCACGCTACCATCCCATGATAATTCAATCTGCACCTCACTCGCATATGCATGCCGCGCCACGTTGGTGAGAATCTCCTGAAAAATCCGAAACACCGCCGTCGCCCGATCCGTCGGCAATTTCATCACTTCCTCCGGCACCACACACCGACAGGTCACCCCCGTGCGCGATTGAAACGCCTGCGCTTCAACTTCGATGGCAGCGGCCAACCCCAGTCGATCGAGGATTCCCGGGCGCAATTCCGACGCAATCTTCTGTACCGAAGTAATCGTCTCGCTGGCCAGTTCTTTGGCGGAGTTCAACTTCTCCACGAGAGCTTTGCGGAGTTCCGTATCGCTCAGGATCGCCGCGCGTCGTTCCATCGCGCGCAAATCCAGCATCAGCGCCGTCAGCAATTGGCCCAGATGATCGTGAATCTCCCGCGCGATACGGGTGCGTTCCGCTTCCTGGGATTCGATCAATTGTCGCGTAAACCCGGCGCGCGCTTCCTGCTCGCGTTTCATTGCCTCCTCGCGTTCCGCTTCTGCGCGACGTTGCGCCGTGACGTCGGTGATGAATCCTTCCAACGCAAGCAGACTTCCATCTTCGGCATAAACCCCTTGCCCGCGTTCCCAGACAATCCGGGTTTCCCCAATCGCCGTTCGGATGCGATAGGACAGTTCAAAGACGCTGTGACGTCGCACCGCCACTTGCACCGTCTCGACCACTTGTTCGCGATCATCCGGATGAATCAACTCACCGAAATGCGTGCCGCGATTGTGCAACAGTTCATCCGGGCGATAACCGGTGAGCGGATAACAACCGTCACTGACAAATTCCATCGTCCATCGCGCATCATTTTTGCAGCGATAGACGAGGCCTGGCAAATTCGCCAGCAATGTAGTAAGCATGCGTTGATATTCGCGCAAACCTTCTTCCGCTTTCTTTCGCGCCGTGATGTCCCGCACCAGACTCATGATCGCCGGTCGGCCATCGTAAACGAACGGCACGATGTGCGATTCGACCTGAATCGGACTCCCGTCCGCGCGATACAATGTCACCTCAATCGGATCTGCCGGTTCGCCGGTCAGTACCACCTGTCGCCGTCGCTCCTGAATGCTCTTATGCGCCGACGGCGGCGAAAACTCATAGACCGATCGACCGTAAAGTTGCTGAGGCGTGGCCACGCCCATCATGCGCGCGCCAGCCTGATTCACAAAAACCAATCGATCCTCAACCGACACCGCGATGCATTCCGGCGAGAACTCTACTACCGCGCGATAACGCGCTTCGTTTTCCCGCAACGCCGCTTCGGCATTTTTGCGTTTGGTAATATCGAGGTTCACGCCGACCACGCGAATCGGTTCACCGGATTCATCGAGAATCACGGCTTCCGCCGCCTGGATATGACGCAGTTTGCCGTCTTCGCGATAAATTCGAAATTCCCGCTGACTTTGTCCCTTGCGCGCGATCGCCTCGCGCAACTTTGCTTCCTGCGCAGGCCAATCCGCCGGGTGAACCATCTGCACCCAACGGGCGTAAGAAAATTCGCCGCTCTCGTTATACGGCACGCCGAAAATCTCGAACCAGCGCCGATCGCACACGAGCTTGTCCGTTCGCAAATCCCACTCCCAGACCGCAATCGCCGCCGCCGCGTTCGCCAACCGGAGTCGCTCCGTCAACATCGCCAATCGTGCTTCGGCTTTTTTCCGTGGCGTGATGTCACGAACGATGGCCTGCAGATACATTTTCCCATCAAACTCGACCTGATTCAGTCCGACTTCCGCATGAAAAAGTGTTCCATCCAGACGACAATGCAGCCATTCGAACGGCTTTATCTGGCCCGCAAACGCCGCGTTGAAAAGCTGCATCGCTTTCGTCGCTGAGAGCGTTCCGTCAGGCTGTTTTTCCGGAGAAAAATCCAACGGCGTCCGTCCCAGAATCTGTTCGCGACGACATCCAAACAACTCCTCCGCCATCGGATTGCACTCGGCAAACTGCATGCCGCTCATTGCAAAAATCGCGTCATTAGCGGAATCAAACAGCGTCCGGAACTTCGCCTCGCTCCGCCTCAACGCCGCCTCGGCCTGCAATCGCTCGGTAATGTCCCGCAATGCCGCCATCCGCAATTTGCGCCCACCGACCTCGACAATTTTTGCGCGCGATTCACATTGCAAAACACTTCCGTCTTTGCGCAGCAACGTCACGGAGTATGCCGCTTCACTTTCGCGACGAACCGACTTCATCACCGCGTCGCGCGATTCCGGTGCAACCAGGTCATACAGCGGTCGCCCTAACACTTCCTCCCGCTGATAACCGAGCATGTTGAGAAACTGTTTGCTCACGTCCACGATCCGCTCGTTTTCACTCAGGCAAACGCCCTCGAACGCCGCTTCCGTCAGGTTTCGATAGTGAGTTTCGCTCTCCTGCAATTTCACCAGCGTCGCATCGCGTTCCGCCAACATGATGGCCGGCAACAAACCGACCAACGCCGCCACCACCAGAAATGTTTGCACCATGAAAGCAATCTCATCAGTGCGAGGTCCGCCAGGAAACAATCCCGTCTCATGGCTCGCGCTATAAACCACCAGCACCGCGTAGATAAAATTTGCCGTCGCGCCACCGCGCCGCCCAAACCGCATTCCCGCCCAGACCAGAAACGGCAACGTCCGAAACTTGTACGGCGTGCTGGCCCCCGATTCCGTCAAAAAGATTCCCCACGTCGCCACAACCATTCCGCCGAACAGCAATACGCCTTCAAGAATTCTCTCGAATGTGAGCCACCCCTGTTTGCCTCGTTTGCCCACCACCGCCGGCATGACGGTGTCCCGTTGAAACCACACCAACACCAGTGGAGCGAACAACAACACCGCCATCGCACAACTGCCCCACCAGACTTTTCCCGCTTGCAGGACATCGTTGGCTAAACCGGAGAAATGTAAGACACCGGCACCGATGATCGCGCCGAGTAACGTCGGAAATAATCCGGCAAATGCGAAGAATCCGAAGAATTCCTTCACCGTGCTGAACGTTACGCGTTTCGAAACGAACGTTTGCACCAGCCACGCTCCGAGAACGGCCTGAAGGGTGTTCGCCACATAGAAAATCACCGCCAGATACCACGCGGTCCCTTTCAACACGTCGAACACGACGTTGGCGGGCAAACCAGCCACTATGAACCACAGCCAGTCGCGCCGGTTGCACAACAACAAGACCGCCAGATAAAGTCCCGCCGGTAACCAGAAGCTGACGTAGATACCACCCGCCGGACAAATTACATTGCCCGCTGCAGCACAGAGAAAGAAGGCCAACCCGAATCCAGTGGCGCGCAGCCAAAGAGGAAAGCTCGAAAGATTGCCGTCACCACCTGAATTGCCATCGGGCATAAACGCCTTATACCGCAGGCTATGACAGGACGCAGCTAAAATAACGACATGCGAGAAGCCGGCGAATCAAACCCGGGCCGCAGGACTCGAAGTCGTTGTCTTCGCCGCAGTTGAAGGCGCCGGTCGGTCTTTCAAAGGACCAAAATTTCCGCGCTCGCAACAGGCCACAAATCCTTCCGTCACGCTCTTCAATTCTTCCCAGCGCGCTCGAATGGTTTTGGCTTCTTTTGGCGAAATTTCATTATCGCCCGCCGCCGTCGCAATCACCGCCAGCAAGTCCGCGAATTCCTGCACAATTTCATTTGTCGCCGGAATCAGAAAATCCGGATGTGGCTTATTGGTCTCCGGATTCAAAATGAAAAACCCGCCCGCACGTTCACAAATCCATTGCACGATGCGCCGGTCATTGGTGCTGCGGAGCAATTGCTCAATGCGATCCAGCGGATTAACCGCGCCACTGCCGTCACCCTCATCCGGCTCAGCCCATTTATAAATCATCGAGAGTGACAGGTTGAGATCGGACGCGACCTGTTTAGCGCTGGTCTTCTGAATCACCTCGCGCAGGAGTTCATGCGATTGCATGATTGCACTGTGGAAAACCGCTTCCGCCTTGGCAACGGAGAAATTCCGTGAGGAAACTCACGCCGCCCTGTCCATTCTCTCGAAACACATCATGATTAAGCCCAGTTCCAAATCTCCACCTCCTTCCGGCGGCGCTGACGCAAAGATCAACGCCGCAGGTGCATTGCAGACGCTGGTGCAACGCGCCTGGCAAGCCGGCGCAAGCGACATCCATTTGCAAATGCGCGGCAACACCGCCGAAGTGGCGTTTCGCCTCGACGGCGTTCTCACTGCCGTTACGCAACTTCCCGCGCCGCTCGCTGAACGCGTATTCGGTCGTATTAAATTTCTCGCGCGACTCAAAACCTATCAGGATTCGCTTCCCCAGGACGGCCGGATTGAACGCACTGAATTGAACTCGCCCTATG
>Ga0065721_10049376_pt1 | contig 35856 bp, 31 predicted proteins | sample Mesricmetagenome_FD_59108 | JGI IMG/M metagenome (GOLD analysis project Ga0065721, IMG submission 59108) | Mesophilic microbial community from rice straw/compost enrichment Sample: eDNA_1 v2 (version 2) | ecosystem: Engineered > Solid waste > Grass > Composting > Bioreactor | place: USA: Davis... | reverse complement strand
CCATCCCGACCGCGGCCGCACCGCAGGCCGCGGCGGCGGCCCGCCGTCACGGTCGATGATGCAGGAAATCGTGGATGTCGTCGGTCGCCAGCAGCAGGCGCAGTTCGGAACGCTGGTCCTCCTCCTGGCAGCGCATCTCCAGAAGCGCACGGGCGGTGTCGACACGCCAGACGAGGTCGCGCAGCGCCATGTTGGAGGTCCGCGCCATCTCGCGGACCCGCTCGCCGCCAAAGACCAGCGAGCGGGCGAGAGTGACCAGCGGCGAATCCCGGCGCAGTTCGATGGCGCCGTCCTCGGCCGCGTCGATCGCCGTGACGAGCAGGCGCAGCACCCGCGCGAGGTCGTTGCGCAGGTCGTCTTCGCCCTGTGGCGCCCGATCGCCGGCGCCGCCGGACATCGTGCCCAGCCCGGCCAGGTTCGACACGTTCATCCGCACCTCCGGTGGCGGAGGACGCCGCGACGGGGGTCCCCGGCGTTGGCGTGAGGGGCGAACGAGAGCGCGGCACGCCCTGCGGCGCGAGTGAACCGTCCAGAGCATCTCCGCCTCTCCGGGCGACGAGGTCGCCCGCCACGGCCCGGGGGGCGCGAAACACGGCTCGACCGGCCTTCGACCGGCGAGCGGGCGAAAGCGGAGACGTCCGCTCCGTGGGAACGGGCGATGTCGATTCGCGGCATGTGCGGCGCCTTCCTGCGGTGCGGGTGCCGCCGCGACAGCCGACGGCCCGCGGAGGGCGACGACTCGATGCACGGGGACATCCCATCAGGATCAAATGGTTGTCGTCACGGTTCGGACGGGTCGGCATGTCGCCGCGGACCCTCGCCGAAACCGCATCGGAAGGCTCTTCGACCTCCGGGGGGGAGAATAGCCGTGGCCCGGCTCCGGTTCACCCTGCTCGCCGGTCGCTCTGGCGTCATCGTATACGAGCTCCTAATCCGGTCACTGAAACTCGGCCCTATCCGAATCGCTGCGCTCCGCTGGGGGCGGAGAGGGCCGAGGTCAAGCTTTGAACGCGCCTTTCCGGAGGTCCTCTCGATGAGCGAGAGCTGTCCTGCCGCCGCCGCGACGGCCGGTGACGCGCCCCTTCGGCCGGCGCCTGCCCCGGCGGCGATTCCCCGATCGCGGCACGGATCGAACCCGCTCCACCGCCGGACCGTCGTCCGCTTCGCCGGCTTTGCCGAAAGACGCCCGGGAACCGGAGCCCGGCGGCGCACGGCGGTTGACACGACCGGCGCTTTCCTTTACCGAACCCGCCCATGGCGACGCCGCCTTCGGGCCGCTTCCGCCCGTTGGGGAATAGGTTAACGGTAGACCCGCGGACTCTGACTCCGTTAGTCCTGGTTCGAATCCAGGTTCCCCAGCCAACTGTTTCCCGACCACTGCTTTTCTCCGACCGCAGAACGGCACGGCCCCGGTCGTGGTCTGGTGAGTTCGGGTCCACGATCCGACCGAACCGGGGCAACTGCTGCGAAGACGGTTGCGGTCGGCTCGTCGCGCGAGGTCGGAACCGGCGACGTTTCCGGCTTCGTGAAGACGGGCCGCGCGCTTTCCTCCATGGGTACTTGAACTCGCGGCGGTCGCGCAGGGGCTGATGGCCGGACTCCCGCGTCCCCATAGATGCAGGCGAATTGAAACCGCTTCGACGGCGACCTATACGGTGAGGTGATGTCCATGCTCCACAACCTTGCGACGCCGTTGTCGACCCGAGGGTCTTCCCACGACCGCGCGGCGCCTTTCCTGCCGATGAGCCGGGCCGAGATGACGGCGCTCGGCTGGGACGCGTGCGACATCGTCATCGTCACCGGCGACGCCTATGTCGACCATCCGAGTTTCGGCATGGCGATCATCGGCCGCCTGCTCGAGTCCCAGGGGTTCCGCGTCGGCATCATCTCCCAGCCCGACTGGCATTCGGCCGAGCCGTTCAAGGCGCTCGGCCGGCCGCGCCTGTTCTTCGGGGTGACCGGCGGCAACCTCGATTCGATGGTCAACCGTTACACGTCGGATCGCCGGCTGCGCCACGACGATGCCTATACGGCGGGCGGCGAGGGCGGCAAGCGGCCGGATCGCTGCACGATCGTCTACACCCAGCGGTGCCGCGAGGCTTTCAAGGACGTTCCGGTGATCCTCGGCGGCATCGAGGCTTCACTCCGCCGCATCGCCCATTATGACTACTGGTCCGAAAAGGTGCGCCGGTCGATCCTCGCCGATGCCAAGGCCGACCTGCTGCTCTACGGCAATGCCGAGCGCGCCGTCGTCGAAGTCGCGAACCGGCTCGCCGCCGGCGAGAAGCCGCGCGATCTCGATGACGTCCGCGGCGTCGCGCTGTTCCGCCCGGTGCCCGAGGGCTTCACGGAGCTTCCGGCCGACGATCTCGATTCCGCCGACGAGGGTGCGACCCGCAAGCCCGGCGACGTCGTGATCCGGCTGCCCGCCTTCGAGCAGGTCGAGACCGACAAGGAAGCCTACGCCCGCGCCTCCCGCGTGCTCCACCGCGAGGCCAATCCCGGCAACGCCCGTCCGCTGGTCCAGCGCCACGGCGACCGCGACCTCTGGCTCAATCCGCCGCCGATCCCGCTGAGTTCGGACGAGATGGACGCGGTCTACGACCTGCCTTACGCGCGGGCGCCGCATCCCTCCTACGGGGATGCCAAGATCCCGGCCTGGGACATGATCCGCTTCTCGGTGACGGTGATGCGCGGCTGCTTCGGTGGCTGCACCTTCTGCTCGATCACCGAGCACGAGGGCCGCATCATCCAGAATCGCTCGGAAGGCTCGATCCTGCGCGAGATCGAGCAGATCCGCGACAAGACCCCGGGCTTTTCGGGCGTCATCTCCGACATCGGCGGCCCGACCGCCAACATGTACCGGATGGCCTGCAAGGACCCCAAGATCGAGGCGGCCTGCCGCCTGCCGTCCTGCGTCTTCCCGGACATCTGCCCCAACCTCAACACCTCGCACGACGACCTGATCCGGCTCTACCGCAAGGTCCGCGAGGTCAAGGGCGTGAAGAAGGTGATGGTCGCCTCCGGCGTGCGCTACGACCTCGCCGTCCGAAGCCCGGAATACGTCAAGGAACTCGTCACCCACCACGTCGGCGGCTATCTGAAGATCGCGCCCGAGCACACCGAGCGCGGCCCGCTCGACGTGATGATGAAGCCCGGCATCGGCACCTACGACCGCTTCAAGGAGATGTTCGACGAAGCGGCGAAGCAGGCCGGGAAGAAATATTATCTCATTCCCTATTTCATCGCGGCGCATCCCGGCACGACCGACGAGGACATGCTGCAGCTGGCGCTGTGGCTGAAGAAGAACCGCTATCGGGCCGACCAGGTCCAGACCTTCCTGCCCTCGCCGATGGCGACGGCGACGGCGATGTACCACACCGGCGTCAACACGCTGAAAGGCGTGCGGCGCGGCGCGAGCGAGAAGGTCGAGACCGTACGCGGCGGACGGCAGCGCCGGTTGCACAAGGCCTTCCTGCGCTACCACGATCCGGAGAACTGGCCGTTGCTGCGCGAGGCCCTGAAGGCGATGGGCCGCGCCGACCTGATCGGCTCGCGCCCGGACCAGCTCGTCCCCGTCAATCAGCCGATTGGAACCGGACGCCCGGGCGAGAAGAATCGCCCCGTGCGTCCCGTCTTCAAGGGACGTAAATTCACCACCAAAGGCGTTCCGCTGCCCAAGTCCTGACCCTCACGCCAGCGCGGTCGGCGCGGGCGCGGCCTCGCGCTGCAGCACGGCCGCGAAAAAGCCGTCGGTGTCGTGGCGGGCGGGGGTGAGCGACAGGAAGTCCGGGTGGGCCGACGTCTCGATCTGCGGCGCAAGCGTGCGCAGCGGGACGAGCGAGAACGCCGGATGCGCCGCGAGGAAGGCGGCCACGACGTCTTCGTTCTCTTCGATCAGCATCGAGCAGGTGGCGTAGACCAGCCGGCCGCCGGGCTTCACGAGGCGTGCGGCGCTGGCGAGAATCCGGCCCTGCAGGGCGACGAGGGAAGCAAGGCCCGCCTCGTCCGCCGCGCGCCAGCGGGCGTCGGGATTGCGCCGCCAGGTGCCGGTGCCGCTGCAGGGCGCGTCGACGAGGACGCGGTCGAAGCCGCCCTTGTGGCGCTTGACCCAGCGGTCGGTCTCACTGGCGAGAAGCCGGGTCTCGACGTTGTGCAGACCCGCGTTGCGCAGGCGCTCGGCACAGCGCTCGAGGCGGGTGTCGTGGATGTCGCAGGCGACGACGCGGCCCTTGTTCTTCATCTGCGCGGCGATCGCCAGCGTCTTGCCGCCGGCGCCGGCGCAGAAGTCGACCACGCGCTCGCCGGGCCGGGCGTCGACCAGCATCGCGACCAGCTGCGAGCCCTCGTCCTGGATTTCGACCTCGCCGGTTTTCAGCCACGGCAGGCGGGACAGGGCGAGACGCTGCCTCACCCGGATACCGTGGGGTGCGAGCCTCAAGGGCTCGGCGCGAAGGCCGAGGTCCTTCAGCCCGTGCAGGATCGCCTCGCGGGTCGTCTTCATCGGGTTGACGCGCAGATCGAGCGGCGGCGGCGTCAGCAGCGCCGCCATCTCGGTCCCGAATTCCTCGCCGAACCGCCGCCGAAGCGGGGCCGCCGCCCAGGGCGGACACTCGGCGCGCACCTCCTCCGGCATGGCCGGATGGTCGATCGAGCCACCCCGCAACGGCGTGAGCCAGGCGCGTTCCTGGTCGGTCAGGACGGCAGGGGCGCCGGCCACGCCGGTGAACAGGCGGCCGATCTGGTCGGGCGTCCGGCCTTCGCCGAGCATCAGCCAGGCGAGCAGCCGGTTGCGCGGGCTCTCGCTCCGCCCCGCCCGGGCCAGCCGCCAGCCGAGCCGGGCGCGATGCCGGAGCAGCGCATGGAGCAGATCGAAAACCGCGCCCCGGTCCTCGTCGTCGAGAGAGCGCCGCCCGCGAAACCACGCGGCGACGACGGCATCCGCGGGACGCGCGGCGCTCTCCACGTCGGTCAGCAGATCGAGGGTCGCTTGCAGGCGGGCAGCTGGGGTCACGGGCCTATGGTCGGTTCGGGATGCGGCGGGAGAGGCGGGCGGCGATCCTTTTGGCACCGTTCGTGCCGATTGGCCAGTGACGGGAGGCCTCGCGGTCTCTGGTGCGCAGGAGACGGGAAAACCGGCCGACGCCAACCGCATCCCGGCATCTCCCGTGAGATTTCCTCGCCACCGTCTTGCATGGCAGCGGTCCGCGGCGCCATAGATCGGCGACCCCGTTCGCCCGAAAGGACACGCCCATGACCACCCCGCCGACCCTCGGCCCCGCCGATCTCGCCCGCTCCGTGCTCGCCCGGCTCGGCGTCGACGCCGCGCGTCTCGACGGCGGATCGATGGCGACCTTCACGCCGGTGACGGGCGCGCAGATCGCGGCGCTGACGTCGGATACGCCGGAGGCGGTCGCCGCCGCCGTCGAGCGTGCCCACGCCGCCTTCAGGATCTGGCGCGACGTACCGGCTCCGCGCCGCGGTGAACTGGTGCGCCTCTTCGGCGAGGAGCTGCGCGCCGCCAAGGCCGATCTCGGCCGCCTCGTCTCGATCGAGGCCGGCAAGAGCCCGTCGGAAGGCGCCGGCGAAGTTCAGGAGATGATCGACATCTGCGATTTCGCCGTCGGCCTGTCGCGCCAGCTCTACGGCCTCACCATCGCCACCGAGCGGCCCGGCCACCGGATGATGGAGACCTGGCACCCGCTCGGCGTCGTCGGCGTCATCTCCGCCTTCAATTTCCCGGTGGCGGTGTGGTCGTGGAACACGGCGCTCGCCCTCGTCTGCGGCGACAGCGTGGTCTGGAAGCCGTCGGAGAAGACACCGCTGACCGCGCTCGCCTGCGAGGCGATTCTCGCCAAGGCCGTCGCCCGCTTCGGCGGCGCGCCGGAAGGGCTGTCGTCCGTGGTGATCGGCGGCGCCGACGTCGGCGAGGCGCTGGTCGACAATCCGAAGGTGGCGCTGGTGTCGGCCACCGGCTCGACCCGCATGGGCCGCGTCGTCGGCCCGAAGGTCGCCGCGCGCTTCGGACGGACGATCCTCGAACTCGGCGGCAACAATGCCGGCATCGTCTGCCCCTCGGCCGACCTCGACATGGCGCTGCGCGCCGTCGCTTTCGGCGCCATGGGCACCGCCGGCCAGCGTTGCACCACCATGCGCCGCCTCTTCGTTCACGACGACGTCTACGACGCGCTGGTGCCGCGGCTGGTCAGGGCCTACGCCTCGGTCACGGTCGGCAACCCGCTGGAAAGCCAGGCTCTCGTCGGCCCGCTGATCGATGCCCGCGCCTTCGAGGCGATGCAGGCGGCGCTGGCGGCGGCGAAGGCGGCGGGCGGCACCGTCCACGGCGGCGAGCGCGCCGACATCGAGGGTCCCGGCGCCTATTACGTCCGCCCGGCCCTCGTCGAGATGCCCGAGCAGACCGGCCCGGTGCTGGAGGAGACCTTCGCGCCGATCCTCTACGTCATGCGCTACACCGACTTCGACGCCGTGCTCGAGGCCCACAACGCCGTCGGCGCCGGCCTGTCGTCGTCGATCTTCACGCTGGATCTTCGCGAAATGGAGACCTTCCTCTCCGCCCGCGGCTCCGACTGCGGCATCGCCAACGTCAACATCGGCACGTCGGGCGCGGAGATCGGCGGCGCCTTCGGCGGCGAGAAGGAGACCGGCGGCGGCCGCGAGAGCGGCTCCGACGCCTGGAAGGGCTACATGCGCCGGGCGACCAACACGGTGAACTACTCTCGCAACCTGCCGCTGGCGCAGGGCGTCGTTTTCGACATCGATTGACTCCGAGGCTCTGGGCGACGTCCGCACGACGACGGTCCGGCGAACACGTCGCCGGACCGTCGTCGTGACCGGAAAGGGCCGGACGGCTAGCGCCCGGTGATGCCCGGAAAGACGATGAGGATCGCGACCGCAAGCACCTGCAGGCAGATGAAGGGCAGGAGGGCCTTGAAGATGTCGCCGAGACCGATCTCCGGCGGGGCGACGCTTTTCAGGTAGAATGCCGCCGGTCCGAAGGGCGGTGACAGGAACGAGACCTGCATGTTCATGGCAAAGAGCACGCCGAACCACACCGGGTCGTAGCCGAGCTTGACGATGATCGGCACGAAGATCGGCATGGTCAGCAGGGCGATGCCGACCCAGTCGAGGAACATGCCGAGCACGAACAGGATCGCCATCATCACGAGCAGGATGACGGTCGGATTGTCCGAGATGCCGGTCAGGAGGCCGGAGACGAAGTTGATGCCGCCCATCAGGTTGAAGACACCGACGAGGGCGCTGGCGCCGATGCCGATCCAGACGATCATGCCGCAGGTCGACAGCGTCTGCAGCGCGGCGTCCTTCATCAGCGTCAGCGAGAATTCGCGGCGCAGCATGGTGGAGAGCGTCACGCCCGCGACGCCGACCGCGGAGGCCTCTGTCACCGAGGCGATGCCGCCGTAGATCGAGCCGAGGACGAAGGCTACGACGATGACCGGCAGGATCAGGCCCTTGAGCAGCTTGAGCTTTTCGCGCAAGGGCGTGTCGTCCGGCTCGGCCACGGGAGCGAGGGCGGGGTTCATCCACGCCCGGATCAGCACATAGGCGACGTAGAACAGAGCCAGCATGAAGCCGGGGATGAAGGCCGAAGTGAAGAGCTCGCCGATCGAGACGTTGGCGGTGAGGCCGTAGATGATCAGCACGATCGAGGGCGGCACCATGGTGCCGAGCGAACCGCCGGCACAGACGACGCCGATGGCGAGGTTGCGGTCGTAGCCGAGCCGAAGCATCTGCGGCAGGGCGAGAAGCCCGAGCAGCACGATTTCGCCGCCGATGATGCCGCTCATCGCGGCGAGGACGACGGCGACGAAGATCGTCTGCACCGCGACGCCGCCGCGCAAGCGGCCGCCGATCAGACGCATGGCGTCGAAGAGGTCGCGGGCGATGCCGGACCGGTCGAGGATCGCCGCCATCAGAACGAACATCGGAACCGACACGAAGACGAAGGAGGAGACGAAGGAATAGACCCGGCTGGTGATCAGCGGTACCGCCATCGGCCCGAACCAGCCGAGGGCGAAGATCAGCGCAACGAGCAGCGTCACGAAGGCGAGCGGGATGCCGAGCACGAGAAGCGCCAGCATCAGCGCGAACATGACGAGCGTGCCGGCCTCGATTCCGAGCGCCTTGAGGTTGAAGAGGGCTTCGAGTTCCATCACCGAACCTCCGGCCGGCGACGGGCGGCCCGGCGGGCGTAGCCGACGGCGAGAATCAGGAACTGCGCCGTCATCGCCGTCATCACCGCGAGCAGGAACAGCTTGAGCAGGGCGGGGAAGGGCGGATCCCAGGCACTTCCGGACGTTTCCAGCCGCACGGAGCCATCGGGGCGGAACGCAGCCCGACGCACCATTTCCCACGACGCCCAGGCGAAGATGGCCGAGGCCGCTGCCGAGACCAGCGAGATGACGACGTCGAGCGCGCGGCGCGTGCCCGGCCCGACGGCGTCGTAGATCAGGACGACGCGGATGTGGCTGTCGCGGGCGGTGCAATAGAGCCCGCCGTAGACGAAGGCGAGGGCGCAGAGGAAGATCGTCGTTTCGTGTGCCCAGATCGTCGGGGCGTTGAAGACGTAGCGCAGGATCACCTCCTGGATCAGGATCAGCATCGCGGCGACGATGCCGACGGCGAAGACGATCCCGCCCTTGTCGATCGCCTTGCCAAGGATTCCCGCCTCTTCGATCGCATGCCGCTCCTCGCGCGGCAGATCGGTCTGCTCCTCGTGCAACGCCATGCCATCCTCCCGTCATGGTGCCTCTTCGCGAAGAGAGCGGCCGGATGGCCGCTCTCCCGTGTCGACCGTTCTTGAAGCGTCAGTCGATCAGGCCTTTTTCCTTCAGGTGGGCGACGAGTGCGTCGTAGACCTTCTGCGCATTGGCCGACTTGGCGGCCACCGTCTCCCACTGGCTGGTCGCGATCTTGCGGAACTTCGCACGCTCCTCGTCCGACCAGTCGTGGATGGTGATCTTCCCACCGGCCTTCGCCTTCTCCACGGCCTCCCGGTCGCGCTGGTCGAGCACTTCGACTTCGTGGAGCGCGAACTCGGCGACGCTCTCGGTCAGCGCCGTCTTGATGTCGTCCGGCAGACCGTCCCACGTCGCCTTGTTCATCGAGATCTCGACCAGCGGCATCGAGTGGAAGCCCGGATAGACCGGATGCGGGGCGACGTCGTTGAGCCCCTGGGCCTGGTTGGTCGAAAACACGGTGTAGTCGGCGGCGTCGATCACGCCCTTGTCGAGCGAGGTGAACACCTCCGAACCCGGAAGGTTGACCGGCGCGGCCCCGGCGGCGGCGAAGACCTGCTGCACGAGACCTTCCGGCGCGCGCATCTTGAGGCCCTTGAGGTCGTCGACGCCGTCGAGCGGCACCTTGGAGACGAGGGACTCGAGGCCCGGCGTGGTGGCGCCGATGAAATGCAGGCCATAGGGCTCGAGCAGTTCGTTCATGAGGTCGGAGCCGCCGCTCGCCATGAAGTCGAACATCTGCTGCGGATTGGACCAGGCGCCGACAGGGTTGGCGATCAGGCCGAAGGCCGGATCCTTGCCGGCGAAGTAGGAGGTGTCGGTGACGTGGCCGTCGATGATGCCGGCGGCGATGGCGTCCTGTGTCTCCTGATGCTCGACGATGGAGCCGACGGGCAGCATTTCGATTTCGACGCGGCCGCCGGTCTTTTCGGCGACCGCCCTGGCCCAGCCCTGCTGCAGCTCGAAATTGGGGTTGCCGGCCGGATCACTCGACTGGAACTTGAACGTGTAGTCGGCCGCGACGGCGGGTCCGGCGACTGCGGCGGCCGCGAGGCCGGCGAGTGCCAGGGCGCGAATGGATTTCAACATGGTCTTTTTCCTCCCGGTTTCGATCAGTTCATTCGAGTATCGGACCGAGCTTCCTCCGCTCAGGCCGGGCCACGGCCTCCGATCACGGCCGTGACGAAGGAAACGGCTTTCGACGTCATCTCCCCCGGCTTCTCGGCAACGTCGATCGCGATCACGGGCGCCTCGTCCTCCCTGGGCGGCTCGAGATCGGCGATCTGGCTCTCCAGCAGGCTCGGCGGCATGAAGTGATCGCGGCGAGCAGCCAGCCGCGCGCCGATGAGTGCCGGCTCCCCGGTGAGATGGACGATGGCGACGGTGCCGATCCGGTCGCGCAATCGGTCACGATAGCTGCGCTTCAACGCCGAGCAGGCGAGGACGACCGCGCGGGACGGGTCCGCTGCTGCTGTCTCGGTCACCGCTGCGCCGAGAGCGTCGAGCCAACCCCAACGCATGGCGTCGTCGAGGGGCCGGCCCGCCCGCATCGCCTCGATGTTGCGCTGGGGGTGGAAATCGTCGGCCTCGACGACGACGCCGTCGAGCGCATCCGCGAGGCGGTGCGCCAGCGTCGACTTGCCGACGCCGCATACCCCCATCACCAGCACGGACGCCGCCGCTCGCCGCATTCTCATCGCCCTCGATCATCATGTTAGCGCAAACATAAACCGCTGTTCCGAAGTTTGTCAAATGAGCGGGATTTGATATAGTGTTGTTGTTGAAGAGATTGGAGAAATGACGACATGAGTGATCGTCGCGTCACGCTCGCCTCTGTCGCTGCCCACGTTGGTGTTAGCGCCATCACCGTGTCGCGGGCGATGCGCAGTCCGGAAAAAGTGTCGCCTCCGCTGCTCGAGAAAATCCGAAAGGCAGTCGCAGACCTCGGCTATGTGCCCGATCCCGCAGCCCGCGCGCTCGCATCGGGGCGAACCGACGTCATCGGCGTGCTGGTGCCCTCGGTCACCAACAACGTCTTTTCGGACGTGTTGCGTGGCATCTACGCCTCGGTCGAAGCGGAACCCCTCGAGATCCAGCTTGGCAACACGCGGTATTCGCCGGTGATGGAGGAGACGATCTTGCGTGTCTTCCTCAGCCAGAAGCCCGCAGGGCTGGTGGTCGCCGGGATCGATCAGTCCGAGGCTTCGCGCCGCATGCTGGAGGCGGCCTCGTGTCCCGTCGTGCAGATCATGGAACTCGGACCCGACCCGATCGACATGATGATCGGTTTTTCCCACTACGACGGCGCCGCGGCGGCGACGCGCCATCTGATCGAAACCGGCAGCCGCCATCCGGCCTTCGTCGGTGCGCGGATGGACCCTCGCACCCAGCGGCGATTCGCCGGCTTCCGCGACGCCTGCGAGGAGGCGGGGCTGTTTTCGCCCGCGCGCTGCATCACCACGCCTCGCCCCTCCACGGTCACCATCGGCGCCGAGCTGTTCGCCGATCTCATCGCCCGTCATCCGGAGGTCGACGGCGTCTTCTGCAACAACGACGACCTCGCCCTCGGCATCCTGTTCGAGGCGAACCGTCGGCGCATCGCGGTTCCGCGCGATCTCACGATCTGCGGCTTCAACGATCTCGAGATGATGGCCGTGGCCGAACCGTCGATCACCAGCGTGCGGACGTTCCGCTACGACATGGGGCGGCAGGCCACCGAACTGATTCTCGGCCGGATCGCCGGCGATCGTGCGGCGCCGGCCGGACCCGTCGATCTCGGCTTCGCACTGCAGCCACGCCAGAGCACGGCGCGCGGCGCGCACGTCGCCGGCGACTGACACCCGGCTCGACTTTCATATTCGAAAGCTCGAACCTCACGAGCGCCGTCTATCATGGCGCCGTGCTCAAGCCTGCGCTGCGGCCGGTGTCTCGTCGGCGACCTTGACCTTGTTGCCGATCATCAGGTCGCGGCCGGCGAAGAGGCCGCCGACGCATTCCATCGAGAAGCGCTCCATGTCGCGGCCGCGGAACCAGGCGATGATCTCGTCGGCCTCCTCGGGCGTGTCGCCGAGCCGCAGCAGCGCCTCGCGCCCCATCACGAAGGAACTCTCCAGCGTCTCGCGGATCTGGAAATCGGCGCCGGCCTTGACGAGCTCGAGCGCATGCTCGCGGTCGAAGGCGCGGGCGAGCACGGGCACCAGCGGGAACTCGGCCTTGACCAGCTCGACGATCCGCGTGACGGCCTTCGGATCGCCCGCCGCGGCGACGACAAGGCCGGCCTCGGCGGCCCCGGCGGCGTGGAGGATGTCGAGCCGCGAGCCGTCGCCGTACCAGACCTTGAAGCCGAATTCGGCGGCGCTGCGGATCGCCTCGGGGTCGAGTTCGACGATCGACAGGCTGTGGCCCCTGGCGAGGATCGGCTGGCTGACGATCTGGCCGACGCGGCCGAAACCGATCAGCAGCGCGCGGGCCTTGAGGTCTTCCGGCGCGTCGGCGCCGTCGAGCGAGGGCAGGGCCTTCGGCGCGAAGCGGTCGTGCAGGATGATCATCAGCGGCGTCAGCACCATCGACGAGATGATGATCGCCGTCAGCGTCGCGTTCCATTCCGGCAGCAGGATGCCGGCCTGTGTCGCCGTGGCGTAGAGCACGAAGGCGAATTCGCCGCCCTGCGCCATCAGCACCGCCCGTTCCAGCGCCTCGTCGCTCGGCGCCTTCAGCAGCCGCGCGACGGCGTAGATCACGATCATCTTCAGGACGATGTAGGCCGGCACGCAGATGGCGATGATCGCCCAGTTGCGGGCGATGACGTCGAGATCGAGCGCCATGCCGACGCCGAGGAAGAACAGGCCGAGCAGCAGGCCGCGGAACGGCTCGATGTCGGCCTCGAGCTGGTGGCGGAACGAGCTTTCCGAGAGCAGCACCCCGGCGAGGAAGGCGCCCATCGCCATTGAGAGTCCGCCGGCCTGCATCAGCACCGCCGCGCCGAGCACGACGAGCAGGGCCGCCGCCGTCATCACCTCGCGGGCGCCGAAGCGGGCGAGCAGGCGGAACATCGGGTCGAGCAGGTAGCGTCCGGCGACGACGAGGGCGGCGATGGCGGCGAGGCCGATGCCGACGGCGGTCAGCCGGTCGGAGAGGGTGGCGTCCTCGCCGCCCGGGGCGAGGAAGGCGATCAGCGCCAGCAGCGGCACGATCGCGAGGTCTTCCAGCAGCAGGATGGCGACGATGCGCCGGCCCTTCGGCAGGGCCATCGCGTCACGTTCCTCCAGCATCTGCATGACGATGGCGGTGGAGGTCAGCACGAAGCCGGTGCCGGCGACGAAGCTGGCGGTCGCCGGGTAGCCGAGCGCGAGGCCGACGCAGGTCAGCGCCGCGATCGCACCGACCACCTGCAGCAGGCCGAGCCCGAAGATCTCGCCGCGCATCGCCCAGAGCCGCGAGGGCTGCATTTCGAGGCCGATGATGAACAGGAACAGCACGACGCCGAGTTCGGCGACGTGGATGATCGCCTGCGGGTCCTGGAACATGCCGATGCCGAAGGGACCGATGGCGAGGCCGGCGGCGAGATAGCCGAGCACCGACCCGAGCCCGAGCCGGCGGAACAGGGGGACCGCGATCACCGCCGCCGCCAGCAGCACCACCACCGCCGTGAGATCGACCCCGCCCGCGTGATGCGCGGCCTCGGCCGCGTGGGAAACCTCGCCCGCCATGTGTTCTCCCCGTCCGTGCTCGTTGCCTGCGTCCGTCCGCCCGCGAGCACCCGCCGAACGGCCGCTCGCCGATCGCCCGCCGTCGCGTTCTGCGCGCCCGCGGGTCCGTAGATCTGCTGACACGGGTATATCGCGCTTGGCCGGCCTCACCCACTTCTTCTTCGGGAACCGGGCCCGCGCGGAGCGCAGGCTTCGTCACATCGACCGGCCGGGGCGCGAGCGGTAGGTCGGCAGGGTCCAGCCGAACCAGAGCGCGCCGCCGCGGATCGCGATGGTCGCGGCAAAGCCGGCGAGGGCGGAGACGACGGAGCCGGCGCCCAAAAGCATCGCCGCGACATAGGCGGTGGAGCCGAGGAGGGCGGCGGTGACGTAGATCTCGCGGCGCAGCAGCACGGATTTCTCGTGGGCCAGGACGTCGCGCAGGATGCCGCCGAAGGTGCCGGTCAGCATGCCCATGACGATGGCGACGATCGGCGATCCGCTGGCGGCGAGCCCCTTGGCGGCGCCGAGCACGCAATAGGCCGACAGCGCCAGCGCGTCGAGCCACAGGAGCCAGCGGTAGCGCGATTCGACGAGATGGGCGGTGAAGAAGATGACGACCGCCGTCACCGCGCAGGTCAGAACGTAGATCGGCTCGACGATCCAGAACACGTCGACGCCGAGGATGATGTCGCGCGCCGTGCCGCCGCCGATGCCGGTGACGGCGGCGAGGAAGACGAAGCCGACGACGTCGAGCTCCTTGCGCGAGGCGGCGAGCGCGCCGGTGGCGGCGAACAGGGCGACGCCGAGATAGTCGAGCAGCACCAACGCGTTCACGGCTTCGCCTCCGGCCGAGGCGTCCCGCTCGCGGCGAGGCGGCCTCCCCGGCGAGTGAGGGCGGGTGCCGGGGCGCTTGTCAAGCGGCCGCGCGGGGACGCGGAAGGTCGAACCGCGACGCGTCCCTGCCGTGTTGGGAGGTAACGTGTTCGCCGGGGTCGGATGGCAGCGGCCGCGCGCAGGCCGCGGCGTCGTCGAAGCGGCTGGTACGGCTGATCCTGCGCTCTACGCGTCGGACCGGCAGCCCGTCCTCACTGAAGAGCCGCGCCGAGATCGGCGCAGCGTATCCACCACTGCCGCGGCGCAGCGACGTCGCGAAGCTCGGCGATCACCCCCTCCGCTTCCGGCGCGAAGTCGATCCGGCAAAGCCGGTCGCGGCCGTGCTCCAGGATGTTGATCCGAGCCTCCCGGCAACCGTCGGGACGGATCGCGGCGTCGCTCTCGAGCAGCTGTTCGAGCTCGCTCTGCTCCGTACAGACGGCGACGGCGGTCTGAGCGAGAGCGGGGGCGGGCAGGGCGAGGAGGACGGGGAGAGTGAGGATGAGTGAGCGCACGGTTGACCTTTCGCGATGAGGCAGGAGTGCCCTGCGAACCGTGGCCCCCGCGGATGGTTCCGCCCCGCTGCGGCACACACCGTCTGCGACGCGACGCCTCTCGCGCGGCCGCAGGCGCGACCGAAAGCCGTCGCCGGCGGAGCGAAACCGGCGGTCGGCGGCGGCCCGAGCTTTGATCGCAAAAGGGCCGGGTCCGAACCACCATCGGGTCTCGGGTTTCTCCCGGAATTGCTGTAAACGTCTCGGCAAGCGGGTGCATGGCGCCCGGCACGAGACCCGATCAGGCCGAAGATGACCGACGACGAATTGGGCGAGGCGGTAGCCGCGCCCCGCTACCCCGCCCACCGCTTCGCCGTGGCGCCGATGATGGATTGGACCGACCGGCACTGCCGGCTGTTCCACCGCACGCTCAGCGCGCGGGCGTTGCTTTACACAGAAATGGTCACGACCGGGGCGCTGATCCACGGCGACCGCGAGCGCCATCTCGGCTTCGATCCGAGCGAGCAGCCGGTCGCGCTGCAGCTGGGCGGCAGCGAGCCGGCCGATCTCGCCGTCTCCGCGCGCCTCGGCGAGGAATGGGGCTACGGCGAGATCAACCTCAACGTCGGCTGTCCGTCCGACCGGGTCCAGTCCGGCCGCTTCGGCGCCTGCCTGATGCAGGAGCCGGAGCTGGTTGCCGACTGCGTCGCGGCGATGAAGGCGGCGGTCTCCATCCCTGTCACCGTCAAGTGCCGCATCGGCGTCGACGAGCAGGACCCCGAGGAGGCGCTCGATCGCCTCGCCGACGCGGTCGTCGCCGCCGGCGTCGACGCACTCTGGGTCCACGCCCGCAAGGCCTGGCTCAAGGGCCTGTCGCCGCGCGAGAACCGGGACGTCCCGCCGCTCGACTACGACCGCGTCTACCGCCTCAAGGCCCGCCTGCCGGACCTTTTCGTCGGCATCAACGGCGGCATCGGCACGCTGGACGAGGCCGAGCGCCACCTCGCCCACGTCGACGGCGTGATGCTCGGCCGCGCCGCCTACCAGTCGCCGGCGTTGATCTGCGACGTCGACCGCCGCTTCTACGGCGTCGGCGAAGAGCCGGTCGACCCGGTGGCGGCGGTGCGGGCGATGATGCCCCACGCCGCGGCCCACATCGCCCGCGGCGGCAGGCTGCGCCACGTCACCCGGCACATGCTCGGCCTGTTCCATGGTCGGCCCGGCGCGAGGACCTGGCGCCGCCTCCTCACCGAGGGCGCGGTCGCCGACGACGCCGGCACCGAGCTGATCGAGCGGGCGCTCGCCATGGTGACGCGGGAGCCGGGATCGCTCGCCGCCGAGTGATGCCGGGCGGCGAAGGTCTCGACCTGTCGAAGCCGTCGGCGCGACGGCGAACCTGAACGGGCATCGGCCGGCCGGGCCGACCTCCCTGGAAACTCCGCGCGGTGGAAAGTCCCGTGCCGGGCGTACCGGGGCGTATTGTCGGCCGCCGCTGAAGTCGACCGCCGGTCGATATCAGCCCGGAGAACGCCCGCCGCAGGACTCGCCGTGCCGCGAGTGCCGCACGGACGCGGCTCCTACCGTCATCGTCGACCCCGCCGCCCAGCGGAAACAGCGTCGCCGACGCTGTCGATCTTGCGGTGGCGCTTGCCGCCGTCATGCCATCGTCATCGACGATCGCCAACCATCGGCTGGTCTTTCGCCGGCCGGCCGAATTTCATCGACCGCTCCTTGCGGCCCTTATCCACGACAGCTATACAGCCGCCACGAATGCAACGTATCCGCGGGCTTTCCGCGGATTTTCAAGGGACTGACCGCAATGGCCATCGAGCGCACCTTCTCCATGATCAAGCCGGACGCGACGCGTCGCAACCTCACCGGCAAGATCGTCGCCAAGCTCGAGGACGCCGGCCTGCGCGTCGTCGCCTCCAAGCGCGTCCACATGACGCTCGGCCAGGCCCAGGCCTTCTACGCCGTCCACAAGGAGCGCCCGTTCTACGGCGAACTCTGCGAGCAGATGTCGGCCGGCCCGGTGGTCGTCCAGGTGCTCGAGGGTGAGAACGCCGTTCTCAAGAATCGCGAAGTGATGGGCGCCACCAACCCGGCCAACGCCGACGAGGGCACCATCCGCAAGGAATTCGCCCTCTCGATCGGCGAGAACTCGGTTCACGGTTCCGACGCCCCGGAGACCGCCGCCCAGGAAATCGCCTTCTGGTTCGCCGGCATCGAACTGGTCGGCTGAGGCCCGCCACCCTCGCAGGATCGAAGATACGGAAAGGCGGCTGAAAAGCCGCCTTTTTGGTGTAAAGTTCTCCTCTGCAATCGCGCAGGGGGGCATCATGGGCAAGCACATCGTCATCGTGCATGGACGTGCGGTGAAACCGGCGAAGAAGCCGCTCGCGAATCTCGCAGCCCGGGCACTCGCCAATGGAATGCGCCGCGCGGGCGACGCCGCCGGGGCGAGCGCCCTCGAGGAGGGGCGGGTCACCTTCTCCTCCGCCTATTACGGAGACGTCAGCAACGCCATTCTCGCCGCGGCCAGCAGGCGTGAACGCTCGAAACTCTCGGCGACGGATCCGGACAGCGGCGGCGCCCCGTGCCTGCCGCACGAGTATCTCGAAGAAGCCTATGCGCTGACCGATCGTTACAAGCGGTTCAACAAGGCGACCTACCGGCGTGTCCTCGCCGCCGCCGACGACAATCGTTATCTCGACGAGGCCGCCGACGTCGCCAGCGCCTTCGGCGCGCTCTTCACCGCCGGCCTTCTCAACAAGGTCCTGATCAACGCCGCCACCCGCGACATGGGCGCCTATCTCGATTCCCACGACGTCGGCTCCACCGTCCGAGGCCGTCTCGACGCCGTGCTGCGCCCGGCCCTGCTCGGAGGGGACGATGTCTGCCTGCTGACCCACTCGATGGGCTGCATCGTCGCTTACGACGTCCTGTGGAAATACTCGCACATGAGCGAATACGCCGAGCTGCGCAACCGTCTCGCCTCGCCGGTTTCGCGGTGGATCACCTTCGGCTGTCCGCTTGGCGACCTCGGCGTCCGCCGCAACCTGCTCGACGGCCGCTACCGGAACGAGGCCGAGAAATATCCCCGTGGCCGGATCGTGCGGAACTGGATCAACGTGCAGGCCGAAGACGACTTCGTCGCCCACGACGAGGCGATGAAGCCGCATTACGGCTCCCTCGTCGCCTCCGGCGACATCGACAGTCTCGATGACCGGCGGATCTACAACTGCTGGGTCTTCAAGGACCACGAGACCGGGGAGCTGAAATCCAACCCGCACGATTTCTACGGCTATCTCATGAATCCCGATCTCGCCGGTGTGGTCGGCGAGTGGATCGCCGCGCCCTGACGCGCGAAGGACGCGGGCCATAGTCCAGGGGCGGGGCAGGGCGGAAGAGGAGGGAAGTTCCCGGACGGCAGGCGGTTCGTCGTTCGTCGTCCCGTCCGCCATGTGCGAGGTGCCCCGTCCGACGCGTCCCGGCCGTCCGGCTTGGCAGTGCGCTCGTCCTCGGTCATCCTCGCGCGGACGCGGTTCGGCACGGGGTGCGGCCATGACGGACGGGACGACGGACGACATCGCGACCGGCTGTCTCATCGCCGGCGGCGGACCCGCCGGCCTGATGGCCGGCTTCCTGCTGGCCAGAAAGGGCATCGACGTCGTCGTGCTCGAGAAGCACGCCGACTTCCTGCGGGACTTCCGCGGCGACACCATCCATCCCTCGACGCTGGAGGTGATGAACCGCCTCGGCCTGCTCGACGCTTTCCTGACGCGGCCGCACCAGAAGGCCCACGATCTTCGTGCGTGGTTCGGCGACGAGGAGGTGACGATCGCCGACTTCTCCCACCTCCCGGTCGCCTGTCCCTACATCGCGATGATGCCGCAGTGGGACTTCCTCGACTTCCTCGCCGGCGAAGCCGCCCGGCTGCCGCGCTTCCGGCTGATGATGGGAACGAAGGCCGAGGACATCCGCGTCGAGCGCGGCCGCGTGGTCGGTGTCCTCGCCACGGTCGACGGGCGGCCGCTTCGCCTGCGGGCCGATCTCACCATCGCCGCCGACGGCCGCCGCTCGGCGCTGCGGGCGGCCGCGAACCTCGCACCGCGCGACCTCGGCGCGCCGATCGACGTGCTGTGGATGCTGCTCCCGCGCCGGGCGGGCGACCCGAGGGAGGTGTTCGGGCGCATCGCTGGCGGCCACATGATGGTACTGATCGACCGAGGCGACTACTGGCAGTGCGCCTATCTCATCGCCAAGGGCGGCTACGAGGCCGTCCGCGCCGGTGGCCTCGACGCCTTCCGCCGCTCGATCGCCACGACGGCGCCTTTCCTGGCCGACAGGGTCGGATCGCTCCCGTCCTGGGACGACGTCAGCCTGCTCACCGTCACCGTCGATCGCCTCGACACCTGGCACCGCCCCGGCTTCCTCGCGATCGGCGACGCGGCGCATGCGATGTCGCCGATCGGCGGCGTCGGGGTCAATCTCGCGGTCCAGGACGCCGTCGCGGCCGCCAATCTCCTCGCCGGCCCGCTCGCCTCCGGCTTCGTCGGCAACGGCGACCTTCGGGCGTTCCAGCGCCGCCGCATGATGCCGACCCGGGTGACGCAGGCGATCCAGGTCTTCCTGCAGAACCGGCTGTTCGCCAGCGTGCTCGGCGAGCGCACGGTGACGAAGGCTCCCGCTCCGCTGCGTCTCTTCTCGCGCTTTCCCCGTCTGCGCCGGATCCCCGCGAGAGTGATCGGCATGGGTGTGCGCCCGGAACTGCCGCGCTGACCAAACGGACTCGTTTCCAACGAGCACGGCAGGCCGGCCGGGTCCGAAGCTCGGAAAGGCAGAAGGGCCGATCCTCGCGGACCGACCCTTCCGTCTTCACGATCGACCCTGCGGCCGATCAGACGATCTTCAGCGGCACCTTCGGCACCGAGCCGCTGCGCTTGGGCGCCGCGGGCGGAGGCGTGTCGCCTCCGTCGGCCGGGTTGCGGCCGCGCGGCTTCCTCTTCGGCTTGGCCTCGTCCGGACCCGCCTTCGGCGGCGGCGGAGTGTAGGCGATGACGTCGAGCTTGAGGCCGGTCGAGCCGTCCTCGCGCGTCTCGGCCGAGACCTTGACCGTGCCGCCCTTCTTGAGCGCACCGAACAGCACGGCGTCCGCGAGCGGGCGCTTGATGTGCTCCTGGATGACCCGGCCGAGCGGACGGGCCCCCATGCGCTGGTCGTAGCCCTTCTCGGCGAGCCAGTTCACGGCCTCGTCGGCCAGCTCGAAGGTGACGTTGCGCTCGGTCAGCTGCGCTTCCAGCTGCATCACGAACTTCGTCACCACCGAGCGCACCACCTCGGCCGGCAGGGCGCCGAAGGGGATGATCGCGTCGAGGCGGTTGCGGAACTCAGGCGTGAACAGGCGGTTGATCGCCTCCTCGTCGTCGCCTTCGCGGCGGACGCGGTTGAAGCCGATCGGCGCCTTGGCCATGTCCTGCGCGCCGGCGTTGGTGGTCATGATCAGGATGACGTTGCGGAAATCGACCTGCTTGCCGTTGTGGTCGGTCAGCTTGCCGTGGTCCATCACCTGCAGGAGGATGTTGAAGAGGTCCGGATGGGCCTTCTCGATCTCGTCGAGCAGCAGCACGCAGTGCGGATGCTGGTCGACGCCGTCGGTCAGCAGGCCGCCCTGGTCGAAGCCGACGTAGCCGGGCGGCGCGCCGATCAGCCGGCTCACCGTGTGGCGCTCCATGTATTCCGACATGTCGAAGCGGATCAGCTGGACGCCGAGCAGCGCCGCCAGCTGGCGGGCCACCTCGGTCTTGCCGACGCCGGTCGGGCCGGAGAACAGATAGTTGCCGATCGGCTTCTCCGGCTCGCGCAGGCCGGCCCGGGCAAGCTTGATCGCCGAGGACAGCGCCGCGATCGCCGCGTCCTGGCCGTAGACGACGCGCTTCAGGTTGGTCTCGATGTTCTCGAGCACCTCGGCGTCGTCCTTCGACACCGACTTCGGCGGGATCCGCGCCATCGTCGCGATGGTATGCTCGATCTCCTTGACGCCGATCGTCTTGCGGCGCCGGCTCTCGGGCAGCAGCATCTGCGAGGCGCCGGTCTCGTCGATCACGTCGATCGCCTTGTCGGGCAGCTTGCGGTCGCTGATGTAGCGCGCCGACAGCTCCACCGCCGCCTTGATGGCGTCGTTGGTGTATTTCACCCGGTGATAATCCTCGAAATAGGGCTTGAGGCCCTTGAGGATCTCGATGGCGTCGGGAACGGTCGGCTCGTTGACGTCGATCTTCTGGAAGCGGCGGACGAGGGCGCGGTCCTTCTCGAAGAACTGCCGGTATTCCTTGTAGGTCGTCGAGCCGATGCAGCGGATCGCGCCGGAGGCGAGCGCCGGCTTCAGCAGGTTGGAGGCGTCCATCGCCCCGCCCGAGGTGGCGCCGGCGCCGATCACCGTGTGGATCTCGTCGATGAACATCACCGCGCCGGGATAGTTCTCGATCTCCTTGACGACCTGCTTCAGCCGCTCCTCGAAGTCGCCGCGATAGCGGGTGCCGGCGAGCAGGGCACCCATGTCGAGCGCGAAGATGGTCGAGCCCATCAGCACGTCCGGCACGTCGCCTTCGACGATGCGCTTGGCGAGGCCCTCGGCGATCGCGGTCTTGCCGACGCCGGGGTCGCCGACGTAGAGCGGATTGTTCTTCGAGCGGCGGCACAGCACCTGGATGGTGCGGTTGATCTCGCTCTCGCGGCCGATCAGCGGGTCGATCTTGCCGCGGATCGCCTTGTCGTTGAGGTTGACGCAATAGGCCTCGAGCGCGTCGGTCTTCTTCTTGGCCGCGTCGGCGCCGTCGGTGGTCGCCGCCTCGTCCTCCACACCGCGCACCGGGCGCGAATCCGCCATGCCGGCCCGCTTGGCGATGCCGTGGCTGATGTAGTTGACCGCGTCGTAGCGGGTCATGTCCTGCTCCTGCAGGAAATAGGCGGCGTGGCTCTCGCGCTCGGCGAAGATCGCCACGAGCACGTTGGCGCCGGTGACCTCGTCGCGGCCCGACGACTGGACGTGGATGACGGCGCGCTGGATCACGCGCTGGAAGCCGGCGGTCGGCTTCGATTCCTCGCCGGCCTCGGTGACGAGGTTCTCCAGTTCGGTGTCGATGTATTCGACGAGGTTGCGCTTCAGGATGTCGAGATCGACGTTGCAGGCGCGCATGACGGCGGCGGCGTCCTGGTCGTCGACCAGCGCCAGCAGCAGGTGTTCGAGGGTGGCGTATTCCTGGCGCCGCTCGTTGGCGAGGGCGAGCGCCTGATGAAGAGCCTTTTCAAGACTGCGGGAGAAAGAGGGCACGGCTGGAACCTCACTTCTTTTCCATGACACACTGCAGCGGGTGCTGATGCCGCCGTGCGAAATCCATGACCTGGGTCACCTTGGTCTCGGCGACCTCGTAGGTGAAGACGCCGCATTCGCCGACGCCGTGGTGGTGGACGTGGAGCATGATCAACGTCGCCTCGTCACGCCCCTTGTTGAAGAAGCGTTCGAGGATGTGGATCACGAAGTCCATGGGCGTGTAGTCGTCGTTGAGCAGCAGCACGCGGTACATGCTCGGCCGCTTCGTCTTCGACCGTGTCTTCGTGACGACGTCGCCATCCGAATCGTCCTGGCCGTTTCGACCGATGTCGTTGCTCATCTCGACGTTCTGCTCGTCCCTTGACCTCGCGGGGCCGAACCGCCGGCGAGCGTCGATGGCGACGTTCGCGGACCGCCCGCTATTTCCGATGCAAGAAGCCTGCCCATTCCCGACAGCCTTCCCGCCGACGCCCTCCGCATATGGGGACGGGGCAGGGGAATGAACAGAGGGTCCTTCCGGTCCTCAGGCCGATCGCCGACCCGGGCGCGCCGGCCCTGCGGCCGTGCCCGGAAATTCGATCGACGGCTCCGCGTCGAGGCCCGCTTCGTGCCGGCGCCTCGAAGCGATCCGGACCCCGAGTCGAGCACGGTTCGCGCGATTTGTGAAGCGGTTTGATGAGGCTGGTCCGCCTCCCCGGGCGGCGCGGGCCCCGGGCGCCGCGGCGGGAACGGTGGTTCCTCGCCGAGCCTGCGGCGAAGCGCGGCAGCTCTGCGGGCGACCGCGTGAATACGAAAACGGCCGGACACGCTCCCGTGCCCGGCCGTCGTCACGCGCGCCGTTTCCGGCGGCGTCAAACCATCGGGCGGGGTCGTCGGGCCCCGCCCGGAGTTGTCACTTGGCGAATTTCGACGTCAGGAACTCGTAGGGCTTGGCGACGTCCTTGGAGAGATCCATGTACATCTCGCCCATCTTCGTCATCTGCGAGACGGCGCCCTCGTAGCTCTTCTTCAGATAATCGCTCTGCAGTTCGAGAACCGTCTCGACCGACTTCGCGCCGACGATCTTCTCGAAGGCCTTGGTGGCCTCTTCGGCGGACTTCTTCGAGTAGTCGGTCGCCTCGACGGCGATCGCCTGGACGCCCTTGGAAATGACGTCCATCGACTTCATGGCCGAATCCATGTTGTCCTTCATCATCTTCTGCATGTCTTCGAAGCCGTTCATCATGTCGTTTCCTCGGAAGTTCGAGCCGGTCGGTGCGGGAAGAATGCGTTCGCGATCCCGAAGCTTCTCCGGCCGATCGCCGAAGACGCCGTCGGAGCGGTCGCGCGAGCCGGACCGTGTCCGTCCGGGTCGCACCCTGTGACCGGAATATATGCAATGCAGCAACAACGGTCAAGATTTTCTTGTGCGTCGCACAATGACCGCCTGCGACATTCGCCCGAAATCCGCAGCATGATCTCGATTTGAGAGAAGCCGGTGCGGCATCAGGATGAAGACGTGACAACTGCGAAGCGAGTGGAATTATCCGGATTCATTTCAGAATTAACTTGGGAAATGCGACAATATCCGAAGATTATGACAGATATAGCCTTGAATTTTGTCTTTGATGAGGATGCGTCGGCTCCGTAAACAGAAAATTAACCATGAATTTTGGCCACACGGAAAACTTTTCGTTCACGCCGTTTCTCAATTTTACAGTTTTGTAACCCCGTCGATCCATCCTTTCCCAAAGGGCTGGAGAAGCCGGGTTGGGGCGACGTTGCGGCAGTGCTGGGGCATGGCGTCGCGCCCGGTGATGGTGTCGACTTCGAACTCAAGGAATGAGCCGAAAGTGTTCCGCAAGCATCTTTTCAGCACGTTTCGCCGTCGTGCGGTCCAGGCGACCTGCCGAATGCTGCTGGTGGCCGGCGCGGTGGCCGCCGGATCCGCGCAGGCCCAGGCCAACGACAAGTATGCCGCGATCGTCACCGACATGACGACCGGGCGCGTCCTCCACGAGCAGAACGCCGACGCCCGCCGCTATCCGGCCTCGCTCACCAAGATGATGACGCTCTACATCCTGTTCGAAGAGCTCGACCGCGGACGCTACTCGCTGTCGAGCCCGCTGAAGGGCAGTGCCCACAGCGCCTCGATGCCGCCGTCCAAGCTCGGGCTGCGTCCGGGCGAGACGATTCCGGTCGAAGCCGCGATCAAGGCCCTCGTCACGCGCTCGGCCAACGACGTCGCCGCCGCGATCGGCGAGAACATTTCCGGCTCCGAGCGCGCCTTCGCCGACCGGATGACCCGCACCGCCCGTGCGCTCGGCATGCGCGGCACCCAGTTCCGCAACGCCTCCGGCCTGCCGGACCTCCAGCAGTACACGACCGCCCGCGACATGATGCGCCTCGGTGTCGCCCTGCAGGTGCGGTTCCCGCAGTATTACGGCTACTTCAGCACCCGGTCCTTCGTCTGGAAGGGGCAGACCATCGGCAACCACAACCGGCTGCTCGGCAGCGTCGACGGCGTCGACGGCATCAAGACCGGCTACGTCCGGATGTCCGGCTTCAACCTGGTCACCTCGATGAAGCGGGACGGCCGCAAGGTCGTCGCCGTCGTGCTCGGCGGCACCAGCGGCGCCTCCCGCGACAACCAGATGCGCAGCCTGCTCGCGACCTATTTCCCGAAGGCCAGCCGTGGCCGCGGGGTCGACGATTCCCTCGTCGCCAGCGCCGTCGGACGCAAGGTCCCGGTCGCGGCCAGCAACGTCGCGATCCCGGTCGGCGCCGCCGCCCAGCGCCAGATCGCCGCGCTCGCCGGCCATCCGATGCCGCCGCCGCGGCCGGTGATGCCGACCCAGGAGATCGTGACGGCGTCGATCATGCCGACGGCGACGGTCGAGGTCGCACGGGTTCCGATCGCCCCGATCCCGCCGCGCACCGAGGTCAGCTACGTCAACACGCCGCTGCCGGCGTCCGCGTCGGAAGCTTTCGCCGATGTCGAGGACGAGGGCATCGCCATGGGCGACGCCAGCGACGACGAGGGGCCGATCACGGTCGCCACCCTCCGGGTTCCGGTTCCCGCGGCCAACGTCGCCACGGCGGCGGCACCGTCGGGCAGCTGGGTGATCCAGATCGGCGCGCTGCCGAGCGAGAACGCCGCGCTCGCCCTGATCGAGAAGGCGCGCAGCACCGCGGGCCGGGCCCTCGCCGCCGCGAACCCGGTGACCGAGGTCTTCAGCAAGGGATCCTCCACCTACGTCCGCGCCCGCTTCGCCGGCTTCCAATCCGCCGACGACGCCAACCGCGCCTGCGCGGCGCTCAAGGCCCGCGACTTCGCCTGCTACGCGGTCCGCTCCTGAAGAGCATCCGCCGCACGGTTCTCCACGACGATCCTCCCGGACGCTTCCATGGCCCTTCGCCGCGCGCCCGGGAAAGACGATGCCGCCAGCGTCGGCGTTCCCTGTTCTCGTATCGCGTCCTGCGGAGCTCTATCGATGTTTGGAGAGAAGCCTGTCCTTGGCCTCGTTGATCCTGGCCGCCAGAAAGGTGGAGCCTCCCTGGTCCGGATGAACCCGCATCATCAGCCGTCGATGGGCGGCGCGGATCTCGGCTTCGCCGGCCCCATCCGCAAGTCCAAGGATCTGGTACGCCTCCTGCTTACTCATGGGGCCAGAGCGCGCCGCGCCACGCTGCCGCGCTGCGCCGTCGAGATCGAAGTGTTCACGCCATCGGGGAAACCGGCGGTCGAGATACGCTTCAAGTAGGGCGGTGCTCTCGCTGTCGAACAGGATTTCCCGGTGCAGCCGGGCGATCTGGCCGGCATCGAGGGCGTCGAGTTCGGCGCCCTCGAAAGTGCCGGCGAGGACCTGTCCCCGGATCGTTCCGCTGTCGTGGTCGAGCACCATCTCGAGCGCCGCCGATCGGACCATCGAATGGCGGGAGCCCGGGCTTCGGGACGGAAACGGCGCGCGTTTGCGCCCCCTGCCGGCCATGACGGCGAGAATCACCAGCACCGCGGCCGCGAGCGCGAACCGACCGGACGCGGCGAGCACGCCCGCCGCGATCAGCGCGAGCAGAACGACCGACGTCTTGCCGTTGCTGATCAGGGCCGGCACCGGGGCGATGGCGAACCATCGCAGCACGAACCAGAGCAAGATCGCCGCGGCGATCAGTCCGAAAAAGGTGGTCATCTCCCTGGGACCCGTCGCCGTCGTCGATCGGCCCTCGCCGGATGGCCGTGGGCGCGCGCCTGTTTCCGTGCCGTCATCTGAGCGCCGAAGGGCACCGGAAATCAAGTGGCGCAGATATGGGGACGATGCGGCCGCTTCGCCATCCATGGCGCGACCCGAGGCGGGGCGGCGTCCGGACGGCCCGGCTTCTGCGGCATCGGGAGGCGGGATCCGGGCACGCGCGACACCCTCGCATGGCACCCGTGCGGGGATACGGGTTTCCCCGGCCCTCGTGATCGGGCATTGAAGCCGACGTGATGGCCGACCTTGCTCGCGAATCCTCCCGTCTCTGGTTCCTGCGCGGATGTCGCGGGGTCGTCTCGATCCCGGGTCTCGTGTTGCTCGCCTCGATGATCGGCTTCGCCGGCCTCGCCCGCGAATCCGGCGTCTCGCTCGCCTTCGCCACCACCATGACCGCTGTGATCTGGGCGCTGCCGAGCCAGGTCGTGCTGATCGGCGCGATCATGTCCGGCGCCTCGTTCTGGGCGACGGTGCTCGCCATCGTGCTGTGTTCGGTGCGCCTGATGCCGATGACGGTGGCACTGCTGCCGACGGTGCGGGCGCCGGAGACGCCGCGCTGGCAGCTCTACCTGATCTCGAATTTCATCGCCGTCACCGCCTTCGTCGTCGCCGTCGCCGAGTTGCCGAAGGTGCCGCGCGCGATGCGCGTCGCCTGGTTTTCCGGCTTCGCGATCACGCTCGTCGCCGCCAACACGGTGATGACCGCGGTCGCCTTCGCGACGCTCGACAGTCTGCCGCCGGCGGTGGCGGTCTGCCTCTTCTTCCTGACGCCGCTCTATTTCACCTTTTCGCTGTGGACCGCCGCCCGCGCCTCGCTCGAGCGGATCGCCTTCGTCGTGGGATTCCTCGTCCTGCCGGTCTTCCACGCCCTCGACCCGACGCTCGACCTCGTCTTCGCCGGCCTCGTCGGCGGCACGGCCGTCTATCTCTACGACCGCCATGCCCGGCGGCGGAGGGCGGAGTGATGCCGGGCTATTCGCTGATCGACGCCCCGTGGTGGCCCTATGTCTTCCTGGTGCTCGCCGGGGCGCTGCCGACCCATGTCTGGCGCTGGCTCGGGGTCGCCTTCGGCTCGCGGATGCGCGAAGACAGCGAGGCGCTGCGCTGGGTGCGGGCGGTGGCGACGGCGCTGGTCGCCGCCGTTGTCGCCCGGCTGGTGCTCTACCCCCAGGGCCAGCTCGCCGAGCTGCCGCTTCACTTCCGCATCTTCGCCTATCTCGGCGGCTTCGCTGCCTTCCTCGTCATCGGCCGGCGGCCGATCGCCGGCATCGTCGCCGGCGAGGCCCTGCTGCTGGCGTCGCTGTGGTGGACGGGCGTCGTCTGATCTGAAGCCCGAGCTGTCGGCCCGGCTTCCTCAGAGCGCCGCCTTCAGCTGCGCCGCCTGTTCGGCGAGGACCGCGTGATCGGCCATCGCACCGCTGTGCGGCTTCAGCGCCACGCCCTCGAACCGCGGAATGACGTGGAAGTGCAGGTGGAACACGCTCTGTCCGCCGGCGGCCTCGTTGAACTGCATGACGGTGATGCCGTCAGCGGCGAAGGCGGCCTTCGACGCCACCGCGACCTTCTGGACGATCGCGATCACGCGGGCGAGGGCGGCGGGATCGGCGTCGAGCAGGTTGCGCGAAGGCGCCTTGGGCACGACGAGGGCGTGTCCCGGTCCCTGGGGCATGATGTCCATGAAGACGATGGCGTCGTCGTCCTCGAACACCTTGTGGCAGGGGATCTCGCCGCGCAGGATCTTCGCGAAGATGTTCTGGTCGTCGTAGCTCATCCGGTTCCTCCCTCGGGCGATGGACGCGTCGCCCATGCCATCGCATATCCCGCGGCGATGCGGAACTCTCACGGTCGCGATTCCCGCGCTCCAGGGGCTGGACCGGAAAGCGCGCCGCAGAGCCGCGCCGCTTCGTGTTCGGCGACGCCTTCAACCGTGCCGTCGGTGAAACTCGCCACGGTGATCGGCTCCGTGCGATCGGGAAAATGGTAGACGGCGTTGACGCTGAACGGCCCGCCGCCGGAATGCCCGACCGCCCGTCCGAGCGGTGCCATCCCTCCGCTCATCAAGCCGAGGCCGTAGCCGCAGTCGGTCCAGGGGCGCCCGGCGATGGCGCCGCCGAGAAGGCGCCGCGCCAGCATCTGCCGCAGGCCGTCCCGGCCGATCAGTGCGCCCGAGAACAGGCCGTGGAGAAGTCGGGCGGCATCGCGTGCCGAACCGACGAGACAGCCGTGGTAGACCCAGCGGGGATCGTATCGGGCGGCTGCGGGCCAGCAGACGGTAGCGAACTGCTGCCGGTTTTCGACGAGACGAACCGTCGTGAGCGCGAGGGGGGCGAGAACGTCGCCGACGATCTCCGAGAACGTCGCGTCGGCCGCGCGCTCGATCCGCTCGCGCGCCAGCATGTAGCCGATGTTGGAATAGGACCAGCCGGTGCCCGGCGGAAACAGCGGACCGCGCGCCATCGCCCGTCGCAACATCTCGTCTCGGTGCCAGGGTACCTCGTCGGAGGCGACGGCGCGGTGATAGTCGGCGAGTGTCCCATAGTCCGGCAGTCCGGCCGTGTGAGCCAGAAGCTGCCTCGGCGAAAAGACCTCTCCGGCGAGCGGGGCGTCGAGATCGAGCTTTCCCCGCTCGACGAGCTTGAGCGCGCAGATGGCGATGACGGTCTTTGTGAAGCTCCAGTAGGGAAAAAGGAGATCGGGCTCACCAACCCCGCCGGAACGGCCGTTCGCAGCGACCCAGAAGGAATGGATCGACCCTTTCTCGCCCATCACGTCCGGCCTCGGTCTGTGGAGATGTGCCGCGAGGCTGCGGCGACCGGATGCGGCCTCATGCCTCTTCGGATCGCCGGAAAGGACCCATCTCCGTCAGCGCCTCGGCGTGCCCGGCCACGACCCGGCGCTCGCGGGCGAGATAGTCAGCGACGGCGGCGCGGAAGCCGGGGTCGGGCAGGTAATGGGCGGATCGGGTGGTGACGGGCAGGTAGCCACGCGCCAGCTTGTGCTCGCCCTGCGCGCCCGCCTCGACGACGGAGAGCCCGTGGGCGATCGCAAAGTCGATGGCCTGATGGTAGCAGACCTCGAAATGCAGGAAGGGGTGGTCCTCGACGCAGCCCCAGTTGCGCCCGTAGAGCCGGTCGGAGCCGATGAAGTTGAGCGCCCCGGCGATCGGCCGCCCGTCGCGGCGCGCCATCACCAGCAGGATCCGGTCGGCCATCCGCTGCGAGACGAGCGAGAAGAACGTCCGGTTGAGATAGGGCCGGCCCCACTTGCGGCTGCCGGTGTCCATGTAGAAGCGGTGGAAGGCGTCCCAGTGCTCCTCGGCGAGATCCTTGCCCGTGAGCCACTCGACGGTGATGCCCTCGCCGAGCGCCTCCCGCCGCTCCCGGCGCAGCGCCTTGCGTTTGCGCGAGGCGAGATCGCCGAGGAAGGCCTCGTAGTCGCCGTAGCCGCGGTTGGTCCAGTGGAACTGCTGGTCGATCCGCATCAGGTAGCCCGCCTCCTCGAACACCGCCGCGTCGCGTTCCTCGACGAAGGTGGCGTGGACCGAGGAGGCGCCGTGGCGCCGGCAGAGTTCGGTGAGGCCGGCGGCGAGCACCGCCCGCCGGGCATCCTCGTCGTCACCCGGCGGGGCGAGGAGCCGCGGCCCGGTCGCCGGGGTGAAGGGCACGCAAACCTGGAGTTTGGGATAATAGCGCCCGCCGGCCCGCTCGTAGGCGTCGGCCCAGCCGTAGTCGAAGACATATTCGCCCTGGCTGTGCGACTTGAGATAGGCCGGCACGGCGGCGGCGAGGCGCCTGTCGTCGCCGAAGAGCAGCAGATGCTGGCCGAGCCAGCCGGTGCGGGCGGTGGCGCAGCCCGCTTCCTCGAGCGACCATAGAAAATCGTGGGCGAGGAACGGGTTGTAGGGTCGGGCCGGCGGTCGCGCGTCATCCTCCGGTTCCAGCCGTCCGCCCTCGGGCAGCCGCCATCCGGGGTTGGCGACCCGGTCCCAGTCTTCGCGGGAGACATCCTTCAGGGACGCGGCGACGGTGAGGGCGACTTCGGACATCATCGCACCAGATCTGTGGGTTCGGCGGCGGGGTTGCAAGCGGGGGGCCGCCGGTGGAAGGGGCGACCCGCCGGACGCCGCGACGCCCGGCTCAGGCGGCGTCCGGATCGAAGCCCTCGAAGACGATCTGGTCGGCCCAGCGCGCCGCCCGGATCCGGTCGGCGTTGCTGCGCACGGTCCAGGTCAGCAGCGGCACGCCGAGCGCGCGAAGCAAGCTCGGCCCGGGCGAGGGCAGGGCCTTCACCCAGTAGTTCATGAAATCGGGTCGCGTCTTAGGAGCGTGCAGCAGGTGGCGCAGGGCGAAGCGCTGCAGGCGCGAGAAGCCACCCCAGTCCACCTCGTCGCGGCAGTCGTCGGCGATGATGCCGCGCGGAATTTCCGGCGCCAGCTCCCGCATCGTCGTCACCGCCAGCGGATCGAAGGACATCAGCGCCGCAGGCCCCGGATAGCGCCGCAGGATATCCACCGTCTTCGCCACCAGCGGCCGTGGATCGACGCCCTCGAAGCTCTTCACCTCGATGAACAGCGGCACCCGCGCCGCAACGATGTCGAGGATCTCGGCGAGTGGCGTGATGCGGTCGGCCGTGTCACGGAACGGCACCGCCCGCAGTTCCGCCATCGACCGGGCCCCCACCGGTCCGGTGCCCTCGGTCAGACGATCGAGCGTATGGTCGTGAAAGACGAAGGGAACGCCATCGGCCGAGAGGTGGATGTCGATCTCGATGCCGAAGGATTTCTCGACGGCGGCGGCGACCGCCGAGGGCGTGTTCTCGATGCGGCCCTGCCGGACGTCGTGGTAGCCGCGATGGGCGACGGGGCGTGCGGTCAGCCAGTCGGCTCGCGCCATCGTCGGCTCACGCGAATTCGACGACGGCGTCGATCTCGACGGCGACGCCGAAGGGCAGGTTGGCGACGCCGAGGGCGCAGCGCGAATGGGCGCCCTTTTCCCCGAAGATCTCGCCGAGAAGGTTGGAGGCGCCGTTGATCACCTGCGGATGGTCGGGGAAGTCGGGGGCCGAGTTGACGAAGCCGTTGATGCGCACGATCCGGGTGATGCGGTCGAGGTCGCCGAGGGCGGCCTTGACCTGGGCGAGGATGTTGAGCGCGCAGATCCGTGCCGCCTCCTGACCGGCGGCGACGTCGAGGTCGGCGCCGAGCTTGCCGTTCACCGCCGCGCCGCCCGGCGCCCGCGAGATCTGCCCGGAAACGAAGACGAGGTTGCCCGTCGTCACGGTCGGCACGTAGTTGGCGGCCGGGGCCGGAGCGTCGGGCAGGGCGAGGCCGAGTTCGGCGATGCGGGCTTCGATGGCTCCGGACATGACGGTCCTTCCAGCTGGATGGCGGGGCGGCCGGAGGAGGCTCCGGCGGCGCCTGTTGTCGCTGAATCGCCGCGGCCCCGCAAGCGGCCCCGTGCGAGCGCGGCATCCGCGATTTTCACTCGCGACGCGCCGCGCAAAGGGGCATGATGACGCCATGTGACGTCGAAGGACGGGTGAGTGTGATGAGCTTGGACAGGTTGCGGACGGCGGGATTTCTGGCCGGTTGCCTTCTCGTCGTGCAGTTTCCCGGGAGCGGTCTCGCCGCCTCGGCCGCGGACCTGCTGCCGCACCGGGTCGCCTACGACCTGTCCGTGCTCGAGAGCGACATGGGCTCGGACGTCTCCGGCCGCATGGTGATGGAATTCTCCGGGGCGACCTGCGAGGGCTTCACCACCAATTTCCGCTTCGTGCTGCGCTTCGTCGACACCGAGAACCGCGTCTCCGTGACCGACCTGCGCACCACCACCTTCGAGGCGCCCGACGGCAGGAGCTTCGATTTCCTCTCGCGCACTTTCGACGACCAGAAGCTGTCGAGCGAGGTCAAGGGCAAGGCCATCCGCGAGGGCGGCGGCGTCGAGGTCGAACTGACCAGCCCCGCGGACGCGAGCTATTCCTTCTCCTCCGAAACCGTGTTTCCCGTCCGCAATCTCCAGGACCTGCTCGTGGCGGCCGAAAGCGGGCGGACCGTGATCGAAGCCCGGGTCTTCGATGGCGCCGACGACGGCGACAAGGTCTACGAGACGACCTCGATCATCGGTGCGAGGCGTTCCGGCGACGGCGCCGCGCTGGCCGAGACCCTGCGCGGACGCGCCTTCTGGCCCGTGTCGGTCAGCTATTTCGATCCGGCCGTCACGGGCGACCGGGTGCCCGAATACGGCATCTCCTTCGATCTCTACGACAACGGCGTCTCCGACAACCTCGTCATCGACTACGGCGACCTCAAGCTCGCCGGCCACATGACGAACTTCGAGGCGATGCCGGCCACCGACTGCGAGTGAACCGGTGACGGGGCTGGCGAGCGTGCCCGCCCGACCCGGCCACCCCGGCGCCGTCCGGCTCCGCATCCAGCCGTCGCACGTCGCACCGCGCCGAGACCGTCCGGTGCCCGAGGAGCCTCGATGAACAAGCCGCTCGACATCCGCATCGCCCACTCCGCCTGTCCGCACGACTGTCCCTCGACCTGCGCCCTCGACGTCGAGGTGCGGGTCGGCGGACGGATCGGGCGCCTGCGCGGGGCGGCCGACAACGCCTATACCGCCGGCGTGATCTGCGCCAAGGTCGCGCGCTACGCCGAGCGGATCGAGCATCCCGGCCGCCTGACCCGGCCGTTGATCCGCAAGGGCGCCAAGGGCTCGGGCGAATTCGTCACCGCCTCGTGGGACGCCGCGCTCGACCTCGTCGCGGAGAAGATGCTCGACGCCGAGGCGCGCTTCGGCGCCGAGAGCGTCTGGCCCTATCACTACGCGGGCACCATGGGCCTCGTGCAGCGCGACGGCATCCACCGCCTGCGCCACGCCAAGGGTTATTCCCGCCAGTTCGACACGATCTGCACCAACCCGGCCTGGACCGGCTACATCGCCGGCACCGGCCGCCTAGCCGGACCGGATCCGCGCGAGATGGCGCTCGCCGACTGCGTGGTGATCTGGGGCACCAACGCCGTGGCGACTCAGGTCAACGTCATGACCCACGCCATCCGCGCCCGCAAGACGCGGGGCGCGAAGGTCGTCGCGATCGACGTCTACGAGACCGAGACCGTGCGGCAGGCCGACCTCGGCCTCGTGCTGCGGCCGGGCAGCGACGCCGCGCTCGCCTGCGCCGTCATGCACGTCGCCTTCCGCGACGGCTACGCCGACCGCGCCTATCTCGCCCGCTATTCCGACTGCCCGGACGACCTGGAAGCCCATCTCGCGACCCGCACGCCGCAATGGGCGGCGGCGATCACCGGGCTCTCCGTCGAAGAGATCGAGACTTTCGCCCGCCTCGTCGGCACCACGAAGCGCAGCTACTTTCGCCTCGGCTACGGCTTCACGCGGACGCGCAACGGAGCGATGTCGATGCACGCGGCGAGTTCGATCGCCACCGTGCTGGGCTCCTGGCAGCACGAAGGCGGCGGCGCATTCCACAACAACGGCGCCATCTACACGCTGAACAAATTGCTGATCGAGGGCAACGACATCGAGGGCCGGCTCTCGACCCGCGCGCTCGACCAGTCGAAGATCGGGGCGATCCTCACCGGCGATCCCGAGGCGCTGCTCGGCGGGCCGCCGGTGGCGGCGATGTTCGTCCAGAACACCAATCCGGTCTCCGTCGCTCCCGACCAGACGAAGGTGCGCGAGGGCTTCGCCCGTGACGACCTCTTCGTCTGCGTCCACGAGCAGTTCATGACCGAGACCGCGGCGATGGCCGACGTGGTGCTGCCGGCGACGATGTTCGTCGAGCACGACGACATCTACAAGGGCGGCGGCCACCAGTATCTGCTGCTCGGCCCCAAGCTCGTCGAGGCGCCGGGCGAAGCGCGCGAGAATCACGTGGTGCAGGCCGATCTCGCCCGCCGGCTCGGCGCCCGTCACCGCGGCTTCGACATGACGGCGCGCGAGCACATCGACTGGATGCTGCGCCACTCCGGTTTCGGCACACTCGAGGAGCTCGAAGCCGGCCGCTGGCGCGACTGCCAGCCCTCGTTCCGCGAGGCCCACTATCTCGACGGTTTCGCCCACCCGGACGGCCGCTTCCGGTTCCGGCCGGACTGGACCAGGGTCAAGGCGCCGAGCGCCGGGCTGATGGGGCCGTGGCAGGACATTCCGCCCTTGCCGGACTACTGGCCGGTGATCGAGGCCGCCGACGAGAGCCACCCGTTCCGCCTCGTCACCGCGCCGGCCCGCTCCTTCCTCAACTCGACCTTCACCGAGACCGCCGGATCGACGGCGAAGGAGGGACGGCCCGAACTGATGATCCACCCGGACGACGCCCGCGACGCGGGCATCGCCGAGGGAGAGGCCGTGGAGATCGGCAATCCCCGCGGCCACGTCCGCCTCGCCGCCCGGCTCTTCGCCGGGCTGCGGCGCGGCGTCGTCGTCGCCGAGGGGATCTGGCCGAACCGCGCCCACGAGGGCGGGCGGGGAATCAACGTGCTCGTCGGCGCCGACAGCGTCGCCCCCTTCGGCGGCGTCGCCTTCCACGACAGCAAGGTCTGGATGCGCCGGGTGGCGGACGCCAGCTGAAGGGTAGGGGCGGCGGGGCGCCGATGCAGCCTTTTCGCAACGCGGCGCGGCAAAGCGCGGCGTCGGCCTCGCCAGCCTTGCCAACGCCCGGGCCGCGTGGCATCGGTCACGTCACCTCCACTCCCTCGTCGAGCGACCATGACCCGATTGTCCCGCTTGTCCGCCGCCGCCGCCGTTCTTCTCGTCGCCGCCTGCACCACGGTCGCCAAGCCGCCGGCCCCGCCGCCGCCGCCGGGCAGCGACGGCGAAACGCTGTCGAAGGCGATGATGGAGCGCAAGCTGCTCGACAGCTGCATGTATCGCCAGTTCCAGACCGCACCGAACCGCAACCGGCTGGTCGAGGACTGCCGCTGCGCCGCCCGCGGCGCCATGAAGAACATGTCCGAGCCCTACGTCGTCGCCCGCACCGGCAAGCTCTCCGGCGCCCAGGAGATCAGCCTGCGCGAAGGCTTCGCCGCCTGCGTCAAGCCGTGAGACCACCGGCGGGCCGGGCGTTTCTCCCGGCGTCCGGCGGCGACTGATCGGCCGCGCCGTCGGCGCGTGAGGACGATCGCTGCGTGCGCCTCGCCGATCGACGGGGAGGAGCCCGCGCTGATCGGGAAGGGCCGGTATTGAATCGGCCTACGTTTGTACCGCGCTCTCTCCGCCTCGCCTGTGTGACGACGGCGAGCGTCGGTCACGACGGCGCCGGATCACGCCAGCCGAGGGCGCACGGAACGACCGGTTCGGCCCCCTTCCAAAAGCCCCTCCGCCGTCATTCCCGCGCACGTGTTGTGTCCCGTGAGATTGGCGAGGAGTTCCGCGGGTGCCTTGTAGTCGAGGCATTTGAGCCTCGTCTTGTTGTATCGGTCGACGACGTCGTGGAGGAAGGTAT